>Ga0180222_1003021_pt1 | contig 11791 bp, 14 predicted proteins | sample eDN5th37CKraftOP_FD_151336 | JGI IMG/M metagenome (GOLD analysis project Ga0180222, IMG submission 151336) | Enriched Organic Plus compost microbial communities from Emeryville, California, USA - eDNA 5th pass 37_C Kraft OP (version 2) (version 2) ... | reverse complement strand
ACGACATCGCCAACTACGTTGCCGAGTTGGCGGGCTTCCGCGGAGAGGCTCGCCATGGCTGATATCACTCATATCACCGTGCGCGTCGGCTCCGCCGAGCCGGTGCAGACGTTTCAGGGGCGCTTTGCCTGGGCCTTATCGCAGTTGATCGCAGCGGGTCCGCGTGGCGTCACGCCGATCGAGCGCCCAGCGCCCCGCTGGAGTCACTACGTCTATCGGCTAAGGCGCTCCGGTATCCCGATCAAAACGTTGCCGGAGAAGCACGGCGGCGCCTTTGCCGGCCGGCACGGGCGCTATGTCCTGAGCGCGCCCGTTATCGTTGTCTCCGACGAACGCAAGAACTCGGAGGCCGCGTGATGAAGCCCCGCCAACTCACCCTCATCGACTCGGAGGCGGCAAAGCCCGCGTCCGAGCCGACCAAGGTCATCACCCCGACCTCGACCAAAAATCAGACGCCGCCGGCCGACGACGGCGAGTTCAAATGGTCGGACGATGAATCGATCATCGTCCCGGAGCAGCATGCCGTGGCAGCGTACTTCAATCCGGCCGGAGGCTTGGTAATCCGGCAGGAGCGCGCCTGGGATCAGGAAGAGGACACCATCATCGTCATCGCGCAGGCGAACGTGGACCGCTTTCTGGATCGGCTCACCGACATCTGCGGCATCCCGACCATGAGGCCGTGAAATGTCTCGTCGAAGGCGGAGCAAGGGCGGGGCGCGTTTCGTCGCGCTCTACCATTGGCTGCTCAATTCGGCGGCTTGGAGGGACCTCGATGCTGTGTCGAGGTGTCTCTATGTCGAATTGGCCAGCAGATACATGGGCCAGAACAACGGACGCATTCCGTACTCTGTCCGGGAAGGTGCAGCCGAGTTGCGTGTCAGCAAGGCGACCGTCTCGCGTGCTCTTCAGTGCCTCGTCGATCACGGGTTCATCAAGCCAACGATGAAGGGGCACTTCGACTTCAAGAAGCGCCATGCCACCGAGTGGCGACTGACCCAGTACGATTATGAAGGGCAGATCGCGACCAAGGACTTCATGCGGTGGTCGCCTCCCGCCGGCTCGCTCGCTACGGCGCCATGTGGGGGCGCGCTCGCGAGCCGGGCCGTCCCTTTTGGTCGCGTACCACCTGGTAGATTAGAAGCGTCCCTCTCATGAAACCGCGATTTGAGAAAATCGGCTTTGACGGTTTCACCAGAGGGACCGTGGCGTGGTTTCCCGGCAACAGTGGTCTCACCAGAGGGACCGTGCGGTTTCACCACGAGGACCGTCAGTCTCACCGGAGGGACCGGATTCTGGATTTCGGCGCTGCCGTGCAGAGCATCTCTCATATCTCTCATAGGAGCCGATCATGAGCTTCACTCCCAGGCGTTCCGAGGCGTACGAGGAGGGGCTTTCGCTCTGGCTCTCACTGCACGAGCGGGAGCGTTCGGGCGAGCGCATCCATGCGGAATTTGCTCAGCGCGGCGTGACGGTCTCGAAGGCGACCGTTTATCGGTGGACGGCGGGATGGCGGCAGGCCGCCCAGGACGTGCTCGACCTCATCGAGTTGCCGCTTGGCGATAGCGCCGATTCGTCGGACCTGACCGATGTTCCGGAGTGGGCGCGCAAAGCGCTACCAGAGCGCCTGCTGCGGATTGCCGGCGGCAGGGGCCTCGACCGCGTTGAGCGTGCCGTGGCGCTTCTATCTGACGCAATCGGGTCCAAGGCTCCGGACATCATCGACCGGCTGCTTCAGGGCGATCAGAAGGTCGTGCTGGTCTTTCAGGCGATCAGCACCATCGCCGTCATCGCGCAGCGCCTGGCGCATGTGAGGGCCGCCGTCGCGGTCACGCACCGGAATTTCTGCGAGGGCGACTTAGCCGCGGCCAAAGCGAAGGCCATCGCCGAGACGGGCCAGGACAGAGCGCAGCCGCGTGCCGACAGCGGATCAACCGAGGATCAACCGCTGAGCCAAGCGATCAGCGAAAAAGCTCAACAAGGGCTCAATCGCTCAACCGTGGAGGCACCATCAGGGGGGTCACAATGAGCGACAGCTATCTCGACCAGGTAATTGAACGTTTCACCGCTTTGTTGAAAGACATCCCGCCGGACGACTTGGCGCACTGGATGAATGAATGCGAGGTGTGCGCGTTCCACAGCGGCTATCTTAACTCGACGCCAAGAACCGGCAGCCCGGAGCTTTTCGCCCAAGACTTCTTTGCCGATACGGGCATGAGATGGCTGGTGCGGCAAGACGCTGAATGGAAGAACGCCGTCGGGGCGGAAGACGCGGTTGAGTTGGTTTTGCGGTTACTGCCCAGCGATGGGCATTTGGAGTAGCAGCCTGAGGGCGTCTGCCTTCCCCTCGCGCTAATTCGTAGAACGTTCCATGCCTTTAAACAGATATTACGCGTTATCAGCTTTGGTCAGGCACTTGGACCGATGATGCCCTTGCCTTGCAGGTCATCGAAAATCGCTTTTATCGAATTCGACGAGCTAACGCTATCGCTCACCATCAAACGTCCAAGGAGACCTTTCCCTCCTCCGGTGCTCACCTGACCGCTTCCGACCCACAGTGTTCGTCCGGATTTCGGATCAATAAGACGCGCGGAGAAGGCCGTTTGTCGGGAGTATTGGAAGGTTGGAGTTGAAGAACCGAAGATCGAGCCTGAGTGCACTCCAGTCAGGTCAATATTCGAGCTGCTTCCAAACCTCGTGACCGTGCCGTCGTAAGAAGATCGACCGCTGTACGCAGCCTGAAATAGCGTACCGGCGTATTGGGCTTGAACTCCGGAATCCGCGACGCCGATCACGAGCAATCCATCGACGCCACGCTCTGACATCGCCTTCCGTATGTCCGCATCGCTGTAGGTGCGCGTCGGAGGCACAATCCGCAGCGCGTCCTCGACAGCCACTCCGTGATTTCGCCCTTCTTCAGCGAGACTAGCCTGCATGCTTGAGGCCAAACCGACCGGGGCTGCAACGTAAGCTGCGATTCTGCGTACGCCGGCGGCAGGCAACTCTCGATCCGCATACCCCTGAATGGATGTCGAGGTGCATCCGGCGATAGCTACCGCAACAAAAGGTACAAAGAAACGCAACATGGCACGCCCCCCTAAAGCGGGTCGATCGTAAGTCGGATCGAGCAATCTTTGCAACCGTAGTTAGTGGGCATTGGAGCTCGCAGCCGCAGCACAATTCTGATAGTTTTTTGTGGATGGGCCAGATCACGTTCGAGATGCCCTCTAGCCGAAGGATCGACCTCACGGCCGCGCAGCCGGCGCGAACGCGCCACCCATGCCCTCGGGTTAGCCGTAGCCATCGTCGCCAGCCACTTCCCCTTGGCGCTCTCAGTGTGGCCGGTGGTCGTTTGGCTATGGCGGTGAGCACCGTTGGTTTCCAACAATGACCCCCGATGAAGACCGGGACGTTTTCTTTGACGCGATCCGGCACGCGATTGAGTATCCATCCGAACCATTCGAATTCTCCGCAGCGGATTTCAATGCGATAGCGGCTCACGTTTCCGTCCTGCTGGGCGATGCAGTTTCGGCGTTCGAACGGCAGTCGTTTGGCACGGCAGTATTTTTGGCAATCACGGCCTTGGAGGAGACCGCGAAGGCCGAAATGCTGATCTATCGACGAGACGGAGATGAAGATGCGCAGAAGCCGCGCCGTGACCCTCTGCTAGATCATAAGACGAAGCATCGGATCGCGGTCCGCCCGACAACTTTCATGGGCAGGTTACCTGAGCTCTTGGGTGCTGATGCAGTAGCCCGGTTGCGTGCGCTCCCGGCGACCGGCGAGCTCCGAACCCTCCGCGAACGAGCACTGTATGCGCGTTTTGACGGTGGAAAAGTCCAGACGCCCCGCGATGCCGTTGGCCACGCGAAAGCGCGCGAAATCGTGCTTCTCGCCCTTGAGTGCGCCGACGACATCCTCGCTGGGTACTCGGAGGCGTCCCATGCCCTCGGGCAACGCTTCGAGGCTTGGATGGACGCGATTGCCGCATCCAAAGTGACAAACGGCTAGCCGTCCCGATGGCCCCGTTCGTCCCAACGGTCGGCTACGTCCGCGGTCTCCGGATTGGTTCGCTTTCGGTATGTGCCGAGGCAAGCGCGAACGCGCTTGGCCGTGCCATCACAGCGGGACCGTGGACCTGACCGGCATGCCCGACGATCAACAGCTGTCGGCAATAGAGCGCCGGTTGGTATGCACCGCATGTGGAGCCGTCGGCGCGGTGGATGCTCGGCCGAATTGGTCCGAGTTACATCGCGGCTGCCTTTTCGGGCCTAATCCGAGACTGAAAAGTGTCGGGGATTGATTACGTAACAAAGGGACGGCCAAAAATTAGCGCGCTGCTTACCTATTGCTTACCCGCCGATTTGATGAGAGTGGGCCAGCGTCAAAAATTGGCCGAAAATATGGTGGGCGCGACAGGGATCGAACCTGTGACCCCTACCATGTCAAGGTAGTGCTCTTCCGCTGAGCTACGCGCCCTTTACCGGGTGTCGTCTTATCGGCTCCGCCCGGGCGAGGCAAGCCACCAGTTTTTCGTAGTGCCCCCGCTTGCCGCCGGCATCTGCATGCCCCTCAACCGTGATGAAAGAAGCCGGCGGGACGGGCCCGGCCGCGGCCGCAAGGGTGCCCTCACGCCGCCGTCAGCATCTTCTGCACTTCGCTGACCAGCTCGCGCAGGTGGATCGGCTTCGACAGCACCTTGGCCTGCTTGGGGGCGTTGGAATCGGCGTTGAGCGCCACCGCGGCAAAGCCGGTGATGAACATGATTTTCATGTCGGGATCGAGTTCCGTCGCCCGGCGGGCGAGCTCGATACCGTCCATTTCCGGCATCACGATATCGGTCAGCAGGAGCTCGAACGGCTCTTCGCGCAGCCGCTGGTAGGCCGACAGGCCGTTGTCGTAGGAGGTGACCTCAAATCCGGCATTTTGCAGCGCTTTGACCAAAAAACGCCGCATGTCGGTGTCGTCTTCCGCCAACAGGATTTTCGACATTGACGCACTACCCCTCCCGGCCGCCCCAAGAATCGTCCAAGAATCGTTCCGGGAACCGGCCCCAACCAGGCCCATAAGACTTGTGCCCGGTAAATAACGAGTGAACCGGACGCCGAGCTTGGAATTGTCCCCAGTCCATGAACAATAGCCGCTATAACTGACCGAAAGCCGCCCTGACCGCAATGGTATCGACCTCGCAGACCGGCCCTCACCCATGAGCGAAACCCGCGACGAGCTCGACCCGCCGTTCGAGATCATCGAGCCTTCGGCCTTCCGGGGGCCGGTCCTGTTCAATTCCCCGCATTCCGGCTCGACCTATCCGCGCGCGTTCCTGGCCTCCTCGCGACTGGACATCGCCACCTTGCGGCGCTCGGAGGACAGTTTCGTCGACGAACTGGTGGCCGGTGTGGTGGCGGAAGGCTACCCCCTGATGCGCGCCCATTTTCCGCGCTGCTTCGTGGACGTGAACCGCGAACCCTACGAACTCGACCCGCGCATGTTCGACGGGCGCCTCCCCTCGTTCGCCAATACCCGTTCCATGCGGGTCGCGGGCGGCCTCGGCACCGTGGCGCGCGTGGTGGGGGATGCCCAGGAAATCTACGACCGGCGCATCCCGGTCGACGACGCGCTCTCCCGCATCGACACGCTGTACAAGCCCTATCATCGCGCCCTGCGCCGGCTTTTTTCCCGCCTGCAGCAGGAATTCGGCGCCGCCATCCTGGTCGACTGCCATTCCATGCCGTCCAGTTCGGGCAATCGCGAGGAGCGGCCGCGCCCGGAATTCGTGCTCGGCGACCGCTATGGCACCAGCTGCTTCGGTGTCGTATCGGAAGTCGTGGAACAGACCCTGCGCTCGCTCGGCTACACGCTGAGCCGCAACAAGCCCTATGCCGGCGGCTTCATCACCGAGCATTACGGCAATCCCGCCGCCGGCCTGCACGCGATCCAGCTCGAGATCAACCGGGCGATTTACATGGACGAACGCCGCTATGAGCGCGGGTCCGGCTTCGCGCGCCTGGCGGCGGATATGGAAACCGTGGCCAAGCGCCTGGGCGAAATCCCGGTGGAAGAATTGCGCCCCTATCGCGCGGCTGCGGAATAGGCGGCAAACCGCTCCCGTTCCGGGTCCTGGTCCTGGTCAGGGCCGGGCGTGACGCCGCGTGATCGGGCCGGCCTACAATCGACGCGAGCCCGATGCCCCCCCAAAAAAAAGGACCGCTCGCGGTTGCAAGCGGCCCAAGTCTAGGGAGGAAACGCCCAAGGAGGGCAGCGGTATCGCTACCGCATTGCAATAACCTACACCGCGTCGCACAAAAATCAAGGCCGCCGTCGCCAAACTCCATGATTTATTTGCATAGCTGAAAATCCAAGTTCTGGAACGAAACCCTGCATTTAGCGTGGAATGGTGGCAAAATGGTCACAATTTGAACATTAGTCGAATATTGGGCCCGGAGAGGTCTGCAGCCAACGCGGCTCCGAAAATGCTGTGCCGCACACATGGTCCGGCGACGACCGCCCGGCCCCTCAAACCGCCCAGGCAAGATCGGCAGAATACAACACCGCGGCTGCGTCACCGCCCACCGGAGCGCGTGCGTCCGGCGCTGGCTTTTTCCCCGTTATGCGCTAGGCAGAGGACATGACAGCCGTCGATTTCACCACCTTCGTCGACCGGCTCGCCGATGCGTCAGGCGAGACGATCCTGCCCTTCTTCCGCACCGCGCTCGCGGTCGAGAACAAGAAGACGGGCGGCTTCGACCCCGTCACTGCCGCCGACCGCGCGGCCGAGGACGCGATGCGCGCGCTCATCCGCAAGAATTTCCCCGAGCACGGCATCCTCGGCGAGGAATACGGGTCCGAGCGCGGCGACGCCGAATATGTCTGGGTGCTCGATCCGATCGACGGCACCAAGTCCTTCATCGCCGGCATGGTGGCCTGGGGTACGCTGATCGGCCTCATGCGCTTCGGCGAGCCGGTGTTCGGCATGATGCACCAGCCTTTCACACGCGAGCGCTTCACCGGCGACAACGGCGCCGCGCGTTACCGGGGTCCTGCCGGCGACCGCGATCTGCGCGTGCGCGCCTGCGAGGGCTTGGGCGACGCCGTCTTGTTCACCACCAGCCCGCTTTTGATGAATGCGGCCGACCGCGCGACCTTCGCCAAGGTCGAGGACGCGGTGAAGCTCTCGCGCTATGGCGGCGACTGCTACGCCTACTGCATGCTGGCGGCCGGGCAGATCGACCTCATCATCGAGACCGAGATCAAGCCGCACGACATCGTGCCGCTGATTCCGATCATCGTGGGCGCCGGCGGCATCGTCACCACTTGGGAAAACGGCCCGGCGCAGTCCGGCGGCCGCATCGTGGTGGCCGGCGACCGGCGCGTGCACGAAGCCGCGCTGGAAATGTTGCGGGACCGAAAATAGTGCGGCTCCTATTGGCGGGCTTGTTCGCCCTCGCCTTCGGCCAACTCGCAAATGCGGAGACGGTGCATTCGCTCGGCGAGGTGCCGAAGCAGCTCAAGACGCCCGAAGCGAAACGGTTTTTCTCGGAACAGATGCAGGGCAAGCCGGCCCCGGACCTGCTCGGCGTGCACTTGCCTGCCGCGCTCACCGCCGACGCCATTATCGGACTGCTGGTGCCACGCGACGACAAGGCCAAGCCGCACCTCGTCGGTGCGAAATCCTGGCCGGCGCGACCGAACCTATATGTCGCTATCGTCTGCACCGGCGGCACCGCCCCCTATAGCGCCGGCGAAGCGAGCTGTGCGCGTTCGCCTGGCGACGACAAGGAGCCGCCGCTCCATGTCTATCTCGGCGTGCTCGAAACCAAGGCCGGCGGCGCCGTGTCCCTCGTGGCCGCGAGCGGCGCGATCGACTGCGCAACGGATTGGAGCCGGTCGAACCTGCCGCGCCGGCCGGCCGCGGCGGACGACGCCCAGGGCGGGATCATCAGACCGCACCGGTTCGATCGCTTCGATCTGGCCCGCTACAAGATCGCGCCCGACCGGGTCGCGTTCGGCCTGCGCGGCGCCTGGTCGGAGAGCTATTCGGGCGGCGACGCCAATTTCACCGGCCTTTGTCTGTTCACGCTCGACGGAAAGCGCCTGCATGAGGTGCTGGCCGCGCCGATGTCGGCCTACGCCGACGTGGCCGGCGACTGGCACAAGGACGGCACGCGGGATCACGACATCACCGATGCCGCAAATGTGCTCATCGTCTCGGGGCATCAGACGGGTGGCCATTTCGACCTGCTTCTGAAAAGCCGGGGTCACGGCAAGCCCCAGACGTTCCGCTGGGCGCAATCCGCCGGTGCCTACCGCCCGGCGAAATGACGCCGGTTCGCGCGACCCGGGCGCCCTAATCCGTGGTTAACGGCTAAGTGGCTGTAGCGGTATCATTTTCCGGCCTAACGGCGGGGGGAAAGGACAATCCCCACCATAATTTGTCCATGGTTTTGCGGACCTTCTTGACTTCGGAGCCGTGCTGGTAGCGAAATCAGGTATCGGCGCGTTGAACGGGGACCTCTGCCGTCAATTATGTCCGACACGCTTATGTCGCCTGGATTGCGGATTCGCAGTTTTCCGGCCGTGTCATCCGTACGGTTTCTGTACGGGGGCGCGCCGTTTCGCCTGCGCGCCATTTTGAGCGCGACGGCTGCGGCGGCCGTGATCGCGGGCGTGCTGACATGGGCGGAAGATGCCTATCTGGTGGACAAGACCAACCGTTCCGCCCCCGCGATATCGGCCGTCGAACAGCAGGCCGCGCCGGCGCCGGGCAGCACCTCGACCGTGGCCAAGCCCCATGCGCAGGCCGATGCGCGGGTCGCGTCGGACAACGATCCGGCCTTGCGGCTCGAACTTTCGTCGGCGTGGCGGCCGGCCGGCGGTCTCGCCACGCTTATGATGGCGCCGTCGGCGGCGCCGAACGAACAAGTCGCGGCACTGCCGATGCCGGCGCCGATCGTGGCCACGCCGAACGCGCCGCAAAGCCTGCATGCTGAAGTCGACGACGTCCCGCTGCCGCGCGCCAATCCGGTGACGGTGGCGGCCGTTCCGGTGCGGCCCAAGACGCCAGCGTCAAATGCGCCGGCGTCCGCGGTGGTTGCGACGGCGCCCGAGGCAACGACCGCGAGCACGCCCGCCATGGGCGGATTCGTCGGCATGCTCCGCCGCTTCTTCACGCCGCGGGACAAGCAGGTCGCCGACGCAGTGATCGCCGCAAATCCGCGCACGGCGATCTACGACATCAGCGCGCGCGCGGTGTACATGCCGAACGGCGAGACGCTCGAGGCGCATTCCGGCCTCGGCGAATGGCTCGACGATCCGACCTCGTTCCGCCGCAAGGGCCGCGGCGTGACGCCGCCGAATACCTACAAGATCTCGTTGCGCGAAAAGCCGTTCCACGGCGTGCAGGCGCTGCGGCTGACGCCGATCGACGGCACCAAGATGTACGGGCGCGACGGCATGCTGGCCCACACTTACATGCTCGGGCCGAACGGTCAGTCGAACGGCTGCGTCTCGTTCAGGGACTATGAAAAGTTCCTGCAGGCCTACAACAATGGCGAGGTCGAGCGCCTGATCGTGGTGCCGCGGATCTCGACGGCGACCGCATACGCGCAGGCCAACTGAGCGGCCGGATCCGCGCTCGAAGCTCCCGCCGCATCCGTCTCCCGGACGAAATCGATCCCGCGTTCTTCCGTCAAAAGGATCGCTTGGCGCATGACGCTTGGCGCATGACTCTTGGCGCATGACTCTTGGCGCTTGGCGCATGACGCTGCGTCCGCGCCGCAGCCATAGGCCGGATCGGCATGGCCGCGATCTCATCGACCCTTCCCCGGCAAGGCGAGTGATCAAGCGCCTCAATAGCGCGGCGTTCCCGGCACGAAGGCGTCGAAGGCCGCCCAGAACTGATCGCGGAAATGGTCCTGCTCCTGCAACACCTCGTGCCTGGCGCCGGGCAGGATGAGATGGCGCCCGGCCAGCAGGTTGGACCCGAAGCTCTCGATCGCCGCCGTCGAAACGATTTCGTCGCGCCCGGCCGCCACCATCAGGATCGGCTGGCGCAGACGCGTGGAATAGCCTGGCTGCGCGAAACGCCGCATCGCCCGCAGCGCGGCATCGGCCCAGGCCACGGTCGGCGAGCCGAGGCCGAGCTCGGGCGCCTCCTGCAGCACCGCGACATTGCGCGCGTAGCGCACCGGGTCCGAGGTGAGCGGATTGCCGAGAAATTCATCGGTGCCGACCGAGGCGGGCCCGCCGCCCGGCACGTAGGCAGAGCCGCGTCCCACCAGGCGCATCGCGCGCGCGAGCGGACCGGCGATGCGCGTGACCGGCCCCACGGGCAGCGCGATCATCGGCGCGGAGAGCACCACGCGCTCGAACCAGCGGCTGCCGTCATGGCAGGCGCGAATGGCGATGGCGCCACCCATCGAATGACCGAGCGCGAAGATCGGCGGCGGGCAATCGGGCAGCACCACCTGCTCCATGATCGCTTCCAGGTCGATGGCATATTCGGCGAAATTGCCGACATGCCCCTTGTGGCGGTCGGAAAGCTTGCGGTCCGACAGGCCCTGCCCGCGCCAGTCGAAGGTCGCCACCGCGAACCCGCGGGCGCGCAGGTCGCGCACGGTCTCGAAATATTTCTCGATATATTCGGCGCGGCCCTGCAGCAGCACCACGGTGCCTTTGCGCCCCGGCGGCGGCGCAAAGCGCGCGAAGCGCAGCGAAACCCCGTCGGGGGTCTTGATGACGCCGGTCACGACATGATCGGGCGCCGGATTGGCGGGAATGGAAACGAGCTTCATGACGCCTGCCGAAGGCGGCCCGCGCTGAGGGCCCTCGGCCTTATAGCAGGGTAACGGAACCGCTCAATCGCGCTGCGATATTGATCGTTAAGCTATTTTGTTTCAACAGGTTAATCGCATCCTTCCGGCCGCTCTTGCGATGCCGGAACTGCCTTCCCATATCAATGGTCGCACAGGCCATTACGGCTGTGCACCGGTTTGGTCCGGCCCTTATGGCGGACCGCCGCATGTCGCTCAACCAAGGAGGATATGCTTATGCGTACTTTCGATCTTGCCCCCCTTTACCGCTCCACCGTCGGCTTCGACCGGCTGTTCTCGATGCTGGACGGCTTCGAGTCCGCTCCGGGCTACCCGCCCTATAACATCGAGCGCACCGGCGAGAACGACTATCGGATTACCGTCGCGGTCGCCGGCTTCGCGGAGAACGAGCTGTCGATCGAGGCGAAGGAAAACACGCTGACGATCAAGGGCGCCAAGCAGGCCAAGCAGGAGCCGACCGGCGAAGTGCTCTATCAGGGCATCGCGGCGCGCGCCTTCGAGCGCGTGTTCCAGCTCGCCGACCATGTCGTCGTGAAGGGCGCGAAACTCGAGAACGGATTGCTGCACGTCGATCTCGTGCGCGAAATCCCCGAGGCGAAGAAGCCGCGCCAGATTCCGATCGGCAACGGCCAGGCCAAAGTCGTCGAGGCCAAGGCCGCCTGACCCGCACGACAACGAATTGAATGACGCCAGCGCCCCGGACCATGTCCGGGGCGTTTGCGTTTCAGGGGATTGTCTTCAGGGCGAATCCTTCGACGGCGGCGGCGCGAATTTGCCGTTGCTGTCGGCCGGCGTGACGGAGCGCGGCGCCGGCTGAACCGGCGTCAGAGCCGTGGCGGGCGGGGGCGGCGCGCTCAAGACCGTGCGGCGCGGCGCCGACGGCGTCTCCGACGCGCCGGATTTCGCATGATCGTCGTCGCCGCGCGGCGGCACATGGATGATGCGTGGCGCGCGCACATATT
>Ga0180222_1003018_pt1 | contig 11809 bp, 10 predicted proteins | sample eDN5th37CKraftOP_FD_151336 | JGI IMG/M metagenome (GOLD analysis project Ga0180222, IMG submission 151336) | Enriched Organic Plus compost microbial communities from Emeryville, California, USA - eDNA 5th pass 37_C Kraft OP (version 2) (version 2) ... | reverse complement strand
TGCGCTCGCGCTCGGGCCGCTGCGGCTCGCAGAGATCGCCCGCGCGCTGTGCCTCGACCCGACGCTGCTGCTGTTGGACGAGCCGGCCGCAGGCCTGCGCCATCGCGAGAAGCAGGCGCTCGCCGATCTGCTGCGGCGGCTGCGCGGCGAGGGGCTCGGCATCGTCCTGGTCGAGCACGACATGGACTTCGTGATGGGGCTGACCGATCGGCTGGTCGTGCTGGATTTCGGCGTCAAGATCGCCGAGGGCGCGCCCGCCGCCGTGCGCACCGACCCGGCCGTGGTCGAAGCCTATTTGGGAGGCGTCGCATGAGCGCGCTTCTCGCCCTCGACGGGATCGACGTCGCCTACGGCAAGGTCGCCGCGGTCCACGGCGTTTCGCTCGCGGTCGCCCCCGGTGAGATCGTCACCGTGATCGGCGCCAACGGCGCCGGCAAGACCAGCCTGCTGAACGCCGCAATGGGACTGTTGCCCTGCGCCGGCACGATCGTCTTCGACGGGAAGGATCAGCGCCACCGCCTGACCGAGGAGCGCGTCGCTGCGGGCCTGAGCCTCGTTCCCGAGCGCCGCGAACTCTTCGCGACGATGAGCGTCGAGGACAACTTGCGCCTGGGCGCGTTCCGCCTCGGCGCCGGCGCGATCGGGGAGGGGCTCGAATCGGTCTTTGCCCGCTTTCCGCGCCTGAAGGAGCGGCGCGCGCAGCAGGCCGGAACCCTGTCCGGCGGGGAACGCCAGATGCTGGCGATGGGCCGCGCGCTGATGGGCCGGCCGCGCCTGCTCATGCTCGACGAGCCGAGCCTCGGCCTCGCCCCGCTGATCGTGCGCGAGATCTTCCGCATCATCGCGGATCTCAAGCAAAGCGGCACGGCGGTCCTGCTGGTCGAGCAGAATGCCCGCGCGGCACTTGAGATCGCCGACCGCGGCTATGTCATGGAACTCGGCCGCGTAGCCATGAGCGGGTCGGCGGCCGATCTCGCCCACGATCCGCGGGTGATCGAGACTTATCTCGGCCTCGGCGGAGCGCCTCCATGACTGCCTCACAGCTCCGTCATGATCTTCCGCAGGATGCGCAGGAACTTGTCCCGGTCCTTGGCGCCGATGATGCGGTCGAGATTGGCCTCGTGCCGGCGTGCGCACGCAGTGAGCTTGCGCAGCATCGCCTGGCCCGCCGGGGTGAGCGTCAGCCGGTAGGTGCGCTGGTCTTCCCGCACGCGCTGGCGCCGGACCAACCCGCGCCGCTCGAGATCGTTGAGAACGGGCGTCAGGGTCGACTTGTCGCGGCCATTGGCGCGGCTGAGCGCCGTCTGGCTGATGCCGGGATTTTCGCCGATCAGCATCAGGGTCGCAAACCGTCCCGGGCGCAGGTCGATCCCTTCCGCCTCCCGCGCGAAGGCCTGATAGGACGCCGCCTGCGCCATCCGCAGATGGAAACCAACCCACTCGCCCAGCGGCCCGTAACGAACCGGCTCAGGGCCGTTCTCCTCCGGCTCGGTCGTGGAACGGGGCAGGGTGGCACGAGTCGACACCATCATTCATCCGATTGCTGCAGTGCGGATGCAGACGGCCGCGGAACGCGGCCGCATCCCGATGGGGATAGTTTTATATCCAACTATTGCGCTTTACAAAGCGTGCCGCCTGAGTCTGAATCGATCAAAACAAACGGCCCGTGAGGCCACGATCCGGAAAGGATCACACAGGGAGGAAATGATGAATTCGTCGACCCGCATCTTGTCCGGCTTCGGTGCCGCATTTGCCGGTGCCGCGCTGTTCGCCTCCGCGGCCTTCGCGCAAGACAAGCCCGTTCATCTCAAGCTCTCGCACTGGGTTCCACCCGCCCATCCGCTGCAGAAGGCGATGGAGGATTGGGGCGCGTCGATTCAGAAGGCCTCCGGCGGCACCATCACCTTCAGCGTGTTTCCCGCACAGCAGCTCGGCAAGGCCTTCGACCATTACGACATGGCCCGCGACGGCATCGCCGACGTGACCTACATCAATCCGGGCTATCAGCCCGGCCGCTTCCCCGTGATCGCCGCCGGCGAGCTGCCGTTCCTGATGACCAACGCCACGGGCGGGTCCGCCGCCATCGACGCCTGGTATCGCAAATACGCCACCAACGAGATGAAGGACGTGAAGTTCTGTCTCGCCTTCGTCCACGATCCCGGCGCGATCCACTCGAAGAAGAAGATCGAGACGCCGGACGACATCAAAGGCATGAAGATCCGTCCGGCGCACGCCACCATGGCGGAGTTCGTGACGCTGCTGGGTGGCACCAACGTCCAGTCGAGCGCGCCGGAAACCCGCGAAGTGCTCGAGCGCGGCGTCGCCGATGCGGTGACCTTCCCCTGGGGCTCGATCCTGCTGTTCAAGATCGACGGCGTGACCAAGTTCCACCAGGACGTTCCGCTCTACGCCACGACCTTCGCCTGGGTGATGAACAAGGCGAAGTACGACGCCATGTCGCCGGCGCAGCAGAAGGTCATCGACGATCACTGCAATACGGAATGGGCGGAACGCGTCGCCGCGCCCTGGGCCGACTACGAGGCGGGCGGTCGTGACAAGCTGAAGAAGGCGTCGGGCCACACGGTCTATTCCATCACGCCGGAGCAGCTCGCCCAGTGGAAGAAGGCAGCCGAGCCGCTGCAGGCGAAATGGGCCGAGGGCGTCAAGAAGGCCGGCCTCGATCCCGATGCGGTGATGAAAGAGTTCAAGGACGCGCTGGCGAAGTACAACGCGGCGTACTGAGGAGCGCAGCGCCATGACGGGCGGTCGCATCGACCGTTTCATGGACGGCATCGAGCTGACGGCGGCGGGATTTCTCGCCGCCGTCACGGCGCTGACCTTCGTCTCCGTGATCCTGCGCTACTTCTTCAGCACGGCCATTCCCGACAGCTACGATCTCAGTGCGCTGTTCCTCGGCATCCTGATCTTCTGGGGCATCGCGGTCGCGAGCTATCGCGGCGACCACATCACCGTCGATCTGCTGTGGGCCGTTTGCGGCCCGCGCCTGCAGCGCGCCATGGACGTGTTCGCGGCTTTGGTGACGCTGATCGCCATGGCCACGCTCACCTGGATGATGGCGACCAAGGTCATCAGCACCCGCGCCGACAACGTCCTTACGTTCGACGTGCGCATGCCGGTCTGGATCTTCTACCTGATCGCCTGGATCGGCCTTGCCAGCGCGATCGTTCTTCTCGCCGTGCGCACGATCCGGCTGGTGTTCCGGCCCGAGAGCGTCGACGCCCGGCCGCACGCGCCGACTGCGGAATGAGACTGCGATGAACACCGACATTGTCGCCGTTACCGGGTTCATCCTGCTGTTCACTTTAATGCTGCTGCGGGTGCCCGTCGGCATCGCCATGGGCGTGGTCGGCGTCGGCGGCTTCGGCTGGCTCGCCGGCTTTGATCCGGCCTTGAAGCTTCTGGCGCAGTCGCCGATCCGCACCGCCACCGACGCCAACTTCGCCGTCATTCCGCTGTTCCTGCTGATGGGGGCCTTCGCCAGCACCTCCGGCATGAGCCGCGAACTGTTCGAGACGGCGAACAAGTTCCTCGGCCACCTGCGCGGGGGGCTCGGCATCGCCACCATCGCCGCCTGTGGCGGGTTCGCCGCGATCTGCGGCTCGTCGGTGGCGACCGCGGCGACCTTCTCCACCGTCGCCTATCCGGAAATGCGCCGGCACAATTATCCCGAGACTTTCGCCACCGGCGTCATCGCCGCCGGCGGCACGCTCGGCATCATGATTCCGCCCTCGACGGTGCTCGCCATCTACGGCCTCATCACCGAGCAGGACATCGGCAAGCTGTTCGTCGCCGGCGTCATTCCGGGAATTGTTGCCGTGACGATGTACATCGTCACCATCAACGTCATTGGTTGGGCGAAACCCGGCTTCCTGCCGGCCGGCGAGCGCAGTTCCTGGTCCGAGCGCCTCGCCGCCCTGCGCGGCATTTGGGCGGTGCTGCTGCTGTTCGCCTTCATCATCGGCGGCATCTATGGCGGCCTGTTCACGGTGACGGAAGCCGCCGGCATGGGCGCCGGCGGCGCCTTCCTGATCGCCTGGCTGCGCGGCCGCATGACGCGGACCCACTTCCGCAAGAGCCTGGTCGACACCGTGCGGACCACCGCCTCGGTCTTTACCATCCTGATCGGCGCGCTGCTGTTCGGCTACTTCCTCACCATCACCCAGACGCCGCAGAAGGTGACCGAGTTCCTGACCGGGCTCGGTCTCGGCCCCTACGGCGTGCTGACGCTGATCATGCTGATGTATCTGGTGCTCGGATGCGTCATGGATGCCATGGCCATGATCATCCTCACCATCCCGATCATCTTTCCGGTGGTCCAGGAACTCGGCTTCGATCCGATCTGGTTCGGTGTCATCATCGTCATGACGGTGGAACTGGGCCTGATCCACCCGCCGGTGGGGATGAACGTCTTCGTCATCAAGAGCGTGATCAAGGAAGTGAAGATCTCGACGATCTTCCTCGGCGTGCTGCCGTTCGTGATCACCGACATCCTGCGCCTGATACTGTTGGTCGCGTTTCCGATCTTGGCTACCTGGCTGCCGTCGCAGATGTGACGGCCTCGAACGCGAGGTGAAGCGATGGAACGGTCGTTCAAGAAGGAAGTCCAGGCGCTGCGCCTCGGCGCCGGCGAGACCTTCCGCGGCGAGGGCATCCTGGCCGTCACCAAGGCGTTGCTGCAGTCCGGCGTCAGCTATGTCGGCGGCTACCAGGGCGCGCCCGTGTCGCATCTGCTCGACGTCATGGTCGAGGCGCAGGACCTGCTGGGCGAACTCGGCGTCCATGTCGAGACCTGCACCAACGAGGCCTCGGCCGCGGCCATGCTCGGCGCCTCGATCAACTATCCGCTGCGCGGCGCGGTCACATGGAAGTCCATCGTCGGCACCAATGTCGCCGCGGACGCATTGTCGAACCTCGCCTCGCCCGGCGTCATCGGCGGAACGCTGATCGTCGTCGGCGAGGACTACGGCGAGGGCGCCAGCGTCATCCAGGAGCGCACCTACGCCTATGCGATGAAGTCCTCGATGTGGCTCCTCGACCCGCGGCCGGATTTGCCGACCATCGTGCGCATGGTCGAGAAGGGGTTCGAACTGTCGGAGGCGAGCCACGCGCCGGTCATGCTCGAACTGCGCATCCGCGCCTGCCACGTCACCGGCGAATTCCCGGCGAAAGACAACGTCAAGCCGGCCTTCTCGCGGCTCAATCCCGTCGCCGGGCCGCCGCGCTTCGACTATGCGCGCCTGGCGCATCCGCCGGTGACCTTCGTGCAGGAGCGCCGCAAGGTCGAGGAGCGCCTGCCGGCCGCCCAGGCTTTCATCCGCGCCAACGCGCTCAACGAGGTCTTCCCGGGCGATCTCGACGATGTCGGCATCATCACCGTCGGCGGGCTCTACAACAGCACGGTTCGGGCGCTGGAACGGCTCGGCCTCGCCGACACCTACGGCGACACGCGCATCCCGATCTATTGCCTCAACGTCGCCTTCCCGCTGGTGCCGGAGGAGCTTCGCGCCTTCTGCGCCGGCAAGCGCGCGGTCCTGATCGTCGAGGAGGGTTATCCGGACTACATCGAGCAGGCGGTCAATGTCGAACTGCGCCGCGCCGATCTTCAGACGCGCGTTTTCGGCAAGGGACCGCTGCCCGCCGCCGGCGAATATTCTTCCGAAGTGCTGCTCGAGGGCCTCGCGCGGTTCCTCGCGGAAACCGCCCCGCGCGGCCTCGATACGGGTCCGATCCTTGCCCGCGCCGGCGAGATCACCGGCCGCCGCGCCGCCGCGGCGCGCGCCGTCGGCGACCTGCCGCCGCGCCCGCCGACCTTCTGCACCGGCTGTCCCGAGCGCCCGGTCTTCAGCGCCATCAAGCTGATGCAGCGCGAGCTCGGCCCCACCCACATCAGCGCCGATATCGGCTGCCATGCCTTCGCGACCTTCGCGCCATTCAGCATGGGCAATTCCATTCTCGGCTACGGCATGAGCCTCGCCAGCGCGGCGGCAGTCGGCCCCAATCTCGACCGCCGGCCGATCGCCGTCATGGGCGACGGCGGCTTCTGGCACAACGGCGTCATCACCGGCGTCGCCTCCAACCTGTTCAACAAGGGCGACGGCGTGCTGGTCGTCATGCAGAACGGCTACACGTCGGCGACCGGGCTGCAATTCATGCCTTCCAGCAAGGCGAGCCGCGCCGGCGCGGCGCCCGGCATGGACATCGAGCAGACCCTGCGGTCGATGGGCGTGAAGTGGCTGCGCAAGGTGCGCACCTACAATGTCTCGACCATGCTCAAGACGCTGAAGGAGGCGATGCGCACCGCCGAGCGCGGGCTCAAGGTCATCATCGCCGACGGCGAATGCCAGTTGGCGCGCCAGCGGCGCGTGCGCGCCGAGGATGCGGCCAAGCTCGCCCGCGGCGAGCGCGTGGTGCGGACCAAATACGGCGTCGACGACGCGATCTGCACCGGCGATCATTCCTGCATCCGCCTCTCCGGCTGCCCCTCGCTGACGGTGAAGCCCAATCCGGATCCGCTGCGCAGCGACCCGGTCGCCTCGGTCATCGAGAGCTGCGTCGGCTGCGGCCTGTGCGGCGAGGTCGCCCACGCGGCGGTGCTGTGCCCGTCCTTCTATCGCGCCGAGATCGTCCGCAATCCGACCCGCTGGGACCGCGCGCGGCATCGCTTGCGGGCCCGCGTGATCGGCTGGCTCGCGGGAACGCGGGAGGTGGCGGCATGACGGCGTCCGACCGGCCCATCAAGATCCTCATCGCCGCTTTGGGCGGCGAGGGCGGTGGCGTCCTCACGAACTGGATCGTCGCCGCCGCCGAGAGCGTGGGCTTCCCGGTGCAGAGCACCTCGATCCCGGGCGTCGCCCAGCGCACCGGCGCGACCACCTATTACATCGAGATCGTCCCGCGACCTTGGCGGGAACTCGGCGGCCGCCGGCCGGTGCTCGCGCTGGTGCCGGGCATCGGCGACATCGACCTGATGGTGGCGAGCGAATTCCTCGAGGCGACGCGCGCGGTGGCGAACGGCTTCGTCACCCCCGACCGCACCCTGCTGATCGCCTCGACCCATCGCTTCTACGTGATGACCGAGAAGACCGCGATGGGCGACGGCCGCGTCGACCAGGGCCGGCTTCTGCGGGCGGTCGAGGAGCACAGCCAGGACCGCATCCTGCTCGATCTTGATCGGATCGCGCGCGCGAGCGGCGCCATGATCAACGCGGTGATGCTCGGCGCCATGGCCGGTTGCGGTCGCCTGCCGCTCTCCGTCGAGGCGCTGGAGGCGGCGATCCGCGCCGACGGCAAAGCGGTGGAGGCCAATCTGCGCGGCTTCCGGGCTGGGCTCGATGCAGTACGTGAGCGAGCCGACCCGTCCCCCGCATCGTCCGCCGTGCCCGCGCCGAACCCGGTTGCCGAACTCGATGCCGCGGTGGAGGCGCTGGCGCCAGCCGAGGCGCGCGACGTCTTGCGCGAGGGCGTCCGCCGGCTCGTCGCCTATCAGGACGCCGCCTATGCGAAGCTCTATCTCGATCGCCTGCGGGCGATTGCCGCCGCGGCCCGGCCCGAAGACGTGGCCCGTCTGCTGCGCGAGACGGCGCGGCATCTCGCCGTGCGCATGTCGTTCGAGGACGTGATTCGCGTCGCCGAGGCCAAGATCGCGCCGGAACGCTTTCGCCGCATCGCCCGAGAACTCGGCGCCAAGGACGGCGAGCCTTTCGCCGTGGTCGAATTCCTCAAGCCGGGCATCGAGGAACTCGCCGGGCTGCTGCCGCCCGCCATGGCGCGGCGGATCCTGTCGTTCGCGCAGCGTCGCGGCTGGCTCGGCCGTGTTCATTGGGGCATGGAGGTCCGCTCCACGTCGATCAGCGGCTTTCTGCGCTTCTGGGCGCTCGCCAAGCTGCACGCCTGGCGCCCGCGCAGCCACCGCTTCCACGAGGAGCAGCAGGCGATCGAGGCCTGGCTGGCGCGGATCCGCGACGCGGCGGCGCGCTCCGTTGACCTCGCCGTCGAGATCGCGGAATGCGCACGGCTGATCAAGGGCTACGGCGACACCTTGAAGCGCGGCAGCGCCAATTACCGGGCGATCGAACAGCGTATCATCGTCCCGGCGCTTGCCGGCGCCATGCCGGTGCCCGTCGCCATCGACGCGCTGGCGAATGCCCGCACGGCGGCGCTGCTCGATCCGGAAGGCGAGGGGCTCGCCCGCTGCCTCGCCGACATCGAGGCCCGCGCCGCGCTGCCCGTCGCCGCCGAGTGAGCCTAGGCCTCGCCGATCTCGCGCAGGACCTCCTCCGTGTGCTCGCCCAGCCCCGGCGAGCCGCGTTCGGCCGCCATCGGCTTGCCGTCGATCATAATCGGCGAGCGCACGCTCGGAACCGATCCGCCGGCGGCGGCCGGATTGGCGTGCATGATCTTCATGCCGCGATGGATGACCTGCGGGTCGGCGAACACGTCGGCGACCGTGTTGATGGGGCCGGCCGGCACGCCGGCCTTGGCGAGCTGCGCCAGGAGATCGTCGCGCTGGAAACGCGTGGTCAGCACCGTGAGCCGCGCCACCAGTTCGGCGCGGTGCGCGACGCGCAGCTCGTTGGTGCGATAGGCGGGGTCCTGCGCCAGCGCCGGCTCGCCTAGCACCGCCGTGAGCTTGGCGAATTGTCCGTCGTTGCCGCAGGCGATGATGATGTGGCCGTCGGCGACGGGGAATTCCTGATACGGCACGATGCTGGGATGGGCGTTGCCGATGCGCTTCGGCATCTGTCCGGAGACGAGATAGCTCTCCGCCTGGTTCGCCAGCACCGCGACCTGCGTATCGAGCAGCGCCATGTCGATATAGGCGCCTTGACCGGTCCGCTCGCGCGCATTCAGCGCCGCCAGGATCCCGACCGCCGAATAGACCCCGGTGAAGACGTCGGCAAAGGCGACGCCGCAGCGCGCGGGCGGACCGTCGGCAAAGCCGGTCAGGTCCATGATCCCGCCCATCGCCTGGATCATCAGGTCGTAGCCCGCGCGCGGCGCGTAAGGCCCGTTCTGGCCGAAGCCCGTGATCGAGCAATAGACGATGCGCGGATTGTCCTTCTTGAGGCTTTCGTAATCGAGGCCGAACTTGGCGAGCCCGCCGACCTTGAAATTCTCGATCACCACGTCGGCGCGCGCCGCCAGCCGGTGCACGATCCGCCGCCCGCGCTCGCTGTCAAAGTCGAGCGCGATCGAGCGTTTGCCGCGGTTGGTGGAATGGAAATAGGTGGCTCCGAGATGCTCGTCCTCGGCACCCGGCACGAAGGGCGGTCCCCAATGGCGGGTGTCGTCGCCGGCGCCGGCGCGCTCGACCTTGATCACGTCGGCGCCGAGATCGGCCAGGATCTGCCCGGCCCAGGGCCCGGCGAGAACGCGGGCGAGTTCGAGAACGCGAATGCCGGTCAAGGGACCCGTCATGATCTACTCCGTGCCGAGGCGGGAAGGCGGCGAGGGGGGAGAACCGCTGCGCATGTGTCCCGCAGCCGCGCCGTCCTGTCCATCCGGAATCGACCGGAATCAATCAACCGCGATCTTGAGGCTGCGCATCGACGCGACCAGGTCGGCGAACCGCTCGCCCTGGACGGTGACATGGGCGCGCAGCCGCTCGGCTGCGTCTTCGCCGTTTCCGGAGATCAGCGCCGCGACGACCCCGTCATGCTCGCGGTAGGAGGCGGCCATCCGGTTGCGCACGCGCAGTTGCAGCCGCCGATACGGCTGCAGGCGGCGATGCAGCGTGCGCGCCTGCTCGGCCAGGAAGGCGTTGCCGCTGCCCTCGTAGATCGCGAAGTGGAAGCGCTCGTTCTCGTAGTAGTAGCGGTCCGGGTCATCGGCTTCGACCGCCCGTTGGCACGCCTTGTGGATCACCTGCAGCGCGCGATGCTCCGCCGGCAGCATGCGCCGTGCGGCGAGGCGTCCGCACATCGCCTCCAGTTCCGCCATCACCTCGAACATCTCGACCAGCCGGTCCGGTCCGATGATCGCGACCGTGGCGCCGCGATGCGGGCGCATCTCCACCATGCCCGAGGCAGCAAGCCCTAGCAGGGCTTCGCGGATCGGCGTGCGCGACACCCCGAACCGCGCCGCCAGCGAGGCCTCGTCCAGCCGCTCGCCTGGCGAGAGGCGACCGGACACGATGTCGTCCTCGATCTCGTCTTTCAGGCGATGAGCCGTCTTTTCCGACATGGCGCTTCGTATGCTCCAGAAGTCCTATTGTATACAAGAGGTTTGACATCACATGCAATCTGTCATCTCATGGCTCCAAGGCTCGAAGAAGCCGGGAAACGCTCAACATCTTTGGAGGAAGGGTCATGAGGAAGATTTGGACTGCGCTGGCCTTGGCCGGTTTCGCCGTTGCGCTTCCGGCCGTTGCGGGCGCGCAGACGGTGCTGAAAGCCTCGCATCAGTTCCCCGGCGGGAAGGGCGACCCGCGCGACGAGATGGTGCAGATCATTGCCCGCGAGGTGGAAAAGGCGAATGTCGGCCTGAAGATCCAGGTCTTCCCGGGCGCGTCGCTGTTCAAGCCGAACGAGCAATGGGGCGCGCTGACGAAGGGCCAGCTCGACATCTCCGCCTTCCCGCTCGACTACGCGTCGGGCCGCGTGCCGCAATTCTCCGCCACGCTGATGCCGGGCCTGGTCCGCAACTATGATCACGCGGCGCGCCTCAACGCCTCGCCCTTCATGGCCGACATCAAGAAGATCATCGAGGATCAGGGCGCGATCGTCATCGCCGATGCCTGGCTGTCCGGCGGGTTCGCCTCCAAAAAGAACTGCATCGCCGGTCCGGACTCGGTGAAGGGCCAGGTCATGCGCGCGGCCGGCCCGGCCTTCGAGCAGATGCTCGCCAAGGCCGGCGCCTCGATCGCCTCGATGCCTTCGTCGGAAGTCTATAACGGCATGCAGACCGGCGTTCTCGACGCGACCAACACCTCGTCCGAAAGCTTCGTCTCGTTCCGTCTCTACGAACAGGTCAAGTGCCTGACGGCGCCGGGCGAGAACGCGCTCTGGTTCATGTACGAGCCGGTGCTGATGTCGAAGCAGGTGTTCGAGAAGCTCAACGACGCCCAGAAAAAGGCGATCCTCGAGGCCGGCAAGAAGTCCGAAGCCTATTTCAACGAGGAGGCCAAGAAGGGCGATCAGAAGATGGTCGATACCTTCAAGAAGGCCGGCGTCGAGGTGCGGGAAATGTCGAAGGAAGATTTCGACGCGTGGCTGAAGGTGGCGCAGGAATCCGCCTACAAGAATTTCGCCGAGAAGGTGAAGGGCGGCGACGAACTGATCAAGAAGGCACTCGCCGTTCAGTGAGTCCGGTTTCCGCCTGCATCCGACCCCCCGGGGTCTGACCCCGGGGGCTTCGCCAGAAAGAGGGCGAAATGGTCCGTCGTTACATTGCCGCCGTTGACGCGCTGTCGCGGTTCTTCGGTCTGGTCGCCACGCTGCTGCTCGTCGCGGCCATGCTGGTGGTTTGCCAGATGATCTTCATGCGCTACGTCTTCCGTGCCCCCACCATCTGGCAGACGGACTTCGTGGTCTTTACCGCGACCGCGGCGGTGTTCCTCGGCGCGCCTTATGTGTTGCTGCGCAAGGGGCATGTCGGCGTGGACGTGATCGAACTCATGGTCGCGCCAAACACGCGCCGGATCCTCGGCCTCGTCGGCAGCGTGCTTGGCCTCGCCTTTTGCGCGGCGATGTTCGTCGCGAGCCTGATCTATTTCCATGACGCGTGGGCGAACGGCTGGACCACATCGAGCATCGCAGCGATCCCGTTATGGCAGCCGCTGCTCCCGTTG
>Ga0180222_1003017_pt1 | contig 11813 bp, 11 predicted proteins | sample eDN5th37CKraftOP_FD_151336 | JGI IMG/M metagenome (GOLD analysis project Ga0180222, IMG submission 151336) | Enriched Organic Plus compost microbial communities from Emeryville, California, USA - eDNA 5th pass 37_C Kraft OP (version 2) (version 2) ... | reverse complement strand
CGCCGGCGTCGAGCCGTTACGCATGACATGGCTCTTGCCGGCGACCGGGCGTTGCCGTCGGCGAAATCAGAACTCGGCCGGGAGATAGCCGTTGATTTCCAAGCCGATGCAGATTTCGACAAGAGTTGGAGTCGTCCAAGCCATGGAATACCTCCTTTTCAATCGTCGCCTCGCGACGGGAGTTTATTGTCACCTATCGCCACCGTAATCACAAGTTGTCTTTTTGCGCGCCACACGGATGCCCGCCGTGGCGGCGATCAAAACGACGCGAGCAGCGCGACCGCGGCCGCCGGAGCGCATGTCGATACCGCCGCGCGCGCGCCCGGCTCGGCGTCGATCAAATCGTCGAATGCGAGCGTCCGCCGGCCGAGACGGCGGGCCACTTCCCACAACACGGTGGCCCCGGCGCCGGCCACGACGATCGGCGCGTCGCGCGGCAGCGTTCCCTGTGACAGCACCAGCAACGCCCCGTCGGTCACCGCGCGAAGCTGCGCCTCGGCAAACCATTGCGCCAGCGCGGTCCAGGCGTCGGCGTCGGCATCGCCCGCATCGGCGCCGACCATGCGCGCGAGCCGCGCGCGCGAGGCTTCGACGGTTTTCTCCCGTCCATCCGCGGTCCCCATCTGATCGGCATCCTCCGGCAGCGTGCCGAGAATACGGTGCACGTCGGCCATATTGGCGAAGTTCTCGCCGATCAGCCCGCACCAGCGTCCGTTGAACGGCGCGCGTTCGGCCGACGCCATGAGAAAGCTGCGCACCAGACCGGTATAGACCAGCTCGCCGCTCGCCAGCCGCTCGGCATCGCTATAGCCGCGCGCGGCGACCGCGCCATTCGCGACCGGGACGATGTCGGTCGTGGTCGAGCCCATGTCCATGAACAGCGCGCCGCCCAACTTTCTGCCCACCAGCGAGGCGCTGGCGTACCAATTGGCCGAGGCGATATCGCCCACATGCGCGTCCGCTTGTTCCGGCGCGACGAAGCCGGCTCGGCCGGCATAGACGCCGACCGAGACCGGGGCGAGCGCGTCGAGCGCGGCCGCCGTCAGCGCGCGCACGCCTTCGCCGCGCGAGACGAAGGTGTCGGCGAGTTCGCCGGTCATGGTGATGGCGTGGCGCTCGGACATTCCCATCCGCGCCTTGGCTTCGCCGAAGGCCTGCGCGAGGCGTGCGAGGCCGAGGCGCAAGGGAGAGGCGACCTGTACCGCCGCAACAATGCGGCCCCCTTCGGCGCGCGCGGCTTTCAGATGCGCGCCACCGATATCCCAACCGATTACCGCGCTCATCGTCCCTCCCGTCCCCGGCGCGATTAAAGCATCTCCGCGGCGGCTTGCCACAGCCTTCCGCCGCATGCAGGCTTCGTGCCGGGCATCCGCGGCTCTGTTAGACTGCAAGAATGGATGTCATCCCGGTCATCGATCTCAAGGGCGGCGTGGTGGTGCATGCGCGCATGGGCCGCCGCGAGCTTTATCGGCCGATCGAGACGCCGCTGTCGCCGACCAGCGATCCGCTCGACGTCGCGGGCGGACTCATGACGGTCTTCCCCTTCACGACGCTTTATGTCGCCGATCTCGACGCCATTGCAGGCACGGGCGACAACCGGGCGGCGCTTGCGCGCCTGCGTGCGACGTTTCCGGCGCTGACCTTGTGGATCGACTGCGGCATTGCCGACCGGGCCGGCGCCACCGACTGGCTGCGCAGCGGGCTCGGCCACATCGTGCTCGGCAGCGAGACGCTCACCGATACGAGCGTGGTGTCGCATTTTACCGATGACGACCGCGCCCTGCTGTCGCTCGATTTCCGCGGCGACGCCTTCCAGGGGCCGCCTACGCTGTTCGCGCAAAGCCAAATCTGGCCGGCGCGCGTGATCGTGATGACGCTTGACCGCGTCGGCAGCTACGCCGGCCCCGATCTCGCTCGCCTGCGCGCGATCAAGGCACGCGCGCGGTCCGTCTATGCCGCCGGCGGCGTGCGCGACGCCGGCGACCTGCGCGCGCTTCAATCCGACGGCATCGCCGGCGCGCTGGTCGCTTCCAGCCTCCACAATGGTCAACTCACCGCGGCTGATTTGCGCTCGCTACCCGCCTGAAAATCGATGACGGGCACCACGCGCTCGGGCGGCACAGCCAGAAACGCCCCCGCGACCCTTCTTCGCTGAAAGCTTCGACGGGCTGACGCCTGAGCCCTCCGATGCGTTCGGGAAGCAGGGTAGCGGGGGCACCGTACGCCACAGCCGATTGGGAGGACACGGCGCACTGGTTTCCGGCTCTCATACGTTCCGCACTCGGCCGGAATGACGGCCGGGATGATGGGGCACCAAGGCGCAGCATTGGCCGTGTCGTCGCGCCACCGGTCGTCGCGCGAACGCTTCGGCAGGCTGACGTCCGCGCCCGCCGCAGCGTCCACGAAAGCGATAAGCGGCAAACCATACGCCGTGCCCTTTCGACAGGGTGCGTCGTACCGGTCCCGGACCTTGCTGGTGCTCGCCCAGGACGACAGACGGATGCGCTGCGCTTTTCGTCTATGCGGCGAAGGGGTGCTTGACCTGCTCGCGCTTTGCGACGACCTCGTCCACCGACGGCTGGCCGGCGACCGCGCGCGCAATCGCTTCCTTGGTGGCGCGGTAATTGTAATCCTGGATCTTGGCGTCGTCGGCCGCTTCCCAATGGATGAACACGCCGACGCAGATGAACAGGTTGGCCGCCTCGTCCTTCGGGATCACGCCTTCGGCCACGCTGTCGGCGACCGCCTTCGCCACCGCATGCTGCGCCGGACCGAACATCTGCACCGCCTGCTTGGCGCCCTTGATCGTGACCTTGTTGAACATCACGGTCGCCGGCTTGCACATGAGATTGGGTCCCACCACCGCCAAAAGCGACGTGAAGCCGTCCTTGTTGTTGGTCAGGCAATTCGCGAATGCCGTTTCGGCCGCGCTGCCGCGGGGACCCATAATGAGATCGATATGAGCGACTTCGTTGCCTTCGCCGACGAGCGATTCGCCGACACAAAGTCCGGTCACTTTAGCCATCGCCATCTCCTCCCAAGGAAAAATTACAAACATCACCGAACGCCAAGCCCGACGCCCGGCGGAACGGCTATCCTTGTTTTCAGCGTCCGGATGCCCGGACCGGTTTGCCAGATAGCGGCGGAAGTTGTATCCGCGCCCCAAGTCAACCACTGTTGACGGCCGGCGGCAAGATACAACGAAGGCGTTGCGTGAAAATCGTCGCCACCGTGAGGTCGGCGCTGGTGCCCGGATTGACGCCCTCGCGCTTGAGGGCGGCGTCCCACGCAAGAAGTTCGGGCAGAACCGCGTCGAGGCTGTGCGCGTCGTCCACCCGTCGCTGCAGGATGGAGGCCTGCTCGCGAATGCGGTCGGCGGTCGCCTCGCCGTGCTTTCGCACGATGTGGCTGTCGCGAAAGGCGGCAAGAAAGCCAAGATAAATCATCAGCGTAGCAAGGCGCGGGTCGGCCAAAGCGGCGCGCGACGCGGCGCGCCGCGCAAGCCCGAGATCGAACACATCCGCGAAATCGCTGACATATTGGCACGCGATGCGGTCGTAGCGCGCCGCTTCCGCCATGGCTTCGCGCAGCGTCACGGTGGCGGGGGCGAATACGTCGTGTTTCTCCGCCCGCCCGAGCCCGGCGGGCGCGGCGCGGGTGATGGCGCGGAAGGCCAGTGCGGCGTCCTCGACATCGAGATCGCGCAACACCGCGGCAAGCGATGCGCGCAAATCGCCGCCCGGCATTTCCGCCGCCTTGGCCAGCGGCGCGCAGAGCAGCACGATCCCGAGATTGGTATTGGCGCCGACCGCCGCCACCGTCGCTTCGACCGCGCCGAGGATGCGCGCGCCGACGCGCGCGCCCGCTGCCGTCAGCGGACCGGCCGCCACGTGCGCGCTGCGCTCGAAATCCTCGGCCGTCATGCGATGGCCGCCCGCAAAAACATGCACATTGCCGGGTTTGGGTGCCGCAAGCTCGTCGCGGCAGGCGGCCTCGAAGGCCTGCGCAATGGCTTGCACACGCCCGTCCGGCCGCGTCATCGCGACCCCGGCTGCGCGGCGCCGGCGCGCGCGGCAAGCTCGGCCAGGAGATCGCCGGCAAGCACGGCGGCGATGTCGACCGGCGTCGTGCGCTGCAGTCCGGACCAGGCCGGCATGCTGTTGACTTCCAGCACCAGCGCCGTTCCCCGCACGTCGTGGATGATGTCCACGCCCGCGAAATCCGCGCCGACGGCCGCCGCCGCGGCAATGGCCAGGTCGCGCATCAGCGTATCCGAAACAGCGGCAACCGGCTTGCCGCCCTGCTTCACATTGGTCACCCAATGCGCGGAATGCCGCATCATCGCGGCCACCACGCGGCCGCGCGACACCAGCACGCGAAAATCATGAAAGCCGCCGCGTTCCACGCCGACGAAGCGCTGGAGGTAATACACTCCCGCCACCTCGGACGGCGGCGGCAACTGCTCCGGCGCGCGGATCAGCCGCAAACCCCGGCCCTGCGAACCGAACAGAGGCTTGAGCACCAGCGGGCCCTTCTCCCGCCGCACGATGCCGGCGGCCTGCTCGCGGCTTTCGACCGCCCAGGTCGCCGGCGTCGGAATTCCGGCACGCGCGAGCAGAAAGCTCGTCATCGACTTGTCCACGCAACGCTCGATCGCGCGCGCGCTGTTCCAGACCGTGACGCCGAGGCCGGCGAGCGCATGCAGAATGCCGAGCCGTAACGTCACCGCCTCGAAACTGCCGCCCGACATGCTGCGCACGAACACGGCATCGGGCAGAGCGCGCTCGAAACCGGGCAGGCGCAGGCCCTGCCCGCTCACCGTATCGATGCGGCATTCGGCGAGCGCGACCAGCCGCGCGCGCGCGCCGCGCGCCGCGAATGCCTTGATCAGCGCGCGCGCGTGCCGGTCCATCTCGCCCACGAGCGCGATGCGTGGCGTGGTTTCGGCGGTGCGCGGAACGGCGGATTCAGGCGAAGGAGGCATCGAGCAGATCACCGTTGAGACGGCCGGCGTGAAAACTCTCGCCGGTGTCGAGCGCCGTGACCGTGACTTCCGCCGGGCTGAACAGCATCGGATCGATGGCGTAAAAATCGCCGCCGAAGCGCTTGAAGATTTCGGCGAACGGCCTGCCGTAGTCGCGCGAGCCTTCGCTCGGCAGGCGCTCGGCGAGCGCCCGCGCCTCGGCGGCGGGACCGGTGACCATGAGCTGCACCCGCCCGCCATAGATGATGGCATCGTTGGTGCGGCCCATCGCGACGACAAACTCGGGATGCGGCGGTGCAAGCGGCGCGGCACCGAGACCCTCGACGATGCGATCGAGCGGGAATTTCAATTCGTGCGCCTTGTGCAGCGCGACTTCGAGCACGCGCGCCACGATCTGCGTTGCGCCGGCCAGCGACTGCGTCGGCGCGTAAACGAAGGTCAAGCGTTCGGGCGAAAGCCCGCAGGCTTGCGCCACCCGGTCGACGACCGGCGGCGGCGGCGGACGCGCGCTCTCCATCACGAGCACGCCGCTGGCGGCGGCATCGCGATAGCCGAGTGCTTCGAACAGCGGCTCGGGGCGCGCGAGCGCACGCGCGGGACCGGAGCCGAGTGCAAAAAAAGCGTCCCGGCCCTCGCCGTGGGTGAGCCGCCAACCGGCATATTGGCTGGCGAGACATGCGATCACCGGATGCGCCGAGCGCACCGCGACCGTCCAGGGCGCGCTCGCGCGCGCACCGCTCGCGGTCAATGCAAGCGCGCCGAGGCCGCCCATGCAGATTTCGGCGATCGCCAGACCGGCGGCGATGCTGCCGCGCGCGCGGCTGCCGGCATCGATCAAGGTCTCGCCGCGCTCGCCCCTTGCAACGTCGACCTTGAGTTCGGCCGCCGCCGCCTTGAGCCGCTCGACCAGCGCCGCGGCCCGCGTATTCACGCTGAGGGCGGGCGCGGCGCTCATGACGGCTGCCCCCCCAGCATTTCCTGGATTTTCGCGACCCGCCGCTCGACCAGTTCCTTCGCCGAACCGGCCGACGGTGCCCGCGCGAAGACCGAGCACAAGGGCTGTCCGGGCTTGATGCTGCTGCCGGCGCGTGGCCGGTCGGCGGTCCATTCCGGCCAATCGAGCGCGGGGACGGAACTGATGCCGCGCTCGGCATAAACGATCGCGCCCGCCATCGCGTCGTTGAATTTCGGCAAGACGGTCGGCCAGCTGCCGGCACAAGACTCGACATGAAGCGCGAACAGCGACGTCCCGTCGGACTCGAACAGATCGAAGGTGGCGCCCGGCCGCGGATTGATTTCGAGCAAGTGATAGGTTTCGCCGTCGACCAGAAAGTCGGCGCTGTTCAGCCCCTTCAGCGGCACCAGCGTCGCGATGCGACCGACCGCATCGATGATTTTTTCCTTCATGTCGTTCGCCACCGTAGCCGGCCGCACCGCGCCGCCGTAGCGGTAAGGATGGCGGCGGCTCGGCGCCGCCCATTGCCGGCTGAAGCCGAGCACAAGGACATGTCGCCCGTTGCCCAGCAGCAGCGCGGACACCGGCTCGCCCTCCACGCGGCGCTGGAAATAGACGCCCTCGTCGGCTTCGGCGTCGCCCGCGGGCCGCACGTGCAAACCACCGGCCCCGCCCCTGCGCTTGACGAGCCAGCCCGTGCGGTCGGTAGGCGGCATGATCGAGGTCGCCGGATGCGGAACTTCCGCCACGCGACAAATCGCGGCGAAGGTCAAAGGCTCCTTCAGCCGCCGTATCGTCTCCGCGCTATTGCCGATGAGCCGCCAGCGCTCCCCGATGCGCGCCACGAGATCGGCCCGGTCCTCGAACCCGCTGCCGCAGACCACGCCTTCGCAATCGCGCGCGCCGACGAGCGCCGTGAGCGCGGCGATCACCTTGTCGGCATCGAGCGGCCGCTCCATCAGGTCGGCATGCACGTGGCTCTCCGCAACCGCCAGCGTGTCGGCATCGCCGAAAGCATCGGCCACCAGCGGCGCGAAGCCGCCGCGCCGGGCCGACGCGGCAAGCGCCCGTCCCGAGACGCCGACGATCAGCATCGGTCTGCCCCTATCCATTGAGCTCGCGCGCGAGTGTAAAGGCGTCGCGGAAATCGAAGCACACCGGCTTGCTTGCCGCGATCATCTTCTGAAACAGTCCGAATTCGGTCTTGTACTTGATATTGCCGATCGCCAGCGGCCCGATGCCGAGCGCGCCGAGCGCATTGATCTCCGCCCCGTTGGCCATCATGCCGAGCCCCTCGACCCCCGCCGGCGGCACCGCATTCACGTCGGCGACGACCAGCAGATCGGCCGCCGTTTCAAGCTGTTCGCGCGACAGAATTTGCACACCGGCACGCCCGGCGCACAATGCCACCTCGGTCCGCGCCAAGCATTCCGCCTTCTTGGCCTCGTCGCTGCCGTCGGCGGCGCGCATTTCGACGGAGAAACGGCTCTTGATCTCGTCGGCATTGTCGGCAACGCGCTTGATGCCGTCATAGCCGACCAGTGTGACGTCGGCGCCCTGCAAGGCGGCGATAACGGCCGCCGAAAATCCGACCACGCCGGTCGCCCCGAATACCGCGACCCGCACGCCCTTCAGTTCGCGCTTCGTCTTGTCGCGCAACAGCTTTTCGACACAGGCCACCATCGCCGCCGCGGTCGTAAACGAACCGGCCGGATCGGCGAAGAACGAAATGCCGAACGGCGGCACCAGCGCCTTGCGGGCGGCGTCGAGCATGTCGAGCGCGAGCATGGCCTGCTTGCCGCCGATGAATACGCCGGTCTTGAGGCCGGTCTTCGGCGGGCGCGAAAACATCGCGTCCTGCACCAGGCCCTGGACCTCGCCGAGCGTGACCTGCGTATAGGGCACCACGGCGTCGAAGCCGGCATCGAGCGCCATGTTGGCGTCGAACGGACTCATGTGCTTGAGCGGCGTCAGCATGTGCAAAATGTGCTTGTCCGTCATGACGATCTCCCGGCGGGATCATAAATTCGTCACCGCGGCGACCGTGCCGGCCGCAATCTGTGCGCCGCGATTGAGGCCCTGGCAAATGCGGATGTCCAGACCTCGGCAGCGTGGATGCCGCCGGGCGAATGCGACAAGCCGTTCGGCTTCCGCTTGCGAGGGCGCGAAGGCGAAGCCGGTCGGCCCCCACGAACTCTGACCGATGCCGAGCGCGCCCTCGCCTTCGAGCAGCGCGAGCGCGGCCTCGACATCCCGGCTCATGAAGGCATGACCGCCCTGCCAAGGCGCGAAATGCGCGCCGAGCAATTGCTGCATCTCCTTGATCGCGGCGGCAAAAGCCGGAAGATCCGCTTCGACGAGCGCAGGCAGCGCCTGCATCAGCACGAGCCGGCAGATGCGGCCCGCCTGTTCGCCCGGCAGCGGCGAAAGACGGGCGAAGGCGGCGCTTTCATCCTCGCCATGCACGCCGCTGCGGGCCGGATCGAGCACCAGCAGGATACGCCAGTTTTCCGGAAACGGTATGCGACTGACGACCGGTGCCGCACGGCTCTCGGCCGCGCGCCCACCGTCAACAACGACACCGCCGCTATCGAACAGCGCGATGCCGATGCCGGAGCGGCGGCCGCGGCCGAGCCGGTAGGCATCGCCGCGCGTGTCGAGCGGAAGTCCATTCAGTTCGCGAACGGCGGCGGCGAGTGCGAGCGCGAGCTGCGTGCCCGACCCCAAGCCTGCATGCGGCGGTACCGCCTCATCGAGCCGTATGGAAAGCGGCCCATCGAATTCGAGAAATGCTTGCAGGCGCTCGACATAGCGGCGAATGCGTTCCTGCTCGGGGCCGACGATCTGCGCGCGCCGGGCCCGCGAGACGGTGACCCGTGTGCGCAGCCCGGTGATCGCAAGACCGATACTGCCGAACCGTCTTCCCAATTCGCCATTGAGGTCCAGAAACCCGAGATGAATCCGGGCTGGAACCGTCACGGTCACGCTGTACGGCCCTGCTCTCATCCCTTCACTCCGAGGGCTCAAAGAAGGACGGGCTTTATCGGTCGCGCAATCCGGGACCAGTGCCCCGCTTCCAAAGTCCGTGATACCCTGCGGCACATTCCGACACGAACATCGCAAACGGGACGCTAGCAAGCTTATGATTCTAGTGCCGCTTTCCGATTTGAAATTCCTGATCGAATTTTCCGCAAGCGGTGTAGGAAGTTCAAGTCGGCCGCACTAGACTGCGGCACTAGACTGCGGCACTTGGCCTTGCTTGGCAATCGGTAGATTTTTCATTGCATGCGAATGAGGTCCGACGATCATGACGGCCGAAACAATCAAGGAGCGCACGTACAGCGACGATGAGATCAAGGCCCGGCTGGCCAGCGATCTGCCGCATTGGTGGCTGGAAAACGGTTGGATTCGCCGCAAATACCGCACCAACAGCTGGAAAGGAACGCTGATGGTGATCAACACCGTCGGCCATCTCGCCGAAGCGGCCTGGCACCATCCCGACATCACGGCCTCCTATGCATGGGTGGAAGTCCGCCTCCAGAACCACGCCGCCAAGGGCATTACCGACAAGGACTTCGAACTAGCGAAGAAGATCGAAGAGGTGGTGCAATGGCAGCCGGGCAAGGCGGGCGGTGCGCTCGAAGGCACGCCGCAAAACGATCAACGCTTCGCATACATCAAATACGACAAGTAGTTGGGCGCGGACGGCGCCTGGTGGGAACGATCACGGAAAATTCATCGCCGATGCAATAGGAACGCCCATGGCTGCGGCCTGGATTCGCGGCAAGACGGCTTCACTCGATGACGCGGTTGCGCAAGCCGCGGGACTGCTGGCGGCGAGCCGCCTGCCGGTCATCGCCGGGCTCGGCACCGATGTCGCGGGCGCGCGCGCCGCCGTCGGCCTGGCGCAACGCCTCGGCGGCGCCATCGACCACATGCATTCGGCCGCGCTCCTGCGCAATCTCGATGTCATGCGCGGCAGCGGCATGATGGTGACGACGCCCAATGAGGCGCGCCTGCGCGGCGATCTTCTGCTGTTGGTCGGTCCCGGCTTGGCCGAAGCCTGGGCCGAAATGCCCGAGCGGCTTTTCTCGGACGGCGGCAAGCGCCGGATCGCCTGGCTGTGCCCCGGCGACGACGCGAAGACCGCGGGCCGATACCCGGACATGAGGGTTCTCGGCGAGCCCGACGACCTGCCGATCATTCTTGCCGCTTTGCGCGCGCGCTGCGCAGGACAGCCCGTGGGCCAGACAGCGGTGGCGGCCGACCTGCTCGCCGCATTAGCCGCCGACTTGACGAACGCCCGCTTCGGCGTCGCATTATGGTCGGCGGCGCATCTCGATACCCTCACCATCGACATGCTGTGCGGGCTGGTGAAAGATCTCAATTCGACCACGCGCTTTTCCGGCCTGCCGCTCGCTCCGCCGGACAACGCTGCCGCCGTGCAACAGGTGAGCGGCTGGATGAACGGCTTTCCGCTGCCGGTCTGCTTCGCACGCGGCTTTGCAGAGCACGATCCCTGGCGGTTCGATGCAACGCGCCTCGTCGAGAGCGGCGAAGCCGATTGCGCGCTTTGGATTTCCTGTTACGGACCGCACGCTCCGGCCTGGAAACGCGAGCTGCCGACGATCGCGCTGGCGGCCGCGCCATCCGATTTGCACGCGGATGTCGTCATCGCGGTCGGGCAGCCGGGCATCGACCACGATGCGGTCGGTTACCTGTCCGCGACCGCCACCATCGCGGCCTTGCCGGCGCGTTCGCCGGCGGACGCACTGCCGGCGGCGGAAGCCCTCGCCATGATCGCAGCGGCCCTGCCGGCCGCCCGGCCATGCTGACCCGGCTCGCCGGCGGTCGCGTCATCGATCCGGCCAATGGCCGTGACGCCGTCGGCGACCTTCATTTCCGCGACGGCCGGATCGTCGATGCGCCGCCCGGCGGCCGCGCCGACGAAAGCTACGATGTATCCGGCAAGATCGTCATGGCGGGCGCGATCGACATCCACTCGCACATTGCCGGCAACAACGAAACGCTCGGCCGCCTGCTCCTGCCCGAACAGCGCTATGCGCTGGATTTCGTTCATCCCGGGCACATGCCGCAACCGCGCGGCGCGTGGAACACGTTCGAGACCGGCGGCCTCTATGCCGCCATGGGGTTCACCACCGTGGTCGAACCGGCGATGCTGCCGCATCATGCGCTGCAGGCGCATCTCGAACTCTCCGATATTCCGATCATCGACAAAGCGGCGCTGACGGTGCTCGGCAATGACGACTTCCTGCTCTCGCTGCTGCGGGCCAAGGAAAGCGCCGCGGCGGTGCGCGATTACGTCGCCTGGACGCTGGCGGCATCGCGCGGGCTCGGGATCAAGGTGATCAATGCCGGCGGCGCCGAGGCTTTCAAGGACAATGTGCGGTCGTTCTCGCTCGACGACGAGGTGCCGGCCTATGGCGTCAGTTCGCGCGCGATCGTGAAGGCGCTGCAGCGCGCGGTAAGCGAGCTCGGATTGCCGCATCCGCTGCATGTCCACTGCAATAATCTCGGGCTTGCCGGCAATGTCGAGACCGCGCTCGCCACCATCGACGCCGCGGAGGGCCTCCCGCTGCATCTCGCGCATTTGCAGTTTTATGCCTATGGCAAGGAGGGCCCGCGCGGCTTTTCGTCGGCGGCCGCCCGCCTGGCCGAGGCGGTCAATGCGGCCAAGCATGTCACCGTCGATGTCGGCCAAGTCATGTTCGGACAGACCGTCACGATCTCCTGCGACGTGCTGCGCCAATTCAACGCGCGCAACCAGGCGCGGCCGAGGAAATACGTCATCTTCGACGGCGATTCGAACGGCGCCGGCATCGTGCCCTACGACTACCGGCGCAGCGATTTCTA
>Ga0180222_1003016_pt1 | contig 11815 bp, 8 predicted proteins | sample eDN5th37CKraftOP_FD_151336 | JGI IMG/M metagenome (GOLD analysis project Ga0180222, IMG submission 151336) | Enriched Organic Plus compost microbial communities from Emeryville, California, USA - eDNA 5th pass 37_C Kraft OP (version 2) (version 2) ... | reverse complement strand
GACTCGGTCGACATTGCTGAATCCTATCAATTGCTCCCGGGACACACTAACCATCGTCGCTTCCCGCCACCAACAAAATTTTCCGTCGTTGCAGCTCCATGGACTGCCCGCACAAGCTGTACGGGAAGGCAGACTTCGCCATGCGCAAATCGCCAAGTTCGTGAGGGAGTCCGTGCGTCGCCATTCGACCCGAGCGCTTCGCGGTTGAGAATTTCGGCTGCGATCACTTTTCCGTCCAACCTAAGCATGAATGCGGCTCGCTCGGAAAGATTTTTCAGGAGTTGGGTGGGTGGCATACCGATCCGCACGAGATAGTAAGTCAAACCGGTTCTGGAATCTTCCAAAATATCCGCCGATATGCGTATCACCCTGCCCTCGATTTCCGGCGTCGTTGCACGATCGAACGCTGTGAAGTGAATCATCGCGGACTGTCCTCGGCGAGCGATCCGAAACGCCTGAGAGGGAAAGGCGGCAGGCCGCCGCGTTTTGTGCGGATAGGCTTTACGCTCCTGACGATTGCGCCTGGCGTCTGGCTTGCCGCCACCGTTCAGGGTGTCGGCTTCCTGTTGTGGGTCGGGGCGAGCACGGTGCTCGGATGGCTCGTTGCAGCGTTGGCCAGCCGCTCGCAACCGCCACGCCGGAAATGAAATTTTCTGCTGGACCGCTCACGGCGTTTGTGGGTCGGGGCCATCTCGTCACCTTGGATGCGGAAAGGATTCATAAGGTCTGCGCTTCACCGCCTTTTCGCCCGGTTCCGACCTCCCCTTGGAAAGCTGGACTTCTCCCCCCAAAGGAAGCGTCAGTACGGCGTTCTCAAAAGGGACGTATGCCCCCTTTCGGACCCTGCCCCGCCGGTCCCAAGGCCATTGCGGGGCTTCGGTGGTGACGGCCGCGGATTGCCGTCGCCAACGAACAGGAGTCCGACAATGTCCAAGACCCGATTCTCAAGGCGGTCGAACAAGCACGTCGACATGAAGCGCAAACTCTTGCAGCGCTCGAGCAAGGGAGGTGCCAACCACAAAGCGGCGTCAATCCCATCCAAGCAGGGTGCCGTCATCAAACTCTTGAGCCAGCCAAGGGCACGACCATCGCAGCAATCATGAAAGCGACCGGCTGGCAGCAGCACTCCGTGCGCGGCTTCCTTGCCGGTGTCGTCCGAAAAAAGCCTGGGCTCAAGCTGGAGTCCGAAAAGACGGAGACGGGACGCGTCTATCACATCGTCGCGGGCGACCGGAAATCTGGAAGGTCAAAGCTCGCCACGACCGGTAAGAAGAGTTCCTGAAGATGGAGTCCCAGTATACGGGGCGTCCAGACGTCGAGGCCGAACTCGAACAGCTTCGATCAATGCCCATCGCAGAGCTTCGCGCGCGCTGGCGCGCGAAGTTCAAATCCGAGCCGCCCAAAGCATTCGGCCCTGACCTCCTGCGGCGGAGTATCGCTCACAAGCTGCAGGAAGACGCCTATGGCGGTCTCGACCGAGCCACGGCGCGCCTATTGAACCAGCTGATCTACCAGTACTCAAAGACCCGGGGAAAGATCGTTATGCCACGGCGGATCATGCCCGGCGCCGTGCTGGTCCGACATTGGAAAGGGCAAGCCCACCACATCACGGTGCTGGAAGATGCCTTCGCCTATGGGGGTAAGTCCTACGAGAGCCTCTCGGAGATCGCCCGCCTGATCACCGGCACGCGCTGGAACGGGCCGAGGTTCTTCGGCCTGCGCAAAGGTAAGGACTAGCACCCATGGCCAGCAAAGCATCCAGAGAGCTCCACTGCGCCATCTACACCCGCAAATCCACCGAGCACGGACTGGAGAGCTCGAGTTCAATTCTCTCGATGCGCAGCGGGAGGCCTGCGAGGCCTACATCAAGTCCCAGGCGTCCGAGGGCTGGCGGGTACTATCCAAGCGTTATGACGACCCTGCCTACTCGGGCGGAAATATGGATCGCCCTGCCCTTCAACGGCTGTTGAAGGATATCGAGGCCGGCCAAGTTGATGTGATCGTCGTCTACAAGATCGACCGCCTCACTCGCTCGCTCGCCGACTTCGCAAAGCTGGTCGAGGTCTTTGACGCCAAATCGGTTTCCTTCGTCGCCGTCACCCAGCAGTTCAACACGACGACTTCGATGGGACGGCTGACCCTCAACGTTCTCTTGTCATTCGCTCAGTTTGAGCGGGAGCTTGCTTCCGAGCGGGTTCGTGACAAGATCGCAGCTTCCCGCAAGAAGGGAAAGTGGACGGGCGGCAGTGTTCCGCTTGGTTATGACACCAAGGACAAGAAGCTCGTCATCAATCCGGCCGAGGCGAAGACTGTGCGGATGATCTTCGAGCGGTATCTCGCCCTGAGATCTTTCCAGAAACTGGTCGACGAGCTCAATCGCAAAGGGGTGCGCACGAAGATCCGCTCCATCAAAGGCAGGATATCCGGCGGGGTGCCGTTTACCTATGGTCCCCTCGCCTATCTTCTCAAGAACCGCACCTATCTCGGGGAGACCGGCCATACCGGCTCCTGGTTTCCCGGCGAACACGAACCAATCATCGACCGTGATCTGTTCGACAGGGTCCAGCAGCTTCTCAGAAGCAACAGCGAGGGACGAACTGGAAGACGCTATCAAACCGGAGCCCTGCTCACCGGCTTAATCTATGATGATCGCGGCAACCGCATGAGTCCGAGCTTCTCGGTCAAGGGCGGTGTCCGCTATCGATACTATGTCAGTTCGGCGCTCGTCCGAGGACAAAGGAGGAAGACAGGAGCAATTTCAAGAGTCTCCGCGCCTACCATTGAGGCAGAGATTGCGAGACTAGTTCGGGTTCGGATCGAAAATTCGGACGAAAACAGCCCGACGCCAACTCGTGAGATGATCGAGAAAATCGTTGATCGCATCACCATAGGAAAGGATAGGGTCGTCGTAAATCTGAGAACAAGCGCTGCGCCTGTCGGAATTCCCTGGATCTCAGAAAGAAAAAGGCAAACTTGCTCGCATCGAACATGAACTGACCGTGAATCGCAACTCGCGGGAACCGCGGCTTGTTCAAGCCATCGTTCGCGCTCATGTCTAGCTGAATGCACTATCGGACGGGACCTACGAGAGCATCGACCAACTCGCGCGGGCGATCGATCTTCATCCCAAAGTCGTCCGGAGCAGAATTCGATTGGCATTCCTAGCGCCGGACATCATCAAAGGAATCCTCTACGGCTCGATTGCCGTCCCATTCAGGTCATATGGACAGGAAATCGCCGCGCAATTTGTTTTGGTTCGAGCAGGGGCGCGCTTCAGCGCCCCACTTCCTTATACATAAACACCACTGCAGCCGAGTAAAGTCGCTTGCCTACGACTGAAGCCAAGCTGGGTCTTGCGAGCGAAACAACAAACAGAAAAGCCAGCCGAAGCTGGCTTTTCGATTTTGTGGCCCGAGGACAAAGTCCAAGGCCTTGTTAACGGCTAGCAGCAGACATCCAGAGGTGCCTGCCAATGCGCACGATCTCCTATCGGCTAAATATTCGACATTGCGCATTATCAAATATACACGTTAGGGTAGCGAGACGCAAGCTAGCCGAAACTCAAGAGTCTTCGAGTTTGCGAGAACTTTCATACTAGCAGGCTAAGTCGGGGGTGGGGTACTCTAGAGGGAATAATTTACATTCTTTGATGACTACCATACAATTTTAAGGTGAACTAGATTTGGCCGGTTCACTGGCAGGAGTGGGGCTAAGGGGGTGGCTACATAAAGATCGTGCGCCACCCCCAAGTCGAGTGGGGGCGTAGAATGAAGTCGTCGAAGTCCCGTATCGGCCTCGACGTCGGTAGCAATAGCGCCGGCTGGGCCGCCATCAAGCTCGACGACGGCGGAAAGCCCTGCGGCCTGATCGGCCTTGGCGTCCGTATCTATACAGACGGCCGCAATCCAAAGGACGGCTCCTCCCTCGCCGTACAGCGCCGCGTCCCGCGCGGGATGCGGCGCCGGCGCGACCGCTATCTGGAACGCCGCTCCGATCTCATGAACGCGCTGATCGCGCTGGGCCTGATGCCCGCCGACGAAGCCGAGCGCAAGGCGCTGGAAGCGCTCGATCCCTACGCGCTGCGCGCGAAGGCGCTGGACAAGCCACTGACGCCGCATGAGCTGGGCCGCGCCCTGTTTCACCTCAACCAGCGGCGCGGATTCAAGTCCAATCGCAAAGCGGGCGGCAAGGAGAAGGAAGACGGCGTCATCAGCGATGGGATCAAGAAGCTGAACGTCCTGATGGAGGACGCCGGCGCACGCACGCTCGGCGAATTCCTGAACATGCGGAACAGGAACGGCGATATGGTGCGGGCGCGGCCCGAGGCCGGCTTCTATCCGGCACGCCTCCATTACGAGAAGGAATTCAGCGCGATTCGCGGCGCACAGGAAAAGCATCACACCTTGCGCGCCGATCAGTGGGACACGCTCGCGGACATCATCTTCCATCAACGCCCGCTGAAGCCGGTCGATCCCGGCTGGTGCCTGCTGGAAGACGGCGAGCGGCGCGCTCACCGTGCCCTGCCCTGCGCGCAGGAATTCCGCATCCTTCAGGAGATCGCCAATCTGCGGGTGGCGCCGCGCGGCGAAGCCGCCGTGCCGCTATCGAAGGAACAGCGCGAAAAGGTGTTGCACGAATTGCGGACCAGGAAAGAACTCAAGCTCGACAGCCTGCTCAAGCTGCTGAAACTTCCGTCGGACACGCACGTCAACCTGCTGGGCGAAGACCGTAAAACACTGAAGGGCGATGAAACCGCGGCGCGGCTCTCGGCCAAGGCACTGTTCGGAAAGAGCTGGCACGGTCTTTCCTTCGAGCGGCGGACGCAGATCATTCGCATGTTGCTCGATACCGAAAAGCCGGAGGATATCGAACGCGTCGCGCGGGCTGACTGGGACCTCGACCAGGACGCCGCCGAGAAACTCTCGACCGTCTCCCTGCCCGAGGGCTACGCGCGCCTCAGCGAAAAGGCGATCGGCAAATTGCTACCGATCATGGAATTTCAGGGCCTGAACTATTCGGAGGCGGTCGCCGAGGTGCCGGAATACGGCCACCACTCCGACTTCCGGCCCGACGAGGCGCATGACCGCCTGCCCTACTACGGCGCAGTGCTGACCCGGCAGGTCGTCGGCGGCGACGTGACAAAGCCGAAAACCGACGAGGTCGGTCATTACGGCCGCATCGCCAATCCGACCGTACATATCGGACTCGGCCAGATGCGGCGAGTGATGAACCGCCTGATCGAGGCGTATGGCAAGCCCGAAGAAATCGTGGTCGAGCTGGCACGCGATCTGAAGATGAATGCGGAGGAGAAAGCGGCCGAGCGCAAGAAGAACCGGGACAACGAAGAAGCCAACCGGCGCCGTGAGGAACAGATCAGGTCTGCCGGTTTCGCACCAACGCCGCATACCATACGCAAGCTCAGGCTCTGGGATGAACAGACCTACGGCATGAATAAGGTCTGCCCATTCACTGGCGAGCCAATCTCCTTCGCGATGGCGATCGGCGACGCAACCGAGATCGAACATATTCTGCCGTTCTCGAAAACGCTCGATGACTCGATGGCCAACAAGGTCCTGGCCCTGCGGGAAGCCAATCGGGCGAAAAGGGATCTTTCGCCCTACGACGCGTTTCACACCGATCCGAAGATCGGAAAGCATCAGTATGTCTATGCCGACATTCTGCTGCGCGCAGATTCACTGCCCAAGAACAAGCGCTGGCGCTTCCATCCCGACGCGATGGAGCGATTCAAGGACGAGGAAAAATTCCTCGATCGGCAGCTGAACGAGACGAAGTACCTCTCACGCATCGCGCGGCAGTATCTCGCTCATCTCTACAACGAGAAAGCCGAAGGCCGGTTGCGGGTACGCGCTATCCCCGGCAAGCTAACCGCCATGCTGCGCGCCAAATGGGGCCTGAACGCCCTTCTGCGCGGTCACAACGTCGGTGGCGAAGAGGCCGACGACGGCCCGGCACGCAAGAACCGCGACAACCACCTGCATCACGCGATCGACGCCTTCGTGATTGCCCTCACGGATCAGCGCCTCCTGCAGAAAATTTCGGAACTGAACTCCGATGCAGACCGCAAACGGCTGATCGAGGGAATCCCCCTTCCCTGGGAAGGATTCACACCGGACGAACTGCGGCCGCATCTGGAAAAGCTCGTCGTCTCGCACAAGCCCGACCATGGCACTTTCCCGTGGATGGCGAAGGGTAACGGCAAGAGCCGGAAAGGAATGGGCAGAGCGCAGACCTCCGGCGCGCTGCATAACGACACAGCTTACGGCCTTGTCGCGCCCGGCAAGAACGGGAACTGGAAAGTAGTCTCACGCGCGCCGCTGTCGGCTTTCAACACGCCCGAGGCGATGGACAAAGCGTTACCTGACATCCGCGACCGCGCATTGCGCGAAGCGCTGGCCGAGGAATGGGCCCGGTTCCAGAAGAGCTACAAGCCGGATACGGACGGCGACGACGACAAGCGCAAGAAGCAAAATCCGGCACAAGCTTTCGCCAAGCATGTCGAAACAAAAGGAATTAAGCTCAACAGTCACATCGTAAAAGTCCGGCGCGTCCGCATGACCGAAGAACTCGACGTCGTCGTCATCAAGGACCGAAAGACTGGCAAGCCCTACAAGGCCTACAAGCCGGACGGTAATGCTTTTGCCGACCTCTACGAACTGCCGGATGGCAAATGGAAGGCGGTGGTGATCCGCCGTTTTGATGCCAACCAGTCCGATTTCGACCCGGTGAAGTATCGCCCTCACCCCGCAGCGAAGAAAATCTCGCGTCTGCACATCGACGACATGGTAGCGGTCGGCGAAGGAGAAACCCGGCGCATCCTGCGCATCGTCAAGATGAGCGGGCAGATCATCACCATGGCCGAGCATTTCGAAGGCGGCGCGCTGAAGGCACGCGACTCCGACAAGAGCGACATCTTCAAGTATTTCGCGCCGTCCGCTTCCAGGTTGAAAGAGCTTGGATTCCGCAAGGTGGGAGTCGACGAGATCGGCCGGCTCACCGATCCCGGTCCGCGCAAGCCGCGTCCGACTGCATGATCGGGCGCGTCATCGAGATCGCGTCCGACAACCGCCATCTTGCGGTGTCGCGCGGCTTCATGACGGTCTCATCTGAGGGACGCGAAGTCGGCCGAGTGCCGCTCGACGACATCGGAGTTCTGCTCTGCCATGCGCATGGCCTGACGTATTCGAACAATCTGATTGTCGCCCTTACCGAGCGTGGTGCGTCCATGGTGGTCTGCGGGCCGAACCATTTGCCCGTCGCGTGGGTCTGGCCGCTCGAGGGCCATCATGTGCAGTCATTGCGGATGCGCCATCAGATCGAGGCGGGAGAACCCGTGCGTAAACGCCTCTGGCAAGGGTTGGTGAAGGCCAAGGTATTGCAACAGGGCGCGGTGCTGCAGCGTATGGGGCTTCCTCACGAACCATTCGACCATTTTGCGCGGCAGGTTCGTTCGGGCGATCCGGACAATATCGAGGCGCAGGCGGCGCGGCGCTACTGGCCTCTGCTGATGGGCGATGGCTTTCGCCGAGACCGGAGTGCGGGCGGCGCCAATGCCCTCCTGAACTACGGCTACACCATCCTGCGCTCCGGCGTGGCGCGCGCGGTCGCCGGCGCGGGACTGCATCCTTCGGTGGGATTGCATCATTCCAACCGCGGCAATCCCATGTGCCTGGTCGATGACCTGATGGAGCCGTTCAGGCCGCTAACCGACTTTCTTGTGACGCGCCTCGTGGCGAAAGGCGAGAAGGACGTGACACCAGGTGCTAAGGCCGTGTTGGCTAGCGTGCTCAGTCTAGATTTGGCAACCCGGGCCGGCACTACGCCGGTTGCCACCTGCTTGGAGCGGATGGTGTTCTCAGTCGCCACCGCATTCGAAACCGGTCGGCCGCTCCTGGACGTGCCGGAGGTCGCCCTCCCGATCGAACTGCCGGAACCGTTGAAGTGACGAGCACATGCTAACGGGATACCGGTTGATGTGGATGATGGTGATTTTTGATCTTCCGGTCGGCACCAAAGGCCAGCGCAAAGCCGCCACGAACTTTCGTAAGTTCCTGCTGGATCAAGGTTTTTCGATGAGCCAGTTCTCTGTTTACATGCGGTTTTGCGGGGGCAAGGATCAAGCTGAGGCTTACACTAAGCGGATTCAGCGAATGCTCCCAAAGACCGGGCTGATCCAAATCCTATTTTTCACAGATAAACAGTACGAAAGCATCATTTCGTTTGAAGGCAGGAGGCAGGCACCCGCGAATGAGAATCCTGAACAATACGCAATGTTTTAGTCGCTTGGCGGCAGAACATTCCGTGAATAGAACCGCGCCAGCCCTTTTTAAATCAAAGGGTTGGCGCGGCATGGAGTTTAGCCGATAGGAAATCGTGCGCTAGCCGCAACTCCTGCTTCACCTTCAAATACAGCGTGCACAGTTTAGCCGATAGGAAATCGTGCGCTAGCCGCAACAATATTCGACAATTGTCAACATGCCTGCAGAGTTTAGCCGATAGGAAATCGTGCGCTAGCCGCAACATACGCAAAGACCCGCGAAATCCCGGTCGAAGTTTAGCCGATAGGAAATCGTGCGCTAGCCGCAACACCTTCGAGCCTTTCCTCAATCGCCGCCCGAGTTTAGCCGATAGGAAATCGTGCGCTAGCCGCAACCTGCCCGCCGTGCCGAAATAGCCGAGGCGGAGTTTAGCCGATAGGAAATCGTGCGCTAGCCGCAACTTCGAAGAAGGTGATTGCGTTTTCGTCCGTAGTTTAGCCGATAGGAAATCGTGCGCTAGCCGCAACGTTGCGCGGCTCTATGCGGACGGGCGGATTAGTTTAGCCGATAGGAAATCGTGCGCTAGCCGCAACTGCATCGGTCAAGGTGAACTGGCTGCGTGAGTTTAGCCGATAGGAAATCGTGCGCTAGCCGCAACTCAGTCAGGTAAGTGTTGACCCGTTTGCTAGTTTAGCCGATAGGAAATCGTGCGCTAGCCGCAACCTACAGGCGCGGGAGATGCGGGGCGCTTGAAGTTTAGCCGATAGGAAATCGTGCGCTAGCCGCAACTCGTCTTTATCGATATGAACAAGTCCGCGAAGTTTAGCCGATAGGAAATCGTGCGCTAGCCGCAACAATGGTGCGCAGCGTACAGACGACCACAACAGTTTAGCCGATAGGAAATCGTGCGCTAGCCGCAACTTCACGGGATAATGGCGCAGCAACGCTTCCAGTTTAGCCGATAGGAAATCGTGCGCTAGCCGCAACTCGGTGCGGGAGGAAGGGGACGCCAGTGAGAGTTTAGCCGATAGGAAATCGTGCGCTAGCCGCAACTGCGGCGGGTCGGCCGTTCGGCGCAGACATAGTTTAGCCGATAGGAAATCGTGCGCTAGCCGCAACTGTCCACCGCGCCGCGCACGCCCGACCATCAAGTTTAGCCGATAGGAAATCGTGCGCTAGCCGCAACTCTTCTGCGAGGATGAAAAGCAAGGCATCGAGTTTAGCCGATAGGAAATCGTGCGCTAGCCGCAACAAACTCGCTTGCGTCTGCCTTAACCGCCGGAGTTTAGCCGATAGGAAATCGTGCGCTAGCCGCAACGAATTGGGGCGTGAAGCTCGACCACCCGAAAGTTTAGCCGATAGGAAATCGTGCGCTAGCCGCAACCACGCGCGCACGGCATCGATCATCGCCGCCAGTTTAGCCGATAGGAAATCGTGCGCTAGCCGCAACGGAGCTATGGAAGTCGAGCAAGCCGTACGAAGTTTAGCCGATAGGAAATCGTGCGCTAGCCGCAACAGGGCGGGTTGTGTTGGCTGGCCTGAATGGAGTTTAGCCGATAGGAAATCGTGCGCTAGCCGCAACTGAGTTTTTCCGCGACCTGCTCTTGCACAAAGTTTAGCCGATAGGAAATCGTGCGCTAGCCGCAACTCTATGAAGGCGGTCACAACTTCGGATCGCAGTTTAGCCGATAGGAAATCGTGCGCTAGCCGCAACACTGATTGGAATCTTGATCAAATTGAGCGGAGTTTAGCCGATAGGAAATCGTGCGCTAGCCGCAACATCCGTGCGTATAACGCGATCTGGAACCGCAGTTTAGCCGATAGGAAATCGTGCGCTAGCCGCAACTCGGTTTCGACGGTCTCGCCAAGCCCGAGAAGTTTAGCCGATAGGAAATCGTGCGCTAGCCGCAACAGGTCGGCCGATGCTTCCACAAACAGAACAAGTTTAGCCGATAGGAAATCGTGCGCTAGCCGCAACGCGGTCGTTGGTCTCATGAAAAGTGGCGCGAGTTTAGCCGATAGGAAATCGTGCGCTAGCCGCAACTAGCCCAAGGCTCCGTCTGGTAGAGGTCGTAGTTTAGCCGATAGGAAATCGTGCGCTAGCCGCAACTCGATGGCGGAAGGCTCGTGACGGATGCCAGTTTAGCCGATAGGAAATCGTGCGCTAGCCGCAACCGTTCGGCGCACGCCACATCTTGTCCTGCAGTTTAGCCGATAGGAAATCGTGCGCTAGCCGCAACAAGGCGCGGTGAAGGAAGCGCCCGGCGGAAGTTTAGCCGATAGGAAATCGTGCGCTAGCCGCAACAGCGACGGCCCACCAACCAACCGAGAAAGGAGTTTAGCCGATAGGAAATCGTGCGCTAGCCGCAACGGCATCCAACGTGCATGCTGCCCACTGATGAGTTTAGCCGATAGGAAATCGTGCGCTAGCCGCAACCCATTCACGGCGTGCCTAGAGACGGCGCGGAGTTTAGCCGATAGGAAATCGTGCGCTAGCCGCAACTTGTCGGCGCGGCGCTCGCGCTTGCCTTGAAGTTTAGCCGATAGGAAATCGTGCGCTAGCCGCAACCTATCGAGACATCCTTCATGCCGTGCCCCAGTTTAGCCGATAGGAAATCGTGCGCTAGCCGCAACCGAGTCATAGACCGGGCCGTTATCGTTCGGAGTTTAGCCGATAGGAAATCGTGCGCTAGCCGCAACACGCTCACAGAGCGATCGGGAGGACAGGTGAGTTTAGCCGATAGGAAATCGTGCGCTAGCCGCAACAACGTCAGCGCGGTCACGCGGCGCACGTTAGTTTAGCCGATAGGAAATCGTGCGCTAGCCGCAACTGAAATCAAGATATGGACGAAGGGACTAGAAGTTTAGCCGATAGGAAATCGTGCGCTAGCCGCAACGACATGCAGCGCGTCGTTGTCGGCGTCGACAGTTTAGCCGATAGGAAATCGTGCGCTAGCCGCAACTGGCTGGAAACGGCCACGTATTCCGGGTCGAGTTTAGCCGATAGGAAATCGTGCGCTAGCCGCAACTCCTCCAGCAACGGGAGGCGGGGGTGAATCAGTTTAGCCGATAGGAAATCGTGCGCTAGCCGCAACTAGCGCCGGCCCTCTCCGCGCCCTTGTTGAAGTTTAGCCGATAGGAAATCGTGCGCTAGCCGCAACTCAAACTTCTCGATCACGATCGGGTCGGTAAGTTTAGCCGATAGGAAATCGTGCGCTAGCCGCAACATACCGGTCTCGTCCATGCAGAGCCGCGCGAGTTTAGCCGATAGGAAATCGTGCGCTAGCCGCAACCGCTCGCTCGGCCAGTACCAGTAGCGCTCGAGTCTAGCCGATAGGAAATCGTGCGCTAGCCGCAATCTCATGACCGCACCTCGGATTTGGAGAGACGGTTTAGCCGAACGTCTGTGACAGAGATCAGTCTCCGTAGGCCATCTCCGCAAAACGGGAATATTCCGGACTTCGCCAAGAGAATTTGGCCACGAAGCACACACGCCCGGGAAGTTTCGCCAGCCGGAGACCAAATCAGCGCCCCAAAAC
>Ga0180222_1003015_pt1 | contig 11819 bp, 12 predicted proteins | sample eDN5th37CKraftOP_FD_151336 | JGI IMG/M metagenome (GOLD analysis project Ga0180222, IMG submission 151336) | Enriched Organic Plus compost microbial communities from Emeryville, California, USA - eDNA 5th pass 37_C Kraft OP (version 2) (version 2) ... | reverse complement strand
CGGTTGGGGCGGACGGGCATCATGCCCTCGTCGCCCATGTCCGCGTCGCCCTCGTCGCTCATCGAGTCGGTGTCGTCGCGATATTCGCCCTCGCTCTCGTCGGTCTGGCCTTCCATCTCCTGGCCGCGCGTCTCGACCTCGGCGTCGCTGTCGCCGGACTGCTCCTCGCCGCTGTCGCCTTCGTCCTGCTGCGATTCGCCCGAATCCTCCTCGTCCTCGCCGCTTTCGTCGGTGGGCTCGGCCGGTTCCTCGGCATCGACCAGCGCCAGATGCTCCAGCAGGCTGGTGGTCAGCTGCTGATAGGCGCGCTGGTCGTCGATGGCGAGCGCGAGCGCGTCGAGATCGCCGCCCGCCTTGTCCTCGATCCAGTCGCGGATCATCGCCATGCCCTTTTCCGCCACGGCCGGCGGGGTCTGCCCGGTCAGCCGCTCGCGCACCATCAGCGCAACGGCGGTGGCCATCGGCACTTCCTCCATCGAGCGCGCGCGGGTGATGGCGTCGGATTTCAGCCGCAGGTCGAGCGCCGCGCCGAGATTGGCGCGCACGCCCTCCATCGCGCGGGCGCCGATCGCCTCGACGCGGGCCTGCTCGACCGCATCATAGACGGAGCGCGCCATCGCCTCGGCGGGTGCGGCGCGGCCGTGCAGCGCGGCGTTGTGATGGCGCATCTTCAGCGCATTGGCGTCGGCAAAGCCCCGCGCCAGCGCGACCTGATCGGCGGGCAGCGCGCGGCCGGGCGTCGGCACCTTGATCGTCTTGCCCAGCATGTGCGGCGTGTCGGCCGTGAAGGCGACGTCCACCTCCATGTCGCGCGAGATCGCGCGGGCGGCGCCGGACAGGACGGACTTGAAGCTGTCGAGGGGAGACCGTTCGCTCATCTACGCCAGATCGCAGGACCGCCCCTCGGGAACGAGGATGGTTTCGATTTCGGTGCGGGCATCGGCCATCAGCCGGTGGATCGGGCATTTGCCCGCGACGGTTTCCAGCTTCCCGCGCTGCTCCTCGCTCAGCGGGCCGTCGATGGCGACGCGGGTGGTCAGGCGATAGACGCCCTGCCGCTCCCCGCTGGCGTCGCGGCTGACGCCGACGCGGATGCCTTCGAGCGGGATGCCGTTGCGTTTCGCGTACCACAGCATCGTCATCGCCTTGCACGCGCCGAGCGCCGCGTCGTAGAGGTCGTGCGGGTCCGGCCCTTCATCCGCGCCGTCGGGCGCGGCCATGTCGGAGATCAGTTCATGATGGCCGATGGTGATGCGATGGGTGGTGCCATCGGGCGCGATGCGTTCGACGACGATCATGCTCAGTTGGCCCGGCCGACGACGCTTTCGGGCAGGTCCTTGCCGAACACGCGCTGATAATATTCGGCGACCAGCGGCCGCTCCGCCTCGTCGCACTTGTTGAGGAAGGAGAGGCGGAAGGCGAAGCCGACATCCTTGAAGATCAGCGCGTTCTGCGCCCAGCTGATCACGGTGCGCGGCGACATGACGGTGGAGATATCGCCGTTGATGAAGCCCTGACGGGTCAGTTCGGCGACCTTGATCATGTTCTGCACTTCCTTGCGGCCGCCCTCATGGTCGTATTCGCCCGACTTGGCGAGCACGATCTGCGCCTCCGTCTCGGCGGGCAGATAGTTGAGGGTGACGACGAGGTTCCAGCGGTCCATCTGGCCCTGGTTGATCTGCTGCGTGCCGTGATACAGCCCGGTGGTGTCGCCCAGGCCCACGGTGTTGGAGGTGGCGAACAGGCGGAACCACGGATTGGGGCGGATCACCCGGTTCTGGTCGAGCAGGGTCATCTTGCCGTCCGATTCCAGCACGCGCTGGATCACGAACATCACGTCCGGGCGGCCCGCGTCATATTCGTCGAACACCAGCGCGACGGGATGCTGCATCGCCCACGGCAGCAGGCCCTCGCGGAATTCCGTCACCTGCACGCCGTCCTTCAGCACGATGGCGTCGCGGCCGACCAGATCGATGCGGCTGATATGCGCGTCGAGGTTGATGCGCACGCAGGGCCAGTTCAGTCGCGCGGCGACCTGCTCGATATGGCTGGACTTGCCGGTGCCGTGATAGCCCTGCACCATCACCCGGCGGTTGAAGGCGAAGCCCGCGAGGATGGCGAGCGTGGTGTCCGGGTCGAACACATAGGCGGGATCGAGATCCGGCACGCGCTCGTCCGCTTCGGAAAAGCCGGGCACGGTCATATCGATATCGATGCCGAACACATCGCGCACGCTCACCTCCCGGTCCGGCGTGTCCATCAGCGTTTCGCTGCGCATGTCGGGGTTGGCGTTCGGAATGTCGGTCATGATCTTTCTGGCCTTGAAACTATGGGCGTGAAAAAAAGGGGCTTGTCCAAAGGGACTCAGGCAAATGCCGGAGCCTTTCGCAAGTGCGTATAGGCCGCGATCACTTCCTGCAACGCCTTTTCATGGGCGCGATCGCCGCCATTATGGTCCGGATGATAGCGCCGGACCAGCGCGCTATAGGCGTTGCGCAGCGCCCTGCGATCGGCATCGACGGGCAGGTCGAGCGTGCGCAGCGCCTTGCGGTCCATGTCGGACAGCGGGCGTCCATCCTGCCGCATCGCCCGCGCCTCGCGCGCCTCGCGCATCTTCTGGCGGAAGCCCGCGCCGATCGCGTCGAGCGGGTCGGCGAAATCGGCCCAGCGCGGCCCCGGCGCGGCGGCGTTTGAGGAAAAGGCGCGGGTTTCCCGCTCCCACCCGGCATGGGGGCGCTGCGCCTCGAAAATCTCTTCCTCGCTCATGCCGGAGAAGAAATTATAGCCCGCGTTGAATTCCCGCACATGGTCGAGGCAGAGCCAGCGCCATTGCGGCGGCCGGTCGGCGGGCGCGGACCCGTCGAGCGGCGGCGCGCGGAACTCGCCCGGCTGGTCGCAGCCGGGGGCGGCGCAGGCGCGCGCGTCCCCGGCGACCCGTCCATGGAAACGGGTCTGGCGTGTGCGCTGGTCGTTCGGGCCGGAAGCCAATTATCGGATGTCCTCTTGACGTGAAAAGGCTTATATAGGGGCTATGGACACGCAAGCAAAAGGCCTCGTGGCAACGGAAATCGAAAGTCGGCTGCGTCTGGCCCTCAACCCGTCGCATCTGCTCGTCATCAACGACAGCGATCAGCATGCGGGCCATGCCGGGCATGACGGATCGGGCGAAAGCCATTTCACGGTGGAGCTGGTTTCGACCGCCTTCGTCGACCGCAGCCGCGTCGAGCGGCAGCGCATGGTCAACGAGGCGCTGAAGGAATTGCTGGCCGAGCGCGTCCATGCGCTGCGCATCCGCGCGCTCGCGCCGGGCGAGTGACAGTCCGGTTTTGATTCACCCCGGCCCTGTGTCCGCATCGATCGAGGCTTGATCGGGGCAGGGCGGCTGGGGCAGTCTCGGCGATCATGAACGTTTCCGATTCCCCGCGCGGCCGGCATATGGTGAAGGCGGCCCGGATGCTCCCGGACGGCGGGTCGCCGCTCTGGACGCGCGCCTTCGCGCCGCTGGGGCATCGGCTGCTCGACCGCATCGACCGGGGGCTGGACGAGGGGCGGCTGGAGGCATGGCTGCCCGACGGCAGCTTCCGCATATTGGGCGGGCGCGGCGACGGCCCGGCCTGCGAGGTGCGGCTGCGGAGCTGGAACGCGCTGGCGCGGCTGGCGTCGGCCGGATCGGTCGGCTGGTATCGCGCGTGGGAGGCCGGGGAGTGGGACAGCCCCGATCCGGTGCCGCTCTTCGCGCTGTTCATGCACAACGGGCGGGCGCTCGGCTCGGTCGGGCGGGCGCGGGGCCCGGCGCGCTGGCTGGCCCGCGTGCTGCACGCGCTGCGCGCCAACAGCCGCCATCGCGCGCGCGACAACATCGCCTTCCATTATGACCTCGGCAATGATTTCTACGCGCTCTGGCTGGACGAGGGGATGACCTATTCGAGCGCGCTGTTCGCCGACCCGGCGAACCCGCGCGAGGGCCTTGCCGCCGCCCAGACCGCGAAGATCGACGCCGCGCTCGACCGGCTGGACCTGAAGGACGGCGACCGGCTGCTGGAGATAGGCTGCGGCTGGGGCAGCCTCGCGGCGCGCGCGCTGGAGCGGGCGGCGATCCGCTATGACGGCCTCACCCTCTCGCGCGAGCAGGCGGAGTGGGCGCGCGCCCGCCTGCCCGCCGACCGCGCGGCGATCCACCTCACCGATTATCGCGATGCGCAAGGGGCCTATGACGCGATCGCCAGCATAGAGATGGTCGAGGCGGTCGGGCAGGGCTATTGGCCCGCCTATCTCGCCGCGATCCACCGGCTGCTGAAACCCGGCGGCCGGGCGGTGGTGCAATATATCAGCATCGACGACGCGCTGTTCGAAAGCTATGCGGCGAACGCCGATTTCATCCAGACCTATATCTTCCCCGGCGGCATGCTGCTGTCGGAAAGCCGCTTCCGCGCGCTGGCGGAGCAGGCGGGCCTCGGCTGGCGCGACCGGCGCGGCTTCGGCCTGCATTATGCGACGACGCTGCGGCTGTGGCGCGAGCGCTTCGACGCGGCGGTGGAGGAAGGTCGCCTGCCCGCCGCCTTCGACGCGCATTTCGTGCGGCTGTGGCGCTATTATCTGATGTATTGCGAGGGCGGCTTTGCCGGGGGCGGCATCGATGTCGCGCAGGTGACGCTGGTGAAGGAGCGATAGCGCCGCGCGCTCAATCGCGTTGCGGCGCGACGATCTGCCCGCGCAGCGGCTCGCCCTTCGCCACCGGCTTGCCGTCGGCGGTGTAATGGCGGAAGGCGGCGGGCAGCCCCTCGCCGGTGCCGAGGTCCGGCGTGGTTTGCAGGTGGAAGTGCAGATGCGGCTCCGAGCTGTTGCCGCTGTTGCCGCAGCGGCCGAGCTCCTGCCCGGCGGCGACGCTCTCGCCCTCCCGCACCGCGACGCTGCCCTGCCGGAGATGCGCGAAGAACGCATATTCGGAATGGCCGAGGTCGACCACCACATGATTGCCGCCGGGGTTTTTCGCATCCATCGTGCCGATCGGATTGTCCGGCAGGCCGTCCACCACGCGGACCACGGTGCCCGGCGCGGCGGCGAGGATCGGCCGGTCCCAGCAATAATAATCCTCCGGCGCGGCGCCCTTGCCGCCCTGGCTGGCCCCATGACTGCTATCGTCGTGGGCGATCAGGAAATCATAGGCGAAGCGCTGGCCCTTATCGACGGCGTGATAATTGTCCTCCGGCGTGCGGCCGCCCCAGGTGACGTACCATTCGCCGTCGAAGGGCAGGCGCAGTTCGGCCTTGTTCTCATAATCGAGGAAGGCGGACGCGGCGGCCTCCTGGCGCGGGCGGATGAAGAAGCCCGCTATCTTCCCGGCGCGGTCGATCGTCCATTGGGTGACGATCGGGCGCGGGGCCTTGTCATAGTCCGACACGCGCGAATAATAATGATAGCCGAGATAGTCCCGCACCTCTTCGGAGACGACCGTCTTCTCCGTGCCGAACCGGGCTTCGACATATTTGGCGACCTCGCCGAGCATCGCGGCGGAGCCCAGCGCGGCGTGCATCTCTTCGGTCATCCGGTCCCAGATCCGTTCGTAGCGGCCCTGCCGGAAATCGGCCGTCAGCTCGCGGCCGGCGGCAAGCTCCCCCTCCGCCCGCGCATGGGCGGGCAGGATGGAGCCGGGCAGGGCGAGGCAGAAGGCGAGCAGCAGCGCGGCGGTGCGACGGACGATCATGATGCCATCCTTATCCCGCCGGATGCCTGCCCTCAAGGCAGGCGCGCGCTTTTATGTCCGATGCGGCGGCAGGCTTGCGCCCTTACCCCTCGACCCGCAGGAAATGGCCGTCCGGCGCGTCGCCCCGCACCAGATCGAGGATCGCCTGCGCCACCGCTTCAGGCCCCTTGAGGCTCGCCGGGTCCTCGCCGGGGAAGGCCTTGGCGCGCATCGCGGTGCGGGTCGCGCCGGGGTCGACGATATGGGTGCGGATCGCGGAGATGTTCCTCACCTCCTCGCCATAGGCCAGCACCAGGGCCTCCAGCGCCGCCTTGGTCGCCGCATAGCCGCCCCAATAGGGGCGCGGATGGCGGGTGACGCTGCTGGTCAGCGCGATGACGCGCGCTCGCTCGCTCGCCCGCAACAGCGGGTCGAAGGCGGCGATCAGCGCCTGTTGCGCGCTGACGTTGAGGGTCAGCGTGCGCGCGAATTCCTTGGTGTCGATCGCGGGAACGGAGGCAAGGCTGCCCAGCGACGCCGCGTTCAGCACGAGCAGGTCGAGCCGGCCCCAGCGTTCGGCCACCGCCGTCGCCAGCCGGCCGATGCTCTCCCCGTCGATCAGGTCGAGCGGTGCGATGGTGGCGGAGCCGCCTGCCTCATGGATGCGTTCCTCGACCGCCTCCAGCCCGCCCGCCGTGCGCGCGACCAGCAGCACATGCGCGCCAGCCGCGCCCAGCGCGACCGCGGTTTCCGCGCCGATGCCCCGGCTCGCGCCGGTGACGAGCGCCAGCTTGCCCGCAAGCGGCTTTTCCCTGTCTGCCCCCGCCATCTGCTTCAGACGACCCGTTCGGACAGCAGTTCGAGCTGATCGCGCACCTCGGCCTCATCCTGATCGGTGAGCGAGGTGGGATAGTCGCCGGTGAAGCAGGCATCGCAATATTGCGGGCGGATGTCGGCGCGCTTCGCCTCGCCCAGCGCCTTGTACAGGCCGTCGATCGAGAGGAAGGCGAGGCTGTCGGCCTGGATGAAGTCGCGCATGCCGGGAATGTTGAGCTTGTGCGCGAGCAGCTTGGCGCGTTCGGGCGTGTCGACGCCGTAGAAGCAGCTGTGCCGGGTCGGCGGGCTGGCGATGCGCATATGCACTTCCTTCGCGCCCGCCTCGCGCATCATCTGCACGATCTTCAGCGAGGTGGTGCCGCGCACGATGCTGTCGTCGATCAGGACGATGCGCTTGCCGTCGATCAGCGCGCGGTTGGCGTTGTGCTTCAGCTTGACGCCGAGATGGCGGACCTTGTCGCCCGGCTGGATGAAGGTGCGGCCGATATAGTGGGAGCGGATGATGCCCAGCTCGAACGGGATGCCCGATTGTTGCGCATAGCCGATCGCGGCGGGCACGCCCGAATCCGGCACCGGGATCACATAATCGGCGTCGACCGGGTTTTCGAGCGCCAGCTGCGCGCCGATTTCCTTGCGCACCGAATAGACGCTGCTGCCGTCGACGATCGAATCGGGGCGGGAGAAATAGACATGCTCGAAGATGCAGGGGCGGGCCGACACCTCGCCGAACGGGCGATGGGTGCGGATCTCGTCGGCGCCCGCGCCATGGGGCACGACGATCAGTTCGCCCGGATCGACCGAGCGGACGAATTCCGCGCCGACCACGTCGAACGCTACGGTTTCGGACGCGAACAGCACCGCGTCGCCCAGCCGTCCCATCACCAGCGGACGGATGCCGAGCGGGTCGCGGCAGGCGATCATGCCTTCGGGCGTCATGCAGATGAGGGAATAGGCGCCCTCCACCTGCTTCAGCGCGTCGATGAAGCGGTCGAGCAGCGTGCGGTAGTTGGAGGTCGCGACCAGATGAATGATGACCTCGGTGTCGCTGGTCGACTGGAAGATCGACCCGCGGCGCACCAGTTCGCGGCGCAGCTTCATCGCGTTGGAGATGTTGCCGTTGTGCGCGACGGCAAAGCCGCCCGACGCCAGATCGGCGTAGAGCGGCTGGACGTTGCGCAGCGAGGTTTCGCCGGTGGTCGAATAGCGGACATGGCCGCAGGCGACTTCGCCGGGCAGCGCGCGGATCACCTCGTCATTGTCGAAATTGCCCGCGACATGGCCCATCGCGCGATGGGTGTGGAAGGCGCGGCCGTCCCAGCTGGTGATGCCGGCGGCCTCCTGCCCGCGATGCTGGAGGGCGTGCAGGCCGAGCGCTGCCATCGCCGAGGCGGTAGAGGCGCCGGAAACGCCGAAAATGCCGCACTCCTCGCGCAGCTTGTCGTCATCAAAAGGATGGGTGGTGAGCATGTCCTGTCGGTCCACTGCGACTCTGTAATGCCGTTCGAGGCGGCTTGATGGAGCGCATATAGGGGCATTGTTCCCGTTTGTCGCCCCCCAGAGCGTTTTAAGTCAGGCAGATAGGCCCGCCGCTCCGGAATAAGGCGGAAAAACCGGAAAAAGCCGGCGATCGCGCCGGTGCAATTATATCACGGTTCGGACAATAAGTCCCGCACGGGGAAGCTAGTCAGCGTTCCGCAACCCGGCTATGAGGGCGCCCATGCACGCTTTCGCCAATCCGGCCCGTTTCCTGCGCATTGCGCGCCCGCTGACGCCCTGGCTGTTCTGGGGCGGTCTGGCGCTGCTGGTGGCGGGCGCGCTGTGCGGGTTGCTGCTGACCCCAGCCGACTATCTCCAGGGCGAATCGGTGCGCATCCTCTATATCCATGTGCCCGCCGCCTGGCTGGGCATGGGCGGGTGGACGGGCATCGCGTTCGCCGCGCTGGTGCAGATGGTGTGGCGCCATCCGCTCGCCGGTGTCGCGGGCCGCGCGATCGCGGTGCCGGGCGCGCTCTTCACCGCGATCTGCCTCGTCACCGGCTCCATCTGGGGCCGCCCGACATGGGGCACCTGGTGGGAATGGGACGGGCGGATGACGTCGATGCTGGTGCTGCTGTTCCTTTATTTCGGCTATATCGCGCTCGCCCGCGCCAGCGCCGCCGACGGGCGCGGCATCGGCGACAATGGCGGGGTGAGCCGCGTCACCGCCATCTTCGCGCTGGTCGGCGCGATCAACCTGCCGATCATCAACCGCTCGGTCGTGTGGTGGAACAGCCTGCATCAGGGGCCGAGCATCACCGTGCGCGGATCGACCATCGACATGGCGATCCTCTGGCCGCTGGGGCTGACGGTGCTGGGCTTCTCGCTGTGGTTCGGCGCTATTGTACTTATGCGGATGCGTGCCATACTGGCGGAGAACAAGATAGAGGCGCGCCTTGCCCGCATGGCCCGTGAAGGGCTGAGCGAAGGCATGGGTGAAAGCGGGGGCGAAGGCGCGCGCGAAGGACGGGTTGCGTGAATCACTGGCCATATATCATCGCCGCCTATGGGCTGACGGCGCTCGGCACGCTTGGGCTGAGCGTGGCGAGCTGGCGCGCGATGCGCGAGGCGGAAGCCCGCGCCGACGCGCTGCGGCGCGAGCGGTAAGGCAGGCGAGACACCCCATGGCCATGAAAAAGAAGCATCAGCGGCTGGTCCTCGCCCTCATCGCGCTGGTCGCGGTGATCGGTGCGGGGCTGCTCGCCGCCTCGGCGCTGAAGGACGAGGCGGCCTATTTCTATACGCCCGAAGACGCGAAGGTGAAGGGGGTGGAGCCGGGCAAGGCGATCCGGCTGGGCGGCATGGTCGTCGGCGGCAGCCTGAAGAAGCAGGCCGACGGCGTCACCATCGCCTTCGACGTGACCGACGGCAAGGCAGTCGTCCCCGCCCGCTTCACCGGCATCGCGCCGGACCTGTTCCGCGAAGGATCGGGCGTGGTCGCCGAAGGGTCGTTCGACCGCAACGGCACCTTCGTCGCCACCAACCTGCTCGCCAAGCATGACGAACGCTATATGCCGCGCGAGCTGGAGGGCATGACCTACAACGCGACCAGCCACGAGATGAAGGCGCAATGATCGCGGAGCTGGGTCTGGCCGCGCTATGGATGGCGGCGGCGCTGGCGGCGCTGCAACTGCTGTTCTCCGTACTGGGTCTGGCGCAGGGCAAGGCGGAGCTGCTGTCCGGCGTGCGCCCGGTCGCGATCGCGCAGGGCGTGCTGGTGCTGCTCGCCTTCCTCTGCCTCGTCGCGCTGTTCTGGCGGTCCGACATGTCGGTCGCGCTGGTGGCGCTCAACAGCCACAGCGCCAAGCCGTGGCTCTACAAGTTCGCGGGCGCCTGGGGCAATCATGAAGGATCGATGCTGCTCTGGGTGACGGTGATGGGCGCGGCGGGCGCGGCGGTGGCGCTGTTCGAGCGGGCGCTGCGGCGCGACACCCATATGGCGACGCTCGGCGCGCAGGCGGCGATCAGCCTCGGCTTCTATGCGTTCCTGCTCTTCTCCTCCAACCCGTTCGCGCGGCTCGACCCCGCGCCGCGCGACGGGCAGGGCCTCAATCCGCTGTTGCAGGATCCCGGCCTCGCCTTCCATCCGCCGACGCTCTATTTCGGCTATGTCGGCCTGTCGGTCGCCTTCTCCTTCGCGGTCGGCGCGCTGGTGACGCGCCGGGTCGACGCGCTGTTCGCCCGCGCGATGCGGCCCTGGGTGCTGGCGGCATGGGTGCTGCTGACCATCGGCATCACGGCGGGCAGCTATTGGGCTTATTATGAGCTGGGCTGGGGCGGCTGGTGGTTCTGGGACCCGGTCGAGAACGCCTCGCTGATGCCGTGGCTCGCCGCCACCGCGCTGCTGCACAGCGTCACCGTGCTGGCGACGCGCGACGCGCTGCGGGCATGGACGGTGATGCTGGCGGTGGTCGCCTTCTCCATGTCGATGGTCGGCACCTTCCTCGTGCGCTCCGGCATCCTCACCAGCGTCCATGCGTTCGCCGTCGACCCGGAGCGGGGCAGCTTCATCCTCGCGCTGCTGGCGATCTATATCGGCGGCGCGCTGGCGCTGTTCGCGCTGCGCGTCGGCACGGTGCGCGAGGGCGCGCAGTTCGAACTGGTGAGCCGGGAGGCGCTGCTCGTCGTCAACAACCTGCTGCTGACCGTCATCCTCGGCGTGGTGCTGATCGGCACGCTCTATCCGCTGATGACCGAGGCGTTCGGGCACAAGGTGTCGGTCGGCCCGCCCTATTTCGACCGCATCGCCGGGCCGCTGGCGCTGGCGCTGATGCTGGCGATGGTGGCAGGGCCGCTCACCCGCTGGCGGCGCGACAGGGCCGGTGTGGTCGGCGGGCGGCTGATCTGGCCGCTGCTCGCGATGCTGGGCGCGGGCGCGGTGCTGGGCGTGCTGGCGCACGGGCGGCTGAGCCTGCTCTCCTTCTTCGGCCTCGTCATCGCCGTCGGCGTGGCGCTGGGCAGCGTCATTCCCCTCTTCAAGCGCAACCTGCGCCGCACGCCGCTGTTCGTCTACGGCATGGTGATCGCGCATCTGGGCTGCGCCGTTTCGATCGCGGGCATGGCGTCGGACAGCGCCTTCACCACCGAGAAGCTGATCGCGATGGCGCCGGGCGACCGGGTGGAAAGCGCCGGATGGACGCTGCATTTCGACCGCGTCGCGCCGCTCGCGGGGGACAACTGGATCGCGATGCAGGCGGATGTCTCCGTCAGCCGGGGCGGGGCGAAGGCGGTGCTGCATCCGCAAAGCCGCTTCTTCACCAGCCCGCCGACCACGACCACCGAATCGGCGATCCTGACGCGCTGGAACGGGCAGCTTTACGTCGTGCTGGGCGAGCAGCTGGAGGACGGCCGCTGGCAGATGCGCATCTGGTGGAAGCCGTTCGTCACGCTGATCTGGCTGGGCGGGCTGATGATCGCGCTGGGCGGCGTGCTGACGCTGATCGGGCGGGAACGGCGCGGCTGGATGCTGCGGCTGCGCAAGGGCTCTGCCGCGCGGGGGACCGGGGAGGAATGGGCATGAAACGCTGGCTGCTCTGGTTGCCTCTCGTGCTGTTCGCGGCGCTGGCGCTGATGTTCATCGGCCGCCTGCGCCAACCAGATGACGGGTTGATCGTCTCGAAGATGGTCGGCAAGCCGCTGCCCGAATTCACGCTGCCGCAGGCCGCGAGCGACCGCCCGCCGCTCGCCAGCAGCGAATTCGCCAGGGGCAGGCCGCGCCTGCTCAACATCTTCGCCAGCTGGTGCGTGCCCTGCGCCGCCGAGG
>Ga0180222_1003012_pt1 | contig 11824 bp, 7 predicted proteins | sample eDN5th37CKraftOP_FD_151336 | JGI IMG/M metagenome (GOLD analysis project Ga0180222, IMG submission 151336) | Enriched Organic Plus compost microbial communities from Emeryville, California, USA - eDNA 5th pass 37_C Kraft OP (version 2) (version 2) ... | reverse complement strand
GACCGCCTCGACCGGCTGGCGGACGGCTCCATCGCCATCGTCGATTACAAGACCGGCAAGCCGCCGAGCGCGCGGCAGGTGAAGGAAGGCTATGCGCTGCAACTCGGCCTGCTGGGCGTGATCGCGGAGCAGGGCGGGTTCGACGGGCTGGGCGGCCCCGCCACGCCCGCCGCCTTCGAATATTGGTCCGCCGCCAAGGGCAAGGACGGCGCCTTCGGCTATCGCACCAGCCCGGTGAAGCCGGGGGGCGACAAGAACCGCGTCGCGACCGAGGATATGACCTGCCATGCCGCCTCGCATTTCCTGACCGACGCCGGCAAATGGCTGACCGGTACAGAACCGTTCGTCGCGCAGCTCAACCCCGAACTGCCGAGCTATGGCGATTACGACCAGTTGATGCGGCTGGAGGAATGGTATGGCCGTGGTGACGGGATGGCCGCCGCCACTATGACGGAGGGCGCCGATGGCTAAGGCCGCAAGCCCGCTGCTGCGCCTTCGCGGCGCGCAGGCGGAGGCGTCCTCTCCGCAGGCGCATGTCTGGCTGTCCGCCTCGGCGGGCACCGGCAAGACCCATGTGCTGACCGCGCGCGTGTTCCGCCTGCTGCTGGGCGGGGTGCCGCCGGAAAATATCCTCTGCCTCACCTTTACCAAGGCGGGCGCGTCGGAAATGGCCGAGCGCGTGCACAGCCGCCTTGCCGCCTGGGTGCAGATGGACGACGCCGCGCTGGCGCAGGATCTGCTGGCGCTGGGCGAGGATCTCGGCCCCGCCGGGCGCGAGGATGCGCGCCGCCTGTTCGCCCGCGTGCTGGAGGCGACCGGCGGCGGCCTGCGCATCCAGACCATCCACAGCTTTTGCCAGCAGCTTCTCTCCGCCTTCCCGCTGGAGGCGGGGCTGGTGCCCGGCTTCCGGGCGATGGAGGAGCGGGAACAGGCCGACCTTGCGCGCGAAAGCCTTGAGGACCTCGTCGTGCGCGCCGAGGAAACGGGCGACGCCGCGCTGCTCGACGCGCTGCACGCGCTGGCGCTGCGGCTGGGGGAGAAGGAGGCGCAGGCCTATCTCTTCCGCTGCGCGCGGGCCCATGACGCACTCGCCGGGCTGGATGGCGACATTCGCGGCTGGCTGTTCGGCCTGCTGGAGTTGCCGGCGGGCGATATCGAGGCGGAGCTGGCCGCGCGCTGCTGTGACGAGGCGTTCGACATGGCGGCGCTGCGCCGGATCGCGCGCGCCAATGCGGAGTGGAACACCAAGACCGGCCTCGACATGGCGGACAGGATTGCCGCATGGGAGGGCGCGTCCCCGGCGGTGCGGGCGCAGATGCTGGACGACCTCGCCTCCTGCTTCCTCACCGGCAAGGGCGATCCGCGCAAGGTGACGGCTGGGCAGGCCAAGGCCGACCCGGATTATGAAGGGCTGGCCGTCCGCCTCGCCGAATGCATCGGGGAAATCCGGGCGCTGCGCCTGCGCGCCGCCTATGCCGATCTGGTGGCAAAGGGGCTGCATGCCGGACGCGCCTATGCGGCGGCCTATGAGGCAGCGAAGCGGCGCATCGGCGCGGTCGATTATGACGACCTGATCGCCCATTCCGCCGCGCTGCTCGTCCGCCCCGGCATCGCCGACTGGATACGCTACAAGCTCGACCAGCGCATCGACCATATATTGGTGGACGAGGCGCAGGACACCAATGGCCGCCAATGGGCGATCATCGGCGCGCTGGTGGAGGAATTCTTCTCCGGCGAGGGCGCGCGGTCGGGCAAGCTGCGCACGCTCTTCACCGTGGGCGATTTCAAGCAGGCGATCTTCGGCTTTCAGGGCACCTCGCCCAAGGCGTTCGCGCAGGCGCGCGATTATTTCCGTGACCTGGCCCGCGCGGTGGCGCATCGTTTCCACGACCTGTCGCTGGATGAGAGCTTCCGGTCCACGCCGCCGATCCTGGAGGTGGTGGACGCGACCGTGGCGGCGCTGGGGGTGGAGCAACTGGGCCTGCCTTCGCAGACGGTGTTCCACCGCGCCGCGCGGAAGCGGCCGGGCGAGGTGGTGCTGTGGAAGCCGGTCAGCGCGGTGAAGGCCGGGGATGAGGAATCGTTGGCGGATGCGCCGGAGCCGGAAGGGGAGGAGGATTGGTTCGCCGATCATGATCGCCTGCTGGCCGAGCGGATCGCCGGGCAGATCAGGGCGATGATAGCCGATGGCATGATGCTGGAGGCGAAGGGACGGCCGATCCGGCCCGGCGACGTGATGATCCTCGTGCGCAAGCGCGGCGACCTCGCCCGGCTGATCGTCGCACGGCTTTATGAGGCGGGCGTGCCGGTGGCCGGTGTCGACCGGCTGCGGCTTCAGGCGCCGCTCGGCGTGCAGGACCTGATGGCCGCGCTGCGCTTCGCCGCCCAGCCGGAGGACGACCTGACCCTCGCCTGCCTGCTGGTTTCGCCGCTGATCGGCTGGACGCAGGAGGAATTGCTGGCCCGTTCCGTGCCCCGGAAGGACGGGCTGTGGCGGCATTTGCGGGCGAGCGCGGCGACGCCGCCCGAAACGCTCGCCGCGCTGCACGACATATTGGCGCGGGCGGACTTCATCACCCCCTATCGGATGCTGGAGCATATCCTGTCCGGCCCGTTGCGGGGGCGGTACAAGCTGCTGGAACGGCTCGGCATCGCGGCGGCGGACAGCATGGACGAACTGCTCAACGCCGCGCTTTCCTACGAACAGCGCGAGCAGCCTTCGTTGCAGGGCTTCATCGACTGGTTCGACCGGGAGGAAGGCGACATCAAGCGCGAGGATGACGGCAGCGCGGATGCCGTGCGTCTGCTCACCGTGCATGGCGCCAAGGGCTTGCAGGCGCCGGTGGTGATCCTCGCCGACGCCTGCGCCGACCCGGAGCGGCCGGGCGCGCGCGGCATATTGGAGGTGCCGCTGCCCGACGACCGCAAGCTGCCGCTGGTTCCGCCGCGCAAGGCGGAGCGCTGGGGGCTGATCGATGCGGCGGCGGTCGCGCAGGACGGGCTGGAGCGGCAGGAGCATTGGCGCCTGCTCTACGTCGCGATGACGCGGGCGGAGGAGAAGCTGTTCGTCACCGGCGCGCTGGGTCCAAGGGCGCGGGGTGTCGTGCCGGAGGAAAGCTGGTTCGCCGCGATCGAGCGGGCGATGACCGGGCTGGGCGCGCAATGGACCGCCGACGATCGCTGGGCGGGCGCGCTGGGCTGGCAGGGTGCGGTCCGCCATCCGCCCGAACCCGCGCAGGCCGCGACAAGGGCGGAAAAGGGCGAGGGGAAGCCTTTCGCCGACTGGATCGCCCGGCCCGCGCCGGACGAGGCCCGGCCGCCCCGCCCGCTCGCGCCGACCGCGCCGGTGGAGGACGACCTCGCCTATCCGCCGCCGTCCCCGGCGATGCGCGCGGCGGCGCAGCGGGGGCGCATGCTCCACAGCCTGTTCGAGCGCCTGCCCGATGTCGAGCCGGACAAGCGCCGCGCCGCCGCCGATCGCTGGCTGCTGAAGCAGGGTGGCATTGCGGAAGGGGCCGCGCGGCGGGAGATGATCGATCATGTGCTGGCGATCATCGAGGACCCCGCGCATGCGGACCTGTTCGGCGCGGAGGCGCTGGCCGAGGCCCCGATCACGGCGGTGGTGGGCGAGGATGTGGTGACCGGCGTGATCGACCGGCTGGTGATCGGCGACGAGGCCATCCGTCTGGTCGATTTCAAGACCGGCCAGCGCATCCCCGCCGCGGCATCGGAGGTTCCGGTGCCCCATCTGCGCCAGATGGCGGCCTATGTCGCGGCGCTGGAGGTGATCTTTCCGGGTCGATGGGTGGAAGCCTGCCTGCTCTATACCGCCGGGCCTGCGTTGTGGACGCTGCCCGAAACGTTGCTCGCGCCGCACAAGCCGGGCTTTGCGGGGCGATATTAATGCTTGTGCCGCAGGGTTGTTGAGCCGCCCGGCCAGCCATCCTACATAGCGGACCTATCGGAAGGAGATTCTCAAATGGCGACCATAGCTATCAGTGACGCAAGTTTCGACAGCGACGTGATCGGTTCGGACGTTCCGGTCCTCGTCGATTTCTGGGCGGAATGGTGCGGCCCCTGCAAGATGATCGGTCCCGCCCTCGAAGAGATTTCGGAGGAGCTGGACGGCAAGGTCGTCATCGCCAAGCACAATATCGACGACAACCCGGAAATGCCGGGGAAGCTGGGCGTGCGCGGCATCCCGACGATGATCCTGTTCAAGAACGGCGAGGCCATCGCCACCAAGGTCGGCGCCGCGCCCAAGAGCCAGTTGAAGGCTTGGCTGGAAGGCCAGCTCTAGGCTGTAGGTGCGGCTGGTAAAGGGCGGTCCCGTGCGGGCCGCCTTTTTTTGTTGGGTAACAGCCGCGCAGCGCAACACCCGTTTGCCCTGAGCTTGTCAAAGCCTTCCTGAGCGCCTGCCCTGGCAGGCAGTCGAAGGGGGTTGTCCTTCCTTCTTGCCAAAGAAAGACAAGGCTTCGACAGGCTCAGCCCGAACGAGGATGGGGACGCTTCCTGCCCACCCAATTCTCACCGGAACAATATCTCCGCCGCCTTGTCCCACATTGCCGGGCTGGCCGCCGCGATCATGCCGGTTTCCGCCGTGCCCACGCGATAGGGCGATCCGTCATAGCGCGCGACGCGCCCGCCCGCCTCGCTGAGCAGCAGCGCGCCCGCCGCATGGTCCCAGGGCAGGGTGCGGTGGAACAGCGCGAAGTCGTTCACGCCCAGCGCGATGCGGGGATATTGCTCGGCGGCGCAACGGGGGATGTCGACCATCCGCAGCCGCCCTTCCGCCCGGCGGGTCAGCGTTTCCCGCTCCTCCCCCGGCAGGAACAGCGTGGATATGCCCGCGATCGGCAGCGCCTCTCCGCTTTCCCGCGCATGGAGCGGCTCGCCGTTGAGGGTCGCGCCCCGGTTCCGGGCGGCATGGCACAGGCGCCGCGCCAACGGGTCGTATATCCACCCGGCCACTATCTCGCCGCCGTCCACCAGCGCGATCATCACGCCGAAGGGCGGGCGCCCGGCCGCGAAATTGCCGGTGCCGTCGATCGGATCGACGATCCAGCACAGCCCTTCGCCCGCCGTGTCCAGCAGCGCGGGGGTGGCGGCGCAGGCTTCCTCGCCGACGATGCGCGCTTCGGGCAGGATCGTTGCCAGCCCTTCGGCCAGTGCCAGCTCGCTTTCCCTGTCGGCGATGGTGACGAGATCGTCTTTCGCTTTTTCTTCAATCTCTTCCGAGGAAAGATTGCGATAGCGTGGCAGGATGATGGTGGCTGCGACCGATCGCATCAGGTCGGCCACCGATGCGGTGAGGGAGGGGGAAATATCGCTCATACCGCCCGCGATAGCGCCATGGCGAGGGCGATGGCTATCAAAATCGCGCCGCTGCCCCGCGCGATCCACAGCTCCGCCCGCGCGGAAAGGGCGAGGCGGCCGACCCGCCACGCCATCAGCCCGTAGAGCCAGAGCGCCAGCACCTCCAGCGAGACGCCGATGATCGCCAGCGTCACCAGCTGCGGCGCGACGGGGTGATGGATATCGATGAAGGGAGGCAGGAAAACGGTGAAGAAAACCAATGCCTTGGGGTTCGATGCTTGCACCGCGACCGCGCCGGAAAAGCCGCGCCGGAAGCCGATGCGCCGCCGCTCGCGCCCCACGGCGAGATGGGCGGGGTGCCGCCATGTCTGGATGCCGAGCCAGAGCAGATAGCCGGTCCCGATCCAGCGCAGCGCCACGAACAGGAAGGGAAAGCTGTGAACGATCGCCACCAGCCCCGCGCCGACCAAGGCATACCAGAGCAGATTGGTGGCGTTGATCCCGGCGATTGCGCCTGCCACGCCGCGCAGCGAGCCGGTCAGCGCGATGCTGGCGACCGAAAGCACGGCGGGGCCGGGCATGAAGCTGGCGACCAGTTCGGTCGCGGCGAAGGCGAGGAGAAGATCGCTCCCCTGCATAAACGGTCTTAGCTGCGATAGTCGGCGTTGATCGAGATATAGCCATGGGTGAGGTCGCAGGTCCACACCGTCGCCTGCCCATCGCCCAGCCCCAGATCGACGCCGATGCGGATATCCCGGCCCTTCAGATGCTCCGCGACCGGCGCCTCGTCATAGCTGTCGACGGCAAGGCCGCTCTGCGCGACCCATTTGTCGGCGAAGCGGATGGCGAGCCTGTCGCGGTCGGCCGGTTCGCCCGCCTTGCCCACCGCCATGACGACGCGGCCCCAATTGGCGTCCTCGCCCGCGATCGCGGTCTTCACCAGCGGCGAATTGGCGATGGAAAGGCCGATCCGGCGCGCGCTCTCATCCGACACCGCGCCGGTCACCTCGATCTCGATGAATTTCTGCGCGCCCTCGCCGTCGCGCACGACGAGATGGGCAAGCTGCGTGCACACATCGTCGAGTGCGGCCTGAAAGGCGTCCGCGCCTGCATCGTCCATGCGGACAAGCGGCGCATTGCCTGCCTTGCCGGTCGCGAACAGCAGCACCGTGTCGCTGGTCGAGGTGTCGCCGTCCACGGTGATGCAGCTGAAGCTGCGCCGGTTCGCCGCGCCCAGCATCTGCTGGAGCAGCGCGGGCTCGATCGCCGCGTCGGTGAAGATATAGCCGAGCATCGTCGCCATGTCGGGCGCGATCATGCCCGACCCCTTGATGATGCCTGACAGCGTGACCTTGCGCCCGCCGACCATCGCCGTGGCGCTGGCCCCCTTGGCGAAGGTGTCGGTGGTGCCGATCGTCTGCGCGGCGGCTTCCCAACCGCAGGGCTGCGCGGTCAGCGCCGCCTCTATCCCCGCGCGCGCCTTGTCGAGCGGCAGGGGCACGCCGATGACGCCGGTGGAGCTGACGAATATCTCATCGGCCGCGCACCCCAGATGGGCGCTGACCTGCGCGCGGATCTGCTCCACCGCTTCGCGACCGCGATAGCCGGTGAAGGCATTGCTGTTCCCGGCATTGACCACCAGCGCGCGGGCCTTGCCGCCTGCCGCGCTTTCCCGCCCCATCTCCACCTCGGTCGAGCAGCAGACATTGCGCGTGAACACGCCCGCGACGGCGGTGCCCTCGGCCAGCTCGGCATAGGTGAGGTCGCAGCGGTCCCATTCCTTGTATCGTGCGCGGGCGACACGCAGCGTCACGCCCTCGACGGGCGGCAGGTCGGGAAAGGCGGCGGGGGCGAGGGGTGAGCGTTCCATAATGATTGTGCGCTTACTCTTTTTGGCGCGGGCGTCAATTCACTGTTGGCGGTGACGGCTTTCCCCTTGCCATTTCGGAAAGAGCCGTCCTATTGCTGGCACCCTTATGGGGGTTAGCCATTTCCTGCGATGGATAGACGCGGTCGCCGCCGGCGTGCTGATGCTGGCGATGACGGCGCTCGCGCAGGCGTCCGTTCCCCGGCCGGGGCAGGACGAGGCCGTTCCGCTTCCCTCGGCGGGAGATGTCCCCGGCATGCCGGGGAAGGCCGCGCCGCCGCTGCCGCCCCGGCCCAGGGTGCGCGCCGTTCCGGCGGAATCGCCGGGGAACTGGATGCAGCCGGAGGATTACCCCGCCGCGATCCTCGCCCTGCGGGGCGAGGGGACCTCCGCCTTCCGCCTCTATGTCGATGAAAAGGGCGCGGTGCAGCAATGCTGGATCACCGCGGGAAGCGGGATCGAGATGCTGGACCGGGCGACCTGCGCGCTGATGAAGGAGCGGGCGAGGTTCCGCCCGGCCCGCAACGCGCGGGGGCAGGCGGTACGCGACGTCTACCAGAACCGGGTCGTCTGGCGCCTGCCGCCGATCGATGCCGAGCCTTTCGCGGAAGGCGGCATGCATCTCGTGATGGCGGTCGACCGGGTCGGGGCCTCGACCTCCTGTTTCCTCACCGGGCGATGGACCGGCGCCGCCACCGGGGAGGAAGAGGACCAGCAGGCCGAGGAGGAAGGCGGCTGCCCCGCCGATCTGGCGGACATTCCCGCCCGCATGGCGCTCGCCGCGCGCGGCTATGGGCCCGAAGATCTGCGTCAGGTGAATCTCGACCTCTTCACGATGATCGACAGGATCCGCGCCGACGAGGTCTATCGCGGCAGCCCCGGCGCCATGACGACCGGCGCGTCGGTATGGCGGTTCGGCGTCGATGCGGGCGGAACGGTGCGGGAATGCGCGCTGGAGCGGCAGCGGGGCAGCGAGCTGCTGCTGCCCGATCTCTGCGTGCCGCTTCTCCAGCGCCGGTTCGAGCCCGCGCCGGAAACGGCGGGCGCGCCTGCGGCCCGCAACGGCTGGATCGTCCTGCTCTTTTCCTACAAGACCGGGCCGTAGGCGCGGCGTGATGCCGGTGCCGGTTCAATTGACTTCACGGCACCTCAACCTTACATCGCGGCGTGTGTGATGAGAGGACGTTCCGGCGGGCCTCTCTACAGTAAAAAGTCAGGAAATTTGCATGTTCGGCGCTCTTGCCAAATCCCTTTTCGGCTCTTCCAATGATCGTTACGTCAAATCCGTCCGGAAGATCGTCGAGCAGATCAACGGTTTCGAACCGCAGATTTCGGGGCTTTCCGACGAGGATCTGATCGACCAGACCCGCAAGTTCCGGGAACGGCTGGCCGCCGGGGAAACGCTGGACGACCTGCTGCCCGAAGCCTTCGCCACCGTGCGCGAGGCGGGCAGGCGCGTGCTGGGCATGCGCCATTTCGACGTGCAGATGATCGGCGGCATCGTCCTCCATCGCGGCGAGATCGCCGAAATGCGCACGGGCGAGGGCAAGACGCTGGTGGCGACCCTCGCCACCTATCTGAACGCGCTGCCCGGCAAGGGCGTGCATGTCGTCACGGTGAACGATTATCTCGCCAAGCGCGACTGCGAATGGATGGGGCAGATCTATCGCTTCCTCGGCCTCACCACCGGCGTGATCGTGCCCGGCCTCAACGAGATGGAGCGGCGCGAGGCCTATGAGGCCGACATCACCTATGCGACGAACAACGAGTTGGGCTTCGATTATCTGCGCGACAATATGAAATATGACCGCGCGATGATGGTGCAGCGGCCGTTCAACTATGCGATTGTCGACGAGGTCGATTCGATCCTGATCGACGAGGCGCGCACCCCGCTCATCATCTCCGGTCCGACCGACGACAAGTCGGAGCTGTACATCGCCGTCGACGCGCTGGTGAAGCAGCTGGGCGAGGGGGATTATGAGAAGGACGAGAAGCAGCGCAACATCACGCTGACCGAGGACGGCACCGAGAAGGTCGAGCGGCTGCTGGAAAATGCGGGGCTGCTGGTCGGCTCCAACCTCTATGATTTCGAGAATACGCAGGTTGTCCACCATGTGAACCAGGCGCTGCGCGCGAACAAGATGTTCCGCCGCGACATCGACTATATCGTCAAGGACGGCAAGGTCGTCATCATCGACGAATTCACCGGCCGCATGATGGACGGGCGCCGCTGGTCCGACGGGCTGCATCAGGCGGTCGAGGCGAAGGAAGGCGTCAATATCGAGCCGGAGAACCAGACGCTGGCCTCCATCACCTTCCAGAATTATTTCCGCATGTATCCGAAGCTGTCGGGCATGACCGGCACGGCCGCGACCGAGGCGACGGAATTCTTCGAAATCTACAAGATGAACGTCGTCACCATCCCGACCAACCTGCCGGTGCAGCGCGTCGATGAGGAGGACGAGTTCTACAAGAACACCACCGACAAGTTCCGCGCGATCGCCAGGGCGATTAAGGAGAAGTCGGAAACCGGCCAGCCGGTGCTGGTGGGCACGGTCAGCATCGAGAAATCGGAAATGCTGTCGGAATTCCTGAAGGAGGAAGGTGTCAGGCATGCCGTGCTCAACGCCCGCTTCCACGAGCAGGAAGCGCACATCGTCGCGCAGGCGGGCCGCATGGGCGCGGTCACCATCGCGACCAACATGGCCGGGCGCGGCACCGACATCCAGTTGGGCGGCAATCTCGAATTCCGCATCGAGGACGAGCTGCGCGACGTGCCGGAAGGGCCGGCGCGCGAGGCGGCGATCGAGCGGATCAAGGCCGAGATCGCCGAGGAAAAGGAAAAGGTGAAGGCAGTCGGCGGCCTGTTCGTGCTCGGTACCGAGCGGCATGAGAGCCGCCGCATCGACAACCAGCTGCGCGGCCGCTCCGGCCGTCAGGGCGACCCCGGCCTGTCGCGCTTCTACCTCTGCCTGGAGGACGACCTGCTGCGCATCTTCGGGCCGGACACGCTGTTCGCCCGGATGATGAACGCCAATATGGCCGATGGCGAGGCGATCGGCTCCAAATGGCTCAGCAAGGCGATCGAGACCGCGCAGAAGAAGGTCGAGGCGCGCAATTACGACATTCGCAAGCAGGTCGTCGAATATGACGACGTGATGAACGACCAGCGCAAGGTGATCTACGAGCAGCGCGCCGACATCATGGACGCCGCCACGGTGGACGATGTGGTGGTCGACATGCGGCACGAGACGGTGAACGATATCGTCGGCGCCTGCTGTCCGGTCGGCACCTATCCGGAGCAGTGGAATGTGGCGGCGTTGAAGGAGCGGGTGAGCGACGTCCTGAGCCTGGAGCCGGATATCGACAGCTGGCTGCATGAGGATGCGGTTGATCCCGAAATCATCGAGGAGCGCCTGTCCGCGCTGGCCGACGCCGCCGTCGCGGAGAAGGTCGCGGTGCTGAGCGAGCAGGACTGGCATGCGATCGAAAAGAGCATCCTGTTGCAGAATCTCGACCATCACTGGAAGGAGCATCTGGCGACGCTCGACGCGCTGCGTCAGGTCGTGCACCTGCGCGCCTATGCGCAAAAGACGCCGATCAACGAATATAAGGCGGAGGCCTTCGCGCTGTTCGAGCGCATGCTCGGCAATATCCGCGAGGATGTGACGCGCACCATCGCGCGCGTGCAGTTCCAGATGCAGGAGGATCCGCAGCTGCCGGAACTGCCGACGCTGCCCGATTTCATCACCAACCTGACCGATGAGGAAGTGGCGGGCGGCGCGCTGAACGCCGACGGCTTCGTCACCACGCGCCTGCCGCCCATTCCCGGCGTTGGCGCCACGGATCAGGCAGGCGGCGATCCCTATGCGGGAACGGGCGTCAGCCGCAACGCGCCGTGCCCCTGCGGATCGGGCAAGCGCTACAAGCATTGCCATGGGGCGCTGTCCTGAGGGAGGACGGGGCGGGCGGCGGCTTTGCCCCCTCGATCCTGCCGTCCCCCGGCGCAGGCCGGGATCGTGGGCAATGGCGTGCGCCATCTCCTGTGATGCCAGCTTGCGCTGGCATGACGGAATAATTGTTTACTTTTAGGTGGTTAGTAGATATTTCTTGTCATGCTGAACTTGGTTAGCTGCGCTGGCCTTCGGCTCAGCATCCATCGAGTTTCACGGACCGTTGGTTAATCCGGCGAAATGGACCCTGGCCGAAGGTCGGCGCGGCTAACCAAGTTCAGGATGACGATAAAGGCAAAGGCCCACTTTTTGTCGCAACCCATAGCCGGGCGGGCTCTCAAAGCTTCCCCGCCTTCGCCCGCTCCACCACCGGCGCGAGCACACGCGGGCCGAGCATGCCGCTCAGATCCTCCGGCAGCGGCGAGGCATTAGGCACTTCGCGCAACAGCAGGCGGCGCGGCTCGAAGGGGCCGGGCGCGCGCCAGCCGCTGGTGGCGTCGGCGGAAAAGCCCCAGAAGCGGCCATAATATTCGGGATCGCCGATCATCATCAGATGGGCGCCCGCGCGGGCATCGGCGTCATGGATCAGGCGGTCCATCAGCAGGCGGCCGCATCCCTCGCCCTGCGATTGCGGCGACACCGCCACCGGTCCGACCATGATGAGCGGGATTTCCGCGCCGCCCGCATC
>Ga0180222_1003007_pt1 | contig 11842 bp, 16 predicted proteins | sample eDN5th37CKraftOP_FD_151336 | JGI IMG/M metagenome (GOLD analysis project Ga0180222, IMG submission 151336) | Enriched Organic Plus compost microbial communities from Emeryville, California, USA - eDNA 5th pass 37_C Kraft OP (version 2) (version 2) ... | reverse complement strand
CGTCGCCGAAGCACTCGTCAATATCCGAACCTACTTTATGCCGAAGCGGGCAAAACAGAAGTTCTGAAAGAAAGTGCTATTGCGATCCCGTCAACGCCGAAAGCAGTGGGCTGTTCGTCGCGCTCACAATGGATAAGTGCCTTAATCCAGCAGAGCCGAGGTCCATAATCTTGAAATCTAGCTCCTATTCGACAAGTGTCGGTACCAAATCTGAAGCGGATATCGACGCTGTCAGCCCGATTGAGGCTCGATACTGGAAGGCACAGTGTTTCATTCTTATATATGGTGAGCAATCCCTTTGGGATGCGCAGCGTCGCGCAAACTTGGTGCACCTTCCCGCTCGATTTCCTCTTCGGTATAGGGATCGGCGTTCGCGTCGAACCGTTGTCAACCTTTCTGGACCTAGAGTTTGGGTCGGGCGTTGATATCCACCGGATTGTCACCGGCCAAAATTGCGTCTTCTTCCGATACGCCGCTCTTCGTAAGGGCCCCGATGAAACCACCGGCGACACCCCCGACAACTGCGCCTCTGACTGCACCGCCCCCCGCACCAGAGCGGGCATTCCTCTCGCCGTCCCGTCAGCGAAGTCGCGACATCTGTGCTCAGACCCGTTTCATCAATGAAGACGAGGCGCGCCGGATCGAGATCGAGTTGGCTGGCGAACCAGTCGTGGCGACGCTTCAAAAGGTCGGGGCGCTCCTGCTCCAATGCAGGTGCGGTCTTTTTTGAATGTCCAAGCGCGCCTTCCCAACAAGGGAATCCTTATCGCGATTCCGCGTACAACGGACGTGCCCTAGAATCCCCAAGTTCAAAGGCCGCAAAGGACAGTCGCCGGGTGCGACTGTCCTAAAGTGAAGGGCTACGTGGCTCCGTTGGTCTTCACAGAAAGCTATCAAGAATCGGCTTCCACTCGCCATTCTGATTGTCGAACTGCGGAATATGCGCGAGGCTATGAAGTAGCTTCACATCTTCGCCCAGTGTGGCCTGCCAGTCCTTGGCTTCGGTGAGGATGACGCCGATGCCGACGACCTCGCCACCCGCCTTGCGCACCAACTCGACTGATCCCTTGAGACTCGAACCCGACGCCACGACGTCGTCCACCACGACCACGCGTTTTCCCTCGAGAAGCGGGATTGCCTGACGATCGAGAAGCAAACGCTGCTCGCCCTTGGAGGTGATGGAAGAAATCGTCTGCACCAGTGCATCGCCGAGATGGATTTTCGGCGACTTCTGCAACACCACATAATCGTCGAGACCAAGCGCGCGCGACACTTCAATCGCCACCGGAATACCGAGCGTTGCAGCGCCGACGATCACATCGGGCTTCAGCGGCGCCAGCTTTTCGGCCAGCGTCTTGCCCACATGTTCGCCAAAGCGAACACCCAGATCGATGACCATCATCAGGGAAATGGCGAAGTTCGGATTGATCGGCACAATCGGCAGATCGACCTTGCGGCCTGCCACATCGACGGTCCAGACCTGTCCGTTGCCGGAGAGTTTCGTGCTGTCTTCAGTCATCGTTTTACGTCCTTGGTATTGAGCCGTGATTCGACCAGCAGGCCGACATTGCGCCAAGTGGTGCGCTTGCGCTTGGTGTCGAAGCCATAAACGGCGAGCGAAAGCGAAATGGCATGCGCCATGCGGATTGCTTGCACCAGAAGCGGAACACCGCGCGCCAGCGCAAAACGCAGGCGCATCGGGAAGGAGACGTCATCGATTTCCATGCCACGGGCGCGCTGCGCATCCGCGATACGTTCGAAATCCTCGCGCAGCATTGGGATGATGCCAAAGGTCAGCGACAGCACTAGCGTTACCATAGGCGGCAGACGCGCAGCGCTTGCCGCTGCGAGAATGGAACCCGGCGTGCTGGTTTCCATTACAAAGTAGAAGGCAGCCGTGGTCGTCACCAGTCGCGCCGCCATACCGGCGGCAATCGGCAGCGTGTCCACGAAGGCCATACCTTGCAGCACGAGATTGAGAATCCAGCTCGCCATGACGAGCAGCGTCAACAGCATCGCACCCTTGAGATAGCCACGCAGGCCCGGCACCTTGACCAGCACCAGAAAGCCGACCGTCACCAGCGCCAGCGGCACGCCATAATGCCAGCCGGGCACCAGCCAAGCTGCAAGCATAACCAGAAAAGCCGCGACGAGCTTCACGAAGAAGTTCAAATCGTAGAAGATTTTCATGCGGCTTCCCCCGTCTCGACGACGCGCGGCTTGGGCCAGCCCAGTGCGCCATAGGCATCGGAAGCCCAGGACGCGTCCACATCGCCATCGAAAGTGACATGGCCGTTATCGAGGATCATGACACGGGACGACACATCGTCCACCAGTTCCAGATCGTGCGAGATCAGCATCACGGCACGGCTTTCGCTAAGTGCGGTTTCGAGGAACAGTTCCAGCATACGGCGACCGTTGAGATCGCGCGCCAGAAGCGGCTCATCGAGAATGGCAACCGAAGCGCCCGCCGCTTCCGCACAGGCGAGACCAAGCAAGGCCTGCTGCCGCGAGGAAAGCGCAAACGGGTTGGTTTCCTCGTGACCGCCCAGACCGTATTTGTGCAGGCAAGCCGTTGCGCGGGCGGTGATGGCGTCATCCTTCGGCGCGCGGGTTGCCGCTGTGATGGCGAAGACCACCTCTTCCAGCACCGTCATGTTGAACAAAATCCGGCGCATGTTCTGTGGCAGATAAGCAACCGAACGGGCACGCTTTGCGGCAGTCCACTTGTCGGCATTCTCGCCGCCAATGGTGATTGAACCGGCCGCAATTTTCTGAAGGCCCAGAATGGACTGGAACAGCGTGGTCTTGCCCGCGCCGTTCTTGCCAATCAGACCGACGACCTCGCCCGCCCGTATCTGGAAATTCACGTTTTCAAGAACCGGCTGTCCGTCACGGCGCTGAAGCTGCGTCTTGATGCACGACACGGAAACGAGTACCTGACCATCGGCTTTGCCACCGGCAAGGCGCTTGCGCACCGCCACAGGCGGCAGAACACCCGCATCTTCCCAGGCTCCCGCATCATTGATGATGGAAGCAAGCGGCACGACGGGCGCAAGCTTGCCTTCCTTCACCAGACCGACATCGGTGACGACAGCCTGCAAGGAAGCAGGATCCTGTTCAGCAATCAGCAGCGCCGGAATTTCCGCACCGAACCTTTTGAGAACCCGCACAAGACGCTGGCGCGCCGCCGGATCAAGACCCGTGGTCGGCTCGTCGAGGATCAGGAGCTTCGGCTCGGCAGCCAGCGCGGCGGCCATGGCCACCATGCGCCGCTCGCCGCCCGAAAGGGTCAGCACGCGACGGCCACGCAAGGCGTTCAGTTCAAGCTCGTTGAGAAGATCGTCAATCCGCGTGCGGACGGCGTCTTTGGCAAGGCCGCGATTTTCCAGCGGAAAGGCAATCAGGTCTTCGACGCTGAGATCCCAGAGCTGGTCTTCCACATTCTGCGAAACCACACCGACCGTGCTGAACAGCTCATCCTTCGATATGGAAGAGATGGGCTTGCCGTTCAGCGACACATCGCCGCCAAAAACCTGCGGGGTAATCAGACGCGGTACAATGCCGGATGCAGCGTTGAGCAGCGTGGTCTTGCCACTGCCGCCCGCGCCGCAGACCAGAAGGCGTTCGCCGTCACGGATATCGAGGCTGGCCTCGGCGATTGCCAACACGGAATCGCCAAAGCCGACTTTAACATTCTGCAGTTGGAGCACTTTTCCGGGCCCGTTCTCAGAAACGCGTGAAACCGGACGGATGCGCGCCCTTGAGAATCTTCAGAGCCGGAACGACCAGCAGCGGGGTGCCGATCAGCATCGGAACGATATCGGAAAGACCGAGATACATGACGGCCCACCAGAATGGGAAAATGCCAAGATAGGCAAGGCTTGCCGAAACGGCGGCAACCATCAAGAGGCCAACAATCAGGCAGGTCGCTGCAATTTTAATCAGCGTTGCGCGATTGAAAGTCGTGGTCTTCGGATCGAACAGTATGCCGGGGATCAGGCCGGTTAGGCCAACCATGATGCCGTCGATGAGTAGCGAATGCGCAGGAATAAAGGTGCCAGCGAGTAGCGACCAAATGATTGTGCCGAGATAGCCGCAGATGAAGCCGCTCTTGCGGCCCAGCAGAATACCGACTAGCGGCGGCAGGAAAGCAAAAATGCGCCACTGGATCACACCCGGAACCAGCTGGATCGGATTGGCATAAGCCCAGAGAACGCCGGTTGCCGCAGCGGCAACGATGGAAAGAACGATCGGAAACAGTGTATTTCCGTCGTTGTGGATGGTGGTTGAGTTGGACATTGTGTTATTCCCGTAAAGTATCTCCCGTCTGCTTAAAGCAAAAGCCATGCCGCTTGGCTGTCGCAGCGGGCGAAAGAGACTTTATTGTAATGGCGTGAGGCTATCCTGTCGGCATTTCTGTAGCGATAAAGCACTTCCGGCAAAGACACCCGGCCTTCCGAAGAGTCAAGCGGAGTCACGCCTGCAAATCAAAGAGTCACATCATACTGGACTTTGCCAGAAGAAAACCACTCTCAATGGTTATCTCACCATCAGGAACAGGGTCGTTGGCGTCATCCTGGTGATCTCTGCCGTGTTGTTGTTATACGATCTAAGCTGCACAGTTGTTATGTCCGCCACTCCTCAACCTAGGCGTTTGCAATGGCTGGAAGGGCTTCTTGACAGCATGTTTGTCCATTCGCGCGCGAATGGAACACGGAACATCACTTCCACATGCTTCGCATCCGTGCGCCGACATCAATGCGGACATTGCGCGCGCTGGCTTCGCTGGCGGTTGCTGCTACTTTTGGCCAGTTCGCCGTCTCAAATAAATGAAGGAGTGTGGCGGGGATGAATCGCGTTCGCGAAGCATATACATGCCGGTCGCCCTTCGCATTTTGCCCATAGGTAAAAAAACGTTGCGGTGTAATGAGAGCAAGATTGTCGCGGGCCCGTGTCATGCCGACATAAAGCAGGCGGCGTTCCTCTTCCAGCTCGGCCGTCGTTCCCGCCCCCAGATCAGAGGGCATACAGCCGTCAACGACGTTGAGCATGTAAACGGAGCGCCATTCCTGACCTTTGGCGGAATGAATGGTGGAAAGGATGAGATAGTCCTCATCAAGAAGCGGTACGCCAGCCTGATCGCTCGTTGCATCCGGTGGATCAAGCGTAAGCTCGGTGAGAAAGCGTTCACGGTTCGGATAGCCGTTGGCGATCTGTTCGAGCTGAACCAGATCCGCCTTGCGTGTATCGTGGTCTTCATGAAGACGTTCAAGATGGGGCTCGTACCAGACGCGCGCCAGGCCGATTTCTCCTGGCCAACCGCCTTCGGCTTTTCGAAGGCTGGAGAGGAGATCAATAAAAGCTGGCCAGTCGTCCCCAATTCTTGGCGGTGGCGGAATTTCTGCAAGCGACTGCAAAGGTTCCGGGTCCAGGGCAATGGTGTCAAGAATCCTGCCAGCCGTTTGCGGGCCAACGCCGGGTAGCATCTGCAAAAGGCGGAAGCCCGCAACACGGTCGCGTGGATTCTGCGCAAACCTCAATGTAGCGAGCAGGTCTTTCACATGCGCACTGTCGAGGAATTTCAGTCCGCCGAATTTCACGAAGGGGATGTTGCGACGGGTAAGTTCGACTTCCAAAGCGCCACTATGGCTCGACGTGCGAAACAGCACCGCCTGCTGTTTGAGCCTGATGCCCACCTCACGGTTCGCCAGGACCTGCTCGACAATATAGTTCGCCTGATCGCTCTCGTCCCGAACCGTTACAAGCATGGGCCGTTGCTCCGATTGACGATCGGTCCAGAGGTTCTTGGTAAACCGTTCGCGGGCGAGACTGATCACACCATTCGCGGCAGCAAGGATGGGCTGTGTTGAACGATAATTGCGATCGAGTGTGATGACGTCGGCTGGCTTTGGAGAAAATTCCTTGGGAAAGTCGAGGATGTTGTGAATGGTTGCTGCGCGGAAGGAATAGATCGACTGCGCATCATCACCAACAACCGTCAGACCATGCCCGCTCGGTTTCAGCGCCAACAGGATCGATGCCTGAAGGCGGTTTGTGTCCTGATATTCATCAACCAGAACATGGTCGAAACGATGACCGACATCCTCGGCAAGCGCGGCATCCGACATCATCTGCGCCCAGTAAAGCAGGAGATCATCATAATCGAGCACATTTTGATGCTGTTTGGCTTCCACATAGGCGGCAAAGAGCTGTTTCAGTTGCTCTTCCCAGCCAAGGGCAAAAGGATAGGCATTCTTTAACACCACGCCGATTGTACTCTCGGAATTGACGACCCGCGAATAGATTGCGAGACAGGTGCCTTTGGTTGGAAAGCGACTTTCCATTTTCGAGAAACCCAGTTCATGACGAATGAGGTTCATGAGATCGGCGCTGTCTTCTCGGTCATGAATGGTAAAGTCGGCGCTGAGCCCGATCTGTTGGGCGTAAATACGCAAAAGACGCGCGCCCATTCCATGAAACGTTCCCGCCCAGGCCAGGGCGTCCGTCATGAAGGTCGAGTGATCGCCAAGCACTTGTTTGCAGATACGCTGGACACGCCCGGCCATTTCGGATGCCGCGCGACGCGAGAATGTCATCAACAATATCCGGCGCGGATCAGCGCCATTGACGATCAGGTGAGCGACACGATGCGCCAATGTGTTCGTCTTGCCCGATCCAGCACCCGCGATGATCAAAAGTGGACCACCAATCGCGCCATCCGGCATGGCGACGCCATGCTCAACCGCCTCGCGCTGGCGATCATTCAGTTGTTCCAGATGGGCCGCTGCCATATGTCCTCGTCACGCATGAATGGTTTTGAACACGGGACCGCGGATAATCGGCTGACATGTCCATGCGTGCTTTATTAGAGCATTCGAAACAAAAAGGGAACATACTTGCCTGCGCCCCTGGCGATGCATTCCTTGCCTCGCAATCGCTGCAGTTAAACTATGGATTCTCCACGAGCGCTAATTGGCGAGATGTAGTGGTGGCAATCTCCGCGCAAATGTGCTAATGTGGGTTTGTGTATTTATATGGAGGCAGCCCTTATGAGCCGTCTGACAATCGACATAACAGATCAGCAGCATCAAAGCCTTAAGGCATTGGCGGCCTTGCAGGGCAAGACTATTAAGCAATACGCTCTCGAACGTCTGTTTCCAGGTGATGCTAATGCCGATCAGGCATGGCAGGAACTTAAAACCGTGCTGGGAAGTCGCATCAGCGATGGTCTTGCGGGCAATGTATCTACCAAGAGCATCGGCCAAATTCTGGATGATGAACTGGACGGGAATCGCGCTTGACGGCCTATGTCCTTACGGTAGAGGCGGAAGCGGATATGCGTCATATCATCCGCTACACGCGCAAGCAATGGAGTGATACACAGGTTCGGCGCTATATCGGCAACCTCGAACGTGGAATTGCCAACCTTGCAGCTGGCCAAGGTACTTTTAAGGATATGAGCGCACTAATTCCGATGTTGCGGATGGCGCACTGCTGCGAACATCATTACGTTTTTTGCTTACCGCGCGAGAATGCATCTGCCTTGGTGGTCGCAATTTTTCACGAACGAATGGATCTCATGGCAAGATTGGCAGATCGGCTCAAATTAGACTGAGCTATGGTGGCTGAATCTTCGAGATATTTAACCCCCGCATCTTCTTTTTCGAGCCAAGGTCAGAAACATCTGAACTGTCTCCATTGCATGTTCGAAATGCTGTAGCATGACCTGCCCAGTGGTTCCGCTTCGCTCTCCTCCTCCCTGCGAAGCGGGCGTTTTTTTGGTCAAATCGTAACGGTAGCCACACTCACGACAGGCCCGAGATTCTTATCTGGGCCTATAGCCTCGGGACTGTTTTTTCCGCGCCATAGTCAGGAACATTTTGATGGCCTCTGCTTCCTGTTCGAAATACTGTAGCTTGACCTGTCCAGAGGCTCCGATCCGGCCTCATTGACGTGTCAGGCAGGGTTCTCCAAACAACGAATAGGAAATATGCATGGCGTAGTAGCGGGCCATGTTTTTATTCGGGTCTGTCCGTTCGACATAGAGATGAAACTGCTGGGCGATCATGCAGCAAAAGATCGCTGAAACCGTCCCTCCCGACTAACGACAGTTTTGAATCAATCAGCTCGGACCGATTCATTTCGGTGAACTATCGCTGTGTTCCCGGTCTGTTATCCGTCAAACGACGTAGAAATGGCCGAAAGTTAGGGATGACCATTTTTTGTCTCGATGGTAAAAATCGATCCATACAAAGAGGAGAGGGGCCATGGAGGGCAATCCCGATTTTCACAGATCCGGTGCGTTGAAGTCGCTTCTGACCGAAGGCGAGGAAGTGATACGTACTGCACGCGTATCCGATTATCCGAACTGGCTCGGTCCGATACCGGCTGTCCCGTTTGTCGTTCTGGCACTTGCCTGTGGTCTCGGCACGCTCTTATTTATCAGCAGGATTATTTAATTTCCAAAATAGCATGGATTTGCATGGCCGGATGAGTTGACCAGTATCGAACCGTCGACCTGTTAAAAAGGCCCTGACGCTCTTCCCAAAGACGCCAGGGCCGTTCAACGTAATCAGGTCAGTTGTCGTCCACGTTGAACGCCCAACGTATAATTTTCTTCGGTTGGAATTTAAACCCTGGCTTTTTTCGCAAGGACGCCGAGCCGCACGTGAAGCACGCGTATCCACACTTGGGCGCGGAAAGTTGTTTCATGCTATTCATCATATCCTGGAATTTTCGATAGACCCTGAAACCAATGAGCTTTTTCTCTTTCCAGAGTGGTCACTGTATGCGCTTGCACTTGATGTGTAAAAAAATATGCATATATTGTGCGTATTATTGAGCGGAGGTGTGATGTGACACAGGCGCAGACAGATCGAGCATATGCTGTGGTTTCAGGCTTTGTTGACAGTCTTCAGGAGCCTCGGACACCCTATATCTCGCCATCGCGGCTATCGAAAGCGCTTGGGGTTAAGGTTGCAAATCTTGCAGAATTGACGGGTGTTCATCGTAACACGCTACGCAATCCGTCTTCCGAACGTTTGCAAGGCAGAATGCGGGAAATGGTAAAAGTAATATCCGCAGCGGCTGAACTGACTGGTGATCTCCAGAAGGCGATCTACTGGTATCGGAATGAGCCTATTGCTGATTACGACCACCGCACAGCCGCAGAACTTGTTGCAGATGGTGAGATAGAAGCTGTTCTGGCCTATATCAGGGACCTGGAGAACGGAGCGCGGGGATGAAGCTCGTCCGTATCGGACCGAAGGACGTTTTTCATCGTTATCTAACACCGAAATGGGCATTCCTTCCAATCAGTGGGGCTGGCGCTGCAGCAGATGGGGGACGTTTTAATCGTCCCGGCGTAGAGGCTCTGTATCTGTCAGTGTCGGCGCAGACAGCACTCGAGGAGTATCGACAAGGCGCGAGCATTACGCCGCCTGCTACACTTGCGGCTTACACGAGGTTCTGTCGCAAAATTTTGTGCTGGTTAAGTGCGCCTTATCACTGGGCACAATTATGCTGCGAGCTCTGCAAAGACCTGAAAAGGCGAATGGTTGTTGTTTGCGAATTGGCCTTTGCGGATCATATGTGCCACTTCAATGCCCGCGATTGTCGCTGATGCGCTGTGAAACGCCTTGAAGCCCATCATTGGCTTGGTGATCTTCTTGATGAACCGATGGTCTTGCTCAAGAATATTGTTGAGATATTTCACCTGAAGAATTTCAAACATCATGCCGACACCAGTGATTTTCAGGATCGTGTTTGCAGCCTGTGCACCGGCCAGGTTAGCCCCGCTTTTATCAATGACAACCTTGTGCGGAACACCATTGCTTGCGATGGCTTTTTTAAAGAAACGCCTTGCCGCACTAAGATTTCGGCGCTCAGAGAGCATAAATTCCAAGGTTTGGCCGTCACGATCAACAGCCCTATACAGATAGGTCCATTTCCCTTTGACCTTTATATAAGTCTCGTCATTACGCCATGAGCCAAGAGTTAAACGCTTACGTTTCTGTGCCTGCTCTGCAATCTGTGGAGAATATCGTACAACCCATCGGTTCAGTGTTGCATGGTCAACATCGACACCACGTTCAGCCATGATTTCCTGAAGATCGCGATAGGAAACTGGATAACGGACATAAAAGAACACAGCATAAAGAATGACACTTGTGGGGAAATGAGCTCCCTTGAAATCCACTGTCACCCGCTAAGACCTCATGCAGTTTCCCGTACTGATAATGACATAGATCACCAAAAGTGAAAAATTTGCGACACAGCCATCCTGGGCCGTTCACGTTGTTTGAGAAACCCCACGACCACGTCCAGACAAAGAATATTAAATGGACGGCAGCTATAAATCCCATTGCGGCAAGAAAACGCTTAATTGCCATGCCCTTTGTCATGATGACATCTCCCCTTAAATTTGAACTATAAAGAAGGATAGTTCAAGTTATTGTCTAACATCCTCTCACGTCGGCGGAATCGAGGCAAACTATTGCAGATAAGGCGTGCTGATTCGGCGCGGACATTTTTCGATCACTGTTCCACTGCTGCTAAGAAGGGTGCCTATATCACGGTGGCTCGACCGCCCGTTTTCGTGAACAACTTCGAACAGCCTCGGGTGAAGCCAACCTCCTTCAAGGCGGACAGCCACGAGATGTTTGTCCTGGAAATGATCGCATCCATTGACACGCAGGTCCAAAACGAACGCACAAACACCCTGAACAGGCAGGAGGGTCGCAAGGGCGGTCGTCCTCCGGCACTGAGCGAAGAAAAGGTCGCTCGAATGAAGCAGATGTTCAAGGATGGGGCGACACAACAACAGATCAGCGCCGAATTCAGAATTTCTCAGGCTACGGTTTCCCGTTATTTCAACGAAATCAACCTCGGCAAAGGACGTGCCCCCTCCTCCCCGTATCGGCAGGATCCGAGTGTCGTTCGCCAGAAGAGAAGAGAGTACGAACGCAAGCGTCGTCAACGCCTTAAGGAATAGCAAGCAGTCGAGGCTGGTCAAAGCTAATCTGAAGTGCTATGTATGACAAAACGATAATTTGTCATCCAAAGGAAACGGCAAGGTTATGAAACAGGAAAAGGTGGCGACTGATCAGGTTCGGCACGTCCTGGCGGCGGCTGAGAAGACTGGCCTGATCGCTGGCGACAAGAACGACCGGATCTCTGCTCGCGTGAACCATCGCCTTCTGGAGCAGGCAAAGAGGCGCACGGGCATCAAGTCGAGCACGGCGCTCGTCGAGTTCGCCCTCGCATCAATCGCGCTCGAAGACCCCTTCCCCGAGGTTTTCAAGAAGATCAAGGGCACCGTCGACCCCGATATCAAATTGGGGTTCTGATGCCGTCATTCGATATCGCCGGGGCCAAGCGATGGCTCCGGTCTTTCCCTTCCGGCAACATCTCCAGACGACCAGACAGCGAACTCCCCTTCTTCGATGGCAACAACCTGGCATCGCAAGGGCTGCTGCTCGACACCTGCGTCTACATCGATCAGATGCAGGGAAAGCTCCCTGACGAAATCGAGGAGTTCCTCTCGAAGCGACACAGCTATCATTCATCAGTCGCGGTTCAGGAGCTGGCGCACAGCATGGGTGCGCTCGATCCCAACGATCCAAGGACAGCTCACGTACAAAAGGTGATTTCTGACACCATCGAGAGCATGACCGAGCACCGGACGTCGGTTCCGGATATAGACGTCCTAGGCCGAGCCGCGATCCTGAATGGCTCTGTTGCAAAAAACACATTGATTGACAGATACTAGCCTGTTCCGAGTGATAGGAGCAGGAAATGTCTGATTTCAAGTGGCGCCATTTTCAAGGTGAGATTATCC
>Ga0180222_1003004_pt1 | contig 11857 bp, 10 predicted proteins | sample eDN5th37CKraftOP_FD_151336 | JGI IMG/M metagenome (GOLD analysis project Ga0180222, IMG submission 151336) | Enriched Organic Plus compost microbial communities from Emeryville, California, USA - eDNA 5th pass 37_C Kraft OP (version 2) (version 2) ... | reverse complement strand
AGGATCCCGCGAGCGGCATCTTCTGGGGCGCGTTCGCCCTGTTCGCCGCGACCACCGGCTCGATCATGTCCGGCGCGCTCATCGAGCGCATCCGCATCAGCTCGTTCATGATCCTGACCGCGATTCTCGGCGGCGTGGTGTGGATCATCGCCGCCTCCTGGGGTTGGCACGGCGGCGGCTGGATGCTCACGGAGCTCGGCCTGCACGACGTCGGCGCCGCCGGCTGCGTGCACCTCATCGCCGCCGCGTTCACGCTCGGCGTGCTGATCAACCTCGGGCCGCGCATGGGGCGCTTCGTCAACGGCAAGGCCCAGGCGATCGTGCCCCACAACCTGCCGATGACGATGCTCGGCCTGATGCTGATCTTCGTCGGCTTCTTCGGCTTCCTGATGGGCTGCGCGATCTACACCGGAGACGGCTTCCAGACGATCTTCGGGACGCCGATGAACCTGTCGGCGTTCGCGTTCAACACGCTCATGGGCCTGGCCGGCGGCATCCTCGGCGCCTACCTGTCGTCGAAGGGCGAGCCGTTCTGGACGATCTCGGGCGGCCTGGCCGGCGTCATCTCGGTGGCCTCGGGCCTGGACCTGTACCACCCGGCCGTCGCGTTCATGATCGCCGTCGTCGGCGGCGCGAGCCTCCCGTTCGTCGGCAAGCTGCTGGAGAAGCTGAAGATCGACGACGCGGTCGGGGCGATCCCGGTCCACGGCGTCTGCGGCGCGTGGTCCCTGGTCGCGGTCGGCATCTTCGCGTCGGGCTTCCCGAACGTGACGGGTCCCGACCCCTCGCTGGGCGGCCAGGTCGTGGCGATGCTCGTGTTCGCCGCGCTGGGCTTCATCCCCGGCTACCTGATCTCGCTGGCGCTGAAGGCCTTCGGGATCCTGCGGGTGCCGCCGGACGCCGAGCACTTCGGGCTGGACGCCACCGAGCTGCCGTCGCTGCCGTACCCCGAGGGCATTCCGCCCACCGCCGGCCGCAACGGCAACGGCAACGGCGGCATGGGCGCCCCGGTCGGCGGCGCGGTCATGGACCGGTCCGACATCTAGCCACCCTCGAGCACGGAGAAAGGAGGACATCCCATGGACACCATCCCCATCGACGACTGGGAGGGCGCGTCGCAGTACTTCACCTTCGGCGCGGACTCGTTCGGCGTCTGGCTGTTCCTGGCGCTGGCGGTCATCGCCTTCCTGACGGTGATCGTGCGCGCGATCACCCACGAGGGCCGCAGCTACAAGGAGATCCACGAGAGCAACCTCACGGCCCCGATCGCGATGGAGCCCGAGGGCCCGCCGCCCGCGTCGGAGCCGGCCGCCATGGCCTGACCCACACGACGCCTCTGGAGGACGACGGCCCCGTGAGCCTGCCGCTCGCGGGGCCGTCGGCGTGTTCGCGGCCGGCTCAGCACCTTGTACAGATTTGTCCAGCGCGATCTGGACCGGCGGTCGGTGGGCACCCGGCCCGCCGGTCGGCACCATCGCGCCGATGACGTACGGCGTCTCGATGGCCCACACCACGCTGCCCCAGGACCCGGGGCTGGCGCTCGACCCCGACGCCCGCGAGCACCTCGTCGCCGCGGTCCCCGCCGGGCCGGCTGTGCTGCGGCTGTGCGAGCAGCACGCTCGCGACGGCCACGGCCCGCTCACGCTGCTGGAGGGCGACGAGGACGACGTCCTCACGCGGCTGGCCGACCGGCTGGCCCGCGCCGGCGTCGGCCTGCGCCTCTACGTCGCCGGCGCCGAGGGGTTCGTGCGGCGCGCGGTCCGGGTCGGGCTCGACGCCGGCCTGCAGCGCGACGAGATCCTCACCGAGGTCGACGCCACCGCCGCCCGCGACGTGTGGTGCTCGCACTGCAAGGCGATCACGCGCGGCGTCACGACCACGATCGCCCCGTGCGCCGGGTGCGGCCGCCGCCTCGAGGTCTTCCACCACTTCTCGCGCCGGCACGCGGCGTACATGGGCTTCCAGGCCGACGCCGAGGTGCCGGGCGAGCTGCCCGAGCCGGAGGTCCGATGGGCGTGACGATCGACGTGCGCGTCGCCGCGGTGCGCGACCTCGGTCCCGACGTGCGCGAGCTGACCCTGGCCCCGCTCAACGGCACGCCGCTGCCGGCGTTCTCGCCCGGCAGCCACGTCGTCGTGCACGTCCCCGGCGAGCGGACGCGCAAGAACCCGTACTCGCTGGCCTGCGCGCCCTGGTCGACCGACGCCTACCGCATCGCCGTGCGCCGCCTCGACGACGGGCGCGGCGGGTCGCGCGCCGTCCACGAGCACGTGCGGGAGGGCGACGTCCTGGCGATCGAGCCGCCGCGCAACCTGTTCGCGCCGGTCGTCGGCGCCCGCAAGCACCTGCTCGTCGCCGGCGGCATCGGCATCACGCCGTTCGTCTCCTACGCGCACCAGCTCGTGGCGGCCGGCACGCCGTTCGAGCTGCACCACGCGCCGGCCGGCGGCCCGCTCGCCGACGAGCTCGAGCCCCTGCGCCCCGACGCCGTCCACGCCCACGCCGACCGCACGGCGCTCATGGCCGCCGTCGAGGCCGCGCTCGACGCCCAGCCGCTGGGCACGCACCTGTCGGTGTGCGGCCCGCCGGCGATGATGGAGGCCGTCTGCCAGGCGGCCAAGCGCCACGGCTGGCCGGGCTCCCGCGTGCACCTCGAGCGCTTCGTCCTCGACACCGGCCCGATGGACCCGTTCACGGTGCGCCTCGCGAAGAGCGGCCGGGAGCTGGCGGTGGGCGAGGACGAGACGCTGCTGGAGGCGCTGGAGGCCGCCGGCGCCGACGTGCCGTACCTGTGCCGCCAGGGCATCTGCGGCGAGTGCCGCCTCGACGTCCTCGACGGCACGCCCGACCACCGCGACATCTACCTCACCGCCGACGAGCGCGCGGCCGGCACGGCGATCATGCCGTGCGTCTCGCGCTGCGCCGGCGACGGTCCGCTCGTCCTCGACCTCGCCTGACCCGGAGCCGCCCGTGTCCGCCACCGCGATCAACGTCCCCACCGGCAACAGCCCCGAGGCGATCGCCCGGTTCCCGTTCCCCTTCGACGCCGACGGCTACATGTACTCCACGAACGTGGAGGAGGCCGAGAAGCCGCGCTCCAACGGCGTCGGGGAGTGGGGCGGGCGCGTCTACGACGTCGACGAGCACTACCGCTTCGAGATCGCCGAGCGCGACCGCGTGCTCGCCGCCGACCCGGCCCGCTGCCAGGTGCTGCCGCACATGCGCCTGGCCGCCTGGGACGTCGTCGAGGACGCGACCACGCGCCTGTCGCGGGACTTCCCCGAGCACTTCTCGCTGGAGGTCCGCGGCGATCAGCGGTTCTGGACCAACCGCCTGCTGGGGATCGAGCAGTCCTACACGCTGCTCGACGACGACACGCTGCCGCTGGAGCCGTTCGAGTGGATCGTGCGCCAGCTCCAGGAGGACGTCGAGCTGCTCGACCAGCGCGGCGACGACCTGTTCTTCGACGCCGGGATCCTCACCTTCGGCGCCGACTGGTCGCTGGACTTCGACCTCGGCATGAGCTTCCTGGAGATCCACGGGCCGGTGCCGCGCGTGCACGAGATGGGCGTGCTGCCGCGCGCGTTCCAGTTCCTCCAGCGCCTGCCGGTCGGCCCGATCTACCGGCGCACGAACTGGACGATGACGGTCGGCCGGCGCCTGGACACCTGCACCGAGGTCTACCACGAGTGGGGCCCCGACCGGGCGAACCTGCGCTACGAGGAGATCGGCGAGCGGCTGCACCTGCGCGTCGAGGTCCAGCACTTCGTGCGCCTGCCGCGCTCCAACGCGGTGATGTTCCCGATCCGCACCTATCTCGCCTCGCTGGACGAGATCTGCACGGTGCCCGCGTGGGCGGTGCGCCTGGAGCGCGTGCTCGCGACGCTGCCGCAGGACCTCGTCGACTACAAGGGCCTCACGCGCTATCGCGACATGACCGTCGAGTGGCTGCGCGAGCGCAACGCCGCGCGCGCCGGCTGAGCCGGCGGCCGATCATGTGACCCGCGGCGGCCGCGGAGCGGCGCCGCCCCGGGTCCCACATGAGACGACGCCGCGACGATCCCCAGGCCGCCGGACCGGCCCGCCTGCCCGACGGCTCCGCCGTCGACCGCTGGCGCGTCCTCGCCATCCTCTGCGCGGCGCTGAGCGTCGTCGCCATCGACGTCACCGTCCTGCACGTCGCCGCCCCGTCGATCGCGGCGGACCTGCGGCCGAGCGCGACCGGCCTGCTGTGGATCATCGACGTCTACCCGCTCGTCGTCGCCCCGCTCCTCGTGCCGATGGGCGCGCTGGGCGACCGCCGCGGACGCCGGCGCCTGCTCGTCGCGGGCCTGTGCGTGTTCGCGGGCGCCTCGGCGGCCTGCGCGTTCGCGCCGACGACCGCCGTCCTCATCGCCGCGCGCGCGGTGATGGGGGTCGGCGGCGCGATGGTCATGCCCTCGACGGCGGCGATCATCCGCGACGTCTTCCGCGACCGCGCCGAGCGGGTCCGGGCGATCGGCATCTGGTCGGCGACGCTGGCGTGCGGCGCCGCGGTCGGGCCGCTCGTCGGCGGCTTCCTCGTGGAGCACCTGTGGTGGGGCTCGGTGTTTCTCGTGAACGTCCCGATCCTCGCGGCCATCGTGCCCCTCGCCGTCGCCCGGCTGCCCGAGAGCCGCGCGGCCGACCCGGCGCCGTGGGACCGCGCGGGCGTCCTGCTCGTCGCCGCGGGCATCTTCGCGCTCGCCTACGGCGTCAAGCGCGCCGCCGAGCACGGCATCGACGGCGCGTCGATCGGCATCCCGGTCGCGGGCGCCGCGCTCCTGGCCGCGTTCGCCGTGCGGCAGATGCGGATGCCCCGGCCGATGCTGGACGTGGGGCTGTTCGCCGACCGCACGTTCCGCGTCGCGGTCGCGTGCGTGGCGCTGTCGATGGTCGGGCTCGTCGGCCTGGAGCTGTTCTTCGCGCAGTACCTGCAGCTCGTGCTCGGCCTCGAGCCGCTGGCCGCCAGCGTCCGCCTCATGCCGTTGATGGGCGCGTCGCTCGCCGGCGGGCTCACCGCAGCGCGGGTCCTGGGACGGCTCGGCACGCGCGCGACGCTCGCCGGCGGGCTGGGCGTCACCGCGGTCGCGCTCGTCCCGCTGCTCGCCATCGGGACCGAGGACCGCTACGTCCTGCTGTGGCCGCCGTTCGTGGCGCTCGGCTTCGCGCTCGAGGTCGCGCTCGTCGCCGCCAGCGACGTGATCCTGTCGTCGGCGCCGCCGGATCGCGCGGGCGGCGCGGCGGCGATCGAGGAGACCGCCTACGAGCTGGGCGGCGGGCTGGGGATCGCGCTGCTGGGCAGCGTCGTGACCGCGATCTACGCCGCGCAGCTCGGGCCGGCGCCCGGCGTGCCGGCGGCGGCGCTTCGGGCGGCCCGCGGGTCGCTGAGCGAGGCGATCGAGGTGGCGCAGGGCCTGCCCGGCGGCGCGCCGCGGCTGCTGGCGGCGGCGCAGGACGCGTTCGTCGCCGGCTTCCGCGGCGCGATCGCCGTGAGCATCGCGCTGCTGGCGATCAGCGCCGTCGGGGCGTGGCGGGCGACCCGGCGCAGACGCCCCTAGCGGGGGCGGCGCGCGAGCGGCGGCAGCAGCTCCTCCAGCGGCTGCTCGCCGCCGAGGGAGCGCATCACGTGCACCGACAGCCGCCCGGGCGCGAACACGTTGACGGAGTGCTGCAGCGGCGTGCCGTCGCGGCTGTGCATGGTCTCGACCAGCTCGATCGCCGCGGTCGGGACCGGCACGCCGAGCTGGCGCGCCATCGCCGCGTCGTCGACGAGCCGCGCCTGCACCTGGGTGCGCGCGAACGCGACCGGGGTGCCGTGCTCGCCGAGCAGGTCCAGGAGCATGCGCCCGGCGCGCAGGCGCCGCTCGATGACGGAGTCGGACGGCAGCGGGACCGCGGGCGCGACGACGTCGCGCATCCAGGCGACCGGCACGTCGTCGGCGACAAGGGTGCGCTCGACGACGAGCGCCTGCGCGTCGGGCGGCAGGCGCAGCGCCGCCGACGCGGCCGGCCCGCCCGGCCGGTGCTCGATGCGCAGCTCCTCGGCGGTCAGGCGCATCCCCTGGCGGCGGGCGAGCGTCGCGTAGCTCTCCAGCACCTCCAGCCCGGCCTTGAACTCGGGCAGCCCGCGCTGGTCGCCGACGAACGTGCCGCTGCCGCGGCGGCGGACGATCTCGCCGCCGGCCTCCAGGCGGGCGAGCGCGGCGCGCAGCGTCCCGCGCGAGACGCCGAGCTGGGTGGCGAGGTCGTGCTCGGGCGGCAGCCGGTCGCCGGCCCGCCGGCGCCCGGGGGAGAGCCACGCCCGCAGCGCCGCCTCCGCGGCGTCCACCTTGGTCGCGGGCTGCTCGGCCATCGGGCCGTTGATGCTAGGTCGCGGGCTCAGTCGTGTGGGCGCAGACCGCCGAAGCGGCCCGTGTAGAAGAGGAGCGGGGGTCCGTCGCGGTGGTCCATGTGCTCGACGCGCCCCACCCACAGGCGATGGTCGCCCGCGGGATGGACGGCGACGACGCGGCAGCCGACCTGGGCCAGCGAGCCGGCGACGTACGGCAGGCCCGCGCGCCATTCGAAGTCGAGCGGGTCCTCGATCCGGGCCTGGCCGGCGAAGTGGGCGGCGATCGCGGCCTGCTCCTCGTGCAGGACGCTGATCCCGTAGCGGCCGGTGCGCGGGAGCATCTCGGCCATCCGGCAGCGCCCGAGGCTGACGAGCACGAGCGGCGGGTCCAGCGACACCGACAGCACGCCGTTGGCCGTCATGCCGTGCACGAGGTCGCCGTCGGCGGTGGTGACGACCGTGACGCCGGTCGCGAAGCGGCCCATCGCGTTGCGCAGCCGGCGCGGCGCGGTGGCCCGGTGGACCGGCGTGAACGCGGCCATGCCGGTCGGCCCGGTCACGACCGCGGCCGCCGCTTCTCGGGGTCGTAGCGGGGGAACGGCGTGACCTCCGCCGTGAGGCGGCGGTGCAGCCCGCCGTCGCAGCTCACCTCGAGCGCCGTGCCCGGCTCGGCGTGCTGCACGGCGACGCGCGCGAGCGCGATCGGCTCCTGGAACGTCGGGCTGCGGATCGCGCTGGTGACGACGCCGATCCGCGAGCGCCCGGCGTACACGCCGTCGCCGTGGCTGGGCACCTCGCCGCCCTCCATCCGCAGCCCGACGAGCGTGCGCTGCGGATGGGCGCGGCGCTCCAGCAGCGCGTCGCGGCCGATGAAGTCCTCCTCGCCGTCCAGCGCGACCGTGAAGCCGATGCCGGCCTCGAACGGGTCGACGTCGTCGTCGAACTCGTGCCCGGCGAGCGCGAGCCCGGCCTCGACGCGCAGCAGCTCCAGCGCCTCCAGGCCCAGCGGGACGATCCCGTGCGGCGCGCCCGCCTCCATGATCGCGTCCCACACGGCGACGCCGTCGTCGGGGTGGCAGAACACCTCGTAGCCGAGCTCGCCGGTGTAGCCGGTGCGCGAGACGATCACCGGGATGCCGGTCCGCCCGCCGATGCGCCCGACGAGGAAGCGGAACCAGCGCAGGTCGCGCAGCGCGGGCTGCGTCGGCGGCGTCCAGACCAGCGCGGCCAGCACGTCGCGGGAGGCCGGCCCCTGGACGGCGAGGTTGTGCAGCGCGTCCGTGGCCGGCTTGACGTGCGCGCGCAGGCCTTCGCGCGCGGCCGCCTCCTCCAGCCACGGGCCGTCGCGGTCGCAGCCGCCGACGAGCCGGAAGTTGTCGGCGCCCAGGCGGAAGACCGTCGCGTCGTCGATCATGCCGCCGCCCTCGTGGCAGAGCGCGGTGTAGACGACCTGGCCGACGGCGAGGCGGCGCGCGTCGCGCGTGATCGTGCGCTGCACGAGCGTCTCGGCGTCGGGGCCGAGCACCTCCCACTTGCGCAGCGAGCTGAGGTCCATCACCGCGACGCGCTCGCGGCAGGCCCAGTACTCGGCGATCGCGCCGTGGCCGTCGAAGCGCTCGGCGTGCCAGAAGCCGCCGTGCTCGACGAGCGACCCGGTCAGCTCGGTGATCCGCGGGTGGAAGGCGGTCTCGCGCGTGAGCTGCGCGGGCTCGTCGGGGAGCGTGCGGCGGGCTATCGCCATCGAGAAGCGGTGCTCGGGCGCGTACACGCGCACGTGGACATCGGTGACCTCCCAGCCGTTGGACGGGTCGACGTCGTCGGGGCAGGCCGACGACGCGCACACGAGGTCGGTGCTCGCCCGCAGCAGCACCGAGTCCCCGGCCCGCGACCACGGCTCGTCGCTGACGAGCAGGTGCTGGGCGTCGAAGGCCGTGTTGTAGAAGAAGTTCAGCGCCGCCCAGCCGCCGCGGGGCGCGATCCCGAACGGCGCGAGCTGCCCGTTGAAGTTGTCGGTGCAGTTCGGGTGGCCGGGGTAGCCGAGGTCCTCGTAATAGCGGCGCGTGCAGGCCAGCGCGAACGCGTCGTGGCGCCCGACCGTGTCGCGCACCAGCTCGCACAGCGGCTCGAGGTCGGCGTCGAAGAACTTGCCGCCCAGGCCGGGCTCGGGGAACGCGCGCCCCGTCAGCGTGCGCGTGGCGGCGGCGTCCAGGCCGCGCTCCAGCCCGTCCTGGAGCTTGTGCGCGTGGAAGGCCAGGAAGTCCGAGCACTGGCGCCCGCGCACGTCGATGATCTCGATGTACTCGCCCGCCCGCACCTCGTAGGCGCGGGCGGACGAGGGATCGACACGGAACTCCATGCGCGGTTCCGCAAGGGGCGGCGGCAGCTCGATCTCCGGCTCGGGGCGGGCGCGCGGCTCGGCGCGCTCGACCTCGACGAGCAGCACGCCGGGGAGGGTGGAGAGCCCGTCGCGCTCCGGGTCGGGCGGGGCGGCGACGATGGCGACCGCGTCGCGGTCGGCGACCAGCTCGGTGCCCGGCGGGATCGGCGTGGAGGCGTCGCGCAGGCCCAGCGCCGCCGCCTCGGGCAGCACGGTCAGCCGGGCCTCGCGGCCGTCGGCGAGCAGGTCGACGACGCGCAGGCGGTCGTCGGGCCGCAGCGCGACCGTCGTCGACCCGCCCTCGCGCACCCACCACGCCTCGCGCATCACGCCGTCGCGGTCGCGCCCTCGCCCTGAGCCTGGGCCGCCTCGGCCAGGAGCTGCTCGGCCAGCTCCCGCTTGCCGGCCGCGTCGAGCTTGCGCAGCTCGTTCTCGACCGCGCGGCGGTTGTAGGTCTGGTTCCAGTAGTCGAGGGCGTCGAAGCCGAGCAGCACCGCCTTGCCGACGAACTGGCGCAGCACCTCGTTGGTCGGGCCCATCACCCAGCCGGCCTTCGCGTCGCGCAGGTAGCGCTCGAGCTCCATGTCGCCGCGCTTGTAGCCGGTGCCGCCGCAGGCGTGGAGCATCTTGTCGACGACGTGCGCGGTGTTCTTGGCCGCCTCGAACTTGATCTGCCACGCCCAGTGCAGGTAGCTGGCGCGGGCGAACTCGCCGGGCGCGAGCACGCGGCGGTTGTGGTCGGTGGCGGCGTCCATCGCCTGCGCGACGGAGAACGTGAAGATGCGGCACGCGTTCGTGTCCATCACCGCCTCGCCGACGTAGTCCTGGATCGTCGGGTAGTCGGCGACGCGCAGCCCGACGTCGGCGTGGCGCTTGCGGGTCGTCTGGCGCTTGGCGATGTCGATCGCGCCCATCGCCAGGCCGTTCCACACGGCGCTCGAGCCGACGAGGAACCAGGGGTCGACCGACTCGTCGTTGGAGGCGGCGCCGTCGCCGGCCGGGCCGACGATGCGGTCGGCGGGGATGTCGACGCCGGGCACCTCCAGCGGGCCGGACTGGTTGCCGCGCAGGCCCATCGCGTCCCAGGTGGCCGGCTGGGCGATCGCGTCCTCGCCGTCGATGACGAACACGGACAGGTCGTCGTAGCCGGAGAAGTCCGGGCTCGTGGTCTGGACCACGTAGAAGTCGGCGAACCCGGCCGACGTGGTCCACGACGCCTTCTTGCGCACGTGGAAACCGGTCTCGGTGCGCTCCGCGCCGGACGAGATCGGATACCAGAAGTGCGAGCCGGTCTCCGGGTCGCTGTAGGAGAGCGTCCCGATCTTGCCGGTGTTGAGCGGGCGGATGTAGCGGTCGATCAGCGCGTCGGTGGGGCGCAGCATGATCGCCTGGACGGCCGCCATGTGCATGACCCAGCACATCGCGGTCGACGCGCAGCCGTAGCGGGCGATCGTCTCGGCCGCCATCGCGAAGCCGACGTGGTCCTCGCCCAGGCCGCCCAGCTCCTCGGGCACCGTGAGGGCCAGGAAGCCGTGCTCGCCGAGCAGCTCGAGGTTGCGCCGCGGGTAGATCAGCTCGTCGTCGGAGGCCTTGGCGTTGGCGCGCATCTCGCGCTCGCACAGCTCGATCAGCAGCGCCCGCAGCTCCCGCTGGCGCTCGGTCAGCAGCCAGTCCGGATCCCAGTCGTAGCCGAGCCCCCAGTAGGGGGCGGAACCCCAGGTCTTCTCCGCCATCTCACCCTCCGATCGTGTCCAGCGGATCGTGAACAAATCTGTTCAATCTGTCGCTGGACCGAGGGTCGGATCGAGACCCGACCGACGGGCCAAGATCGCGCCGCCGTCCGGCGTCTACGGTGCCCGGCTGCCAAGACCGAGGAGGGACATCGAATGACGACGCATCCGTGGCGGATCTCCGCGCTGGCCGACCGCCACCTGGCGCTCGGGTCCGCGTTGGAGGACTGGAACGGGATGGGCACGGCGTGGACGTACGCCGGCGATCTGGCCGACATGCACGAGGCGATCCGCACGCGGGCCGGGCTGATGCACGTGTCGGGCCTCAAGAAGGTCCACGTCGTCGGCCCGCACGCCGAGGCGACGATCCAGGAGGCGGTGACGCGCGACGTGCGCCGCCTGTACCCGGGCAAGGCCGTCTACGCGTGCATGCTGGACGAGCGCGGGTGCTTCATCGACGACTGCATCGTCTACCGGACCGGCCCGACCGCGTGGCTGGTCGTCCACGGCGCCGGCGACGGGATGGCGCAGCTCACCCGCTCCGCGGAGGGCCGCGACGTGTCGATCCGCTTCGACGACGACCTGCACGACCTGTCGCTGCAGGGCCCGGTCGCCGTGGACTTCCTGGCCGAGCACGTGCCGGGGGTGCGCGACCTGCGCTACTTCCACCACATGCACGCGACGCTCTTCGACCGGCCGGTGATGCTGTCGCGCACCGGCTACACCGGCGAGCGCGGCTACGAGATCTTCTGCCGCCGCGAGGACGCGCCGGCGATCTGGGACACGATCCTCGAGCTCGGCGAGCCGTACGGGATCATCCCGTGCGCGTTCACGACGCTCGACTGGCTGCGGGTCGAGAGCTACCTGCTCTTCTATCCGTACGACAACTCCGAGATGTACCCGTTCGCCGACGAGCGGGCGGGCGACACGCTGTGGGAGCTGGGCCTGGACTTCACGGTCACGCCGGGCAAGACCGGCTTCCGCGGCGCCGAGGAGCACGAGCGCCGCAAGGGGAAGGAGCGCTTCAAGATCTTCGGCGTCCTGCTGGAGGGCGACCGGGCGGCGGCCGAGGGCGACACGCTGTGGGCCGACGGCCGGCAGGTCGGCGTGATCACCTGCGCGATGTACTCGCGCCTCAGCAAGCGCTCGATGGCGATCGCCCGGCTGGACGTCCCGTACGCGGTCCAGGGCACGCCGCTGCAGGTCCGCGGGAGCCTCGAGGCCGACGCGATCGCGCACACGCTCCCGTTCGACGACCCGGAGAAGAAGAAGCGCACGGCGGTGGGGTAGTCGGGCCGCCGCGCGGCACGTGTGGCACATGGCAGCCGGTATGCGGACGTCATGTGCCACACACGTCGGCTGGGGAGGGTGCGGACGCGGGAGCGGGCGGCCGCGTTC
>Ga0180222_1003003_pt1 | contig 11866 bp, 13 predicted proteins | sample eDN5th37CKraftOP_FD_151336 | JGI IMG/M metagenome (GOLD analysis project Ga0180222, IMG submission 151336) | Enriched Organic Plus compost microbial communities from Emeryville, California, USA - eDNA 5th pass 37_C Kraft OP (version 2) (version 2) ... | reverse complement strand
CCGCGCCAGCTGCCGACCGCGAGCACGAACAGCACGGCGGCCGCGATCAGATAGAGGCCGTAACGGTCCCAAAACTGGCGCAGCTTCTCGCGCCGGACTTCCTCGTCGACCTCGTGGAAAATATTGTCGGCCAAGAACTGCTCCCCGCACCCATGATGTGGTCGCGCCGCACCCGCGCGTGCTGCGGGGCCTAGCCTAACGGTGTGGCATCCGCAAGGCAAAGGCGGCCGAAACCTGCAATATCAGGACCTTAGGCCGGTCACCTAATCCTTTTTGGCGCGCATCGGATAGGTATGCTCGGGCCCGGGGAAGGTGCGTGCGCGGACTTCCCGGGCATAGTCGGCCATCGCCCGCTCGATCGAGGGGCCGAGATCGCCGTATCGCTTGACGAATTTCGGCACCCGCGGCGACAGGCCGAGCATGTCCTCCATCACCAGCACCTGGCCGTCGCAGGCCGCGCTCGCGCCGATGCCGATGGTCGGGATCGCGACCTGCTGGGTGAGCTTGCGGGCGAGCGGCTCGGCCACCGCCTCGATCACCACCGAGAACGCGCCGGCCTGCGCCACCGCCAGCGCGTCGTCCTCGATGCGTCCCCAGTCGGCCTCCTCGCGGCCCTGGGCGCGGAACGAGCCGAGCACGTTGATCGCCTGCGGCGTCAGGCCGACATGCGCCATCACCGGCACGCCGCGCTCGACCAGGAAGGCGATGGTCTCGGCCATGCGGCGGCCGCCCTCAAGCTTGATGGCGCCGCAGCCGGTCTCCTTCAGCACCCGCGCAGCGCTGGCAAAGGCCTGCTCCTTCGAGGCCTCGTAGCTGCCGAACGGCATGTCGACCACGACCAGCGCGCGCTTCGAGCCGCGCATCACCGCATGGCCTTGCAGGATCATCATGTCGAGCGTGACCGGGACAGTGGTCTCGAGCCCGTGCATCACCATGCCGAGCGAATCCCCGACTAAGATGACATCGCAATATTTGTCGGCGAGCCGGGCGGTATGCGCGTGATAGGCGGTCAGCATCACGATCGGCTCGCCGCCCTTGCGTGCGGCGATATCGGGCGCGGTCAGGCGGCGGATCTCATTCTGCACGGACACGGGTCAGGCTCCCAAAACCGGCACGCCGATGACGACCGGATGAAACACGAAGACGAGGGCGAGATAAACCAGCACCCCGACACCGACGGCAACGGCGTCATTGCTCCAGCCGCCCGGCGCTGCGGCGCCCGCCGGCGGCGGAGTGGCGTCGGGTTCGCGCTTGAGCGCGATGCGCGCGGTCACCGCCCAGGCCAGGAAGCCGCCGAACAGGATGACCGAGCCGAGGTCGCCGTTCGCGAGCAGATGCGCGAAGGCCCAGATCTTGACCGCGAGCAGCGCCGGATAGCGGGTCCAGCGCTTGAGGCGGCCGGGCAGGAATGCGGTAAACAGCAGGATCACCGCAGGCAGCATCAAGGCGAGCGCGAGATGGCGCATGCCGCGCGGCGGATACCACAGGTCGACCCACTCCTCGGCGCGATAGCGGGCAAAGCCGTAGGTGATCATGGCCAGCGCCACGAGCACCACCAGCGAGAACAGCATCCGGTAGACGGTCTTGCCCCAGCGCACGATCAGCGCGGCGCGGCGCGCCCGCGAGCGCACCGACAGGTGCGCGGCGACGAACAGCGCCACACCCAGAACCAGAAGTGCAAGACCCATCATTGGCTCCGGCTGCCGAGGTCGCAGCCGCAGTAGACGATCGCCGCGGCTGCGGTCAAGACCGGGTTCCGCCGCAGCAAGGCCGTGCCGGAACGGCGCCCTTGCGCCGGGCGTTGCCCTCGCGAGCGATCACCTCAGCAGACAATCCTCACGACGGGAGCCAGTCATGACGACCCTCAAAGCGCTTTCCATTGCCGCCATGCTGATCAGCAGCACCGCGTTCGCGGCAGCGCAATCCTCATCCTCCGGCAGCAGCAGCGGAACCGGCGCGGCGCCGTCCGGCTCGTCCGGGACGATGACGAGCCCGAGCACGACCAATCCCAGCGCCACCAGTCCGAGCACCACCGGCAGCGGCGTCACCGGTTCCTCGACCACCAACAGCGGCGCCAGTCCCAATCCGTCGGCCGGCTCGACCACCACGCCGAACAGCACGATCGACAACAGCCTTCCGGGCAGCCCGAACAGCGTCAACGTGCCCGGCACCACCAACTTCGATCCGACCAAGCCGGTCACGCCGCCGAACCAGCAGACGCGCTGAGGCGCGAGGCCGCGCACGGCCGGCCTTTTCAAGCCGCGTGCTCAGGCGGCTTCTTTGCGCAGGTCCTTGATGTCGGCGAAGGCGATGGCGGGCGCCCGCTCGCGCGTATAGTCGAGCGTGAACTGGTTGCGCGCCATGAAGACGAGATCGCCGTCGAGGTCCTCGGCGAGGCTCGAGCCGTGTGTGTTCTTGAAGGTCTCGAACGCCTTGGCGTCGGCGCTCGAAATCCAGCGCGCCAACGAGAACTCCGACTGCTCGAAGCCGATGTCGAGGCCGTATTCGTTGGCGAGCCGCACCTTGAGGACATCGAGCTGCAGCGGCCCGACCACGCCGACCATGGCCGGCGAGCCGTCGAGCGGGCGGAACACCTGCACCACGCCCTCCTCGGCCATCTGCTGCAGCGCCTCGCGCAGCTTCTTCGCCTTCATCGGATCGGCGAGCCGCACGCGGCGCAGGATTTCCGGGGCGAAGTTCGGCACGCCGACGAAGTTCAGGTCCTCGCCCTCTGTCAGCGTGTCGCCGATGCGCAGCGTGCCGTGGTTGGGAATGCCGACCACGTCGCCGGCATAAGCCTCGTCCGCCAGCGCACGGTCCTGCGCGAAGAAGAACTGCGGCGCCGACAGCGACAGCGGCTTGCCGGTGCGCACCAGCTTGGCTCTCATGCCGCGCGTCAGCTTGCCCGAGCACAGCCGCGCGAAGGCGATGCGGTCGCGGTGATTGGGGTCCATATTGGCCTGGATCTTGAAGACGAAGGCCGACATCCGCGGCTCCGTGGCCTCGACCCGGCGCGCCGCGCTCTGCTGCGCGCGCGGCGGCGGCGCGTAGGCGGACAGCGCGTCGAGCAGGTCCTTGACGCCAAAGTTCTTCAGCGCCGAGCCGAACAGCACCGGCGTGAGATGCCCCTCTCGGAACGCGTCGAGGTCGAAGCCGCGACACAGGTCCTTGACCATGGCGAGCTCTTCCGCGATCGCGCCGGCATCGAGCATGGCGTTCTCGGCGGCGAGTGCCGCGAGGTCGAGCGGCTCGTCGGCGCCGGTGCGGCCGTCGGGCGCGAGCCGCCGCATCTTTCCCGTGGCGCGGTCATAGGTGCCGGCGAAGTCGCGGCCGCGGCCGATCGGCCAGGTCAGCGGCGCGGTGTCGAGCGCCAGCGTCTTCTCGATCTCGTCGAGCAGGTCGAACGGATCGCGGCTCTCGCGGTCCATCTTGTTGATGAAGGTGACGATCGGGATATCGCGCAGCCGGCACACCTCGAACAGCTTGCGGGTGCGCGCCTCGATGCCCTTGGCCGCGTCGATCACCATCACCGCGCTGTCGACCGCGGTCAGCGTGCGATAGGTGTCCTCGGAGAAGTCCTCATGGCCCGGCGTGTCGAGCAGGTTGAAGACCCGGCCGTCATATTCGAAGGTCATCACCGAGGTGACGACGGAGATGCCGCGCTCGCGCTCGATCGCCATCCAGTCGGAGCGTGTCGAGCGGCGATCGCGCTTGGCCTTGACCTGCCCGGCGAGATTGATGGCGCCGCCGAACAGCAAGAGCTTCTCGGTGAGCGTGGTCTTGCCGGCGTCCGGATGCGAGATGATGGCGAAGGTGCGCCGGCGCTCGACCTCGGCGGCGAGCGCGGAGGCCGGACGGGCTTCGGCAGGCGGAACGGCGACATTCATGCCGCCGCATGTGGCAGGGAACGCCGCCGCGATCAAGAGCCGGCGGCGCTCAGACCCTCACCGCTTAGGCTCGAACTTCCTGCCGCTGGAACACGACATAGGCGGCGACGAACAGCAGCATGGCGGCGGCCAGGAGCCCCACAGTCTGTGGCCAGGCGATCAGCAGGCTCTGCCCGAACGGCAGCGGCGCGCCGAGCACCGCGCCCTGCAGCTGTTCCAGGAACACCGCGCCGAGCGCGCGGGTCGACGGCGACAGGATCGCCAGCATGGCCTCGCCGAACAGATTGTGCGGCGACAGCCGCGCCAGCATCTGCTGCCACTGCAGCGTGTCCGGTGTCGGCAGGCCGAGCGCGGCATAGCGCGGATCGGGCGGCGCGATGATGCCGGCGACCGCGGGCGCCAGCATCGGCCAGATCAGTGTCAGGAACAGCCAGATGCCGAGCGCCACCAGCGCCGCGGTCGCGGGCGAGCGGAACACCACCGAGAGCAGCATCGCCAGCGCCAGCCAGACGCCGCCATAGATCATCGCGACCACGAGGAAGGTGAGCGAGCGCGCGATCTCCTCGCCGCCCGGCGGCACGCCGAGGAACAGCAGCGCGAGACCGAGCACCAGCAGCCACAGGCAGGTGAGCGAGATCGTGAGCGTCGCGAGGCCGGCGAGAAATTTCCCGGCCAGCAGCGCGTCGCGATAGATCGGCTGCGCCAGGAGCCGCGACAGCGTGCGGCGGTTGTATTCGCCGTTGATCGCGTCGAAGCCGAGCCCGATCGCCATCAGCGGGATCAGGAAGCCGAGGATCGCGACGAAGGACGGCAGCGGCGCCTGCGCCACCGTGAACAGCCGCAGCAGCAGGAACGGGTCCTCCGCCGTGGTGTCGCGCAACTGGCCGATCGCGCCATAGAGCGCGGCGACCGCGGTGAGCACGATTAGCCATTCCAGCACGCGCATGCGCGCGCTCGACAGGTTGTCGGCCAGCTCCTTCAGCACCACCGTGCCGAGGCCGTGCCAGGGTGAGCCTTCACGCCGCATCGGAAATGCCCTCCTGCGCCGGCGTCTGGAAGGTGCGCGCATAGATCGCCTCGAGGCTCGGCTCGTCGACCGACAGCCGCGTCAGCGCACCGTTCGCGGCGACCACGGCGCGCGCGGCGTCGGGCCGCACGTCACGGTCGGCGGTCAGCCGGTAGCGGTTGTGCGCCACCGCCTCGACCGCGCTGACGCCCGGCACCGCGGCCAGGCGGCGGTCGAGCCCGATCCCCTCCGCCTCGATCTCGACGACGAAGCCGGCACCGAGCACCTGGCGCGCCAGATCGCCGACCGCGCCCATCAGCACGATACGGCCCGCCTGGAACAGCGCGACGCGGTCGCAGACGCGCTGCACCTGGTCGAGCTGGTGCGAGGACAACAGCACGGTGACGCCCTCGCCGCGCAGCTCGCGGATCAGGTCGAGGAATTCCACGGTCGATTGCGGGTCGAGGCCGGAGGTCGGCTCGTCGAGGATCGCGATCTCGGCCCGCTTCATGATGATCTCGGCCAGCCCGAGCCGCTGGCGCATGCCGCGCGAGAAGGTGCCAACGCAGCGATCGGCAACGTCCGCAAGCCGCACCCGCGCCAGCGCCGCGGCGATGCGCGGCGCGCGCTCCGCGGCGGGAATCCCCATCAGCTTGCTGGTATAGGCGAGGTTCTCGCGCGCCGTGAGGTTGTCGTAGAAGCCGATCGAGTCCGGCAGGTAGCCGACCCGGCGCTTGACGGTGAGCGGCGAACGCATCGGGTCCTCGCCGAGCACCTGCACTGTGCCGGCCGAGCGCTCGGTGAGTCCGAGCAGCATCAGGATCGTGGTGGTCTTGCCGGAGCCGTTCGGACCGAGCAGCCCGAACGTCTCCCCACGGCCGACCGTGAAGTCGATGCCGTCGACCGCGACGGCGCTGCCGTAGCGCTTGGTCAGGCCCTGCGCGCTGATGACGACGTCGCTCATCGCCGGCCATACCGTGCGATGGCGCCGACCATGATCAGCAGGGCGATGCCGATGACGCCGGCGCCGGCCATACCCCAGATTGTCGAGGTGCTGACCGTGACGCGATACTGCGCCTGCGTGGTCTCGCCGCGCGAGGCTGCGCTCAGCGACACCATGTAGTCGCCGGCGAGCGATTTGGCGCTCGGCGTGATCTGCGCCTGCACCTCTTTCTCTTCGCCGGGCGCAAGGCGGTCGATCGTCTTCGGCTCGAAGGCGATCTTCCAGCCGCTCGGGCCGGAGCCCGACAGCGTAATTTCGTCGGCCGGCGCGCTGCCGGTGTTCGACACCATCACCGGGATCGTGCTCTGGGTGCCGGCCTCGGCGCGGGCACTGACCAGCCCGTCGCGGCCTGCGACCTGCAGGCGCGGCTGGCCGACTACCTCGAGCGACAGCGCCGCGACGGCGCTGGCATCATCGGCGCTGACCTTCACCGCCACCGGATAGCGCCCGACATCGACGGTCGAGGGCGGCCGCACGCGCAGCTTGATGTCCTTCGACTGGCCGGCCTCGATAGGCACCGAGGACAGTTCCTGGCTGCCATAGGCCTCGGTGAACGAGGTCTCGAAATTCTTCGGCGCCTCGGCGGAGAAGCTTGCGACCAGGTTGCGGCCGCTGTCGTTGCGGATGGTCAGCTGGTAGTCGAACGAGGATTTGGCGCTGCCGCGCAGGTCCGGCAGCTTGGATTCGACCTTGAGCTTGGCCGGCAAATCCTTGGCGAGCGTCACCGCGATCGGCAGCGACAGCGTGCGGCCGCCGCCCTCCGCGCTCACCGTCAGCGTGTGGGTGCCGGAGCCGGCCCCGGCGGGGACGTCGAGGCGCAACTGCAAGGCGACATTGCCATCGGTCGGGGGCATCGCCGCGCCGACCGGCTGGCCGCCGCCGAGCAGCATCGCGGTCCAGCCGTCCGGCACGCCGGACACCGCGAGCTGGTAGCGCTCCGGAGCAAGCCCGTAGTTTTGCAGCTTCAGCGCGATGGTCGAGGTGGTCCCCGGCCGCACCGACATCGCCGGATAATCGGTCAGCAGGTAGAGCCCCTTCACGTCCTTGGAGGCATCCGCGGCAGGATCGGCGAGCGCCGGCAGCGGCAGGGTCGTTGCGATAACGGCAAGCAAAGCAGCGATAAAATGCGACAGGCGCATGGCGAAATCTCCATGCCACAACAGATTGAATTGTGATGTCACCCCCAAGGCGCCGGATCGACAGAGCGTAGCCTGGAATCCAGCATAGACAAATCTGCCCCTGCTTGCGGCAAATTTTTGGCAAAAGCTGGGGCTGCGTTCACGCGCCGCGGCGCAAGGCCTGCTGCGGTCAGCGCGTTACCGTCTCGGCATACAACTCCGGCTTGAAACCGACTAGGATCCTGCCGCGGCCGAGGTCGAGCACGGGGCGCTTGATGATCGAGGGCTGCGCCAGCATCAGCGCGATCGCCTTGCGCTCGTCCGCCACCGCCTTGTCCTTGTCCGGCAGCTTGCGGAAGGTGGTGCCGGCGCGGTTGAGCAGCGTCTCCCAGCCGACCTTCCTGCTCCAGGCTTCGAGCTGCGCGCGCTCGACGCCGGCGGTCTTGTAGTCGTGGAAGATGTAGTCGACCTTGTGCTTGTCGAGCCAGGCTCGCGCCTTCTTCATGGTGTCGCAGTTCTTGATGCCATAGAGGGTGATGGCCATGAGCGTCTCCGGGCGATGATGCGGCGCTGAGGTAATTCCAGGGAAAGCGCGAGGCGGCGCGAAACAAAGAATAGATCGTTTCACCGTTTCCATGAAACGAGGAAGCGATCTATGCATGCGCGCCGAGGCCGTGGGCCTCCAGCTTGGCCCACGCCTCTTCGGCGTCATTGGCAAACTGGAACAGCTCGCAGTCGGCGCGGTCGATCACGCCGGCGGCGATCAGCGCCTCGAAGTCGATCGCCGAGCGCCAGAATGCCTCGTCGAACGCGACGATCGCCACCGGCGGCGCCTTATTGGTGACGCGCAGATTGAGGATTTCGAACAATTCGTCGAGCGTGCCGAATCCGCCCGGGAACGCGATCAGTGCATTGGCGCGCATGGCGAGGTGCATCTTGCGCATCGCAAAATAGTGGAAGCTGAAGGTCAGCTCCGCGGTCGAATACGGGTTGGGCACCTGCTCGCGCGGCAGCTTGATATTGAAGCCGATCGAGGGCGCGCCGGCATCCGCGGCGCCGCGGTTGGCGGCTTCCATCAGGCCGGGTCCGCCGCCGGTCGCGATCACGTTGTCGCGGATGTGGCCGTGCGGCTTGAGCGCGCCGCCGCGCTCGGAGGCGATGCGGCCGAAGGCGCGCGCCTGCTCATACCAGAACGGCTGGCGGCCGGGGCCGTTCTCGCGCACCCGTGCCGAGCCGAACACGACGATGGTCGAGCGCACGCCCCAGGCGCGCAGCGCCTCCTCGGCCTTGGCATATTCCAGGAGGAAGCGCACGCCGCGCATAGAATCGCCGAGCAGGAAATCCTGGTCGAGCGCCGGCAGCCGGTAGGACGGCAGCAGCGTGCGGTCGGTCTCGGTCGAAGGCTCCGGCATCGGTTCATTCCCGCTCGATGATTCTCGCTGTGGCTACGGACGGATTTTAGCGGAGTAAATTTCTTGTGCATCCGTCAACGCGGGCTCGAGCGATCCGGCTCATGCGGCAGAACAGGCGGACGACCGATGGGGAACGCTTCATCGGCCGGAGAGCAGTTTCAGCCAAGGCGCCGAATGGAATAAGGTCATCAGCACATACATGGGAGCCATTCCGCTCACCAGTGATACGCCATGCGCGGCCGAGCACACCATGTCCGCGCCTCCGGCGGGCATAAGATTCAGAATCGCCATGATTGCGAAGGTCGGCGCGGCGGCAAGGCGGAGCCAACCGGCCACGCCGAGCGCCGCATGGCCGCGCCGCCCGGCTTCGTCACGCGGGGCGATCATCATGTCGCTTGCCCGTAGCTGTCATGGTGACGCCACCACACGCCCTGTTCGTTGCGCCCCTTGGGAGCACGGTCGAGCCACTGATACATGCCCCAGAGTCCGTCCAGCCCGCGCGCATAGGTTGAGTAGGTGTGATAGACAATGCCGTCCTCGAGCACGAAGGCGCTCAGTCCCGGCCGCTCGCGCACATACGCAACCGGCGCGACCCCGGACCTGGCCGCGTTCTCGATGACTACCGGCGGAAGCGTCGCCTGGGTCATCGCGTGACCGCGGCTGTAATTGTAGTCGTCATTACCGGTGCGCTGCTGCTCCTCGGTGATCGAGACATTGAAGTCGTAGTTGAAATCGCCGCCGAGCGCGGAGGCCCAGGGAAAGCTCCAGCCCATTCGCTGCTTGAACGCCTGCAGCTTCGCGAGCGGCGCGCGCGATACCACCCAGAGCATCACATCGTGGTTGGCGAGGTGCACGGCAATGCCGTTGAAGCCGTCTGCGATCGACGAGCAGGAGATGCAGCCTGTCTCGTAGTCCGGCCCGAACATGAAGTGATAGACGAGGAGCTGCGAGCGCCCCCGGAAAAGGTCTGGCAGCGAAGCCCTCCCGTGGTCGGTGTCGAACTGGTAGTCCTTGTCCACGCGGACCCAAGGCAAGCCCTGGCGGCGCCGCGCAAGCTCGTCGCTTTGCCGGGTCAGCGCCTTTTCCGCATCGAGCAGTTCAAGCCGCGCCGCCAGCCATTGTTCACGTGTTCCAGTCTTGTGTGTCGTCATTGCGTTTCTCCGTTATCCGTACCGCTTCCGGTACGGTCTGCTGGTTGATGGTCGTGGGCTAGACTAGAACCGGGCTCAGGCCTCCTGGGAGTTACAAGTGTGGCGGGATTCCGATGGACTCGCTGATCGCAGCCGCAGCTCAAGCGCTTGCAACGGGTGATCCTCTCGGCGCGCTGAACAAGGTATCGCTCCGCGACGATGCGCCGGCGTTGGCGTTGCGCGGCATCGCCATGGCCCAGCTCGGCGATCTCGAGCGCGCGAGGATGCTGGTGCGGCGGGCGGCCCGTACCTTCGGCCCGAGAGAGGCCGTGGCTCGCGCGCGATGCGTCGTTGCCGAGGCCGAGATCGCGCTCGCGTCACGCGACCTCGTGTGGCCGACGAAAGCCCTCGCCGCGGCATCGGCGACCCTCGACGCCCACGGCGATCGGGCGAACGCCGCCCATGCGCGCTATCTCGAGGCCCGGCGCTTGCTTCTGATCGGACGCCTCGACGAGGCCGAGCGCAAGCTGGCGCAGCTCGATCTTTCCGCCGTGACGCCCGCGCTGCGCGTCCTCTATGAGCTCGCAGTGGCGGGAATCTCCATGCGACGTCTTCGCGCCGGGGCTGCACGCGCGGCGCTGGCCCGTGCCGAGGAAGCCGCGCGCTGGGCGCGCATTCCGACGCTCGCGGCGGAGGTCGACCATGCGCTCGCCATCCTCGACACGCCAGCGGCGCGGCTGCTCGCACGCGGCGAGGAGCGCCCTCTCCTATTGGAGGACGTCGAAGCGCTGCTCGCGTCGAAGGCGCTTGTTATCGACGCCTGCCGCAATCTCGTGCGCGCGCGGAACGCGATCGTGCCGCTGGCACGGCGTCCTGTCCTGTTCGCGCTTGCGCGCACGCTCGGCGAGGCATGGCCGGGGGACGCCGCGCGGGACCTGCTGCTCGTCCGCGCCTTCGGCGCGAAGCACGCTGACGAATCCCACCGCGCGCGGCTGCGGGTCGAGATCGGGCGGCTGCGCAGGCTTCTGCGGCCGGTTGCGCGCGTGAGTGCGACGAAACGAGGCTTCGTGCTCTCGCCGCACCGCGCGCGCGAGGCCGTCGTGCTGACGCGGCCGGTCGAGGAGGAACATGCCGCGGTGCTTGCATTGCTCGCCGATGGCGAGGCGTGGTCGAGCGCCGCGCTTGCGCTCGCGCTCGGCAGAAGCCAGCGCACGGTGCAGCGGGCGCTCGACACGCTGGCCGCATCCGGCAAAGCGCAGGCATTCGGCCGCGGCCGCGCGCGGCGCTGGACCACTCCGCAGCTGCCCGGATTCACGACGACATTGTTACTCCCCGCACCGCTTCCGGGCGGCTAGAATCAAGGAATGAAAACATCGAGAGCAGAGATCGTCCGCGAATACGGGCCATTCCCCGGAGCCGAAAAAGTCCACGGCGTGTCGTTCGACGGCAGGCATGTCTGGTTCGCGTCCGGCGACCGGCTCAACGTCTTCGATCCGGACAGCGGCAAGCGGCTGCGCGCGCTCGACGTCGCCGGTCATGCAGGCACCGCCTTCGACGGCAAGCATCTGTTTCAGATCGCCGAGGATCGCATCCAGAAGATCGATCCGGAAACCGGGAACGTGCTTGCGACGATTCCGGCGCCCGGCGGCGGCAGCGACTCGGGACTGGCCTGGGCCGAAGGCTCGCTCTGGGTGGGCCAATACCGGGAGCGGAAGATCCACCAGGTCGACCCGGAAACCGGAGCGATCCTTCGCACCATCCAATCCAACCGCTTCGTCACCGGCGTCACCTGGGTCGACGGCGAGCTGTGGCACGGGACTTGGGAAGATGAAGAGAGCGATTTGAGGCGCATCGATCCGCAAACGGGCGAGGTGCTGGAGCGGATCGAAATGCCGCGCGGCGTCGCCGTATCGGGGCTCGAATCCAACGGCCGCGATCAGTTCTTCTGCGGAGGCGGAAGCAGCGGCAAAGTGAGAGCCGTCCGCCGGCCGAACCGAGGTGCGTGAGCGGGGTGAAGACTAGCGGCTGCTATCGCAAGCCAACAGCATCCTGGATTGGCTGCTCTCGTTCTATCCGCGGCACCTCACTCCCACTCATCCATTTTCAGTTATCGTAACGCGTTGAATTTCCAACACAACTTTTTTTGATCGCACGTCGCGATCCGAACTGCGAACCGACAAAAATTCTTGGTGCTGATTTTCGAGGAGGAATCGCGCGATTCCGATTCAATGACGTTTCAGGGACTATCGACAACGATCCGTCGATTTCTCGCCTCGTCGACCACGCGACGCATTGCGCGCCAGCGCGAGA
>Ga0180222_1003001_pt1 | contig 11880 bp, 9 predicted proteins | sample eDN5th37CKraftOP_FD_151336 | JGI IMG/M metagenome (GOLD analysis project Ga0180222, IMG submission 151336) | Enriched Organic Plus compost microbial communities from Emeryville, California, USA - eDNA 5th pass 37_C Kraft OP (version 2) (version 2) ... | reverse complement strand
GACCGTCGCCGCGATCGCCGCCGTCGCCACGCTGGTCCTGAATTTCCTGCTGATCCCGGCCATGGGCCTCAAGGGCGCGGCGGTCGCGGCGGTGCTGTCGCAGAGCGTTTCGCTGGTCGCCTCGATTATCATAAGCCGCCGCTCCTTCCCGCTGCCGATACCGCCCGCCCATCTGTTGCGGCCGGCGGCGGCCACCGCGATCATGACCCTGGCCATCCTCGCCGCCCAGCATGCCTGGCCGGGGATGAACCTCATCAGGACGCTGGGGCTGTTCTGCGTGGCGGGGCTGGCCTATGGCGCGGGCGTGCTGCTGACCGATGCGGGGGACATGCGGCGGCTTTTCTTCAAGGCCGTCAAATTCAAAAAGGGACTTCTATCGTGAAAAGGGCGGGATTCAGGCGGGCTGGCGGGCTGCGCTTCACCGGCGAAATGATCTATGTCGCCTTTGCCATCGCCTTGTGCAGCGGCGGCCTCAATCATCTGGTCGTCGATCCCGTCGGGCTGGTGGACAGGCTGCAAAGCGGGCAGGCTTCCTGGCTGGCCCGCCTGCTGCCTTTTCCGGGCTATCTCTATGTCGCCTATGTGATGCTGCTTTCGCCCGCCCATTTCGTGAAGACGCTCAATTCGCTCGGCATCTTCCTCGTCCTCACTCTCGCCTGCGTGCTCTCCAGCCTCTGGTCGCTGTCGCCGGTCGATACGCTGATCCGAAGTCTCATCCTGGTGGCGGCGACCTTGTTCGCGGTCGCCATTTCCGCCCGCTTCGACAGGCGGGAGGTGCTGCTGATCGTGGGGCTCGCCCTCGTCATCGTGTTCCTCATGGGCATGGCCGCCTTCCTCGCCGCCCCTTCCATCGGCCAGCATCAGGACAAGCTCTACCCGTCGATACGCGGCCTGTTCCTGCACAAGAACGTGGCCGGACGCACCTATGTCATCGGCATCCTCGTCGGCCTGTCCCTGTTCTACGCCCGGCAGTTCCCGCGCTTCGGCCTGTTTGTGACGGCATGCTGCGCCGCCGGGATCGCCGCGACCCTCTCGGCTTCGGCGCTCATCAACATGGTCACGATGTTCGCGCTGTTCCCCATATTGAAAATCTATCACTGGAAGCCGCAGGTCGCCCTTTTCCTCATCGCGCTGCTGGGCTTCGCCGTCTGGCTCCTCTTCTATTTCGAGGTGGTGGACCTGATCATCGAATCGGTGCTGGGCAGCCTGGGCAAGGACACGACCCTCACCAACCGCACCTTCATCTGGGAACAGCTGATCAACCTGCTGACCAGCGGCCCGTACTGGATACTGGGCTACGGCTATGAAGGCTTCTGGACATCGCCCGAAGGCGCGATGCTGACCTTCGACCCGCGCTATTTCGTGCCCGGCCATGCCCATAACGGCCTGCTCCAGACGGTCGTCGCGCTGGGCGTGCTGGGCGGCGCGCTGCTGGTCTATGGCTATCTGAAGCTGCTGGTGCGGAAGTTCACGCTGCTGGCGAAATATCCCGACGGGCTCTGCATGTTCGACGCGGCTTTCATGATCTTCTTCTTCATCACCAACATGACGGAGCAATCCGTGCTGAGCGATGACGGATTGCTGTGGATCATGTTCATAATCGTGGCGACCCTGCGCGATCCGGTGGGCAGGGCCAGCGCCCGTGGCGGCCTTCGCCTTCCCCGCCCCGGAAGCCCCGCCGTCCCCAGCTCGCTTCCCCGCGCCTGAGGTCTTCATGCGCGGGACCCCTCAGGCACAGGCCCAGGATGGAGATCAGGATTTGAGCGCCCCCGTCGTCAGCATCGTCATCCCCTATTATAACCGCAGGAACACCATCGACCGGGCGATGCGGTCGATCGCGGACCAGAACTTCCGGGCCTTCGAAGTCGTCATCGTCGACGACGGATCGACCGAACCGCTGCAGGCGGCGGATGTCGAGTGCCGGGGCTGCGACGTGCGCATCCTCCGCCAGGACAATGCGGGCGCGAACGCGGCGCGCAACCGGGGCATCATGGCCGCGCGCGGCAAATATGTGGCGATGCTGGATTCCGACGACGAATTCCTGCCCCATCATCTCGAAAACGCGGTTGCGGCCCTCGACGCCGCCCCCGCCAATATCGCGGTGTTCAGCCCCGTCATCGTCGACAGGGGAAACGACAAGCGCTTCATAAAGCCTCCGCGCGCGCCACGGGAGGGAGAGCATATCGCCGATTATCTCCTGCGCGACAGGGGCTTCATCCAGACCTCGACGCTCGTGCTGCCGAGGGAACTTGCGCTGGCCACCCAATATAGCGCCGGGCTGCCCTACGGACAGGACAAGGATTTCGCCATCCGCCTTTATGACCATGGCGTCCGGTTCCGGATGCTGCCGGACCCGGCGGCGATCTGGGCCGACGGCTTCGATCCCGACCGCGTATCGAGCAAGGCGGTCGCCGGAAGGCGGTCGGAATGGCTGGACAGCGTCAGGCCCATCATCACCGACAGGGCCTATCATGGCGACCGGGGCTGGAGCATCGCCCGCTCCTACCGCCGAGAGGGACAGGGCGCCAAGGCGCTGTGGCTCTATCTCAACGCGCTGGCGCGCGGATGCTATTCGCCCCGGCTGGCGCTGATGATCTTCACCCAGATTTTCGTGCCGGAGAGAAGCTATCGCCGGCTGATCGACTTCATCGGCCCGCTGCTGAACAGGGCCTGAAACCCGTGGAGATTGCAAGACCGAAGAATTCTCCGATTTGGCCTTGCACAATCGAATCCAGCATTCTATGGAGCCCCCCTGTCTTGCCGAAACCAAGCGTTTCGGCCCGGTCGGGGAGTAGCTCAGCCTGGTAGAGCACTGTCTTCGGGAGGCAGGGGCCGGAGGTTCGAATCCTCTCTCCCCGACCAAAAAATCTTTGATATTCCATTTTTGTTATCCCAATAAAGACATGATCCAACGGTTCATATTGAACCTTGGGCCTTGCGCTCGATAGCGCTGACAACGCCCCGCAGATGGTCCGGGCTGAACCTCGCATAATATTTCTGCGTCGTCCGGTCGTCGTCATGGCTCATCATTTGCGCCAATTCTGGCATTGAGACACCCGATTCGGCGGCCCAAACCGCGCCAGTATGGCGCAGGGTATAGGGCGTCGCATGGACACCGCTCCTTTCGCTGGCGGCCTGGAACGCCTTCTTTATGTTCGCAACCCGCTTACCACCGCGCTCGATCACATACATGGTAGTGCGCGCCTTGAACGCCGCCTGTAGCGCGGCAAGCAAGGTATCGCCTATCGCAACGACCGTGCGGCGCTTGGCTAAGCGCGGATGATGGATATCGATGCGCCGATAGGAATTTTTGGTTGCGCCACAGCAAATTTCGGGATTTGAAGCCTTCGTGGCTACAGGGCCTGCGTCAGGTGCAACGGAGTGTGTTTATGATCCGCCAGAATATCGTTCCCGTCATATTGGCCGGTGGATCGGGCACGCGCCTTTGGCCCTTGTCGCGCAAATCCTATCCGAAGCAGTTCGTGCCGCTGCTGGGCGAGGAGACGCTGTTCCGCCAGGCGGTGCGGCGCCTGTCGGGCGAAACAGACCGGCTGCATTTCGAAAGGCCGGTCATCCTGACCGCCACCGATTTCCGCTTCATCGTGATGGAGCAGCTGGGGCTGGAAGGCATCGAGCCCGGCGGCGTGCTGATCGAGCCCGCCGCCCGCAACACCGCGCCCGCCATATTGGCCGCCGCCCTGCATCTCATGGCATCCGACCCCGAAGCGATCATGCTGGTCGCGCCGTCGGATCATGTCGTTCCCGATGCCCCCGCCTTTCAGGCCGCCGTCGCGCAGGGCATCGAAGCCGTGCGCAACGGCGATCTGGTGACGTTCGGCATTCAGCCGACCCATGCCGAAACCGGCTATGGCTATCTGGAGCTGGCGGCGAAGCCGGACGCGAACGGCACGCCGGTCAAGCTGGCCCGCTTCGTCGAGAAGCCCGATGCGGAGCGCGCCGGGGCGATGCTCGCGGCGGGCAATTATATGTGGAACGCGGGAATCTTCCTGTTCGCGGTCAAGGATCTGATCGCCGCGTTCGAACGGCATGCGCCGAACCTTGTCGGCCCCGTGCGCGGCGCGGTGGAGCAGGCGCAGACCGACCTCGACTTCCTGCGCCTCGCGCCCGGTGCGTGGGAGGAGGTCGAAGATATTTCCATCGATTATGCGATCATGGAACGGGCGTCCAACCTGTCGGTCGTGCCCTATGGCTCCGGCTGGTCGGATCTGGGCGGCTGGGATGCCGTCTGGCGCCATTCCGACGCCGATGAGAACGGCGTCGCCCTTTCCGGGTCGGCCAATGCGCTCGATTGCCGGGATACGCTGCTGCGCTCGGACAGCGAGGGGCTGACGGTCGTCGGCCTGGGATTGAGCAACATCGTGGCCATCGCGATGAACGACGCGGTTCTCATCGCCGACAAGAGCCGCACGCAGGATGTGAAGGATGTGGTCGACCTGCTGAAGCAGAAGCAGGTGCCGCAGGCGACGCATTTCCCCAAGGATCACCGCCCCTGGGGCTGGTACGAAAGCCTGCTCGTCGGCTCCCGTTTCCAGGTCAAGCGCATCACCGTGCTGCCGGGCGCGTCGCTCAGCCTGCAGAGCCATTTCCACCGCTCCGAACATTGGATCGTGGTGGAGGGAACGGCGCGGGTGACGGTGGATCAGGAGGTCAAGATCCTGACGGAGAACCAGTCCATCTATATTCCGCTCGGCGCTGTCCATCGCATCGAAAACCCCGGCAAGATCCCGATGGTGTTCATCGAGGTCCAGACCGGCGGCTATGTCGGCGAGGACGATATCGTCCGCTATGAGGATAAATATGCGCGGAACTGACGCGCGCCGCTGAACGGACAGGCAGCGCGCGCAGGAACCCGACGGACTCCCGGCGCGTTCCCTTCCCAAAAGGAAGGAGACCCTGCTTGAAAATCCGCGCCTGTTTCCCCGCCGCCGCCCTGTGCCTCCTTGTCGCCTGCCAGCAGCCCGCCGACACCACCCCTCCGCAAAATCCCCCGGAAAAGCCCTCCCCCAACGCCCAGTTCGAGGCGCTGCGCTTTGCCGATGCGAAGGAAAGCGACGGCGACTACCGGCCGCCCGACATGATGCAGGTGGAGGTGATCCTCGACCGGCTGGGCTTTTCCAGCGGGGTGATCGACGGCAAGGCGACGCCGCTGGACGAACTGGCGTTGCGCGGTTTCCAGACCGCCCACAAGCTCCAGCCCACGGGCAAGCTGGATGACGCCACCAAGGCCGCGCTGCTGCGCTGGAAGGATGTCGCGCCGGTCCGGCTCGTCACCATTCCCGCCGAATTCGCGAAAGGTCCGTTCGTGCCGGACCTGCCGCGCCAGAATGCGGCGCAGGCCAAATATGACCATCTGGGCTATCGCGACCTGATGGAGGCGCTGGCCGAGCGGTTCCACACCACGCCGGAAACGCTGAAGGTGCTCAACGGTCCCGAATTGAAACCCGGCCCCGGCGCGGTCATCCGCGTGCCCAATGTCGCCGATGCCGACCCGGCCAAACTCGGCACCGACGAGCGCGGCTGGAACCGCACGCTGATGACGCTGGGCGTATCGCCGGATCAGCCCGCCGCCGCCCGCTTGGTGGTGGACAAGTCCGACGGCGCGCTGCGCGCCTATGCGGAGGACGGCGCGCTGCTCGCGCAGTTCCCCGCCACCATGGGCAGCCGGCATGATCCGCTGCCGATCGGCAAATGGACGATCCAGGGGGTCAGCCGCAATCCCGACTTCCATTACAACCCCAAGCTGTTCTGGGATGTCAGCGACGCGGCGAAGGACCATCTGCTGAAGCCCGGCCCCAACAATCCGGTCGGCGTGGCGTGGCTCGACCTGTCCAAGGAGCATTACGGCATTCACGGTACGCCCGAACCGGCGATGATCGGCAAGAGCGAAAGCCATGGCTGCGTCCGCCTGACCAACTGGGACGCCGCGCGCCTCGCCCAGATGGTGAAGGCGGGGACACCGGCGATATTTCAGGAATGAGGGCGCCTCAGGCGGGCGTTTCGACCAGCTCGGCAATCTCGAACGCGTAGCTTTTCCATCCGCGCATGCGGGCGGCTTCCTCGGTGGCGATCCGCTTTTTGCGGGCCTCCGCGAGGGAGCGGCTATGCCCCCAGAACACCTCGGTCTTGCCGTTCTCCAGCTCGGCGACGATGCGCCAATAATGGGTGAAGGCGTCGGTGGTGGGGCCGATCGTCTTCACATAGCCGTCGGGCATGGTGGCCGTCAGATAGCGCCGCTTCTTCTTCATGACCGGCTCGATCTGCCAGAGGTGGCGCGCGCCTTCAATCGTTGAAATAGCGCCCCTCGGTCACTTCCCGCACGATCCCGGCGCGGATGGTGAAGTCGCCGAAGCGCTCTCCGGGCTGGCGCTCCCGCGCATAGCGGCCCAGCACCTCGTCCAGCACCTCCAATATCACCCCTTCCCCCACATTTTCGCGGATCATGCGATTGAGCCGCTCGCCGTGGAAGCCGCCGCCGAGATAGAGATTATATTTGCCCGGCGCGCGCCCTGTAAAACCGATTTCCGCGATATAGGGACGGGAGCAGCCATTGGGACAGCCGCTCATCCGCACCGTGATCGGCTCTTCGGAAAGGCCGTGTCGCGCCAGCATCGCCTCCACCTTGTCGAGCAGGCCGGGCAAATAACGCTCGCTCTCCGCCATGGCGAGGCCGCAGGTGGGCAGCGCCACGCAGGCGATGGCGTTGCGACGGATCGGCGAGACGCTTTCCTCCTCCAGCCCATGCTCGGCCAGCACTGCGTCGATCGCCGCCCGGTCCTCCGGCCGGACCCCGGCGATGATGACATTCTGGTTCGGCGTCATGCGGAACGTGCCGCGATGGATATGCGCAATGTCGCGGAACGCATCGAGCAGCTTCAGGTCCAGCCGCCCGTTCTGGATAGTGACGGTGCGATGCAGCCGCCCGTCCGGCGTCCCGTTCCAGCCGAAGCTGTCGCCGTTGGAGGTGAAGGCGTAGGGCCGCGCCTCCTCGAACGGCGCACCCATCACCCGCTCGATCTCCGCCTTGATCCAGCCCAGCCCCTTGTCGTCGATCGTATATTTGAAGCGCGCCCGCGCCCGGTCCTTGCGGTCGCCATAGTCGCGCTGCACCGTCATCACCGCGTCGGCGCAGGCGATCATCCGGTCGGCGGGGATGAAGCCGATCACGCTGGCGAGCCGGGGATAGGTTTCGGGCGCCTGATCCGTCCGCCCCATGCCGCCGCCGATCGCGACGTTGAAGCCTTCCAGCCCTTCCGGCCCGCCGATCGCGATGAAACCCAGATCCTGCGCATAGACGTCGATATCGTTGGACGGCGGCAGCGCGAAGCCGATCTTGAACTTGCGCGGCATGTAGGTGCGCCCGTAGAAAGGCTCCTCCGGTTCCGAGGACGCGACGCGCTCGTCCCCATACCAGATTTCATGATAGGCGCGGGTCCTGGGGATCACATGATCGCTCACCCGCTTGGCCATCGCCGCGACCTCGGCATGGAAGCGCGAGCTTTGCGGATCGACCGTGCACATCACGCCGCGGCTGTCGTCGCCGCAGGCCGCGACGGTATCGAGCAGCGTTTCGTGCAGCCCCTGGATGATCGGGCGCAAGCTGTCCTTCAGCACCCAGTGGAACTGGAAGGTCTGGCGCGTGGTGATACGCAGCGTCCGCCCGCCATGGGCGCGGGCCAGCTCGTCGAGCTTCAGCCATTGCGCGGGCGTGCACACGCCGCCGGGCAGGCGCACCCGGATCATGAACTGAAAGGCCGGCTCCAGCTTCTGCCGCCGCCGCTCGTCGCGCACATCGCGGTCGTCCTGCTGATAGATGCCATGGAATTTCATCAGCTTGACGTCATCGGCAGATGGCACCGCGCCGGTGATCCGGTCGAGCAGGCCCTGCTTGATGGTGCCGCGCAGATAATCGCTGGCGTCCTTCATCCGCTCGTCGGCACTTAGCCGGTCGAGCGGTTGCGAGAGGTCGTGGCTGCGGTCGATGGTCTGGCTGGTCATGCTCTGCCCCTCTCAATAGACGTCGCGCTGGTAGCGATGGTCGGCCTGCAACGAGCGGACATAATCCTCCGCCGCCTCGCGCCCGGTGTGCGCCTCCTGCGCGACGACATCGATCAGTGCCTGATGCACGTCGGGCGCGAGATTGGACGCGTCGCCGCAGACATAGACATGCGCGCCCTCCTCCAGCCAGGCAAAGAGGTCGCGCGCCTGCTCCCGCATCCGGTGCTGGACATAGAGTTTCTCCCGCCCGTCGCGGGAAAAGGCGACGTCCATCCGCCCCAGCGTCCCGTCCTTCAGCCAGCCCTGCCATTCCGTCTGGTAGAGGAAGTCGGTGCGGAAATTGCGCTCGCCGAAGAACAGCCAGCTCTTGCCGCCCGCCCCGCGCGCCTCGCGCTCTTGCAGGAAGGCGCGATAGGGCGCGACGCCGGTGCCCGCGCCGATCATGACGATCGGGGTGTCGTCGCCGGGCAGGCGGAAATGCGCGTTGCTCTGGATATAGACGGGCAACTCGCTGTCCGGCTCCGCCCGGTCGGCGAGCAGGCAGGAGGCGACCCCGCAGCGCGTTTCGCCATGCAGCTCATAGCGCAGCGGGGCGACCGTCAGATGCGCCTCGTCCGATACCGAGGCAAGGCTCGACGCCAGCGAATAGAGGCGCGGCTGCAACGGGCGCAGCGCGGAGACGAAGCCCTGCGGCATCACCGGCGACACCGGATAGCGGCGGACGATATCGATGATGTGGTGGGTGCGCAGAAACACGGACCGCTCGCCCGCGCGGTCCTCCTGCTGCAACTGGCGCAGCGCCCCCGCCTCGCTGATCAGCGCCCAATAGTCGAGGAAGCGCGGGGTCGCGGCGGTGATCTCGAACCGGTGGGTCAGCGCCTCGCCCAGCGCCAGTTTCTGCCCCTTATGCTCGAACTCGGTATCGGCGGAGAGGGCCAGCGCGTCGAGCAGCGCGGCGACAAGCTGCGGGTCGTTGGAGGCGGCGATGCCCAGCGCGTCGCCCGGCTCATAGCGCAGGCCGGAGCCTTCGAGCGAAAATTCGATATGCCGTGTTTCCTTGCTCGACCCCCGGCCGACGATCGGGATGTTGTCGAGGATGCGCGCCGGGAACGGGTTGCGCTTGTCGAACAGCGGGACGGCGGCCTGTGTCATGGGGGCGGCCGCCGAAGCGGGAACGGCGGCGGAGGCTTCGCGCGTTTCGGCGGCGAGCTGCGCGACGATCGCCCCGGTCCATGCCGCGGCGGGCTCCTCATAATCGACGTCGCAATCCACCCGCCCGGCGAGCCGTTGCGCGCCCAGTTCCTCGAACCGCTGGTCCAGGCGCTTTCCGGCCTGGCAGAAATATTCATAGGTCGAATCGCCCAGCGCCAGCACGGCGAAGCGCACCCCCTCCAGCTTCGGCGCCTTGCGGCCCTCGATGAATTCGAAAAAGCCGGTCGCGGGCTGTGGCGGATCGCCCTCGCCATAGGTGCTGACGATGACGAGCAGATCCTGCTCCTGCCCCAACTGGCGGACCTTGTAATCGGCCATGTCGATCCGCTTGCATGCCAGACCGGCGGCCTCCGCGGCCTGTTCCAGCGCCTGCGCCAGACCGGCGGCGTTGCCGGTTTCCGTTCCGTAAAGGATGGTCAGCGAACGCGCGTCCGCGGCAGCGGCGGATGACGCCGGTTGCGACAGGGGGCGTCGCAAACCGGCGTCAAACCCGGCAAAATAGCCGCTGATCCAGCGCGCCTGCATCGGATCCAGCGACCGGGACAGTTCCTCTACCAGCCGCACCTGCTCCGGGGTCAAGGCACTCCCCGGAAATTCCGATGTCGTCATTCGCGCTTATCCTCGGCGTTCCGCGCCTCTTCCCCGCGCTCCGGCCTGCAACAGGATCCTCTCCGGGCGCCGGATAACAGGCAGCGTCTTTCACTCAGGCCCCGACTGTGCGCGCGGCAATAGCATAAGGCAAACGACTATTATTTGTATTTAAACACAATATATTTGCACTTAATCACGCAATCTGGTCGAGCAACTGGGAAAGAACCGGCCGCATGCGCTGGATTTCCTCGCGGTGGATGGCCGACAGCGCGTCCAATATCTCATAGGCGCGGGGCGTCAGGCGCAGGCAGGCGCGGCGCCGGTCGTCCGCCGCCGGTTCGCGCACGACCAGCCCCAGCGCCACAAGACGGTCGACAAGGCCGGTCGCGCTGTGCGGCTTCAGGATCAGGCGCTCGGCGACGAGGCCGACCGTTGCCTGCCCCACCGGCGCGGCGCGGATCGCGAGCAGCGCCTGATGCTGCTGCGGCGTCAGCCCCATCTCCGCCGCCCAGGTCTCGCTGAACGCCAGAAACCGGCGGATCGCGTGACGGAAATCGGCCAGCGCCCGATAATCCGCGTCGTCCAGCTCCCCGTCGCGCCCCATCGATTGATCTCCACCGTTGAATTATATCGCAATACGATATAACTGCCGCCAACCCAATAGCCGGAAAGCCCGTCCTGCCCATGTCGCTTACCCCAATGCGCGCCGTCGAGACACATCAATTGGCCGATCACAGCGTCGACCGGCGCATGGCGCTGCTCGCGCTGATGGCGATCGTCGTCGGCACCGGCGGGGCGCTGGGCGCATGGCTATTGGTGAAGCTGATCGCCATCGCCACCAACCTCTTCTGGTTCGGGCGGCTTTCCGCCGATCACAGCCTGATCACCGACGCGTCGGTCGGCCTGCTGCTGCCGCTCATTCCCGTCATCGGCGCGCTTGTCGTCGGGCTGATGGCGCGCTTCGGGTCGGACAAGATACGCGGCCACGGCATACCGGAGGCGATCGAGACGATCCTGTTCGGGGAAAGCCGCCTCTCGCTGAAGGTCGCGCTGCTCAAGCCGCTCTCCTCGGCGATCTCGATCGGCAGCGGCGGCCCGTTCGGCGCCGAAGGGCCGATCATCATGACCGGCGGGGCGATCGGCTCGCTCTTCGCCCAATGCTTCCACCTGAGCGCCGCCGAGCGCAAGACGCTGCTGGTCGCGGGCGCGGCGGCGGGGATGACCGCGATATTCGGCACGCCGCTGGCCGCGATCCTGCTGGCGGTCGAGGTGCTGCTGTTCGAATGGAAGCCGCGCAGCTTCGTGCCGGTGGTCGTCGGCGCGCTGGTGTCGTTCGCGTGGCGGCCCTTCCTCATCGGCTCCGGCCCGATGTTCGCGGCCGCGCTGCCGCTGCCCGGTACGGCGTGGGATCTGCTCGCCGCCGCCGCCATCGGCATGGCGGTCGGGGTGGAGGCGGCGCTCCTCTCCACCGCGCTCTATCGCATCGAGGATCTGTTCCACCGGCTGCCCGTCCACTGGATGTGGTGGCCCGCCATCGGCTCGGTCGTCGTCGGCCTTGGCGGCCTGATCGATGCGCATGTGCTGGGCGCGGGCTATGCGAGCATCCAGGGCCTGCTCGACGCGTCGCTGCCGATGCGGGCGATCGCCGCGCTGCTGGTGGTGAAGGCGGTCGTCTGGCTGGTCGCGCTCGGCTCCGGCACATCGGGTGGGGTGCTGGCGCCGATCCTGATCCTCGGCGGAGCGGCGGGCTTCCTGCTCGGCCAGTATCTGCCGGGCGAGCCGGGCTTCTGGGCGATGATCGGCATGGCCGGAATCATGAGCGGGGCGATGCGCGCGCCGATGACCGGCGCGCTGTTCGCGGTCGAGCTGACCGGCGCGTTCGACGCGGTGCCCTGCACCATCGCGGCGGCGGGCGGCGCCTATGGGGTGAGCGTACTGCTGATGCGCCGGTCCATATTGACCGAGAAGATCGCCCGGCGCGGGCGGCATATCCTTCAGGAATATACGGTCGATCCACTCGACCTGTTGCAGGCCGAGCAGGTGATGACGCGCGACCCCGCG
>Ga0180222_1003000_pt1 | contig 11882 bp, 8 predicted proteins | sample eDN5th37CKraftOP_FD_151336 | JGI IMG/M metagenome (GOLD analysis project Ga0180222, IMG submission 151336) | Enriched Organic Plus compost microbial communities from Emeryville, California, USA - eDNA 5th pass 37_C Kraft OP (version 2) (version 2) ... | reverse complement strand
ACGGGTTCCGGCTGGAACCGCTGGCCCCGGAGCACGCTGAGACGCTGGCCGGCCTCGTCGACGAGGCGATGTGGTCAGGCATGAGCGTCCCCATGCCGTTCGGGGTCGCGGGGATGGCCGAGCTCGTGGCCGCGACGCGTGCCGCGCCCGACCTCACGGGCTTCGTCGTGCGCGCGGTCGACGCCGACGGCCGACCCGGCGCGGTGCTCGGCAGCACCGCGTTCCGCGACCTGTCGCTCGTGGACCGGCGGGTCGAGATCGGGCGCACGTTCTACGCGCGCACGGCGTGGGGGAGCCTCGTCAACCCGGTGACGAAGTGGCTGCTCCTGCGGCACGCGTTCGAGACGTGGGACGTGCACCGCGTGGGGTTCCGCGTCGACGCGCGCAACGCGCGCTCGCTCGGCGCGATGCGCCGCCTCGGCGCCTACGAGGAGGGCGTCATGCGCGGCCACCGCGCCGCGCCGGACGGGACGCGCGCCGACTCGGTGATGTTCTCGGTCCTCGCGCCCGAGTGGCCCGGCGTGGAGGTGGGGCTCCTCGAACGGATCACCGCCCCGCGCGTCGTGCCCGTCCTCGCGCCCGCTCTCGGCGGGCTCGCGCAGCCGCTCGTCGCGTCGTAGCGCACGGGCGACCGGCCGCGGACGCCGCGAGGGCCCCGCCGGAGCGGGACCCTCGCGAAGCGCTCGACGGTCGGGACTACCGGTCGAAGGCGTCCTTGACGTCGTCGCCGGCCTGCTTGAGGTCGGCCTTCGTCTGGTCGGTCTTCCCCTCGGCCTCGAGGCGCTCGTTGTCCGTGGCCTTGCCCGCGCCCTCCTTGAGCTTGCCGCCCGCCTCCTCGGCGGCGTGCTTGGCCTTGTCTCCGAGTCCCATGGGTGCTCCTCTCGTCGGTACCGCCCGACCGTAGGCAGGGGTCCGCCCGCTCGCACGCCGTCGGCAGCAACGCGTGTGGTGGGATGTGCGGGTGCAGCACGACACCACCCTGGAAGGCTTCGGCGTCCGCCTCGAACCGCTCGCCGAACGGCACGCCGCGGCGCTCGGCGCGATCGTCGACGACGGCCTCTGGGCCGGCATGGCGAGCGCCGTGCCCCGCGGCACGGAGGCGATGACCGCGTACGTGCGGGACGCCGTCGCCGCGCCCGGTCGGCTCGCGTTCGCCGTCGTCGGGGTGGACGGGGCCGGGGCGACCGGAACGCTGCCCGACGACGTCCCGGCGGTCCGCGGGTCGACGTCCCTCTACGAGTGGGTGCCGTCGCAGGGCCGCGTCGAGCTCGGCTCGACGTTCTACGCGCGCGAGTGGTGGGGCGGCACGACGAACCCGGCGTGCAAGTACCTCCTGCTGCGGCACGCGTTCGAGGACCTGGGCGTGGCGCGCGTCGCGCTCCGGGCGGACGCGCGGAACTCTCGGTCCGTCGCCGCGATCCGGCGCTTGGGCGCGGCGCCCGAGGGTGTGCTCCGCAGCCACCGCGTCGCCCCCGACGGGTCGCGCCAGGACACCGCCTACTTCTCCGTCCTCGTCGACGAGTGGCCCGCCGTCCGCGACGGACTGCTCGCCCGCCTCGCCCGCCCCGCCTGAAGGGGCCGAGCGCCGAGAACGAGCCTGCACGGCCGCGAACACGGGGTTGGTGTCGTTATCCCGACGAAAACGACACCAACCCCGTGTTCGGCCTCGGGCGAGCCCCGGGCCGCGGCGGGCGGTCAGGGGCGCGGCGTCACGCGGCCGGTGAGGTGGAGCCGACCCTTGCCGTCCCACGCCTGGTAGACGAGCCCGGTGCCCGGGTCGCCCGCGCCGTCGGCCACGGCGGGCGCGACCTGCGCGACGGCGTCGCGCGCCGCGGCGGGCACCTCGGCCGCGGGGCGCAGCGCGACGTCGACCGTGCTCGGCAGGAGCACGGGCTTGGCGAATGTCACCGTCCAGTCGTACGTGTCCCCGCGCCGCGGGCCCGTCTCGGCGAGCGCCCGGGCGGCCGTGTACATGCCGTGCGCGATCGCGCGCGGGAACCCGAACGCCTTGGCGCCGAGGGCGGACGTGTGGATGGGGTTCCGGTCGCCGGAGACCGCCGCGTACGCGCGGCCCGTCCCCGCGCCGAGCGACCAGCGGGCCGTCGGGAGCGGGGGCGAGAACGGGGTCGCCGCCTCGCCGTCGGCGGGCGTCGCGTCGCCCGGCAGGGTGACGCCCTTCGCGAGGTACGTGGACACGCCCCGGTACGCGAGCGTCGTCGCCGCGAGGCCGCTCCCGGCGGCGCGCTCGGCGTCCGTGCGCTCGACCGAGACCTCCGTGACGAGGTCGACCTGGACCCCGCGCCGGTGCGGCCGCGCGCCCTGGGCCCACGCCCGCACCTCGAGCGCGTCGCCGAGGCGCACGGGCCGCAGCACGGACACCGAGTTCGCGAGGTGCACCATGCCCAGCAGCGGCAGGGGGAAGTCGGGCCGGACCATGACCGCGGTCGCGAGCGGGAACCCGAGGACGTGCAGGTACCCGGCGGGCAGCACGTCCGACGGCGCCTCGCCCACGAGACGGGCGTACCGCGCGAGGTGCTCCGCGCTCCCGACGTGACCCGGCGCGGCGTCGTCTCCCGTGGGTACGCCCGCGACGCGGTAGGTGACGTCGGGCAGCGGGAGGTCGCGCCGCGGCGTCGCGCCCGGCAGGCGGTGGGCCGCCGCGAGCCGGCCCGACGCCGCGACGCCCCGCACGTACAGGCCGCCGAGCCCCGGGACGGCGGGCAGCGTCTCGACGCGCGCGGGGGCGCGGTCCGCCGGACGCGCGGCGTCGGGCCCCGTCACCGGCCCACCACGTTCTGCCCGCACACGCGCAGCACCTGGCCGTTGACGCCCGCGGCCGCGGGCGACGCGAGGAACGCGATCGCCTCGGCGACGTCCACGGGCTGGCCGCCCTGCTGGAGCGACGCCACGCGGCGCGCGACCTCGCGCTGCACGAACGGGATCGACGCCGTCATGTCCGTCTCGATGAAGCCCGGCGCGACGGCGTTCGCCGTGCCGCCCGGACCGCCCGGCGCAGCGAGAAGACGCGCGAACGCCCGCGTGTGCCCGATGACTCCCGCCTTCGAGAACGCGTAGTTCGCCTGCCCGCGGTTGCCCGCGATGCCGCTCGTCGACGCGAGCGACACGATGCGCGGCTCCGAGGAGAACCCGTTCGCGCCCAGCAGGTACTCCGTGATCCGCAGCTGCGCGGCGAGGTTCACCGCGACCACCGCGTCCCACTTGTCCGGGGACATGTTCGCGAGCAGCTTGTCGCGCAGGATCCCCGCGTTGTGCACGAGGACGTCGAGGCCGCCGTGCCGGGCGCGCGCGTGCTCGAGGATGCGGGCGCCCGCGTCGTCGGCGGTCACGTCGAGCTGCAGCGCCGTGCCCCTGATCTCGTTGGCGACCGCGGCGAGCGCCTCGCCCGCCGCGGGCACGTCGACCACGACGACCTTCGCGCCGTCGCGCGCGAGCGTGCGCGCGACCTGCGCCCCGATGCCGCGCGCCGCGCCCGTGACGACGGCGACCTTCCCGGCGAGCGGCAGGTCGACGTCCACGGCGGGGTCGGCGTCGGACGCCCCGACGCGCAGGAGCTGGCCGTCGACGAACGCGGACCTCGCGGACAGGAAGAAGCGGAGGGTCGCGAGGACGCTCGGGCTGTCGACCGGGGCGTCGTCGGTCACCTGGACGCCGTTGCCGGTCGCGCCGTAGCGCAGCTCCTTGGCGACGGACCGGAGGAACCCGTCGACGCCCTCGCGGGCGGCGGCGAGCTCGGGGGAGTCGGTCTCGGCGGGGGCGCGCGAGATCGTCACGACGCGACCGTTCGGCGCGAGGCGGCGCAGCGCCGCGGAGAGCGCCATGACGGGCGCGGACGCGTCCTCGGGGCGCTCGATGCCGCTGAGCACGACGACGACCGCCCCCCAGCGCGTCGTGTCGTCGGGGGTCTGGCGCACGTCGAGGTCCCAGCCGAGCAGGGCCTCGGCGACGCGGTCGGCGTCGTCGCGGACGCCGGGGGTGCCGCCGAGGACGAGCACGGGCCCGACGGTGAGCGGGTCGCCCGCGCGGTAGCGGCGCAGCACGGCCGGGCGGGGCAGGCCGAGCTTCTTCGCGAGCGTCTTCGTGAAGCCGGAGTTGACGGCCTGGACGTAGGAGTCGGTCACGGTGGTTCCTCTCGGGTCGTCGGGGCCGTCAGGCGGTGGCGTCGGTGGCGGGGACCGACTCGAGGATCGCGGCGACGCCGAGGCCGCCCGCCGCGCACACCGAGATCAGCGCGCGCGCCGGTGCGCCGGTCTCGGCGGTCCGCTGCGCGAGGAGCTTGGCCGCCGTCGCGACGATGCGCCCACCGGTCGCGGCGAACGGATGGCCCGCCGCGAGGGACGACCCGTTGACGTTGAGGCGCGTGCGGTCGATCGAGCCGAGGGGTCCGTCGAGCCCGAGCTCGGTGCGGCAGTACTCGTCGTCCTCCCAGGCCTTGAGGGTCGTGAGGACGGTCGACGCGAACGCCTCGTGGATCTCGTAGAAGTCGAAGTCGCCGAGCTCGAGCCCGTTGCGCGCGAGCAGGCGCGGGACGGCGTGCGCGGGGGCCATGAGCAGGCCCTCGTGGCCGTGCACGAAGTCGACCGCCGCGGTCTCGGCGTCGACGACGCGCGCGAGCAGCGGCAGGTCGCGCTCGCGGGCCCAGTCGGCCGACGCGAGCAGCACCGTCGAGGCGCCGTCGGTGAGGGGCGTCGAGTTGCCGGCCGTCATGGTCGGGGTCACGCCGTCGAGGCGCTTGCCGTACACCGGCTTGAGCGCGGCGAGCTTCTCCATCGAGGAGTCGGTGCGCAGGTTGTCGTCGCGCACGAGGCCGCGGAACGGGGTGACGAGGTCGTCGAAGAACCCGGCGTCCCACGCGGCCGCGAGGTGCTCGTGGCTCGCGAGCGCGATCTCGTCCTGCGCCTCGCGCGAGATGTCCCAGCGCGCGGTCGTGATCGCCTGGTGCTCGCCCATGGACAGGCCGGTGCGCGGCTCGTCCGTGGCGGGCGTGAGCGGCGCGAGGTCGGCGGGGCGGACCTTCGCGAACGCCTTGACCCGCCGGCCGAGCGTCTTGGCGTGGCTCGCCTCGAGCAGCGCGCGGCGCAGGCCCTCGCCCACGGCGATCGGCGCGTCGGACACGGTGTCGGAGCCGCCCGCGACGCCCGACTCGACCTGGCCGAGGCGGATCTTGTTCGCGACGGCGATCGTCGCCTCGAGGCCCGTCGCGCACGCCTGCTGGAGGTCGTACGCGGGGGTCTGCGGCGAGAGCGACGAGCCGAGGACGGACTCGCGCACGAGGTTGAAGTCGCGCGAGTGCTTGAGCACCGCACCGCCGACGACCTCGCCGAGCCGCTCGCCCTGGAGGCCGAAGCGGGCCACGAGACCTTCGAGCGCGGCGGTGAACATCTCCTGGTTGCTCGCGGACGAGTACTTCTTCCCGGCGCGGGCGAACGGGATCCGGTTCCCGCCCACGACCCAGGCGTCGCGCGGGGCGCCGGTCGCGGCGCTCGGGGCCGGCGCCCCGGTCTCGGGGGCCTGCTCGGGGTTCCGGCGGGGGCTGGTGCGGTTGGCCACTGTGCCTCACTTCCTGTCCGTGCTCGCTGCGCTGCGTCGGTCCGGCCCGGCGGCTCGGCGCGAGGCGCGCGGAGACGAGGGGAGGGGCCGGCTGGTGTCCAATACCAACAGTACCTGATACTCTCAGTTTCGTGAGTCGGGTCACAGGGCGTCGCCCTGCCCCGGCGCGGTACCGACGCGGTACCGACGACATCGAGGTCGGGCGCAGACGGAGGACGACGTGAACGCAGGTGCCGACGCGCGACCGGTCACCCGAGGGCGGGTGCAACCGGGCGCAGCGGTGGACGGCCGGTCGACCCGCTGGGACGAGCACCGGGCGGCGCGCCGCGCGGAGCTCATCCGGGCAGCGAGCAAGGCCGTGCACCGGGGAGGCCCCGGGGTCTCCATGGACGAGATCGCGGCGGCGTCGGGGACGTCGAAGTCGATCATCTACCGCTACTTCGACGACAAGACGGGCCTGCAGGTCGCGCTGGGCGCCGCCGTCGTGGGCCAGATGCACGACGCGCTGACCCAGGCCGCGGAGGCGGCCGAGACACCGAAGCGCGCGCTGCGCGCCATGGTGGGCGTGTACCTCGAGATGATCGAGAGCTCGCCCAACGTCTACTACTTCGTCACGCGCACGAGCGCCGTGGCCGGGACGGAGGAGCCCGCCGCCCAGCTCGCCGCGAGCGGACCCGCGACGAACGGCGCGGCCGCGAACCGGGCGCCCCTCGCCGCGTTCCTCGACTCGGTGATCGAGCTCGTCGCCGAGCCGTTCGCGCGCGTCACCGACGTCTCGCCCGCCGACGCCGCGGCGTGGGCCGCGGGCGCGGTCGGCTTCGTGCGGGGCGCCGGGGAGTGGTGGCTCGCCCACCGCGACCGCCCCGACGTGCCCGACCGCGAGCAGCTCACCGAGCGCGTCGCCGCCTGGCTGTGGGCCGGGCCCGTCGGCGTCCTCTCCCACAGCCCGGCCGCCCGCACCCCCGACGACCGCCGCGCGCCGACCGGGGCGCGCCGCGACGCCGCCCGACCCGACCTCGACCGCCCGCTGCACCGGGCCGCCACCTCAGACCTCAAGGAGACCTCATGACCGCCACGTCCGATCGTCCCGCCCTCGCGCAGCGCTCGACGAGCGCCGGCGACGCGGCGTCGACGTCCGAGGCCCGCGTCGACGTCGAGTCCCTGTCGACGCTCCTCCTCGGCCGCTGGGCCGACCTGCGCGCGAGCGCCCGCGCGACCGCCGGCGAGGAGGCGTTCCAGCGCATCGAGGGGCTGAGCATGCGCGAGCACCGCGAGCGCGTGCTCGAGCAGATGCGCCTGCTCGTCGGCAAGGGCCAGGTGTGGCGGGCGTTCCCCGAGCACCTCGGCGGCGCGAACGACCCGGGCGGCAACCTCGCCGGGTTCGAGGAGCTCGTCGCCGCGGACCCGTCGCTGCAGATCAAGGCCGGCGTCCAGTGGGGGCTGTTCAGCGCGGCGATCCTGCACCTGGGCACGCCCGAGCAGCAGGACCGCCTCCTGCCCGGCGCCATGGACCTCTCAGTCCCCGGCGCGTTCGCCATGACGGAGATCGGGCACGGCTCCGACGTCGCGAGCATCGCGACGACCGCGACCTACGACCCGGAGACCGAGGAGTTCGTCATCCACACCCCGTTCCGCGGGGCGTGGAAGGACTACCTCGGCAACGCCGGCGTGCACGGCGTCGCCGCGGTCGTGTTCGCGCAGCTCATCACCAAGAACGTCAACCACGGCGTGCACGCGTTCTACGTGCCGATCCGTGACACGAACGGCGAGCGCGACGAGCTCGGCCGCCTGCCGTTCCTGCCCGGCGTCGGCGGCGAGGACGACGGCCAGAAGGGCGGGCTCAACGGCATCGACAACGGCCGCCTGCACTTCGACCACGTGCGGGTCCCGCGCACCGACCTGCTCGCCCGCTACGGCTCGGTCGCCCCCGACGGCACCTACTCGAGCCCGATCGAGAGCCCGGGCCGCCGCTTCTTCACGATGCTCGGCTCGCTCGTGCAGGGCCGCGTCTCGCTCGACGGCGCCGCCGTCACGGCCGCGAAGCTCGGCCTCGCGATCGCCGTCCGGTACGCCAACGAGCGCCGCCAGTTCACCGGGGCGACGCCGACGGAGGAGGTCGTCCTCCTCGACTACGGCACCCACAAGCGCCGCCTCATCGTCCCCGTCGCCGAGGCGTACGCCGCGCACTTCGCGCACGACCGCCTGCTCGACCTGTTCCACTCCGTGTTCTCCGGCGAGGAGGACACGCCCGAGCAGCGCGAGGACCTCGAGACGACGGCCGCCGCGCTCAAGGCGACGAGCACCCGGTTCGCGCTCGACGTGCTCCAGGAGACGCGCGAGGCGTGCGGCGGCGCGGGCTTCCTCACGACCAACCGCATCACGAGCCTGCGCGCGGACCTCGACGTGTACGCGACGTTCGAGGGCGACAACACCGTGCTGCTCCAGCTCGTCGCGAAGCGCCTCCTCGCCGACTACGGCAAGCAGTTCAAGGGCATCACCCCGGGCCAGATGGCGCGCGTCGTCGTCGAGCGCGCGGGCGACATGGCGCTGCACCGCACGCCGCTCAAGCGCGCCGCGCAGGCGCTCGCGGACGTCGGCGACCCGCGCCGTGCGGCCGGTCACCTGCGCGACCCCGAGACGCAGCGCGCGCTGCTCACCGACCGGGTCGAGACGATGGTCGCGGACGTCGCGCAGGCGCTGCGGCCCGCGCAGAAGGCGGACCCGGAGACGGCGACGAACCTGTTCAACGCGCACCAGGTCGAGCTCGTCGAGGCGGCCCGCGCGCACGCCGAGCTGCTGCGCTGGGAGGCGTTCACGCAGGCGCTCGAGACGGTCGAGGACGCGGGGACGCGCGAGGTGCTCACCACGCTGCGCGACCTGTTCGGCCTGAGCCTCGTGGAGCGCCACCTCGCGTGGTACCTGCTCAACGGGCGCCTCTCGGCGCAACGCGCCCGGACCGTGACGAGCTACCTCGACCGGCTCGTGGACCGTCTGCGCCCGCACGCGCAGGACCTCGTCGACGCGTGGGGCTACGGCCCCGAGCACCTGCGGGCGACGATCGCGACGGGCATCGAGAAGGAGCGGCAGGACGAGGCGCGCGAGTACTACCGGCGCCTGCGCGCGAGCGGCGACGAGCCGCGCAGCGAGAAGTCCCTGCGCAAGGCCTCGAAGGGTGGCCCGCAGGCACGCTGACCGGTCCTGACCGGCGGGGGCGGCTGCCGCCCCCGCCCCGGAACGTCCTCGGCGCAGCAGGCGGAGCGGTACCGCCGCCGAGGTCAGGCCCGGGCGGCACGACGTCCACCAGCCGTCGTGCCGCCCGGGCCGTTGCCGTCCCGCCCCGCCGACCACGGCGTTGCTGGCCGTCGAACACGGGGCTGCTGTCGTTCTGGGCTCCAGAACGACAGCAACCCCGTGTTCGGCCGCTTGGGGTGTCGTCAGGTCGGGTTGCAGCGCGCGGCCATCGTGTCGAGCAGCCCGACGTCGGGCCGCCAGGGCTCGAGGTTCCACGTCGCCTTGTCCGGGGCGCCGACGGCGTGGCACACGAGCTGGTCGCGCATCGTCGGGGAGTCGGCCTCCGGCTCGGCGGCCACGACCTGCGCCCACACGAGCTCCCGGCCCGCCTGCCCGGCGGTCCGCGCCCACGCGGTCGGGTCGACGGCGAGCGACCGGCCGCCCTCGCGCTCACCCCAGTCGGTGCTCCGCAGGGCCCGCGTACCGAGCGGCACGACGACGTCCCACGCCGACGGCGTCCCCGCGGCCGGCACGAGCGTCACCTCCGCGTGCCGCGCGTCGACGAGCGCGGTGCGCACGCGCGGCGTCGCCGACGGGTCGTCCCCCCGCCCGCCGTCGCCGTTCGTCCCGGCGTCCGCGTCGTCGTCGTGGCTCGTCCGGCCGCCCGCGGGGTCGTCGCGGTCCGTCCCGTCGCTCGCCTCGTCGTCGCGGTCCGTCCCGTCGCTCGCCTCGTCGTCGCGGTCCGTCCCGCCGCCCGGACTGCCCGGGCCGCCCGGACCGTCGGTGCCGGACGCGACGGGCGCGCCCGTGCCGGGGCCGTCCGCGTGCGGAGCGATCACGCGCGGTGCGCCGAGGCCGCCGACGGGGGTGCCGGCGTCGTCCAGGACGGTGAGGGTGCCGTCGGCGTGGCGGACCAGCGACCCGCCCTCGACCGAGATCCGGGCCGGGCCGTCGGCGAGGGCGAGCGTGACGTCCGACGCGCCCTCGTCACCGGCCGTGACCGCCGCCGCCGGGCCGGACCCGCTCGGTGCGCCCGGGGGGAGCGGGGGCACGGCGACCTCGACGGTCGCCGGCCCTACCGGCACGCGCGCGACCACCGTCTCCGCGGCACCCTCGGACCCCTCCGCGGGGTCCTGCGCGTCGCCCGCGCCGGACGGGTCACCCGCGCCGGAGGTCCGGCCCGCGTCGGACGCCTCGCCCGACCGCGTCGTCGCGGGCGCGGCGGGGGTGGCCGGGGAGGCGTCGTCGCCCGGCGTGCACGCGACGAGGGCGAGCGGCAGCAGGACGCCGACGACGAGCCGACGCCGCGCCGTCGCCGCGGACCGACGCCGCGCCGTCGCCGCGGACCGCCGGCGCGGCGCGCGCCCGGCGTCCGCGGCGGCCCCGGTCTGCATGGACCCATCATGCGTGAGCGGGCCGCCGGACCGTGCGGCCCGTGCGATCTTGGTCACGATCGGGGCCCGGAAGTGGAGCGGCCCGAGAAGCGGTTGTTTCAATGGGCAACTGTCTGCGGCCGTCGAGCCGCACCCTCCCTTCCTCGCGACGGCGCGCCCGTCTCACCCCTGATTGCGTCCTGTGCCTCTCCCTGCCCTGCTGTCCCGTCCTGCCCGCACGACCCCCGACCGCTCGCCGTGGCGCGCGCTGCGTCACCGCTCGATGCGTTGGTGGTCGGGTGCCAACCTCGTCTCCAACGTCGGTGCCTGGATGCAGCTCACCGTCCAGAACCTGCTCGTCCTCGAGCTCACCGGGTCCGCCGCTCTCACCGGGCTGTCGCTCGCGGTGCAGTCGGCGCCGGCGCTGCTGCTCGGCGTCGCGGGCGGCGCCGTCGTGGACCGGTGGCCGCGCAAGCTCACGGCCGCGGTCAGCCAGGCGGTGCTCGGCGTCGTCGCGCTCACGACCGCGGGGCTCGTCGCGCTGGACCTGCTCAGCCTCCCCGTGCTCCTCGTCCTGTCCGCCGTGACGGGCCTCGTCGCCACGGTCGACGGACCGGCCACGGCGCTCCTCGGCAACGATCTCGTGCCCGTCGAGGACGTCCCGTCGGCCATCGGGATCGGGTCGGTCGTGCACAGCGCGGGCCGCCTCGTCGGGGTCGCCGTCGCGGGCGGCGCGGTCGCCGTCGCCGGGCCCGCGGTCGCGTACCTCGCGAACGGGGTGTCGCTGCTCGCCGTCGCGCTCGTCGTCCCGTTCCTCGTCCTGCACCCCGACGCCGGGAGCGCAGCGCCGCGGCCCGCCGAGGCCGCGTCGGCGGGTCGGGACGCCGCGTCCGCCCTTGTCGAACCTCGGCCCGCGGCGGCGCGCGCGGCGCGGGACGCGGCGACGGACGGGCGGACCGACGGCGGCCTGCGCTACGTCCTCGGCCGCCCCCGGCTCGTCGCGCTCCTCGGCGTGACGGCCGTGAGCGCAGTCCTCGGCCGCAACTACACCCTCACCCTCGCGGTCCTCGTCACCGGGGCGCTCGCGGGCGGCCCGCAGGAGTTCGGCACGGTGTCGACCGTGCTGGCCGTGGGCGGGATCGTCGGCGCGGTCCTCGCCGGCCGGCTGCGGCGCCCGACCGTGCGCCTCGTCGGCGTGCTCGCCGCCGCGGGCGCGCTCCTGCAGGTCGTGGCCGGGCTCGCGCCGACGCTCGCCGTCCTCCTGCTCGTGGTCGGCCCGATGGCCGTGGTCGAGTCGGTCTCCGACACGGCGGGGACCACGGTGCTCCAGACCGACCCGCCGCCGCACATGCGGGGGCGCGTCCTCGGCGTCTGGCGCAGCGCGAGCACCGCGTGGGGTCTCGCCGGGCCGCCCCTGCTCGGCCTGCTCATGGAGGTCCTCGGCGCGCGGGGCGCGCTCGTGGGGGGCGGTGCCGTCGTCGTGGCGGCCGTGGGCGCGGGATGGCTGCGGCACCGCCTGCTCGCGCGGCGGAGCGCCCGCCCGGCGGGGCGGGCGCCCGGTGTCCCGACGCCCGCTGCCCCGGTTCCCGGGCCAGACGCCTCCGCGACGCCGCTCCCCGTGCCCGACGGAGAGGCACCGCTGCCCGCGTTCGCCGACACGGCGACGCTGCCCGTGCCCGTGCCCGTGCCTGCGCCCGTGGGCGCCGGCGA
>Ga0180222_1002997_pt1 | contig 11900 bp, 10 predicted proteins | sample eDN5th37CKraftOP_FD_151336 | JGI IMG/M metagenome (GOLD analysis project Ga0180222, IMG submission 151336) | Enriched Organic Plus compost microbial communities from Emeryville, California, USA - eDNA 5th pass 37_C Kraft OP (version 2) (version 2) ... | reverse complement strand
ATCGCACAGGCCACCGGCATGACGGTGCGGCTCGACGAGACCGCCATACCGTTCCATCCGCCGGTGCGCGGCATCTGCGACATGCTCGGATACGACCCCTTGTATCTCGCCTGCGAAGGACGCGTGGCGGCGGTGGTGGCGCCCGAACAAGCCGACGCTGCCTTGTCGCGTTGGCGCGCGCTGCCGCAGGGCCGGCAGGCCGCGATCATCGGCGGCCTTCACGCGGACGGCGGCCAGGTCATTCTGCAAACCGAAATCGGCGGCGAACGCCTGATCGACATGCTGGAGGACGATCCGCTGCCGCGAATCTGTTGAGCACGGCCAAGCGACGGACGCTCATGCCTCGGCGCTCAGCGCGGCTGCGCTCCGCTGAAGACGGCGCACCTCTGCGAGCACGCGGCGCGCCACCTCCGGCACGGCCGCCGCCACCTCGGCCGTCATCGCTGCGCCCTCCGCGAAATACGCGCCTTCGACCGCGTAGACGACGATCGCGGCCGGCGCGAGCCCAAGCGCGTGCGCAAGCGCCACCGCTTCCGCCAGGCCGAAGGCATGGCCCGACGTGAGCGCCATGTCCGCCGGCAAGGTCCCGGCCACGACATCGATGCGCCGAAGCGCGCCCGGCGCGCCGCCGGGTGCCGCCGCATCGACGCACACCACCGCGTCGCAACCGGCCCAATCATCGAGCAAACCCAACAGGCCCCCGCGGCGAACGACCAATGCCGCGCCGTCCGGCAAGCGGCCGCCGAGCGCCCGCGCCACCGCGGCGCCAATCCCGTCATCGCCGCGATCGGGATTGCCCAGACAGGCCACGAGCACGCGGCGCGGATCGCCTTGTTCTCCGCTCATCTGCGGTCGACCGACAATTTGAGGAAATGCGCCGAGCAGGAAATGCACGGGTCGTAATTGCGAATGGTTTGCTCGCAGCGGTCGCGAATGACGTCGTCCGGCTTGTCGAGCATCGTGCCCGCAACCGCCGCCAGGTCCGCCTCGATACTCGGCTGGTTCTGCGAGGTCGGCGGCACGATGCGCGCGGTCCGGATTGTCCCTTCCGCGTCGAATTCGTAGCGATGCCAGCAGATGCCGCGCGGGGCTTCGGTACAGCCGAAACCGACGCCCGCGCGCGGTTCCACCGGCAGCGCGGCCGCGTCGGGCGGCTCGTAATCGGCGATCAGCCGCAACGCCTCCTCGCAGGCATAGACCATCTCCAGCGCGCGCACGACGATGCTCTGGAACGGATTTCGGCAGAGCGGACCGAGCCCGGCCGCGCGCGCCAGCTCCCGCACCGAGGGCGGCAGGCGGTCGAAATTGAGCGCATAGCGCGCGAGCGGACCGACCAGATAGGCGCCGCGCCGTTTCACCGCGGCATGCAGCGCCGTCGAATGGGCGACGTGCCGCTCCTCGAATTCGTCGTCGAACGCCGCGATGTCGATATCGATGCCGCGGCTGGACACGATCCTCCCCTCGTTGAAGGGATATTCGTCCGGATGACGCAGCGCGACGAATTCGTAATCGTACTGGTAGTCAGGAAACGGGAACGCCGCCACCCAGCGCACCAGATCGACCGCAAGATCATGCGCGCGCCGCAGGCTTTCGGCCGCCGCCGTCAGTTCCGCGCGCGTCGGCAGGCGGTGGAAGCCGCCAGGCTTCACGTTGACCGGATGCACTTCGCGCCCGCCGAGCAGGCGCATCAATTCATTGCCGGCCTTTTTCAATGCCAGGCCGTTGCGCACGGCATCGCCATGCGCGCGCGCCATCTGGATCGCATCGGGAAAGCCGAGAAAATCCGGCGCATGCAGCATGACCACATGCAAGGCATGGCTTTCGATCCATTCGCCGCAATAGATCAGCCGCCGCAGCGCGCGAAGCTGGCCCCCGACCTCGACGCCGAAGGCCTGCTCGATCGCGTGCACGGCGCTCATCTGATAGGCGATCGGGCAGATGCCGCAGATGCGGGCGACGATGTCGGGCGTTTCGGCATAGGCCCGACCGCGCAAAAACGCCTCGAAGAAGCGCGGCGGCTCGAAGATCCGAAGCTGCGCCGAAGCCACCCGCCCGTCGCGGATCGTAAGATCGAGCGCGCCCTCGCCTTCGACCCGCGCAAGATAATCGACCCGGATCGTCTTAGTCGCCATGGGCCTCGCCCTCCTTCTGGAACGGCTCGGCGGCGGCGTTGAAAGTATGGAATGCCCGCCTTATGTCGCGCGGCGCCGCGCCCAAGGCTTTCCATTCGCGCGCCAGCGCCCGCGTGTTCGGCGTCTCCATCGGGCCGTAGCAGCCGTAGCAGCCGCGCCGATAGGCCGGACAAATCGCGCCGCAGCCGGCATGGGTCACGGGCCCGAGGCAGGGCGTCCCTTGCACCATCACGCAAACGGTGCCGCGCTGCTTGCATTCGACGCAAACGCTGTGCGCGGCGATCGCCGGCTTGCGGCCGGCGAGGAAGGCGGAGATCACCTCGATAAGCTGCATCTTGTTGATCGGGCACCCGCGCAGTTCATAATCCACCGGCACATGCGCGGAAATCGGCGTCGACGTCGCCAAGGTCGAGATATATTGCGGCGAGGCGTAGACGGCCGCGATGAACTCGTTCACGTCGGCGAAATTGCGCAAGGCCTGGATGCCGCCGGCCGTGGCGCAGGCGCCGATCGTCACCAGGAATTTCGACTGCGCGCGCACGGCCTGGATACGCTCCGCATCGTGCGCCGTGGTGATCGACCCTTCCACCAGCGACAGATCGTAAGGCCCTTCGACGACGGCCCGCGACGCTTCCGGGAAATTGGCGATCTCCAGCACCTCCGCCACCGCAAGAAGCTCATCCTCGCAATCGAGCAAGGATAACTGACAGCCGTCGCAGGACGCGAATTTCCACACCGCCAGCTTGGGCCGCCGCCGTGCACCCATATCAGAGCTCCCGTACCGCGAAGATCGCGGCGATCTTGTCGTAGCGCATGACCGGCCCGTCCTTGCAAACGAAGGCGGCCCCGAACTGGCAATGGCCGCACAGCCCGATGGCGCATTTCATGTTGCGCTCCATCGACAGATAGATGCGTTCGTCCGCCACGCCGGCGTCGCGCAGCGCGACCACCGTGAAGCGCATCATCACCTCCGGCCCGCACACCAGCGCGAGCGTATCGCGCGGATCGAAGGCCGCGCGCGGAATAAGCGCGGGCACCACGCCGACATTGCCGCGCCAGTCGCCATCGGCATGATCGACCGTGACGTCGATATCGACATCGAGCCGCCGCCGCCATTCCTCGAGGTCGCTCTTGAACAGCAGGTCCGTCGGCGTGCGGCTGCCGACCAGAATCACGACCCGGCGGTAGCGCCCTCGATCGGCCAAGACCTGTTGAATGGCGGGACGCAGCGGCGCCAGCCCGAGGCCGCCGGCCACGATCACGAGGTCGGCCCCTTCGGCCGCGCGCACCGGCCAACTGGTACCGAACGGGCCCCGCACGCCCACCGTCGCGCCGGCCGCGAGCCGCGCAAGCGCGCCGCTGACGGCGCCGACATCGCGCACGGTATGCACGAACACCCCGTCGTCGGCGGCACGCGCGCTCATGCTGATCGGCACCTCGCCGATGCCGAAAACATACAGCATGTTGAATTGCCCCGGCTCGAAAGACGGCCGCGCCCCGGATGCCGGCGCCAATTCCAGCGTCACCGTATCCGGCAGTTCGCGCTGCACGCGCCGCACCCGATAAATCTCCGGCACGAAGGGATCGGAAGCCGGCACCGCAACCATGTCAGTGCCGCCCATAGACGTCGAGAATCTGGAGCCGCGTCGCGTGCAATCTGTTCACGAACACCGGCAGAAACCGTTTCATCATTTCATAGCCGAGATGATGATCCGCCTCGCATTTTCCGCGCAGACATTCCGCGTTGATCCCGATGGCGCGGGTGAGCTCCACCGCGCGGGCATCGAACATCCAGCGATAGGGCGGAACGAGCCAGGAGGCGCCCACGATTTCGCCCTCCCCGAGCGTCGCGAAGACGATCGGGGCGCGACCCGGCGCGGCGATCTCAAGCGCCACCTTGCCCTGGCGAATGAGGAAAAACTCGTTGGCCGGATCGCCCTCGTGAAACAGATATTGCTCCGGCTCGAAACGGTGGTTGCGGCCGCAGCCCGCCACCAGCTCGATGTAGGGGCGATCGAGCCCGGCAAAAAGCGGCTGTTCGGCGATCACGCGCTCAAGTCCCGCCATGACCCGTCCCCTGCGCGCGGCGCGACCCGGCGCGGATCGCGGCCGCTTCTTCGGTGATGTCGATGCCCACCGGGCACCAGGTGATGCAGCGGCCACAGCCGACGCAGCCCGACACGCCGAACTGGTCGATCCAGGTCGCGAGCTTGTGCGTCATCCATTGCCGGTAGCGCGACCGCGCGCTCTTACGAACGCTGCCGCCGTGGATGTAGCTAAAATCCATGGTGAAGCAGGAATCCCACTTGCGCACGCGCCCGGCCGATGTGCCGGTCAGGTCGCTGTGGTCCTCGACCGTTGTGCAGAAACAGGTTGGGCACACCATGGTGCAATTGGCACAGCTCAGACACCGCTCGGCCACCGCATCCCATCGCGGATGGTTCAGATTGCCGAGCAGCAGTTCCTTGATGCCGTGGGTTTCGAGGGTACGGCCCATCTGGCCCGCCGTGCACGCGACGATCGCATCGGCCTCACCGATATCGCCCTCTGTCGCGGCCCGATGCGGGACCGCATCGAGTATTTCGGCGCCGCGGTCGCTGCCGATCTCGACCAGAAACTCGTGCCGGCCGCCGTCGAGCAGCTCCGTCAACGCGAGGTCGAAACCCCGCTCCGCCCTCGGACCCGTCTGCATCGATACGCAGAAACAGGTGCCGCCGGCCTGGCCGCAGTTCACGGCCACGATGAAGGCGTTGCGCCGCCGCGCCTGGTAATCGACATCGGGATACGGCCCGTCGCAGAACACCTTGTCCTGAACGGCGATGGCGCTCAGCTCGCAGGCGCGCACGCCGATGAATGCCAATTGCGGGCATTGCTCCGCTTCGCTGTCGATGGCGAGGCTCCCGTCCGCCTCATGGCGGGCCGCCCACATCGACAGGACCGGCGGGTGCAGAAATTGCTTCCACGACTGCGGGCCGACGGAAAAGCCGAACAACGCGCCGTCGTCACGCCGCTGCAAATGATACCGGCCGGCCTCCTGCCGCTCGGTCCATCCGGCCGGCAAATCCTGCAATCGCACGATGTCGTCGTAGACGATCGCGCCATCGCGCGGCGTCGGCCCCAGCACCCGATATCCGCGTGCGGCCAGAGCATCGATCAGGGCCTGCAGGTCGTGGCAGGCGACCACCGCTCGCATGAAATCCGCGGGAGTGCGGCTCATCAATGCAGCTCCCTGCCGTGCCCCACGAGAACGAAACTCTAAGGCGTTCGGATCGCGGCCCCTTGATCTGCGTCAACCGCGCAATCGCGCCACTTGTGGGCCGCGCATCATTCACGTCGTTGCGGGCATGCCAACCCGCGCTATCGACGTGCAACGCTTGGCGTCACGACAAAGCGTCGCTCGTCTCGGCCCGGCGCCTTCGCTCGATGCGGTCGGCGACCTCGGTCCACGCCACGAAACCTTCATGATCGCCGCGGCGCTCATGCATCTTCGCCGCCTCTCGCGCCGCCGGCACCGCGCTGCTGCCATGCCGCGCCGCCCAGAAACGTGCGTACATGTCGTAGGCTTCCTCGGGCGTGATCCACATCATCGGATGCTCCAAATCGGCAGCCGCGATTGCAGCCGCCCCGGCGCGCGGGTCGTGCGCTGCATCGATGCCCGTTTCAATTCGCGGCGCTCGCAATGCGTTCCATGAAAATGATCGGCAAGGTCGAGCAGCGCGCGGCAGTTCCCGTTCCCGACCATGTCACGGACCTATGCCGCCGTTTCCCGGATCGCTGCGGCCCGGTGCCGTTTCGCGGCCATGTACCAGCCCATCCAATAGGCGTCATGCAAAACGCGGCTTTTGACGGGATGGTAGGGGCATTGGTCGATGGCAGGATAATCGTCCCGGCCCAACGCCCACGCATATTGCGTTGCAGCCTGTTCCACCGAGAGCTTCCGCAAGTGCCACCTGTCGAGTCGTTTCGGCCTTACTCACGGCGCTACTCATAATGGCGCCGGTTGTCAGATTTTTGACGCCGGCGCGCCGACCCGATCCAGGCAAACATTAATTCGGTTCACACCTCCGTTACGCCGGCCCGCACGGACCCCGTCCGGTAATTAGGGACGCGTCAAGACGGCGTCCCCCGCACGGTCTTCCGGCGCCGGCTGTGCCGGCGTTTTCGGCTGGATCGCGGGAAAGTCGGCCGCGCTCAGAGTCTCGCGGCTCAACAACAATGCGGCGCCCTTATCGAGATCGCCCCGCACCGATTTGAGGATGTCCGTCGCGCGATCGAACGCTTCCGCGATGACGTCGCGCACGGCGATATCGATTTCCCGTTCGGTCGCCTCGGCGGCCTGAAAATTGCCGGCCTGACCGCCGATGAGAAACGGCTGCGGCGCCGGCATATAGGTGCGCTGGCCGATCTTGTCGCTCATGCCGTGCCGCGTCACCATTTCAAGCGCGATTTCGGTTGCGCGTTGCAGATCGTCGGCCGCGCCCGTCGAAACGTCGCCGGCAAAAATCAGGCTTTCGGCCGCCCGCCCGCCCATCAACACGGCGATCCGGTTCTTGAGATCGCTTTCGGCAAGCAGGAAGCGGTCCTCGGTCGGCCGTTGGATCGTATATCCGAGCGCGCCGACGCCGCGCGGAATGATCGAGACTTTCAGGATCGGATCGACGCCCGGCAGATTGGCCGCCACCAAAGCGTGCCCCATCTCATGATAAGCGACGCGCCGGCGTTCATGCGCGCTGAGCACGCGGCTTTTCTTTTCCAGCCCGGCCACGATGCGTTCGATCGCCGCCGTGAAATCCTCGAGGCCAACGGAGTCGCCGTTGCGCCGCGTGGCGATGATGGCGGCCTCGTTCACGAGGTTGGCGATGTCGGCGCCGGTCAAACCGGTCGTCAGACCGGCAACCGCGTCGAGATCGACACCGGGCGCGAGCCGCACCTGCCGAACATGCACTTTCAGAATCTCGAGCCGGCCTTTGCGGTCCGGCCGGTCGACCAGCACCTGGCGGTCGAAGCGGCCGGCGCGCAACAGCGCCTGATCGAGGATTTCCGGCCGGTTGGTGGCGGCGAGCAGGATGACGCCCTCGCGCGGATCGAAGCCGTCGAGCTCGGCCAGGAGCTGGTTGAGCGTCTGCTCCTTCTCGTCGACGCCGCCAACAGCGCCCGCGGTTCGACTGCGACCCAAGGCATCCAGTTCGTCGATGAAGATGATGCAGGGCGCGTTCTTGCGCGCCTGCTCGAACAGGTCGCGGACGCGGGCGGCCCCGACGCCGACGAACAGTTCGACGAATTCCGAGCCCGATATCGAGAAGAACGGCACCTTGGCCTCGCCGGCGACGGCGCGCGCGAGCAGGGTCTTACCCGTGCCCGGCGGCCCGACCAGCAAAATGCCTTTCGGGACGCGGGCGCCGAGCCGGCCATAGGAACGCGGATCGCGCAGAAAGGCGACGACCTCCTCCAGCTCGAATTTCGCCTCGTCGACGCCGGCCACGTCCTTGAACGTAACCCTGGTGTCGGTTTCGGCATAGATCTTGGCGCGCGAGCGGCCGACCGCCATCAGCCCGCCCACGCCCTGCCCGCCGGCGTAACGCCGCATGATCAGAACCCAGACGAAATAGAAAATGGCTGCCGGGATGAGCCAGGACAATATGGTTTCGACGATGCCGCTCGACGGGACGCCCTTCACCACGACGTCATGAGCGGCCAGTTGATCGGCGAGCTGCGGATCGACCCGGGTCGCGTAGATCACGCGCTTGCCGCCCGGCAGGGGCGCCTTCAGCGTACCTTGTACAAAATTCGCGCCGACGTCGACCTCGGCCAGCTTGCCGTCGTCAAGCAGACGCTCGAATTCGCTGTAGGGTACGGTTTCGACCTGCGTGTAGCTCAGCCAGAAATATTGCAACGCCAGCATGCCGATCACCGCCGCCACGGTGTACCAGATCATCACTTGGCGTTTGCGCCCCTCCGGTTCCATTCATCGGCCCTGGATCTGATTAACCGCTCGCCCGCACTCTAGTGACGCAGTACGCAAAAAACGTTTTGACATCGCTCAATTCGTTACGAGCCGGGTATCCGATTAGATATTCATGACGGAATGGCCCCGGCGCGAACTCGATTCTTGCTCCAGCGTGGCCACGCCCTGTCGCCTTTGACGTGGCCATGCGGCGCGCCGCCTCACGCGGGCGGCGGACCGCCCGCCGACGCCAGCGCGTAGCGCGTCCGCAGCGCTTCCTCGCGCTCCATCATATCGAGCTGCTCGTTGATCGTCTTGATGGTCGCTTCCACCTCGGGCAGCAGCACCTTCTCCAGCGCACGCGCGCGCCGCTCGGTGCGGCGATATTCGCGCGCGAGACGATTGAGATTGCCGGTGCGGGCGGCGAGATCGGCCGAGGCCCAAAGCAGCCGTTCAAACGCGGCGCGGCAAGCCCTTGCCTCCGGCGAGGGATCGACCGCGGCCGGCTGCGGCGGCGCTTGCGGCGGTTCGCCGGCCGACAGCATGACGAGCCCGAGAAACAATGTGCGCGTGGCGCCGGGGACGGCCGGCGCGGGCGGCTTCGGATAGACCAGTAGCTGGTCCAGCCCGTGGCGCTCGACCGCCGCGGCAAGCGCGGAAGCCGCCGCCTCGGTGGCCGCCATCAGCGCGTCGCTGCGCGCGCGGTAGACCTTCAGCTGCTGCAGCATCTCGGTCGCCAGCAGCATGCGCTTCTCGTCGAGGAACTCGTAGCCCTGGCGCATGAGCTTGCGCTCCTCGGCCAGTTCGAGCGCGCCGCTGCGCGTCGGCGTCACCTCACGCATCGACGTCGCCCTTCGCTTCGAGATATTGCGCGATCTGCTTGTCCGACAGCCGGGTCAATTCGCTGCGCGGCAGCGGCGACAGCACCTTCCAGCCCGCTTCCATGCTTTGCTCGAGCGTGCGGCGGCCGCTTTGCCGGATCAGCATGTTCTCGAAGCGGTCGGCGAAGTCGAGATATTTCAGATCGAGCGGCGTCAGGCCATCGCGGCCGACCACGCTCGCCAGCACGCGAACGCGGGTCGCCTTGGCGTAGGAGGCATAGAGCTGGTTGGCGAGCGCCGGATGATCGGGATGCGAGTAATCCTTGCCGATGCCCTGCCCCATCAGCCGCGACAGGCTCGGCAGCACGTTGATCGGCGGAAACACGCCCTTGTGGTCGAGCGCGCGGTCGAGCACGACCTGCCCCTCCGTGATGTAGCCCGTCAGATCGGGGATCGGATGGCTGATGTCCTCCGCCGGCATGGTGAGGATCGGCAGCTGGGTCACCGTGCCTTGCGCGCCGCGCATGCAGCCGGCACGTTCGTAGAGCGAGGCGAGGTCGGAATACATGTAGCCGGGATAGCCCTTGCGGCTCGGCACTTCGCCGTGGCTGGTGGAGACCTCGCGCAGCGCCTCGCAGTAGTTGGTCATGTCGGTCATGATCACCAGCACGTGGCGGCCTTCCTCGGCCGCAAGGTATTCGGCGGCGGTGAGCGCAAAGCGCGGCGTCAGCAGCCTTTGCGTCGAGGATTCGCTCGCGAGATTGAGGAACATCACGGTATGGCCGACCGCGCCGGAGTCCTGCATGGTGCGGCGGAAGGTTTCCGCCGTGTCGTGCGCGATGCCGATGCCGACGAAAACGATGGCGAAGGCCTCCGCGCCGGCGGAGCGCAGCCGTGCGTTCTGCGCGATATCGCTCGCCAATTGATCGTGCGGCATGCCGCCGGCCGAAAACAGCGGCAGCTTCTGGCCGCGCACCAGGCTATTCATCAGGTCGATGGCGGTGACGCCGGTTTCGATGAAGTCGCGCGGCAGCTCGCGCGTCGTCGGATTGATCGGCGTGCCGTCGATCCGCAGGCGCTTGCGCGCGGCGATCGGCGGGCCGCCGTCGGCGGGCTGGCCGACGCCGTTGAACACGCGGCCGAGAAGACCGGGACCGACCGCGAAATGCAGCGGCTCGCCGAGAAAACGCACGCGCACGTCCTTGAGCCCGATACCGATGGTCGACTCCAGCACCTCGACCACCATGGCGTCCTGGTCGAGCGATACCACGCGGCCGAGCTTGGACGGCAATCCCGGCGCGCGGATCTCCACCGCTTCGTTGAGGCCGACCTCGACGTTGCGGCGCAGGAACAGCAGCGGGCCCTCGATCGCGGTCGCCGTGCCATGCGTGGTGAGTTCAGGCCGCATGGGACGCCCTTCTCAAGGCTGCCATGGCGGCCTCGACGCTTTCGCTCAAGTCCGAGAATTTCTCCAGTTCGCTTTCGCCGATCTCCTCGCCCATGCGTTGCAAGCGCCGCAGCACATCCAGCTCCGCGATGCGTTGCGGCGGCACGCCGTCGGCAAGGGCCTCTTCCGCCAGCGCGATGAAGCGCAGGATCAGCTTGAGCATGGCGGTCTGCCGCTGCGGTGAACAGTAGCGATCGACCTCCGAGAAGGCGGACTGGCGCAGAAAGGCCTCGTTCACGAGCTCCGCGCACAGCAGCGTCAGTTGCTGCGCCGGCGGCAGCGCATCCTTGCCGACGATGCGCGCCATGCGTTCGAGGTCGGCCTGGCGTTCGAGCAGCTTCAACAACCGTTCGCGATGCGCGAACCATTCGGAATTGCCGCGCTCGGTCCACCAGGCGGCAAAGCGCTGCGTGTTCTCCGAATAGGATTGCAGCGGGTGAATGGCCGGGAAGAAGCGGGCCTGCGCGCGTTCGCGGTCCAGGCCCCAGAACGAGCGCACGTAGCGCTTGGTATGACTGGTGACCGGCTCGGAGAAATCGCCGGCCGGCGGCGAGACGGCGCCGATGATGGTGAGCGAGCCCTCGCTTCCGGCGAGCGTCTTCACCTTGGCCGCACGCTCGTAGAACTCGGCCAGGCGCGAACCGAGATAGGCGGGATAGGCTCCCTCGCCCGGCAATTCGCCAAGCCGCCCGGAAACCTCGCGCAGCGCCTCGGCCCAGCGGCTGGTGGAGTCCGCCATCAAGGCGACATGCAGGCCCTGGTCGCGGAAATATTCACCGACCGTCACCGCGGTATAGATCGAGGCCTCGCGCGCGGCCACCGGCATGTTGGACGTATTGGCGATGATGATGGTGCGCTCCATCAAACCGCGTCCGTTGCGCGGATCGGTGAGCTGCGGAAATTCGTGCAGCACTTCCGCCATTTCATTGCCGCGCTCGCCGCAGCCGACATAGACGATGACGTCGGCGTCGCACCATTTGGCCAATGTCTCCTGCAGAATGGTCTTGCCGGTGCCGAAGCCGCCGGGGATCGCCGCCTGCCCGCCGCGCGCCACCGGGAATAATGTGTCGAGAATACGTTGGCCGGTGATCATCGGCTCATCGGCCGGCATCCGCTCGCGCACCGGCCGCGCCTGCCGCACCGGCCAGCGATGGAAAAAGCCGATGTCGCGGGTGCGCGCGCCGTCTTGCAGCCTGCACAGGACGGCATCGGCTGCGTAGCTTCCTGCTCCGACGATGCTCTCGACCGTGCCGCCGACATCCGGCGGCAACAGGCAGAGTTGTCGGACGCCATCGGGCAATTCTCCGATCGGCGTTCCGGGCGCGAGCCTGTCGCCGGCTTTCACCACGGGACGAAACGCGAGCGTCGCGGTCTGCGCATTCGCGTCGAGCGGCCGCAACAAGCCGTCGAAGATATGGCCGAGCAGTCCCGGTCCCAGCCTGACCGACAGCGCGCCGCCCGGCCCGTGCACCGGGTCGCCCGGGCGCAGGCCGGTGGTGTCTTCATAGACTTGACCGACCAGCTCGTCGCCCTTGAGGCGGATCACCTCGCCCGGC
>Ga0180222_1002991_pt1 | contig 11931 bp, 10 predicted proteins | sample eDN5th37CKraftOP_FD_151336 | JGI IMG/M metagenome (GOLD analysis project Ga0180222, IMG submission 151336) | Enriched Organic Plus compost microbial communities from Emeryville, California, USA - eDNA 5th pass 37_C Kraft OP (version 2) (version 2) ... | reverse complement strand
GCTGTTCAGCGCCTCGCGCAGGAACTGCACATTGGAGACGCCGGGTATTTCGACCGGATACTGGAAGCCCAGGAACAGACCTGCCGCTGCGCGCTCGTGCGGCTCCATGTCCAGCAGGTCCGCGCCGTCGAAGATCGCGCCGCCGCCCGTCACCTCATAGCCCGGCCGCCCGCCCAGCGTATAGGCCAGCGTCGACTTGCCAGCGCCGTTCGGACCCATGATCGCATGGATCTCGCCCGCATTGATGGTGAGCGACAGGCCCTTGAGGATGGGCTTGTCGGCGACGGCGGTCTGGAGGTCGGAGATGTTGAGCATCAGCATTGTCAATTCTTTTTGATCTGGAGGCGGGTTTCACATCCAAGCAACTCCGATGTGACATGATCAACCCAGTCCAAAACCTTCCTGAGCCGACCACCCGGTTCGTTCGGCTGATCTTCGCGGCACCGGGCGTTCTTCTCAGCCACCAACTCACTCGTCGGCAACGAAGGAAAGCTCATACAATTGGCATATCGCTGAGCGACCTCAGTGTCCTGCATTGAGAGAGCTTCATTCAGAACGAGAAAGGCCGGGCATTCATCTGCGGCGAGTGCTGCGCTTGGCAGAAAGACACAAGCGACAAGGGCGGCGAGCTTTATCATCCCACGCTCCCCTCGAGGCTGATCCCCAGCAGCTTCTGCGCTTCCACCGCGAATTCCATCGGCAGCTGTTGCAGCACCTCACGGGCGAAGCCGTTGACGATCAGGCTCACCGCGCTTTCCTGATCGAGCCCGCGCTGCATGGCATAGAAGAGCTGATCGTCGCTGATCTTGCTGGTCGTCGCCTCATGCTCGACGATGGCGCTGGGGTTCTTCACCTCGATATAGGGCACGGTGTGCGCGCCGCACTGGTCGCCCAGCAGCAGCGAATCGCACTGGGTGAAGTTGCGCGCGCCCTCGGCATTGGCGGCCATGCGCACGAGGCCGCGATAGGTGCCGTTGGAGCGCCCGGCGCTGATCCCCTTGGAGACGATGGTCGAGCGCGTGCCCTTGCCATTGTGGATCATCTTTGTGCCGGTGTCGGCTTGCTGGCGGTTGTTGGTCACCGCCACCGAATAGAATTCGCCGACGCTGTTCTCGCCATTGAGCACGCAACTCGGATATTTCCAGGTGATGGCGCTGCCGGTCTCCACCTGCGTCCAGCTCACCTTGCTGTTGCGGCCCTGGCAGAGCGCGCGCTTGGTGACGAAATTATAGATGCCGCCGCGCCCCTCGGCGTCGCCGGGGTACCAATTCTGCACGGTCGAATATTTGATTTCGGCATCATCGAGCACAACAAGCTCAACTACTGCGGCGTGGAGCTGGTTCTCGTCGCGCTGGGGGGCGGTGCAGCCTTCCAGATAGGAGACATAGGCGCCCTTGTCGGCAACGATCAGCGTGCGCTCGAACTGGCCGGTATTCTCCGCATTGATGCGGAAATAGGTGCTCAGCTCCATGGGGCAGCGCACGCCCTCGGGGATGTATACGAAGGTGCCGTCCGAGAAGACCGCGCAGTTGAGCGCCGCGAAATAATTGTCGTGCATCGGCACGACCTTGCCGAGCCAGCGCCGTACCAGATCGGGAAATTCGCGGATCGCTTCGCTGATCGAGCGGAAGATGACACCGGCTTCCTCCAGCTCCTTGCGGAAGGTGGTGGCGACCGAGACGCTGTCGAACACAGCATCGACCGCGACCCTGCGTGCGCCCGCGACATTGGCGAGCACCTTCTGTTCCTCGATCGGGATGCCGAGCTTCTCATAGGTGCGGCGAATCTCGGGGTCGAGCTCATCCAGGCTGGTCAGCTCGGCCTTTTTCTTCGGCGCCGCGTAATAATAGGCGTCCTGATAGTCGATCGGCGGCACGTCCAGCTTGGCCCAATCGGGCGGCGTCATGGTGAGCCAGTGGCGATAGGCCTTGAGCCGCCAGTCGAGCATCCAGTCCGGTTCGTCCTTCTTGGCCGAAATGAACTGGATCGTCTCTTCGGACAGACCCTTGGGCGCGAATTCCTGCTCGATGTCGGAGACAAAGCCCCACTCATAGTCGCTGGCCCTGCGCGCGGCGGCGAGCGCCTCGGCATTGCGCACGGTCATCTCCTCGTCCTGCTTCACGGACGGTGTCATGCCAGGGCCTCCCCATGACGCGCCGCGGGCGGAGCCAGGGCGAAAGCCGCGCCGGTGGCCGCTGTCGTCTCGGGCTGGACGGCCAGCTGCGCCAGCGTCACGCCGGCCAGCGTCTCGCGCACCAGCGCGTTGACGCCAATCCAGTGCGGCCGGATCGCGCAGGGGCGCTCCAGCGCGCAGCAGTCGGTGCCGTCCGCGTCGAGGCAGGCGGTGAGCGCGATGGGCCCGTCGACCGCCTCGATGATGTCCGCCAGCGTGATCGCAGCGGCCGGCCGGGCGAGCTTGATGCCGCCGCCGCTGCCGCGCGTGGCCTTGATGAGGCCGGCGCGGCCCAGCAGGCTGGCCAGCTTCTGCGCGGTCGGCACCGGAATGCCCGCCTCCAGCGCAAGGCTGGCGGCATTATGGCGCGCGCCGCCGCAATGACCGGCGGCCGTCCGCATCATCAGCACGGCATAATCGGCAAGGCTGGACAGGCGCATCTGCGAACGACTCTCAAATCGGACTAAATTAGTCTGATTCGGCACATGGTGCGGCCCGGCCATGAAATCAACCGGTAAATGCGATGCCCGAGGCCAGTCCTCGCCGGCCGTTGCACCGACGCAACGGCGGGAATGGCTCAGCTGATCCGGCTCAGCCGGGAAACCTCGCCTTCCAGGTTCGCACGATTCATCGAAAGGCGGATGACGATGCTGGCACGCTCGCGCAGCTCGGTCGGTGTCAGGCCGGTGAAATGCTTGATCTCGCGGATGAAGTGCGACTGGTCGTAGAAAGCATCCCCGCCCACATCCTGCCAGTCCAGCTCCTCGCGGGCCAGCACCTGGGCGCAGCGCAGCGCCCGATATTTGCGCGCGAGATATTTGGGCGGCGCGCCATAGAGTCGGTTGCACCAGCGTGCCAGCTGCCGCGCCGAAAGGCCGGTCGCTTCCTGCAGCGCCTCGACCCGCGGCGACTGCTCGTCCGCCAGCCAGCGATCCGTCTCGCCGACGAAACGCCGCTCGGCCGCCGTGACCGGATGCAGCTGACTGCGCAGGAAGGTCCAGAAGACATCCTCCGCCTTGCGCGGATCGTCGATCGACCGCAGCTGCAGCAATATATCGTGCCAGGCCGGCGTCGAATCCCCCAGATCGATCAGGTCATCCGTCACCTGATCGGCATCGCCCGCGCGCAGCGCAGCCCAGCCGAGCGGCAGGACGGTCGCCCCCACCACCTGGATGGGTCCGACGATGTCGAAATGGGTCGCCATGCTGGTGGGGCCCAGCAGACAGGCGTCCGGCGTCCTGATCGCGCGCCCATCGCTGAAATGATAGGTTCCCGAACCGGCCAGCATGAAACGGACCTGCGCGAAATCGGCGCGGGTATGGTCAGCGATGCGCGGCTGGTCGACGGTGAAGAGATACATGGCGCCGAAATATTCGGCGAGGTCCGCCGGCGGCACGAAGTAGCTCAGGGCCACCATATTGGCCGCGTCGGCGACGGAGAATATGTGACGCATCAGCGGTCCCGACCATCTCCACGGACGAAAGGAGCCGGCACGACAATTGCACGGCCCAGGTCGAGCAGGACAGGCGAATGGCTGTTTCGGCTCTTGCCGCCCCCTTTTCAACAGGGCGTTATAGGCATGAAATGGCCGGAATGTGAACGAAAAAAGCGGTCTGGCCGGCGGAACGCCGGTCAGACCGCTAAAGTTCAAGGTCTCTGAGCCGGACGACTGAGAGCCCTTCGGGTCGCGGGATTCGTTTAGAGCGACTCACAGAGCGATGATTGGACGGAATCGTCATGTGCCGATTTTTTGCGCCGCAAACGCGCGGCTTGCGGAATGCCGAACGCGCTGGTCATCCGCGCTTTTTGACCGCGAAAGCGGGCGCTGGCATAGGCCGCGCATGTACCGGCTGGCTCGTCCGTTCCTCTTCCGCCTCGACGCCGAAACAGCGCACCATGCGGCACTGGCGGCACTGCGTCTCCCATGGCCGCGGGCGGCCCGGCCAGACCCGATCCTTGCCCAGACCCTGTTCGGCCGCACCTTCGCGAGCCCCATCGGTCTGGCGGCGGGCCTCGACAAGGACGGGCATGTGGCGCATCGCATGGCGGCCTTCGGCTTCGGCTTCGCCGAGCTGGGCACCCTGACGCCGCTGCCCCAGCCAGGCAATCCGCGCCCGCGCCTGTTCCGGCTCGTGCAGGACGAGGCGATCATCAACAGGATGGGCTTCAACAATGCAGGTCAGGCAACTGCCCGGACACGCCTGACGGCACGCGGGCGCGCACCGCTCCCGATCGGCATCAATATCGGCGCCAACAAGGACGCGGCAGACCGCATCGCCGACTATGAGACCGGCGTGCGCGCCATGGCGCCGCTCGCCGACTATCTCACTGTCAACATCTCCTCGCCCAACACGCCGGGCCTGCGCGCGCTGCAGGACAAGGGCGCGCTCGACGCACTGCTGGAGCGCGTCATGGCCGCGCGGGGCGCGGATGGTCCGCCGATCCTGCTCAAGGTGGCGCCCGATCTCGAGCCCGCGGACATTGACGACATCGCCGGGCTCGCGCTGGCGCACCGGATCGACGGGCTCATCATCAGCAACACGACGATCAGCCGGCCCCCACTCCGCTCAGTCTTCAGGAACGAGACGGGCGGCCTCTCCGGCGCGCCGCTGCATGATCTGGCGCTGGCGCGGCTGCGCGATTTCCGCCGGCGCCTGGGCGACGCCCTGCTGCTGGTCGGCGCGGGCGGCATCGCCGATGCGGCGCAGGCCTATGCTCGCATCCGGGCGGGCGCTGGGCTGATCCAGATCTATTCGGCGCTGATCTATGAGGGGCCTTATCTGCCCGCGCGCATCAACAAAGGCCTCGCTGCACTGTTGAGGCGGGATGGTTTCACAGGCATCGGCGAGGCAGTTGGCGTCGATGCGAAGTGACGCTGGGAAAAGCTGGGCTGCTGCTGCAACCGAGCCGCCCCAAATGGGACCATCATGTGCTCCTGCGAAGACAGGAGCGCCGTCCATGATTTGGATGGCCTCCAATCAGGGCGCCGGCTCGACGAGCACGCGCCCTTCGCGCCGGGGATCATAGCCGCCATCGATATGGCCATTGCGGACGATGACGCCGTGCACGCCCGAATCCTCGCCCTCGCCGGGCTGCAGATCGATGCCGCGCGCCTTGAGCCCTTCGATCACGGCCGGCGGGAACTTGTCCACCTCTCCGCGAAAGGCCGGACCGCGCGCGACCAGATTGGGAAGCGTCAGCGCCTCCTGCGTCGGCAGGCCCCAATCCACCGCCGCGATCAGCGACTTGCCGACATAGGCGAGGATCGAATTGCCGCCGGCCGAGCCCATGGCGCCGGCGAAATGCCCCTCGCGATCGAGCATGATGAGCGGCACCATCGAGGAGCGCGGCCGCTTGCCCGGCGCGACCGCATTGGCGACGAGCCGCCCCTGCGCGTCGCGCGGCACGAAGGAGAAGTCCGTGAGCTGGTTGTTGAGGAAGAAGCCGTCGACCATCCGGCCCGATCCGAAGATGGATTCGACCGTGGTGGTCATGGAGACGACATTGCCATCCGCATCGCCGACGATGAAATGCGAGGTGCCGCCGGCCTCATGCGTCCCGTCGCGCCCCGCAAGCGCGGCGCCGGGGGGATTGCCGGCCTCGGGCGGCGGACCGGCGCGCTCGCCGATCAGCTGGGCCCGCGCCGCGACATAGGCCGGATCGAGCAGGCCCTGGATCGGCACATCGACGAACGCCCCGTCGCCGACATAGCGATCGCGGTCGGCATACATGATGCGGCTCGCCTGCGCGAACTCGAACCAGGCCTGCGGATCGTCCGGGCCCCGCGTCGCGATGTCGGTCCGCTCCAGCAGCGCGAGCAGCTCGAGGAAGCCGACACCGCTCGAGGGCGGCGGCGGTACGCAGACCCGATAGACCCGCCAGCCGTCGCACAGCGCGGCGCGCTTGACCGGCGCATAGGCTTCCAGATCGGCCAGCGTCATGCTGCTCGCCAGCTCGCCCTCATGCAGCCGGTCGACGATGCGCCGGGCGGTCTGTCCCTTGTAGAGCGCGTCCGGCCCCTGCGCCGCCAGACGCTGCAGGAATTCGGCATAGGGGGCATTGACCAGCCGGTCGCCGGTCTTCTTGAGCGTGCCGTCGCCCGCGCCGAAATAAGCGCGCACGTCCGGCGCGCCGAGCTGCGGGAAGGCGCCGATCGCCAGGAAGCGGCCCAGCCGGGGCGAGATGACGAAGCCCTCGCGCGCCGTCTGCTCGGCGTCGCCGAACAGGCTGTTCCAAGGGAGCTTGCCATGCTCGCCATGCGCCATGGCCAGCATCTTCACCGCGCCCGGTATGCCCGTCGACCGGCCGCTCAGCACCGCCGTCGGGAAAGGCAGCGGCCGGCCGTCCTCACCCATGAAGAGATTCTCGGTCGCGCCGGCCGGCGCCGTCTCGCGGCCGTCATAGACGCTCACCTCGCCGGTCGCGCCGTCGAGGAAGGTCATGAAGGCACCGCCGCCCATGCCGGTGCTCTGCGGCTCGACCAGCGAGAGCATCGCCTGGATCGCGATCGCCGCGTCCACCGCGCTGCCGCCGCGGCGCAGCACCGCCATGCCTGCCTCCGCCGCCAGCGGATTGGCCGCGACGACGAATATCTCCCGATGAGCCGGGGCAGCAGCCTGCGGGCTTTCCGGCCGGGGCGGCGCCGTGCCTGCCACGGAGCAGGCGGCGAGCGCCATGGCCGGCAGGATGGCGAGAAGGCGACGGAACATTGTCATGGATAAGCGACCCCCATTGATGGAGCGCACCCCGGACCGGGTGTCGTGTGGGTCGACACTGCGATCTCATGCCGGTCGGCGCAAGGGGACAGTGGTAGGGAAGGGTTAGGGGGTGGGTTTTCTGACGCAGCGTTGGAGGGCCCACCCTCCCGACCCCCTCCCACAAGCGGGAGGCCGAAATGCAACATCCCACCGGACAACGCCCGGGCTGGCCCTTACGGAAAGGCCTATCTATAGAAGCCCGTTCAGGTGCTGCGTGAGACGGCGCCGTCCGACCCTGGAGAGCCTGTTTGCGCGCGTTCGAGACCTTTCCCAATCTGACGACGATGTTCTTCATCCGCGCTGCCGAGCAGGGCGACAAGCCCTTCCTGTGGCGCAAGCGGGACGAGACCTGGCGCTCGATCGGCTGGCGCGAGGCGGCGGGGCAGGTCGCGGCGCTGGCCGAGGCACTGAAGGCGCTCGGCATCATGCCCGGCGACCGGGTGATGCTGGTCAGCGAGAACCGGCCGGAATTCTGCATCGCCGATCTCGCCATCATGGCCGCCGGCGCGATCACCGTGCCGACCTATATCACCAACACGACGCGCGACCATGCCCATATCATCTCGAACAGCGGCGCGCGGGCGGTCATCTTCTCCAATGCACGGATCGCCAAGGCGCTGATCCCCGCCGTCCTCCAGTCGCGCATCGAGATCGCCATCGCGATGGAGCCGCAGAAGGCGATGCAGAGCTCCGGCTTCGCGCTGCATGACTGGGACACGCTGATCCGCACCCATCCCGCGGACATCGAGGCCTGCGCCGCCGCGCAGACCGCCACGCGCGACGACGTCGCCTGCCTCATCTACACCAGCGGCACCGGCGGGGCGCCACGCGGCGTCATCCAGCATCACGGCTCGATCCTTGCCAATGTCGAAGGCGCCGTGGACATCATCGCCAATGATTTCGGCTGGGCGGACGAAGTGTTCCTCTCCTTCCTGCCGATCAGCCATGCCTATGAGCATTCGGGCGGCCAGTTCCTGCCGATCGGCCTGGGCGGCCAGATCTACTATGCCGAGAGCCTGGAGAAGCTGGCCACCAACATCGCCGAGGCGCGGCCGACCATCATGGTGGTCGTCCCCCGCCTGTTCGAGCTGCTGCGCGCGCGCGTCACCAAGGCGATCGAGAAGCAAGGCAGGCTGCCTGCCGCCATGCTGGCGCAGATGCTGCGCGTCGGCGGCAAGCGGGCGGCGGGCGAACGGCTCTCCATCCTCGACCGGGCCGTGGAGAAGCTGCTCCAGCGCACTCTGGCGCCGAAGATCCGCGCGCGCTTCGGCGGGCGCATGAAGGCGCTGGTCTCGGGCGGCGCGCCGCTCAACCCGGATGTCGGCATCTTCTTCCAGTCGCTCGGGCTCACCCTGCTGCAGGGCTATGGGCAGACCGAGGCCGGACCGGTCATCAGCTGCAACCGCCCCTCCGTGGGCCTGCGCATGGACACGGTCGGGCCGCCGCTCAAGGGGGTGGCGCTGCGCATCGCCGACGATGGCGAGATACTGGTGCGCGGCGAGCTGGTGATGAAGGGCTATTGGAACAACGAGGCCGAGACCGCGCGCACCATCCGCGACGGCTGGCTGCACACGGGCGACATCGGCGAGCTCGACGCGCAGGGCCGCCTCAAGATCACCGACCGCAAGAAGGACCTGATCGTCAACGACAAGGGCGACAATGTCGCGCCCCAGAAGCTGGAGGGCATGCTCACCCTGCAGCCCGAGATCGGCCAGGTGATGGTCTATGGCGATCGGCGGCCGAACATCGTCGCGCTCATCGTGCCCAATCCGGAATGGATGACGGAATGGGCGCATGCCAATGGCAAGCCCGCCGATCTCGCGGCGCTGCGCGGCGACCCCGCCTTCCATGCCGCCATCCGCGCGGCCGTCGACCGCGTGAATGCCGAGCTCTCGGTGATCGAGAAGGTCCGCCGGTTCGCGCTCGCCGACGAGCCCTTCACCATCGAGAACGAGATGCTGACGCCCAAGCAGTCGATCCGCCGCCACGTCATCCGCGCGCGCTATCAGGACCGACTGGATGCGCTTTATGGCGCGAGAACGGAGGATTGAGGAGGCCGCGCTGTTCGGGCCGGACGCTGCCGCTATGCATTCCATCCATAGGAGCCCTGGGCTCCTGCCTTCGCAGGCGCACTGCTTCCATCATTTGAACGGTCACGCCCGCCAGCGGGCCGACGATCTCAGCGGTTGCCGGCCCCCGGCGTGCGATAGGGGATGAAATCGCCCAGCGCGCAGCTGCCGCTCGGCATGCCGCTCGGCAGGTTGACGACCCGCGCGATGTCGCCACGGCAATATTGGCTGGTCGTCCGGTTGAGCACCAGCGTGTCGCCCTGCGCGAGGCCACGGCAGGCGCCCTGGAGATTGTTGCGATAGACGAGGTCGTTGCTGACCTTGTAGATCAGCGTGTGATCGCCGATCGGCCGCAGGTTGGCGCCGCCGCGATCGGCATTGACGCAGGACACCGGCTCGCCCGGCACCTTGCCCTCGATCGCCTTCGCCAGATCGCGCGCCTCGCGCGTGCCGAGCTCGGTCTCGCTGTTGTTGGTGGTCTGGGCACAGGCGGCCATCGGCAATGCCAGGGCCGCGAGCATGATCCATCTCATATGTGCTTCTCCTCTCGCCCCGCCATGATGATGATCGTGAACATAGCAGGGTCCACGCAGACTCGCATCCCATGCCACAGATAGCCTGACTGGCCACTGAACGCGCTGCGTCGGCGGTTCGGATCGCGGCTCTGGGGCGGGGAGTGGACATATCTGTCCCGTTCGCCCTGAGCGAAGTCGAAGGGTTGAAACGAGTCACGTGCCTCGTTTCAACCCTTCGACTTCGCTCAGGGCGAACGGTTCTTATATAGGTTCCTGATAAGGCAGATTGCTCTCGCGCAGTCGAACCGGCTGTCGAGAATGCCCTTCCCGACGGTGTAGGGCTCAATTGTTACAACCTTTCCGTTGACCCGAACCGAAGAGGACGCAAGGGCAGGAACCAGATCATCCGATCGCCCCATAATCGCGAAGCCCGTAGCGCGGCTCAGCCCCGGTCCTTTTCGGCGCGCCGGCGCGCCAGTTCCGCGACGCTCGCGGCGCGCATGAAGGGGTTGGTCGCCCGTTCGAGCGCGATGGTGGTGGGCACGGTCGCCTGCCCCTGCGCCCGCATCGCCTCCACCTGCGCCAGCCGCGCCCGCACGGCCGCGTTGTCCGGCTCGGCGCGCTCGGCATAGCGTCCGTTCGAGAGCGTATATTCATGCGCGCAATAGACCTGCGTCTCGTCCGGCAGGGCCTCGAAGCGGCGCATGTTCGCATACATCTGCGCCGCCGTGCCCTCGAACAGCCGGCCGCAGCCCATGGCGAACATGGTGTCGCCCACGAAGACGATGCCGTCCTGCGCGAAATGATAGGCGATGTGCCCCGCAGTGTGCGCCGGCACGGCCATCACGAGAGCCTCATGATCGCCCAGCCGCACCCGGTCGCCTTCCCCCACCGGACGATCGACGCCGGGGATCTTCGCCAGCTCGGCCGCGGGCGCCGTCACGCTCGCACCCGTCGCCGCGACGATGCCGGCATTGCCGCCGATATGATCGCCATGCCAGTGCGTGTTCCAGATCTGGCCGATCCGCCAGCCACGCGCCTGCGCCGCCGCCAGCACCGGCTCGGCGACCGAGGGATCAACGGCCAGTGTCTCCCTGCTCGCGGGATCGTGCACCAGCCAGACATAATTGTCGCTGAGCACCGGCACCCGAACGATCTCAAGCTCCGCCATCGGCTTCCTCCAGATTGATGAGCGCATCGCGCGTGATCCGGTGCGTCAGGGCTTCCGCATCGCTTGGCGCGACACGCGGCGCGCCCGTGCCGACCCATAGCGGCGAATAGTCGCCGCGTCCCGCCGCTTCCGCCTTCGCCCGGAGCGGCGCCAGCGCGTTGGACGCATAGGGGAAGGCCGGCACTTCCGCGCGAAGCGGCCCGAGATCGCGCATCAGCCGATTGCGGATGCCGCGCGCCTCACGGCCCGAGAGCAGGTTGGTGAAGGCGGCGTCCGCCGACCGCGGCATGCCCAGCAGGGTGCGGAAGGCGGGCGAAATCAGGCTCTGCGGCGTCGCCAGATAGGCCGTGCCGATCTGCACGGCGCTTGCGCCCGCTTGCAAGGCGGCCGCCATGTCCGCGCCGTCGACGATCCCGCCGGCGGCGATCACCGGCAGGTCCGGCCGGTCGCGCAGCAGGGCGGCGAGCGGTGTCGGCCGGTGCCGCTCGCCCAGGAACCAGCCCGCATGGCCGCCCGCCTCCGCGCCTTGCAGGATGACGGCATCGCAGCCCCGGTCCGCCAGCCAATGCGCCTCCGCCGCCGTCGTGGCGCTGGCGAGGATGCGCACGCCCGCCGCGCGGACCCGATCCAGCAGCGCCGCCCCGGGCAGGCCGAAATGGAAGCTCACCAGCGCCGGCCGCACGGCCTCGACGACCACGCACATGACATCGTCGAACGGCCGGCGCAGCGGCGGCGGTTCGCCCGGCGCCACGCCTTCCTCGGCGAAATAGGGCGCGAGCAGCGCCAGCCATGCCGTCTCGTCGGGCGGATCGGGGAGATGATGGCAGAAGAAGTTGAGGTTGAGCGGCCCATCGACCGCCGCCCGCACCTCCGCGACCTGCGCGCGCAACTGGTCGGCCGAAAGCATGGCCGCCGGCAGCGAACCGACTGCCCCGCCGCGCATCGCCGCGATGGCCAGCGCCGTGCCGCCCGCTCCGGCCATCGGCGCCTGCACGATGGGCACGGTGGCGCCGGTCATGGCGAGAAACGCCTCGCAGGCGACTGGCCAGCCGGTCATCGCGTATCGCTCCCGAGATTCGTTGCGCGCGAAGGCGGCGGTTCAGAGCAGTCGGACCGATCGCCGACCCTCCGGGTTCCCGCCTTCGCAAGGCCCTTCATGGTGTCTCGCCTGCTCGAACAGGACCTGCTTGTGCTCCTGCGAAGGCAGGAGTCCAGGGCGGCAGCGCCCCGCCCATATGCCCTGGGC
>Ga0180222_1002988_pt1 | contig 11934 bp, 10 predicted proteins | sample eDN5th37CKraftOP_FD_151336 | JGI IMG/M metagenome (GOLD analysis project Ga0180222, IMG submission 151336) | Enriched Organic Plus compost microbial communities from Emeryville, California, USA - eDNA 5th pass 37_C Kraft OP (version 2) (version 2) ... | reverse complement strand
ATAAACCATCGGCAGCCCCTGCTCGGTGACGCGCGCCACCGCGATGTTGAGCCGCACATCGCTCTTGTTGCGCCAATAGGGCGAACCGTTCGGCACCACGAGTAGTTCGGCGCCGGTCTCGGCCAGACACTCGACGATCTCCTCGCCCCAGATGTCCTCGCAGACCGGAAGCCCCAGGCGCACGCCGCGGAAGCTCACCGGCCCCGGCATCGGGCCGGGCACGAACACCCGCTTCTCGTCGAACACGCCGTAGTTCGGCAGGTCGACCTTGTAGCGCAGGGCGGCAATCACGCCGCCGTCGAGCAGCGCCACCGCATTGTAGAGCTTGCCGCCCTCGACCCAGGGCGAGCCGATCAGCATGGCGGGACCGGGCGACGCGGTCTCGCGCGCCAGCGTCTCGACCGCGGCCCGGCAGGCGGCCTGGAAGGCCGGCTTGAGCACGAGGTCCTCGGGCGGATAGCCGGCGATGAACAGTTCGGGGAAGACGACGAGATCGGCGCCCTGCGCCGCCGCCTCAGTGCGCGCGCGGCGCGCTTTTTCGGTGTTGGCGGCGACATCGCCCACGGTCGGATTGAGCTGGGCGACGGCGATGGCGAGTTTGTCGGCGGGACGGGCGTTCATGCTGTTGATGTAACGCCTAGGCCGCTATCGGGCAATCGTCGCTCGGGAGACACCCCGCTCGTCCCCGCGCAAGCGGAAACCCGGCACGACCATTGCCGAATTTCGCTCGGCGCCGGATTCCCGCTTGCGCGGGAATGAGCGGAATGTGTGGGCCGCGCCTTCCTACAGCCCCGCCGCGGCCGGCAGCGGCTCGGTGCGCTCCGTGCGCTCCTTCTTGAGCAGCTCTGCCAGCAGGAAGGCGAGATCGATCGCCTGCTCGGCATTGAGCCGCGGATCGCAGACCGTGTGATAGCGGTCGTTGAGGTCGGCGTCGGTGATGGCGCGGGCACCGCCGGTGCATTCGGTGACGTTCTGCCCGGTCATCTCCAGATGCACGCCGCCGGCATAGGTACCTTCGGCCTGATGCACTTCGAAGAAGCTCTTCACCTCTTTCAGGATCAGGTCGAACGGCCGCGTCTTGTAGCCGGTAGCCGACGTGATGGTGTTGCCGTGCATCGGGTCGCAGGACCAGACCACGACCTTGCCCTCGCGCTCCACCGCGCGGATCAACGCCGGCAGATGATCGCCCACCTTCTCGGCGCCGAAGCGGCCGATCAGGGTCAGGCGGCCGGCTTCATTGTCCGGATTGAGCAGGTCGATCAGCCGCAAGAGATCGTCGGGCTTGAGCGAGGGGCCGCATTTCAAGCCCAGCGGGTTCTTCACGCCGCGCGCATATTCGATATGGGCGTGATCGTACTGGCGCGTGCGGTCGCCGATCCACAGCATGTGGCCGGAGGTGGCGTACCAGTCGCCGGTGGTGGAATCGATGCGGGTCAGCGCCTCTTCATAGCCGAGCAGCAGCGCCTCGTGGCTGGTGTAGAACTCGGTCGTGCGCAGCTCGGGATGGCTTTCCAGGTCGAGGCCGCAGGCCTGCATGAAGCCGAGCGCCTCCGAAATACGGTCGGACAGTTCGACATAGCGCCGCGACTGCGGGCTATCCTTCACGAAGCCGAGCATCCATTGCCGCACGCTGGCGAGATTGGCGTAGCCGCCCTGCGCGAAGGCGCGCAGGAGATTGAGCGTGGCCGCCGACTGGCGATAGGCCTCGACCTGCCGGCGCGGATCGGGAATGCGCGCTTCCGGCGTGAAGGCGATGTCGTTGATGATGTCGCCGCGATAGCTCGGCAGCTCGACGCCATTGCGCTTCTCGACCGGCGACGAACGCGGCTTGGCGAACTGACCGGCGATACGGCCGACCTTCACGACCGGCGAGGCGGCGGCATAAGTGAGCACCACCGCCATCTGCAGGAACATGCGGAAGAAATCGCGGATATTGTTGGGGCCGTGCTCGGCGAAGCTTTCCGCGCAATCGCCGCCCTGCAGCAGGAAAGCCTCGCGATTGGCCACGCGCGCCAGCCGCTTCTTCAGGCTGCGCGCCTCGCCGGCAAAAACCAGCGGCGGAAAGGTCGCGAGCTGCTTCTCGGTGTCGGCCAGGGCCTGCCGGTCCGGATAGTCCGGAACCTGCTGGATCGGCTTGTTGCGCCAGCTATCGGGCGTCCAACGCTCAGACATTACCAAATACTCCAACGACTCCAATGGCCTTGGGCCGCCTTATACACGAGAGCCCCCGGGGCAGGCCAGAACTAAGGAAAAGGGCCGTTCCGGGGCCTGTCCCGGGCGCACTGCAGCACGAAGTGCTGCTGTGCAGACCCGGGACCGTTACATTTTCGGAGCCCAGAACGGTCCCGGCTCTGCGGCGCAGCGTTACACGCTGCGCCGCGTCGGGGACACCGCCCTATTCGGCCGCCTCGCGCCCGTAGCTCGCCGCCTTTTCGCGCATGGTGACCAGTTCCTCGGCCGCGGTCGGGTGCACCGCCATGGTGGCGTCGAAATCGGCCTTGGTCGCCCCCATCCGCACCGCCACGCCGATGACCTGGATCAGTTCGCCGGCGTCCGGGCCGACTATATGGCAGCCCACCACCCGATCGGTGAGGCCGTCCACCAGGAGCTTCATGAAGGTCCGCGTTTGGCGGCCGGACAGCGTCGCCTTCATCGGCCGGAACGAGGTCTTGTAGACATCCAACTTGGCCAGCTGCGCGCGCGCCTGCGTCTCGGTCAGTCCGATGACGCCGACCTCCGGCTCTGTGAACACCGCGGTCGGGACGTTGCCGTGATCGACCGGCGTCGGCTTGCCGCCAAAGACGGTATCGGCGAAGGCGTGGCCCTCGCGGATCGCCACCGGTGTGAGATTGACGCGGTTGGTCACGTCGCCGACCGCATAGATGCTCGGCACCGACGTGCGCGAATACTGGTCCACCTCGATGCCGCCGTGCTCGTGGATCCGAACGCCGAGGTGCTCGAGGCCGAGCCCCATCAAATTCGGCCGCCGCCCGATGGCGAACATCACCTTGTCGGCGGCAATCGCGGTCTGGTCGGACAGATGCGCGACGAATTCCTCGCCGTTCTTCTCGATCGCCGTAACCGTATGCCCGCACAGCACGTTGATCCCGCGCGCGCGCAGCTCGTTGCGCACATGCTCGCGCACATCGTCGTCGAAGCCGCGCAGGATATTCTCGCCGCGATAGACCAGCGTCACCTCGCTGCCGAGGCCGTTGAAGATCGAAGCGAACTCCAACGCGATATAACCGCCGCCCTGGATGACGATGCGCTCGGGCAGTGCGGGCAGATGCAAGGCTTCGTTGGAGGAAATGACGTGCTCGAGGCCGGGGATTTTCGGTCCGTAATGCGGCCAGGCGCCGGTCGCGATCAGGATCGTCTGCGCCTTGACGCGCGCGCCGGACGACAGCAGCCGCACGGTGTGCGCATCCTCCAGAACGGCGCGACTCTTCACCAGCTCGACTTTCCAGCGCTCGAGCGTCGCGGTGTAGGCGGCTTCCAGCCGCGTAATTTCGCGGTCCTTGTTGGCGATCAGCGTCGGCCAGTCGAACTTCGGCTCCCCGACCGTCCAGCCGAAGCCGGCGGCGTCCTCGAACTCGTCGGCAAAGCGCGAAGCATAAACGAGGAGCTTCTTGGGCACGCAGCCGCGAATGACGCAGGTGCCGCCGACGCGGAATTCCTCCGCGGCCATCACGCGCGCACCATGGCTCGCGGCGATGCGCGCCGCGCGCACGCCGCCCGAGCCAGCCCCGATCACGAAAAGGTCGACTTCGTCGTCCGCCATGCCGATGACGCCCCGCGCCGGCGCCGGACCTCGAGCGTCCGGCGGCCGGGCGCTACATGGCGTGTCCCTTCTTCTTCAACTCGTCGCGCATCTTGGCCACGACTTCGTCGGATAGCTTGTTCGCCCAGTTTTGCGCGAAACGCATGCTGCCGTCGATCACGGCCGGCTGCGCCTTGAGCAGCTTCTGGCCCGAGGGCGATTTGTAGAAGACGAGGATGTCCTTGAGCTCCTGCGCGGTGAAATGGGTCGCGTAGAGCTTCGCCACTTCGCCGGTCAGCTCGCTGAAGCGCGGCTGCAGATCACTGCGCATCTTGGCGGCGATCTCGTTGAGATCGCCGGCGAGCTGCGGGTTCTGCTGCAGGTAGAGGAGCTTGGCCTGCTCGATCACGCCCGCGATCAACGGGTTGAAGAGATCGGTCGCCCCGGTGATGGTGATCAGTTCCTTGGCCTCGGCCAGCGCCGCCGGCGACGGGTTCTGCTGCGCAAAGGCGCCGGGTGCCGCGCTGAGGGCGAGGACAACCGTCGCCAGGCGAGCGGCGCGAAAAGTGGCCCTTGTGCAATTCATCTTGGTCTGCTCCGTTTCGCTAAAGGCCCCGGTATCGTGGTTCGGAAATTCGCTTCATGTCCTGCCGCGAGCGAATCAAGCGAATTCCTAAACCAACCGACACTAGAACGTTGAGTTTGCTGGTGTCCTTCGATTCTGAAGTTCGCGTCCGAGCGTGCTGCAGGGTGTTGCGAACTTCGGAATCGGGACACTAGCGCTCGATAATCCTGACGCCGTCCGCCCCGGCCAGAATGGCCATGTGCGCGAGATCGATGAAAAGACCGTGTTCCATGACCCCCGGGACGTCCGCCAGCGCATGCGCCATCGCGCGCGGATCGTCAATCGAGCCGAGCGCCGCGTCGACAATCCAGTGACCGCCATCCGTGACGAAAGCATGGCCGTCCTTGCCGCTGCGCAGGCGAATTTCCGCCGGCGCCTGAAGGGCGGCCACCGCTTTCATGACCGCCCGGCGGGTCGCCTCGGCGCCGAAGGGCGCCACTTCGACGGGCAAAGGAAAACGGCCGAGCCGGGGCACCCATTTGCTCTCGTCGGCGATCACGATCATGCGCGCGGACGCCCCCGCCACGATTTTTTCCCGGAGCAATGCGCCGCCGCCGCCCTTGATCAGCGCCAGTTCGGGCCCGATCTCGTCGGCCCCATCCACCGTCAGGTCCAGATCCGGCGTTTCTTCGAGCGTGGTCAGTGGAATGCCGCAGCGACGCGCGTCCGCCTCCGTGGCGTCCGACGTCGGCACCGCGACGACATCCAGACCGTTGCGCACGCGCTCGCCGACCAGTTCGACGAAATGGCGGGCCGTCGAGCCCGTCCCCAGCCCGAGTCGCATGCCGGGACGCACGAATTCGACGGCACGAGCAGCGGCGGCTCGTTTCAGGGCATCGGCATTCATCGGGACCACTTGATGACCGAGCGAGGTTTTTTCGCGTTTTTCGAATTTGCCGGACCGACTGTCTAGCCCCCTTCGCGCCGCCTGAATAGCCGAAAATCGCTTATCCCGTCCCGGCTCCGTAATTCGCCTTGCATCAACCGCCCGCCAAGGTTAGCAGCACACATCATGCCCGCGCCCACCATCGTCTTCGACCTCGACGGCACCCTGATCGATACCGCGCCCGATCTGATCGACACCCTCAACGTGGTGTTCGCGCGCGAGGGCATGCCGCCCGTGCCCTATGACGCGGCGCGCAACCTGATCGGCGGCGGCGCGCGCGCGATGATCGTGCGCGGCGTCGAAGCGGAAGGCCGAGTGCTTTCGTCCAGCAAGCTCGATCAGATGTTCGCGGATTTTCTCGCGCACTACAGCGCGCATATCGCGGACCGCTCGCGCCCCTTCCCCGGGCTGGTCGAAGCGCTCGATGCGCTGGCCGCGCAAGGACACCGGCTGGCGGTGTGCACCAACAAGCTCGAACGCCTGTCGGTTGCGCTCCTCAAGGCACTCGATCTCGCCGGCCGCTTCACCGCGATCTGCGGACAGGACACGTTCGGCATCCAGAAACCGGACCCGGAGGTCCTGCGCCGCACGATCGCGGCGGCGGGCGGCGACCCGCGCCACGCCATCATGATCGGCGATTCCGTGACCGATATCCGTACCGCGCGCGCCGCCGGAGTTCCGGTCATCGCGGTCGACTTCGGCTATAGCGAAAAACCGGTTTCCGAATTCGGTCCCGACCACATCATCGGGCATTTCGGGCAATTACCGGCCTCGGTTGCGGCCATCTTCTCAGAAAAGCGGTGAAAAGGTAGGCCGATATGGTTAACAGGGTTAAGGTTAACGGAGTGCGAAATGTTGCGCCAAGATGACGGCCCCCGTATCCTGCTGCCCGGCTGGGCGGCATCTGTCGCTCGATCGAGTGGACGGGTTGGAACAATGATGTACCGGGTTGTAGCGATCGTCGGCGCTGCGCTTGCTCTCGCGGCGTGCTCGTCGAGTTCTGACTGGGCGAATCTCGACGTGTTGAAACCGGCGCCCATGATGGACACGGTTCAGTTCGAGTCGGATCCGCCGGGAGCGGAAGCCAAGGTATCCAACGGACAAACCTGCCGCACGCCTTGCGCGCTGGCCTTGCCGACCGCCGCCCCGCTGACCGTCACCTTCACGCTCAATGGTTATCAGCCGGAAACCGAGAACCTCGAGGTTGTCGACAATACCGGTGCGCCGCCGAACCTGCGGCCGAACCCGGTGTCCGTGGCCCTCACTGCGGCTCCGCCGCCGCCCAAGCCCGCCAAGAAGCCGGTGAAGAAGAAGCGGCCGGTCGCCAAGAAGCCCGCGCCCAAGGCCGCAGCGAAAAAGCCGGCGGCTCCAAAACCCGCCCCGGCCCCGGCAAGCGCGCCGGCGCCCGCCCCTGCCCCGATGCCGGCGGAACCGCCGCCGCAGCAGGCACCGTCGCCCTGGCCGACCGCGCCCGAGCCGCAGCGCTGACGAGCGGGCGCTTATTCGATTGCGAACGACGGCCCGCGAAGACCTTCGCGGGCCGTTTTCGTTCCGCACGGCCGACTGCGCTGGACGCTGTAGCCATTATCGGCGACAATTCATATATAGGGCTTCTATCTGACGGCGGCGCCCGCTCGAAGCCGAACGGGACGCGACGAAAAACAAGCCGCTGCGCGGGGATGGATGATGGCACCGGCTGACGGCACTTCAGCACTCGAAATCGATCGCGCCGGTCCGCGCCCGCGCGCGCTGGTCGACCCCTTTGCGCGCGCGATCACCTATTTGCGCGTCTCCGTCACCGACCGCTGCGATTTCCGCTGCGTCTATTGCATGTCGGAGCACATGACGTTCCTGCCCAAGGCCGACCTGCTCAGCCTCGAGGAACTCGACCGGCTGTGCAGCGCCTTTGTCGCCAAGGGCGTGACCAAGCTGCGCCTGACCGGCGGCGAGCCGCTGGTGCGGCGCGGAATCATGACGCTGGTCGCGTCGCTGTCGCGGCACCTCGAGAGCGGGGCGCTGCAGGAACTGACGCTGACGACCAACGGGTCGCAGCTGACGAAATACGCCGCCGAACTAAAAGGCCATGGCGTCGAGCGCATCAACGTGTCGCTGGACACGCTCGATCCGGACAAATTCCGCGCCATCACCCGCTGGGGCGAGCTCGACAAGGTGCTCGCCGGCATCGATGCCGCCCAGGCGGCCGGCCTGAAAATCAAGATCAACGCGGTCGCCCTTAAGGGCGTCAACGAGGACGAGATTGAAGGCATGATCGAGTGGGCGCACGGCCGCGGTATGGATCTCACCGTGATCGAGGTGATGCCGCTCGGCGACATCGAGGAATCCCGCCTCGACCAGTATTTGCCGTTGTCCTTGGTGCGCGCGCGCCTCGCCGAACGCTACACTCTGGAAGACATCGACTACCGCACCGGCGGACCGGCGCGCTATATGCGCGTCAGGGAAACCGGCGGACGCCTCGGCTTCATCACGCCGCTCACCCATAATTTCTGCGAGTCGTGCAATCGCGTGCGCATCACCTGTACCGGCACGCTGTTCATGTGTCTGGGTCAGGAAGACGCTGCCGATTTGCGCGCGCCACTGCGCGCCTCGGAAAGCGACGATCTCCTTCATACGGCCATCGATGCGGCCATCGCCCGCAAGCCGAAAGGGCACGATTTCGTGATCGACCGCCGCCGGCACCGCCCGGCGCTCTCGCGCCATATGAGCGTGACCGGCGGTTAGCCCCTCCCCGAGCGTCCACGTCCCGGCCGGGCCTGTCGCATGGTTCCCCTGACACGCTCAGCGGTCGGCCGGGGCCCCTGAGCCCTGGCCGGGCTGTCCGGCGCCGCAACCGATCCGGCTGCTCGGCCCCCCGCGCCCCGGCCCAAGTATTTAATAATACCAAATTCGCCATTGACGGCCGAGGTCACCATCGGATTAAGGTGGGTCGGTTCGGCCGCAAAGGCCAAGCTGTGGGGACTGAACGCAAAAACAACAACGCCGGCCGGCGGTACCGGCCCGCAGAGGGGAGATGCTATTGGGCGCTCTCGACGCAATCCTGAAGGCATTGCTGCCGGTTTCGCGCATCATCGACGCGATCAATACCTGGCTCGGCAAACGTCTTTCCTGGCTCGTTATCGCCGCCGTGCTCGTTTCGGCGGTCAACGCCACCGTCCGCAAGGTGTTCGACACGTCCTCGAACGCCTGGCTCGAGTTGCAGTGGGTGCTGTTCAGCGTCGTGTTCCTGCTGTGCTCGCCGTGGACGCTGCTCGCCAACGAGCACATCCGGATCGATATCGTGAACAATATGCTGCCCAAGCGCGTGCGCGATATCATCGATGTGATCGGCCACACGTTCTTCCTGCTGCCCCTGACGATCGTCATGATCGCGACCAGCGTTCCGTTCTTCATCACCTCATACGAACAGAACGAACAGTCCTTGAATGCCGGAGGTCTGCCGCAATGGCCGACCAAAGGGCTCATCATGATCGCGTTCGCGCTGCTGTTCGTTCAGGGCATTTCCGAACTGGTGAAGCGCCTCGCCGTCATGCGCGATCTCATTCCGGATCCGCACATGGGCCAGAAGAGCTCGCTCGAAATGGAAGCCGAAGAACTGATCGGCGCCATGGAAAAACAATAGGCGGCGGGAGTCGGGGGACATGGAAGCTTTTTTCATCGCCAACATGGCTCCGATCATGTTCGGAGCCCTGGTCGTCTTTTTGCTGCTCGGTTACCCGGCCGCCTTTTCGCTCGGCGCGGTCGGCCTGCTCTTCGGCCTGATCGGCATCGAACTCGGCCAATTCGCGCCTGACTTCTTGCAGGCCCTGCCCGAGCGCATTTACGGCGTCATGAACAACGACACGTTGCTCGCGATCCCGTTCTTCACCTTCATGGGACTGGTACTCGAGCGATCCGGCATGGCGGAGGATCTGCTCGACACGATCGGGCAACTGTTCGGCACCGTACGCGGCGGCCTCGCCTATGCCGTGGTCTTCGTCGGCGCCCTGCTCGCCGCGACCACCGGCGTGGTCGCCGCTTCGGTGATTTCGATGGGCCTGATCTCGCTGCCGATCATGCTGCGCTATGGCTATGACCGGCGCGTCGCCACCGGCGTCATTGCCGCCTCGGGCACCCTGGCGCAGATCATCCCGCCCTCGATCGTGCTGATCGTCATGGCCGACCAGCTCGGCCGCTCCGTCGGCGACATGTACGAAGGCGCCTTCATCCCCGGCCTCGTGCTTTCCGGGCTCTACGCCGCTTACGTCTTCTTGATCACGCTGATCGCGCCCAAAGCGGCGCCGGGGCTGCCGCCCGAGGCGATCGGATTCCGCGAATCGAATGGCAGCCGCGGCCTGACATCGCTCGGCGTCCTTGCCCTGGCGAGCGCGGTTTTTGCCTGGCTCGTCATGCGCAACTCGACGTCGCATGGGGCGGACTACGTCGTCCTGAGCCTGTTCTTCGGCATCCTGTTCGCTTTTGCCGTGGCCGTGGTCGGCTGGGTCATCGCCCGGCTCACCGGCTACCGTATCCTGTCGCATATCGCGCAGCAGACGACCTTCGTGATGGTGCCGCCGCTGTTCCTGATCTTCCTCGTGCTCGGCACCATCTTCATCGGCGTCGCCACCCCGACCGAAGGCGGCGCCATGGGCGCGACCGGCGCCGTCATCCTCGGCTTGGTCAAGCGCCGCCTGAGCTGGGACCTGGTCCGGCAAGCCACCGAGTCGACGGCCAAGCTCGCCGCCTTCGTCGTGTTCATCCTGGTCGGCGCGCGCGTGTTCTCGCTCACCTTCTACGGCGTGAGCGGACATATCTGGGTGGAGCACCTGCTGACCTCGCTGCCGGGCGGACAGATCGGCTTCCTGGTCTTCGTCAACCTGTTCGTCTTCGTGTTGGCCTTCTTCCTCGACTTCTTCGAGCTGGCCTTCATCGTCATTCCGCTGCTCGGCCCCGCCGCCGAGCATCTCGGAATCGACCTGATCTGGTTCGGCGTCATCCTCGGCGTCAACATGCAGACGTCGTTCATGCACCCGCCGTTCGGATTCGCACTGTTCTACCTGCGCTCCGTGTCGCCGCGCGAGCCCTATAACGACCGCGTCACCGGAAAGCTCATGGAACCGATCACGACCGGACAGATCTATTGGGGAGCTGTGCCGTTCGTATTCATCCAGGTCGCGATGGTGCTGTTGGTGATCATGTTCCCGGCCATGGTCATGCACTACAAAGGCGCGGGAACCGGCATCGATCCCAACAAGGTCAAGATCGAAGTGCCGCAGATCCAATTGCCGCCGCCGCTCGAATTCGGCGCACCGCCGAATATCAAATAGCGATCGCGCGGCGAGTCCTCAAAAAAAACGGCCCCGGAGCCGCAGCGCCGGGGCCGTTTGCATTCGCTGTTACGGTCAGCCGCGGGTATGGCGGACCATGAACGAGTCGTAGCCGAGCTCCGCAACCTGGAACCACTGGTAACCGTTGTTGCGGAAGGCCGTCATCGATTCATAGACCTTCTTGAAGCTCGCGTTCTTCTTGGAGATGTCGTCGTGCAGCTCGTTGGCCGCCTTCCAGCAGGCTTCCATGATCTCCGGCGAGAACGCATGCAGCTTGGCGCCCTCGGCCAGCAGCTTGCGCAGAAATTCCGGATTGAGCTGATCGTATTTCGACACCATCCAGTCGTTGGCATAGGCCGCCGCATTCGTGAGGATGGCCTGATACGACTTCGGCAGCGAGTTCCACTTGTCGAGGTTGATGAAGCAGTTGATCATCGAACCGCCTTCCCACCAGCCCGGATAGTAGTAGTTCTTCGCGACCTTGTAGAAGCCGAGCTTGTAGTCGTCATACGGTCCGACCCACTCGGCCGCGTCGATGGTGCCCTTCTCCAGCGACGGATAGATGTCGCCGGCCGCGATCAGCTGCGGCACGCCGCCGAGCTTGGCGATGACCTGCCCGGGGAAGCCGCCGATGCGGAACTTGAGGCCCTTGAGGTCGTCAAGGGTGCGGATTTCCTTGCGGAACCAGCCGCCCATCTGACAGCCGGTGTTGCCGGCGACCAGCATGGTCACGTTGTACTTCTTGTAGAACTCGTTGAGCACTTCCTTGCCGCCGCCCTGGTAGTACCAGCCCTGATTGAGGCGCTGGTTGGGGCCGAAGGCGATCGAGGTGCCCAAGCCGAAGGTTGGGTCCTTGCCGAAATAGTAATAGGAGGCGGTGTGTCCCATCTCGACGGTGCCGTTCGAGGCGGCGTCGAGGGCCTGCAGGCCGGGAACGATCTCGCCGCCGGCGAAGACCTGGATCTGGAACTTGTTGTCGGTGGCCTCGGCGACCGCCTTGGCCAGCACTTCGGCGCCGCCGAACAAGGTGTCCAGCGATTTCGGCCAGCTGGCGGTCATGCGCCACTTGAGCGTCGGCATCGATTGCGCGATGGCCGGCGCGGCGACCGCGCTGGCCGCGGCAGCGCCGAGCCCAGCAGCTTTCAGGAATTGACGACGTTTCATTCTGGATGTCCTCCCTTGGTTTCCAATGGCGGGCTGCACGCTTTGCGTGCTCCCGTTCTTCTTGTCGCCCTCTGGGGCTTTGCTGATAAATATGACCGACCCCGCCCCTGGAATCCAGTGCGTACCGGCGCGACGAACGTTGAAATCCCGGGCACTCCGGGCGGCTCCCCGGCCGGGC
>Ga0180222_1002987_pt1 | contig 11943 bp, 11 predicted proteins | sample eDN5th37CKraftOP_FD_151336 | JGI IMG/M metagenome (GOLD analysis project Ga0180222, IMG submission 151336) | Enriched Organic Plus compost microbial communities from Emeryville, California, USA - eDNA 5th pass 37_C Kraft OP (version 2) (version 2) ... | reverse complement strand
ATCATCCCCTCCTTGGATCGTCGTCACAAAGCAATGCTGCGCAGCATTTTCTCCGTCCAGCCGAGGCCAGGGGATGATAGTGCTCAAATGGGGGCACATAATTGTCCGCCGGCAGCGCCGGGCCGCGCAATTTCGTGCTTCCGGCCGGATGGGTGAGCAGTTCAAATCCCCCGTTCGAGCGATTTTGCACCCTGTCGGCGATTGTCACGCCTCCCTGCGCTTGCGATCCAAACCCGCATCGCTGCCCGCAATGGCGGCATGGACGCCGCGGCGCGAAGCGGGGTGAACCCGCTCGTGGCCGTCCCGTCGAGAGGGAGAGGGACCAATGCCGACCACCGAGATCCGTGTCTTGCCCGCGCCGCTGCTCGCGGGGGCTGCTGCGATCGCCTTGCTGCCCGCGACCGCCGCAGCGCAGACGGCAGCCAGGATGCCCGACGCCGGCGTCCAGGACATCGTCGTCACCGCGCAACGCCGCGGAGAGAATCTGCAGAAGGTGCCGATCGCCATCGCGACGATGTCCGGCGAGACGATGCAGGCGAAGGGGATCAGCACCGTCCAGGGCCTCGTCCAGGCGACGCCGACCCTCTATCAGGCCGGCTACTCGACAACGAGCACGACGCTGTTTTTCTTCATGCGCGGCATGGGCCTCGGCGATCCGATCCAGATCACCAAGGACGGCGCGATCGGCGTCTATGAAAACGGCGTCTACAACGCCCGCCCGCAAACGGTGATCTTCGATCTCAACGATGTCGAGCGCGTCGAGGTTCTGCGCGGCCCGCAGGGGACGCTCTACGGCCGCAACACCACCGGCGGCGCGATCAACATCATCAGCCGCGCTCCGAGCGGCGAGTTCGGCGTGCGCCAGCTGGCCTCCTATGCTTCGCGCAATCAATATCGCAGCATCACCAATCTCGATTTGCCCGAATTCGGCAATATCGCGATCAAGGGCACACTCGCGGTCGGCGGCGACGACGGCTTCGGGAAAAACCGGCATGTCCCCGGAGTGCCCGAAACCAACGATTTCAATACCGAGCATCATGTCGGCGGCCGTATCGCCGCGCGCTGGCAGCCGAACGCCGATCTCACGGCGGACTACAGCTTCCAGGTGGCGCGGATCATCGCTACCCCGATGTTGCTCGAAAGCCCCGCTCTCGACGGCATGGAGATCTATCCCGGCCTGATCTACGAGGCGCGGCGCGATCATGCCTATCGACCGGCCACGCTGCGCAAGTCCCACGTCAACATCCGCGATCATGCGCTGACCCTGGACTGGAAGGCGGCGCCCGCCCTCACCGTGCGGTCGATCACCGGCATTCGCTACTTCCACTCCTATTCGTTCCAGGACACGCTCGAAGTCTATCTGACCCCGCTCGTCTCGACGAACGACATCCTCAGCAAGCAATTCTCACAGGAATTCCAAGCGATCGGATCGGCTTGGGACGATCGCATCAAATATACGCTCGGGCTTTATTATTATCGCGAGAAGGCTCGTCACCTTCAGGAATTCAACCTCGCTCTAGGGACTATCGTGAGCGACTATGCCATTCGCGCCCGCTCCATCTCCAAGGCTGCCTATGCCCAGGTCACCGTGACGCCGCCGATCCTCGGCGATCGCCTCGATCTCACGGCCGGTGCCCGCGTGACCGGGGATAAACGTACCGCCAGCCGGGATCAGTATTTCAACGGCGCCGTGATCGAGATCGGCACCCGCAACGAACAGAGCTTCACCCGCTTCAATCCATCCTTCACACTGAGCTACCGGTGGAACGACGAGGTCAACAGCTACGCCAAGGTAGCGACCGGCTACCGCGCGGGCGGTTCGAGCGAAACGACGCCGGATTTCACTCGGACCTATGGCCCGGAAACGCTGACGAGCTTCGAGATCGGCCTCAAGACCGAGCTCTTCGATCGTCGGCTGCGCGCGAACTTCGCCGCCTTTTACAACAAGTACAAGGATATCCAGCTCGATCTGACGCTCGATCCCGACAACCCGACGATCACCGCGACCCTGAATGCCGGGCGCGCGACACTGAAAGGTTTCGAGGCCGAACTGTCGGCCGCGATCACGCCCGATCTGCGCCTGGATGCGTCCTACGCCTTCCTCGATACCAAGGTGAACCGGGTGACCGCGCCGGACGGCAGCAACGTCGCGTCGCTCTTCCGCATTCCCTACGCGCCGAAGCACAGCCTCGACCTGTCGGCCGACTATACGGTGCTGCGCGCCGCTGTCGGCACGCTCAGCGTGCGGGCGGACTATAGCTACAAGGCGAAGGTGTGGAACACGGCAGGCGCGGGTCCCGCCGTCGCCGGAAACCTCTTCTACCGCACCAAGGGCTTCTCGAACCTCGATGGCCGCATCACGCTGCGCCGGGATCTCTTCGGCAAGCCGGCCGACCTCTCGCTGTTCAGCAAGAATGTGCTGAACAGCCGTCATGTCGTCTATTCGACGGCGCCCGGCTCCCAGATCTCAGGCTTCCTTACGCCCGCTTATGCCTATGCGGCGCCGCGCACGATAGGCGTGGAGCTGTCCTTCGCCTTCTGACGCCCAGGGAGCATGCGATGAACCCGTCCGAGCCCCAGCCCTTCCTCGTCACTGAAGACCAGAGGATCGTCGAACTCACCGCCGCCCGGTTGCGCGCCGATCCGCGAACCGCCGCCGCGGTCGATCGGGTCGCCCGGCATTGGATCGACGAGATGCAGCCCAATGCCGAGCATCGGGCACGCTTCGCCGCGGAATATGAGCAGGCGGCCTTTTGCGGTTTCATGAACGCCGCCAATGATGATCCGCTCTACCCACGTCTCCACGCTTTCGCCCGCTTCGCGCATGAGACCGACGGCATCGCCATCCCGGCGACCAAGAGCGCGCATCCCAACCCCGACTATATCTACCGCTTCGCGCCGATCGACGGCGACTCCCGTTACCTGCTGCACGGAAAGGTGCCGGAGAGCGGCCCGCTGGTCTGCGAATATGCGATGCTCACCGCCGAGCAGGTCTACCAGAAGAACGTCTCCCTCAAGGATCTGCAGATCGCCTCCGACGGCAGCTTCACGATCAGCGTCGATCCCGATCCGGCGAACGGACGGCCGAATCATTTCCAGGCCGATGGCGAAAGCTTCCAGCTCCTCCTGCGCGACGTGATCGGCGATCCCGCCACACAGGCGCCGGTCGCGCTCCGGATCGAGCGCATCGGCCCACCGCCCTCGCGGCCACCGCGATCGTTCGAGGACATGCTCGGCAATGTCGAGCGGCATATCCTGAAGCATGTCGACGATCTGATCTTCGTTACGCGCAATTTCGTACTGAAGAACCCGGTCAACGTCTTTGCGGCGCCGCGCATTCAGTCGCAGAGCATGTATTCGGTCGCGCAGGCCTATTCCCCCGGCCATTACCGCATCCGCGACGACGAGGCGCTCGTCGTCACCCTCACCCTCGGCGGAGCCGCCTACGCGACCGTTCCGGTCAGCGACATGTGGGGCGGCCTCGGCGATATTCTGGGTCATCAGGTCAATCTCGGCACACCCCAGGCTGCACCGAACCCGGACGGCAGCTACAGCTTCGTGCTCGCGACCCGCGATCCTGGAATCGCCAACTGGATCGACCCGGACGGACTGCACGAGGGCGTCATCTTCATTCGCTGGATCGGCCTTCCACCGCCTGCCGAAGATGCCCCGCCTCCGATGCTCGACGTACGTCTCGTCAGGCTCGATGCGATCGAAGCGGTGCTGCCGCCCGGCGTGCCGCGCGCGGACGCCGGGTTTCGGCGCCGGCAGTTGGCAGCGCGCCGCGCCGGCTATCTGCGCGTGATGGGCTGACCGCCTGCGCTTGCCCTGAAGCCGGTGCTGCTCCACATTGGCGGGACGCAATCGGCGAGCCGCCACGATGAGCCAATTCACCGTCCGCCAACTTCTGGGAACGGACACGATCGGGATCCGCGACGTCGCCTGCAGCGGCGCCTGCCGGCATGCCACCGACGAAGAATGCTCCCAGGCCACTTCCCTCGTCTTTCCCTATCGCGGCGTTTTCGTCCGCCATGTCGGCCGCAGCGAGGCCGTAGCCGAGGCAAACCAGATCCTCTTCTTCAACAAGGGCGAGAGCTATCGGGTCAGCCATCCGGTGGAGAGCGGTGACGCATGCCTGTCACTGGCCGTCGAGGAAGCGATGCTCGCCGAACTGGCACCGCCGGGGGAGCTCGTTCCAGGCGGTGCCCTCTCCTTTCGCCGCCAACGGCGACGGATCGATCCTCGCGCGCAGGTGCTCGTCGCCTTGCTGCGCCACAGCCTCGTCCAGCGCGCTGCAGAGCCGCTCGAAGCCGAGACTTTGGCCCTGACGCTGATCCGCCGCGCGCTTGGCGAGCGAACGTCGCAGCCCGCCGGCGCCACCCAAGGGCGGCAGAAGATCGTTGATCGCACCAAGCTGATCCTCGCCTCCGATCCGGCACGCCGCTGGACGCTGGCCGAAGTCGCCGCGGAGGCTGGAGTCTCCCCCGTCTATCTCACTCAGCTCTTCCGCCAGGTCGAAGGGGTGCCGCTCTATCGCTATCAGCTCCGCCTGCGCCTTGCCCGGGCGCTCGATCTGATCGGCGACTATGACGACCTCACCATGCTGGGCCTCGATCTCGGCTTTTCCAGCCACAGCCATTTCACCGCCGCCTTCCGGCAGTCATATGGCCGCAGCCCCGCCGAATTCCGCCGCTCGGTGCGCCCGGGCGGCGCAGATCGCTAAAGATTTCGACAGCAGCAAGTTTCGGGAAGTGCTCAATTGTCTCCGTCGATTAAACGACCGACGGAGGTTGAAGTCATGAGCGAGAAGAGTTGCGCCGCATGCGATTGCCCCCTCGATGCCGACGCGATCCGCGTCACCATCGGCGGGCGCAGGGTCGAGGTTTGCTGCAATGAATGCGCCGAAGCCCTGCGTGAGGCTCATTCCGGCGCCGGGAGGGAGAGCTGAACGATGCGGCCCGACGCTCACCCCGCCAGGCGAAGCATCGAGACGCTGTCGGGCCGCATCCGCTTTCTCGAGGCGGGATCCGGCCCACCCGCGCTGTTCCTCCATCCGGCGCTGGCCAGCGCCTGCTTCTGGCGTCACCAGCTGGCTGGATTATCCGCTGAGCGGCGCTGCATCGCGCCGGACATGCTCGCCCATGGCGAGACAGAGATCATCCTCGCCCAGCCGGTGACGCCACTCGCCAATGCACGAATGCTGCGGGAATTCCTCGATGCGCTCCAGCTCTACGATGTCGATCTCGTCGGCTGCGGAGCGGGCGGCGTGGTCGCCCTGCTCTTCGCCGCCCTCCACCCGTCACGCGTGCGCAGCCTCGCTCTCGTGCAGACCCCATTGCCGGACGAGGCGCCGGCGCACGGGGTCCCCCCGCTGGCCAGCCTAGCCGTCGAGGGACGGTTGCGTAGCGCGCTGGAGCAGATGCGTGCGGATCCGCGCATTTTTCGTGCCGAAACGGCCTTCGGTGAAGCCTATGAACGACCGGAAGCGATTCCCGAGGCCGTGATCCACGCCTATCTCACCCCTTTCCTGCGCACGGAGCAGCGCACCCGTGACGTCGAACGTTTTCTCGCGGCCTTCTCCGGCGTCGGCGACATGTGCCTTTGCGCGCGTCTGGGCCGGATATGTGCGCCGACCCTTGTGGCCTGGGGCGATGCCGATCCCTGGCTCCCCCCCGATCAGGCGGAACGGCTTGCGGCCGCGCTTCCGGGTTCGCCGCGGCGCCTTGCCTTCGCGGGGGCACGCGCGCGCTTCGCCGAGGAGCGGCCGGACGCGCTCGGCGCGGCGCTGGCTGCCCACTGGCGCTCCACATGCGGCTGTATCGAGGCCGCAGCGTAGCGGCCCGATGCTCCATAGGCTATGATCGCGTGGCGGCTCGAATGAGGTGCAGCATGGCGACCGAACTCAACCACATCATCGTCTGGTGCAACGATCAGCCCGCGACCGCCGCCTTCTTCGCGGAAATGCTCGGCAGGCCTGCGCCGCGCACCTTCTCCCATTTCAACGTCGTCGATCTCGATAACGGCGTGTCGCTCGATTTCATGGGGAAAGAGGGGCCCGTTTCCCCGCAGCATTACGCCTTCCTGGTCGGCGATGAGGAGTTCGATGCCGCCTTTGCTCGCATCACCGCCGCCGGTCTCGACTATTGGGCTGATCCCGCGCGCAGCCGTCCGGGCGAGATCAACCGCAACGACGGTGGCCGCGGCCTCTATTTTCATGATCCGAACAAACACCTGCTCGAAATCATCACCCGCCCCTATGGCGCGCGGTAAGCTGCGGATGCTGCCTCAGCTGCGCAGCTCCTGTGCCGAGGCATATGATGTCCGCACCCTCGCCTGCTTGGGGCTGTGATCAACAGGGGGTGATCGTTGCGAGGGTGCGGACCCGAGACAGGCTCGGCCTGCCCCTCTTAGGTCGAAGCCGGGCCACGCTCACCTGAATTCGCTGTCATCAGCACATCGGCCCGATGCGTGACCGCGCTTCCAACAATGATCTTGAAAATCGCCCCAGACGATATCATTAGCATGCTAATGAATTCGCAACGATCAGCAGAGGAAGCCCGCTTCGCCCGGCGGCTGTTGCCGATGGCACGGCGCTGGCGTGCGGCGGCCGATGCCGCGCTCGCCGCGGTCGGCCTGTCCGATGCCAATGGCTGGGTGGTCCTGCAGATCGCGCGCATGGGAGAGGGCGTGCGGCAGGGGGCGCTTGCGGAAGAGCTTCACATCAGCGGCGCGTCGCTCGTCCGCCAGCTCGATCAACTCGAACAAACAGGGCTCGTTGTGCGGATCGCCGATGCCGGGGATCGCCGTGCGAACCGTGTATCGCTCACCGGCAGAGGCCGCGCGCTTGCCGCTGAGATCGAGAGCGCATTCGCCGCGCTTCGTGCTAGGCTGCTTGCCGGCGTCAGCGATGCCGATCTGGCCGCGGTGAACGCGGTGCTCGATCGTATCGATGCGCGGATCGCGGAACAGCGGGAGAGCCGCCGGTGAGGATCGCGGATGGGGAAGCGGCGCTGTTCTCCGTCAAATGCTTCGCGGCGGCGATGCTTGCCTACTGGATCGCGCTGCGCATCGGCCTGACGCGTCCCTATTGGGCCGTCACGACGTCCTATATCGTGGCGCAGCCGCTTGCCGGCGCCGTGCTCTCGAAGGCCGTATACCGGCTGATCGGCACGGCCCTCGGCGCCACTGCGGCCGTCGCGCTAGTGCCGACCTTCGTCAACGAGCCGGCCGTGCTGAGCTTCGCCCTGGCTCTCTGGCTGGGGCTCTGCCTCTACGTATCGCTGCTCGATCGCACGCCACGCGCCTACATCTTCCTGCTCGCGGGCTATACCGCCAGCATCATCGGCTTTCCCAGCGTCGAGGCGCCGGGCACGATCTTCACGACCGCGATCCTGCGCGTGCAGGAGATCACCATTGGCATATTGTGCGGCAGCCTGATCCACGGCGTCCTCTTCCCGCGTACGGTGGCCGACCGGCTGCTCGCGCGCATCGAGGCGATACTGACCGATGGAGAACGCTGGTCGCGCGATGCACTCAGCGGCGCGCGGGATGCCACGCTCGACCGGGAACGCCGGCGGCTCGCGATCGACATCAGCGATCTCCACCAACTCTCCACGCACCTCCCCTTCGACACGGCCCGCTTCCTGCCGCGGGTCCGCTCGGTACGCGCCCTGCAGGACCAAATCTCGCTGCTGCTCCCGCTCGCTAGCGTGGTCGAGGACCGTCTCGCGGAACTCAAGGCGAACTGCGGTGGCCTTCCGGCCGAAGTGGAGGCGCTTGTCGCCCGTACATGCGCGTGGCTGGCCGGTCCGGTGCAAGGACCGGACAGGGCGGAGATTGCGGGGACATTGATAGCCGAGGCGCGGGCGCTGGAACCGAAAATCGAGCAGGGCTGGGTCTGGCGGGACATGCTGCTGCTCAACCTCCTTTCCCGCCTTGCCGAATTGATTGCGACGCATCGCGACGCGCGCCTGCTCGGCGATCAGATCCGCGCACCGACCGCGCGTGCGGTGACGCCCGAGGTTTCAGATCTGCTCGCCAACACCCGTGGTCGTACGCTGCACCGCGATCGGTGGCTGGCCGTGCGTGCCGCCTTCGGCACGATTGCCACGATCCTGCTCGGCAGCGCCTTCTGGATCGGTGCGGCCTGGCCGGACGGCGCCGGCGCAGTCTTGATCGCCGGCGTCTGCTGTGCGCTGTTCGGCAGCGCCGATGATCCCGGGGGCGCAATCTGGACTTTCCTCGTCGGCTCCACGATCGGCATCGCCGTCGCTGCCGTCTATGCCTATGCGATCCTGCCCCGCGTCACCGACTTCGTAACGCTCGCCGCCGTGCTGGCTCCGCCGATGCTGCTGCTCGGCTCGATGCTCGCGAGGCCGCCGCTCACGCTGATCACGCTCGGCACGTTGCTCGGTTTCCTCAATTCGGTTGGGCTTAACAATGCCTATGACGCCAATTTCTCCTCCTTCATCAACTCCTCGCTCTCGCAGATACTGGGAACAGCGTTCGCCGTCGTGACGGTCGGCCTGTTTCAGACGGTCGGCGCCGACCAGGCCGCAGCCCGTCTCTTGCGCGCGGGGTTCCGCGATGTCGCCCGTCGCGCGGAAGGCGCGGCAAGCGACACCGCCCGCTGGGCGAGCCGCATGCTCGATCGGGTCGGCCTGCTCGCACCGCGCGTCAAGGCCGCTGAAGCCGATCCCGGCAAGCCCCTGCTCGATGCCCTCAACGATCTGCGCACAGGCGTCGTCGCCGGCGACCTGCGCAAACTCGGGGAAGCCGCAACTGCCGAGGAAAGGGCACTGATCGAGACGTCGCTGGCGGATCTTGGGGATCATTATCGCAGGCTCGATCCGCTCGCGCCGCGGCCGCCGGATCCACGCCTGCTTGCCGACATCGACCGGGCGGTGGACGCTTTCGCGCGCGATCCCGAGCCGGAACGCCGGCGCCAGGGCCTCGTGCTGCTCACCAGCCTGCGTCGCAACCTGTTTCCCCGGGCGCCCAGCTATGCGGGAGGCGCCGCATGATCGGCGAGATATCGATCGGCGGCGTCTATATTCCGGCCCTGCTCGTCCTTGTTCTGCTCGCCCTGATCCTGACCGGGCTGCTCACCCGCCTGCTTGCGCTGATCAGCGCCTATCGGTTCGTCGCATACCGTCCACTCGTCGACATCGCCCTGTTCATTCTCCTCCTCGGCCTGCTCGTCCTGGCGAGCGCGCCCTATGGACCTCTCATGCCATGAAGCGCTACCTCCCCCTCCTCGCCCGATGGGCCGCCACGCTCATCCTCGTCGTCCTGGCGATCCTCGTGGCACTGTGGCTGTGGCGGCGTTACGAAACCGATCCTTGGACGAGGGACGGCCATGTTCGCGCCGATGTCGTGCGGGTGACGCCGGACGTCGGCGGGCTGGTGACGGCCGTGATGGTCCGCGACAACCAGCCCGTAACTGCCGGCCAATTGCTGTTCATCGTCGATCGTCCGCGCTACGCCGCCGCTCTCCAGCAGGCCGAGGCGGCCATAGCAAGCGCCCGCGCGACGCTGAACCAGGCAAGACGCGAGGCGAATCGGGACAAGGTGCTCGGCGATCTCGTCGCTGCCGAGACGCATGAGCAAAACCTTGCCCGCGTTCAGACCGCCGAAGCCGCGCTGAACGAGGCGATCGCCGCGCGGGACACCGCTGCGCTCAACGTCCGGCGCACCGAGGTTCACGCGTCGGTCAATGGTATCGTCACCAATCTCGATCTGCATCCCGGCGACTATGTCGGCGCCGGCAGCCAGGCGATGGCGCTGCTCGATACGGATTCGCTGCGCGTCGAAGGCTATTTCGAGGAAACCAAGCTGCGCCACATCAAGGTCGGCGACAAGGCAACGATCCACCTGATGGGGGACGACCGCCCGTTGCGCGGTCATGTGGAGAGCATCGCCGCGGGCATCGCCGACGATCAGCGCAGCAACAGCTCGAACCTGCTGCCGGCGGTGGAGCCGACCTTCTCCTGGGTCCGCCTAGCACAGCGCATTCCGGTGCGCGTGCGGATCGATGAGAAGCCTGCCGATGTGCGTCTGATCGCGGGGCGCACGGCCACGGTCACCATCCTCCCCGACCAGCGCAAGGCGGATCACCGATGAGGACGCGCGTCGCATCGGCCACGCTGGCGCTGCTGCTCGCGGCCTGCACCGCCGGGCCCGACTATCATCTTCCCGAAACGGCAGCCGCCAGGCGGCCGTCCGCCAATGCTCCCTTCATCGGCTCGGACGAGGCGGTCGTCTCCGCCGCCCCTCTTCCCGATCATTGGTGGCGTCTCTACGACGACGCGCGGCTCGATCGCTACGTCACCGAAGCGCTCGCCGCCAACACCGACCTGCGGGTGGCCGACGCCAATCTCCGCCGCGCCACCTTCGTCGTGCGCGAAGCGGAAGCGGGCCGGGAGCCAGTGACGACGCTGTCCGCCAGCAGCGGCCTGGATCGCGCTCAGGGCACGACGACAAACCTGCCCGGCTTCGCCGTCTATTCGCTCGGCGGCAGCATCGCCTATCCGCTCGATCTGGCTGGCGGTATCCGACGCGGCATCGAGGCGGCCCGCGCCGATTCCGAAGCCGCGGAGGCCGCGCGCGATCAGGTGCGCGTCACCGTCGCGGCGGCGGTCGCGCGCAACTACGTCGCCGCCTGCTCGGCCAACCGAACGCTCGAAGCGACACGCCGCGTGCTCGACATCCAGCGTCAGACGCTCGATGCCACCACTCGCCTGTTCCGCGGGGGTCGCGGCACCGCCTTCGATGTCACGCGCGCGCAAGCCGCCGTGGATCAGAGCGCGGCGGCGATCCCGTCGATCCTCGCCAGCCGCCAAGCGGCGCTCTACGCGCTCGCGGCGCTCATGGGCCGTACCCCGGCGGATTATCCGCGGGAGCTCGAAGCCTGCGCCGCGCCGCCGATGCTGCGCCGGCTGCTGCCGGTCGGAGACGGGGCCGCGCTGATCCGGCGCCGACCGGATATTCGCGCCGCCGAGCGCGGTCTCGCCGCCGCCACTGCGACGATCGGCGTGGAAACCGCGGCGCTCTATCCGCAAGTCAGCCTCGGCGGATCGGCCGGGTTTGGCGGGCGCATCGTCGATATCGGCCATGGCTCGCAATTTTCCCTGAGCCTCGGGCCGCTGCTGAGCTGGACTTTCCCCAATCGCAGCGTGGCCAAGGCGCGTATCGCCCAGGCGGGCGCCGCAGCGGAGGCGGCATCTGCGCAATTCGACGGCACGGTGATCGAGGCGCTGCGGCAGACGGAGAGCGCCCTCACCGCCTATGCCCGAGAAATCGATCGCAACCGCGATCTCGCCCGCGCGCGCGCGAGCGCGGCCAAGGCGTCCGATCAGGCCAATCGTCTGTTCCGCTTCGGCCGGACAGGCTTCCTCGACGTGCTCACCACCGAAGCCGGCCTCGCCAATGCCGAGGCCGCCCTGGCCGCCTCGGACGCGACCCTCGCCGACCGGCGGATCGATCTGTTCCTGGCGCTCGGCGGCGGCTGGGAACCATAGCGCCGCCGATCTATGCGCCGTTGATCTTGCCGAGCACGGTCGTGACCCGCTCTCTCACGCGTGGATCGCGTGTGATCTCCAGAATCGCGGCCAGGCTTTCCCGGGCAAGGCCGATGTCGCCGGTTCCGAGTGCCAGTCGTGCCCGTTCCCACCAGGCCTGTCCGTTATCGGGAGCAATCGTCGTGATGCGGTCGAACAATTCCAGCGCCCGGGGCGCATCGCCATTGGCTTCGGCACGGGTCGCCTGGTTGAGCAGCAGGCGCGTCAGCACCGCGCGGTTCGACATCGGCTGTAGATGACGGGGTGCCACGGCGACACCGGGAGCGAGGGCCGGCGCCAGCACCTCGGTCAGACGCTCGACGCCGACGATCGCACCGCCGTCGAACGGATCGGCGAGCACGGGCTCTTCTTCCCCTCCGATGCG
>Ga0180222_1002986_pt1 | contig 11944 bp, 15 predicted proteins | sample eDN5th37CKraftOP_FD_151336 | JGI IMG/M metagenome (GOLD analysis project Ga0180222, IMG submission 151336) | Enriched Organic Plus compost microbial communities from Emeryville, California, USA - eDNA 5th pass 37_C Kraft OP (version 2) (version 2) ... | reverse complement strand
CCTCGGCGGGCAGTTCCGTGATGAGGCCCGCGAACTCGGTGCCGAACCGCAAGGGCAGGGGACCGAACCGGATTTCGCCCGTCATCCGGCGCGCATCGATCGGGTTGATGCCGGCCGCCCTGACCTCGATGCGGGCGTGACCCGGCGCCAGGGGAGGAAGCTCCTCCTCGACGAAATCGAGGACGTCGGATTGACCGTAACGGTCGGCGATCAGAATTCTGCTTTTCATATCGTCATGCTCCTGTCCCGGCCCAAGGCGACATCGCCTTGCGTCCCGAGGCGTTGCCCTGAAGGTCAGGACAGAACCGAAATGCCCGTCTTGGCCGTCGCCCCGCCGTCCACCGTGAGGTTCGCGCCCGTGATATAGGCGGATTCGTCCGAGGCGAGGAAAAGGCCGGCATAGGCGACGTCGACGGGGCGCCCCGATCGCTTGAGCAGCGGCATGCCTTCGAACAATTTGCGAAAGTCGGGGCTGGCCGCGACGACCGCTTCCGACGCGGGCGTCACGATCGGCCCCGGCGAGATCGCGTTGACCCTGATGCCGTGAACCCCGCCCTCCGTCGCCAACTGGCGCGTGAAGCTGATGACGCCGCCCTTCCCGGTGGCGTGCGCGGCCGCGCCGGCGCTGCCGATGACTTCGCCGCCCATCATCCCTGCGATCGACGCGATGTTGACGATCGACCCGCCGCCCCGGGCGATCAGATGCGGCCAGGCCGCCTTCGACGGGATGAACACCGTGTCGAGTTCCAGCCGCAGCGTGTCATGCCATTGCGAAAGCGTCATGTCGCCGAACGGCACGAAATGGGCGCCGGCGCCGTTGTTATAGAGGATGTCGACGCCGCCATGCCGGGCCGCCACGTCATCCACCCAGGACGCGACCTTCGCTTCGTCGGAGGCATCGACCTGCGCCAGATCGAGCTTGACGTCGCGCGCGGCGGCGAGCGCCGCGGTGCCTTTGAGGCCTTCGGGACTGATGTCGCAGCCCGCGACAATGGCGCCGGCTTCCGCGAAAAGGAGCGCGACCTCCCGGCCTTGCCCGCTGCCAACCCCGGTTACCAAGGCAACCTTGCCGGTCAGACGATCTTTTACGGGACCATGACTTAGAGGATCGGTTTTTGACATATCGGTTCCTATGCAAGAAGCCGTCCGAGGAACTGCTTCACGGGGTCGTCGGAGGGCCGGGCTGGATTCAGTCGACGGGCGACAGGCGCCCCATCTCGCCCCTGCGGTAGCGTTCGAAGGCGGCCGTCAACTGCGCCTGATCGTTCATGATGAAAGGCCCGTAGACCGCCACCGGCTCGCGCGGATCGGTGCCGGAAAGCAGCAAAAACTGCGCCGGCTCCCGCGCCTTCACATGGAGATCGTCCGCCTCGTCCGCCCGCCCCGCGACCGCCTGGAAGGCCTCTACCTGCCGAACCTGATCGCCGGCGCCGACCTCGACGGCGCCGCTCAGGACATAGACGAGGATATTGCGCCGCGCGGGCACGCGGAAACGCCACGCGCCGCGGACCGTGACGTCGAACAGGTCGAACGGCTCGGCGGACTCCACCGGGCTGACCGCGTCGGCGAAACGGCCGGTCAGCACCCTCGTGCGATTGCCGGCCGCGTCCACGACCTCGGGCACGTCCGCCGGGGCGATAGCGAGCATCCGGGGCGGCAGGTCCTTCTTCCGGCGCGGCAGGTTGATGAAAATCTGGACGCCGTGGACCTCCTCGCCGGTCCGAGCGGGAAATTCGTCATGGACCACGCCCGACCCGGCCTGCGTCCACACCATCGCGCCCGGCTCGATCACCAGATCATGTTGCAGGGAGTCGCGATTGCGCAGTCCGCCCGGGGAGTCTTCAAACACATAGGAAACCGCCGAGAATCCGGCATGCGGATGCGGCGCGAAGGTGGGGCCGCTCATCCGGTATTGATCGAAGCCCATCACCGGCGAAGCGAAATCGCCAAGCCCGGCCAGGTCGAGGCGATGCCCCGAGAAATGACCGCCGAGCGTCGCCGGCTCGGCATGTACGACAGGAGAAAGAATCAGGCTCATCCAGGCATCCACCGCTTCGGGTCTTGTCCGTGGATAGGATATAAGGAAGCACCACCGGCTTGATAATTCGGCAAAATCAGCAAAGACTGGTGCATATGTGCACCAATAGGCTTGCTTCATGGAAGATCTGAACGACCTCGCCTATTTCGCGGCCGTGGTGGAGCATGGCGGTTTCTCGGCGGCGGCACGCGCCACCGGCATCGAAAAGACCAGGCTCAGCCGCCGCGTCGCCGCGCTGGAGGATCGGCTGGGCGTGCGCCTGCTCCAGCGCAACACGCGGCATGTCGCGGCGACCGAAGCCGGCGAGCGTTTCTTCGTCCAGGCGCAGGCTCTGGTCGAAGGCGCCCGGAGCGCCCTCGGCAGCCTGGCGGACCTGCGCCGCGAGCCGGCGGGCACCGTGCGGCTCAGTTGCCCGCAGGTGATGGCCCAGAGCTATCTCGCGCCGATCCTGCCGGGCTATCTGGCGACTTATCCCAAAGTCAATCTGGAGTTGGAGGCCAGCGACCGCCCCGTCGACCTGCTGCGGGAGCGCATCGACCTGGCCTTGCGCGCGGGCGCCCGGATCGAGGGCACGGCCGGACTGGTGACCAGGAAACTCGGGCAAGCGCGCCGCGTGCTGGTGGCCAGCCCCGGCTATCTGGATGCCGCCGGGCGGCCCCGGACGCCGCAGGATCTTGCGCGGATGGATACGTTCAGCAGGCCCGGCGACCTGCATGACGGCCAGGCACGGTGGGCGCTCGCCGGCCCGTCGGGCCAAACCGCCCTGATAACGCACACGCCCAGGCTGTCGACCGACGATCTGCGCATGCAGCTCCAGGCGGCCGTCAACGGCATTGGCGTCGCGTTGCTGCCGGAGCCTATCGTGTCCGCATCCGTCCGCAGCGGCGTTCTCGAAACGGTGCTACCGCACTGGTCCGCCGAGACTCATATGATCCATTTGCTCTATCCGACCCCGCGCGGGATGCTGCCGTCGGTGCGCAGCCTGATCGACTATCTGGCGGTGCATCTGCCCGCCTGTATCCAGGAGCGAAGCGTCGAGCTGGAGGATGACCACGACCAGACACGATAGGCGGCGCGGGTCGAGCGCCTCTTTGCAGGCTTTCCGAGATATCCTCTCACAAAGCCCGATCAGGCGCGAACCAGGACGGGTACATCGCCTCGATGGCGGCCAGCAGCATCCGTTCGTCCCGAGGTCCGGGAAGATGCAGCCAGGCCTCGACGGCGCCGGCGGCGCCATGGGCGAGCTGGGCCGCATAGAGCGCGGCCGCTTCCGGTCCTAGCATCGGCGGGCTTACGAAGCCTTCGCGAAATATGGTCAGCATGGATTGCTCGATATGCTCGGCGAGCACCACGCGCAGGGCAAACTTGGCCGAGGCGCGGCCGACACCGGCATAAACATCCTCGTGCTTGAGGACATGCGCCAGAATTGCGTGCAGCGTGCTGCGGGTCAGATCGCGCAGCAGGAGGCCGTCGCGTTCGAGCTGGTCCATCCCGTGCCGACGCACCATATCCAGCTCGCAGGAGAGGACGCGGGTCAGGAGTTCCACGGGCGTCCGGGCATGTTCGTAAAAGGTGCTGCGATTTATGCCCGCGCGGCGCGTGAGCTCCGAAACCGACGCGCTCGTGATGTCCCGCTCGGCCGCCAGCGAAAGCACCGCGGCGGCGAGCCGGGCACGGGTGCGCTCTATCCGCGCATCCTCGGCTTCAGCGCCGTCGCCGAAGCCCTTGTCCGCCGCTCGTGAATGCACCGTCATCTGCCGCCCCCAATCAAGGCTGGTTAATCCAACACCTGTCGGTTATCATGCTAGGAGAGCGGCGCTTCGATCGTCAAGCCGGACCGGCGGCGGCATTGGATGGAGGACGGAAAACAGATGAAAGACCTCACGGCATTGGTGCTGGGCGGCACCGGCGACGTCGGCGAAGGCATCGTCCGCAGCTTTCTGAAGCATGGCGCAGCCGTTATCGTCCCTTCCCGTAGCCAGGTGAAACTCGACGCCCTGCGCGGCTATGTCGGGGAGATCCAGGCGGGCACGCTGAAAACCCTTACGGGCCTCTTCGACACGCCGGCGGAGGCGGAAGCGCTGCGGGACAGGATCGGCCAGCTCGCAAGCCGGATCGATATCGTCGTGGCGGCGCTGGGCGGCTGGTCGCAGGGCTTTGCCCTTACTGATCTCGGCTTCGACCAGTGGGAACGGATCGTCCGGAACAACCTGACGACTCACTTCCTTGCGATCAAGACGTTCGTGCCCCTGCTGACCCCCGGGAGCGGCGTCTATGTCCACATCAACGGGCAGAGCGCCGAAGGCCCGCATCCGGGCGCCGGGCCGGTGGCCGCCATGTCGGCCGCGCAGAGATCGCTGACGCTGACGCTCGCCGAAGAACTTCGCCCATCTGGGCTACAGGTGCATGAGCTGCTCCTGCCGCCGGTCAACACGCGCAGGCGTATCAGTCACCACCATGACCGTCCCGAATGGCTGAGCGCGGAGGAGATCGGCGACTATGTCGCCGCGCTGATCGACCGGAACGACCGCGTGGTCACCCACTGGATCGAGCCGAAGAGGGGTTAACCCTCCAACGGAGACGTTCTGTGTGTGAGTTTGTCGCCACCTTGGCCTTGGGCGTCGAGGACCTGACTCTGCTGGCCCGGCCGATCCGCGCGGGAAACTTGGCCTTCCGGTCAAAGGGGCTGTATTTTTAGCTCACCATTGGCTGGGCGACAGCGCTGTGATTGGTTGGCTTCGTCAGCGTGTCCCGTGTGGCCGCGGCTGGTAAATCCAACACGTGTCGGTTACTCTCGTGGTGCGGCAGCGTGATAACTGTCAGATGAATACGAAGCACTCGGTTGATGCGGCCGAATAGGCTGCTTTGAGCAGAAGGATTGTCATGACTGAAACGAACAAGATCGTCGTCCTGGCAGGCGCAACGGGCAATCTGGGCTCGCTCATCGCTCACGCTTTGCTGGACAAGCCGGAGGTGCGGCTGCGGGCTCTGGTACGCCCGGCGAGCGCCGGAAAGCTGGCGGCTCTGCGGGAAAAGGGCGTCGAGATCGTGGAGATCGATCTCGATGACGAGACGCAAGGCGAAAAGCTCGCGACGGCGCTGAACGGCGCGTTCTCGGTGGTTTCCGCCATTCAGGGCGGTCCGGACGTGATCGTCGGTGACCAGTTGCGGCTGCTCGATGCGGCCAGCCGGGCAAAGGTCCGTCGCTTCATCCCTTCCAGCTTCTCCTACAACATCTTCGGCCTCGACGATGGCGAGAATATCAACACCGACGACCGCCGCGCCTTCGCCCGTGAGGCGGAAAAAGCTCGCGGCGCGGTCGAGGTCGTTCACATCAACATCGGCGCGTTTCTCGATCGGCGCGTCCTGTTCGGCTTCCTCGGGGCATTCGACCTCGACGCGGGACAGGCTTTCCTTTGGGGAGACGGCCAGACCGCGATGGACTTCACGACCTACGAGGACACCGCGCGGTTCACGGCCGAGGTGGCGCTCGACGAGGGGCAGGTTCCCAGTGTGTTCGAGGTCGCCGGCGATACGCTGACATTCCACGAACTGGTGAGGGCCTATGAAGAGGCCTCGGGCAAGTCCATCAGTGTCGTGAAGAAGGGAAGCCTTGCCGATCTCGATCGCGAGATCGAGCAGCGCAGGCAGGCCGAACCGCAGAACGTGTATGGCTGGCTGCCGCTGATGTACTGGCGCGGCATGCTGTCGGGAAAGGGCAAGCTCCACGCGATCGCGAACGACCGCTATCCATGGATCAAGCCCCAGACCGTTCGGGATTATATCCGTCAGGAAGGGCTTTGAGAGAAAATTACGCGGGGACATGAGTGACCGCGTGACGAGCGCCAGGCAAACGCGCCGACGTCCAGTTCGCTGCTTCGGGGCGCCGAGCGCTGAGGAGATCGGCGACTATGTCGCGGCGCTGATCGACCGGAACGACCGTGTGGTCACCCACTGGATCGAGCCGAAGAAGATTTAGCCGCCGACCATCGTGTTCTTGCGGGCGCAAGGCAGTCGCCTACAGGCCCAGCGGACGGATCTCGCGGATGAGATCGATGAGCAGGCGTAATCCGGTGGGAAGCTGCCGGCGGCTGGAATAATAGACATGGAAGCCGTCGCCCATCGAAGCCCATTCCCCCAGCACGAGCCGCAGGGCGCCGCTGTCGAGATGGGGACGCAGGACCGGCTCGGCGCCATAGAGGATGCCCGCGCCGCCAAGGCCCAGGTCGACCGCGGCATGGCTGGCGTCCACCGTCAGCGGGCCGGGCGTCGCGATCGCCATCGCCTCCTCGCCGCGTTCGAACTCCCAGTGATAGAGCTGGTCGTTGCCGAGGCGGATGCGGATGCAGCGATGCTCCCGCAGGTCGTGCGGGGTCGCGGGCATCCCGAAGCGTTCGAGATAGGCGGGGGATGCCGCCGCCACCCAGCGTATGTCCGGGGAAAGACGCTGGACGATCATGTCCTCGGGCACCGTCCCGCCGTAGCGGATGCCGGCGTCGAAGCCGCTTCCAACGACATCGATCAGCCGGTTGCTCACGCTGATGTCCACCTCGACCTCGGGATAGCGTTCGACGAAGACCGGCATGACGGGCTTGAGCAGAAGCGAGGCCGCGTCCTCAAGGATATTGATCCGCACGCGGCCGGCGGGCGCATCACGGAATCGGTCCAGATTTTCCGCCGCCTGGCCGATGGCCTCGAGCGGCCCCTCGATCATCGCGCGCAGTTCCTCGCCCGCGGCGGTGAGGGTCACGCTCCTGGTCGTCCGGTTCAACAATCGCACGCCACGGCGCGCTTCCAGCGCCGTGATGGCGTGGCTCAGCGCGGAGGTGGTGACGCCCATTTCCAGAGCAGCATGGCGAAAGCTATGATGTTTGGCAATCGCTATGAAATAGGCGAAGTCCGCGAGATCGGTCCGGCTCAACTGCATGAGCTCTCGCTATCACATTGTTGAGCTATGTTCATCTGTTCGTTGCTCGCAAGGCGACTAATCCGGAGGCGCGCAGCGGACTAGATTCCATCCAGGTCGCCCGCTTAGCGGGCATATCGATGGAGCAGCGCATTGACCCTCATGGTGAAACTCGCGGCGATTCTGGTTGCCGCCATGGCGTCCGCGAGCGTTGCGACCGCGCAGGAAGGAAGCGAAGCAATGGACATCACCCGCAAGGCGGACCTCAAGACGGTCGAGGGCCCCGAGGATTATTTCACCGGCAAGGCCACGATCACGGGCCAGTTCCAGCGCGCGGCGCCGTCGCGCGTGACCGGGGCGATCGTCCATTTCGAACCCGGCGCGCGCACCGCCTGGCACACCCATCCGCTCGGCCAGACGCTGATCGTGACCGAGGGCGTGGGCTGGACCCAGGTCGAAGGCGGCCCGAAGCTGGAATTCCATGCCGGCGACGTGCTCTGGTGCCCGCCCGAGCACAAGCACTGGCACGGCGCCACCCCGCACGAGGGCATGACCCACATCGCGATCCAGGAGGCGCTCGACGGCAGGAACGTCACCTGGATGGAGAAAGTCACCGACGAGGAATATCTCGCCGGCCCGGTGAAGGACTGACCCATGCCGCATGTGATCGTGAAGCTGTGGCCGGGCAAGTCCGAAGCGCGCAAGCGCGCGCTGTCGGACGCCATCGTGCGGGATGTGACGCACATCCTCGATTATGGCGAGGAGTCCGTCTCGGTCGCCTTCGAGGAAGTTCCGCCGGGCGAATGGTCCGCGCAGGTCTATGATCCCGACATCCGGCGCAAATGGGGCACTCTCACCAAGGAGCCCGGCTACGGCCCCGGCCCGGCGCCGGCAGACTGAAAGGCAAGCAGCATGATATTGGACGAGACCTTCACCCTTTCCAACGGTGTCAGGATTCCGAAACTGGGCCTTGGAACATGGATGATCCCGGACGAGCAGGCGTCCCGGGTCGTGCGCGAGGCGGCCGGGATCGGCTACCGCCATTTCGACACCGCCCAGGCTTATGAGAACGAGCGCGGGGTGGGCGAAGGCCTGCGCGCCAGCGGCGTCCCCCGCGAGGACCTGTTCGTCACCACCAAGCTCGCCGCCGAGTGCAAGAGCTACGCCGAGGCCAGGGAACGCATCGACGGCTCGCTGAAGATGCTGGGGCTGGACCATATCGACCTGATGCTCATCCACAGCCCGCAGCCCTGGTCGGAATTCCGCCGGGGCGAGCATTTCTTCGAGGGCAATCTCGAAGCGTGGCGCGCGCTCGAAGAGGCGCATGGCGCCGGCAAGCTGCGCGCGATCGGCGTCTCCAACTTCGAGCAGGCGGACCTGGACAACATCCTCGACCATGGCGCCGTCAAGCCGGCGGTCAACCAGATCCTCGCCCATGTCGGCAACACGCCGTTCAGGCTGATCGACTACACACGGAGCAGGGGCATATTGGTCGAAGCCTATTCGCCGGTCGCGCATGGCGCGATTCTGAACAATCCCGCGCTTGCGGCGCTGGCCGGGAAATATGGCGTCACCATCGCGCAGCTTTGCATCCGCTACTGCCTCCAACTCGGCCTGCTTCCGCTGCCGAAGAGCATGAACCCCGAGCATATGCGCAACAACGCCGCGGTGGATTTCGAGATCTCCGCTGCCGATATGGAGGCGCTCAGGAACGCCGAGCCCATCAAGGACTATGGCGAGGCGAGCACGTTCCCGGTTTACGGCGAAAACGCACGGGTCGACAGGACAGGGGTTGATAGAGAGTGACATCGCGTCTTCCGGGCACGCGGGATACCGCCTGCACCTCAAACGACGAATTTATGCCGGGCTTCGAGCTGGCGGCGAGTCAGGCCTGGCGAAAACATTGCTGGAAAAGCCGCATCCGACTGGCTGACGTTATCTTTGAGGATAGCCCGGACGATCTGTTCGTCGGCGCTGCGGCATTGAGCGCGTGGTTCGGAACCCGTCCGTCGACGTTCTCGTCAGAATTGCCTCTGCGCTCGGAGTCGATGTTGCCGAACTATTCGACGCCGGGAAGGCAACCTGCTTTCGAGACGGAACTCGCAGCTAGGTTCCCCCTCTTTCCCGAGAGCTACTCCGCAAACGTCAAATTCGTTCCCCGCCAGCGGAGCGCAGCGGGGAACCCTGCTTCTATCATAATTGCCAGAATACCTTTGTCCCCCGATTCCTACGATAGAAGTAGGTATATGGTTTTAATAATGTGGATACGGGGCATTCTGGCAATTCCGGCCGGTGACGCTCAGGCGCCGTCCAGGTGCAGCCACAGTTCCGGGTTGAGCGCGACGATGGACGGGTGAGGCTTCTTGCCGGTTTCCTGCAGCTTCAGGATGTGCAGTTCAACAGCCAGTTCGTGGAAACGGAGCATGACCGAGATGGAAGGAAAATCATGCCAGGCATGGTGAGCGTCCTCACCGTTCGCCAGCATCTCGTTCACTGCCATCGCTACACGGGCCTTGAAGGCAGGCCACTCGTCCAGCACAGTCTGGAAGATGTCGACCTGAGCGCCCTCGGGCCATTTCGAGGCGAGGCCCTTCAACATCGCCCAGCATCTGGTCTCGGGGTCCTGGCCGGTCGCCTTCCTGAACCGGGCCTTCATGATGTTGGCGATCTCCCGGGCAGTCAGGGGCGCGGGTTCACCGACGCGCAGCAGGACCGCTCTTTTCCCATCAACCTGCGTGTATGTCCGACGGATGGGCGGCTCCTTGATGAGGTCGGTGATCGTATCCACGCTTACCCCGAGCATGGCTGCCCATTCGGGCTGGGGCCGTATCGCCCAATGATAGCCCTCGAACTCGCATTCCTCTCCCTGGGCGACGGCTTCGGCGATCGCCTGTTCGATAAGTTCGCAAAGGCGTTTGTGTCGTTCCAGCTTGTCCGCACGCATAATCGTTCCGTCAAAACCCGAGCGATCATCATAGCGCGTAGTGGTAAACCTTTGCTTTTCGGTCGCGGAAGGTGTGCGCACCTATGGCTGTGCATCGTCGGTCGCTATAGCCGAAGTCGATCGGCTTATCCTGATCGGCATCAGCGGGCCGCACGGTGACGGGATTGCACATTTGCCCCGGTTGAAGCAGGTTCACGCCATGAACAATGCTCGGGCCAGATTGATCCGTCTCCATCGCGACGTGCGCCAGATCACCTGGATGGTGGCGGCTACGATCGCGCTTGAGCTTGTCCTGCTCGTGGAGGTCTTTTGGGGACAATGAAGGCGTAGCAATCGACGCCCGCTCCCTTCTTTCCCCTTTCGGTGCAATTAATTGCACGCCATTCACTCTCATGGCCTGGAAATCAGCCATTTTTCGGACCAATATCCATTGCCTGAGGGTGTCTTTTCCATAGGAAATAAGTCCCAACAACATCAAAGGTTTAAGCAGATGAAAGGGACAAAATCGAAGGCGCCCAGGGTGCCGCAGGCGTTCATCGAGATGATCGGCGATCATTTCCTGGAAGCGGCCCGCTACCTGCGCGAGATACAGGACGAGCATCCCGACGATTTCGTGTCGGTCGCGAGAAAGCTGAAGATCGGGCGGCGCAAAGCCTATGCGCTTGCGAGGATTGACCGCCGCTTCCATGATCTGGGCATCGCGCCGGATCGGCTACGGCGTATAGGATGGACCAAACTCCAGATCATCGCCTCGCAGATCGACCAGGATAACTGCGAAGAGCTTCTCGATCTTGCCGAGACGCATTCCGCCTATGAACTCAAGAAGCTGATGGAGGGTGAGGAGCCGGACCCCGATGCCCGCTGTATCGTCCTGTATCTGGCCCCTGATCAGTATGAGATATTCCAGCTTGCAATCACAGCCTATGGTGGCGTCAAATCCGGCAGGGGGCTGGGCGACAAGGAGGCGGCCTTGACCGAGGCGCTGGCCAAGCTGCTTTCCAGCAGCCATTCCGGCTGAGCCCTGCTTCCGCCAGGCAGTCGGAAAGCGCTGCCCTGGTCGCATTTTGCTCCAGGGCCTCGACGGACACTTGAACTGCCTGGCGGGTTCGGCATCATCCCCCTCATCAAGCATGAGGAACAGGCAAATGAGCAACACGGATCGGCAGGGACCAACCCTCGAGGACATTGAGGAGCATGAGACGGCACGGTGGCTCGACGAACAGCTCGGTCGGATCGAAGCTCTCATCCTCGAGCACGGTGCCGATGACGAGATGCTGGAAGCGATCAGTTACCTTCGCGAGGAAAACGACCGTTGGTCCATACCGCAAGTGGAGGAGATGGAGCAGGCGGGACTGCTGACCTTGTCCGATGATGGAGCCGCCCATCACTAACCCGGCGACGTCAGTCGCCCTCGTCTCCCCAAGCGGGACCTGCCAAGTGGGACGCAGCGTGTTCCACCCCCGAATTTTGTTGATGATTTCCGCACAGTCCTGATCATTATGCCCGACCACCAACGCCGCCGACGAGGCGCCGAGGTGGTTGTCAGGCCATGATCCGCTGCCCTGTAGCAGCGTGATCGCACAGCCCAACAGTCTCCTCCCGGTGGCGTGGTCCATTGGTAGAAGGAGACCCAAGGTGCTCAATCTTAGTCGCAGGAAGACCGCCAGTCCGGTTCAGCCCCTGCGCAAATCGACCACGCCGACCCCGGCCATCGCCATGCCCGTCGAACTGCTGACGGTGCGTCAGGCCGCGATCTTCGCCCAGGTGTCGCAGCCCACCATCCGCCGCTGGATACGTGAGGAGGGTCTTCGCGCCTACCGCTCCAAGGAAAGAGGCCGGGTCAGGATCGACAAGGCGGACCTCGTCAAGTTCCTCAAAGGCGAGGTCATCTGATCCTTGTGAATACCCCGAATAATTACAGCCAAGGAATAGTATATATGGGGTTTCACAATTTTTCACAGATGAGCGAGGATGAATAACAATGCATACGAACAACCATAACAACGGCCAATTTGAACAGAAAAACCACCTTCCCAGCATCGGCGATATGCGAGAA
>Ga0180222_1002984_pt1 | contig 11955 bp, 9 predicted proteins | sample eDN5th37CKraftOP_FD_151336 | JGI IMG/M metagenome (GOLD analysis project Ga0180222, IMG submission 151336) | Enriched Organic Plus compost microbial communities from Emeryville, California, USA - eDNA 5th pass 37_C Kraft OP (version 2) (version 2) ... | reverse complement strand
TTACCGCCAGTTCGGCGGCGGCGCGATCGACCGCGGCCTCGATCGCCGCATTGGCGCGTTGCAGCCGCCGCGCCAGCAGCGCCAGGCGGGGGGCGTCGAGGCTTTCTTTGGCCAGTTCCGGCATCAGGGCGCGCAGGCGGGCGCGCGTGAAACGCGGGTCACGGTTGGACGGATCCTCGGCGAACGGGACCTTGGCCGCCTTCAGGGTGGCGACCAGGCGGGCTTTGGGGATGTCGAGCAGCGGGCGGATGACCAGCAGCTCCGCTCCTTTGCCGCCTTTTTGCGAAGCGGGAACGCCCCGCGGGATGGGGAGCGGCGCTTCCCGGTGCATGCCCGCCAATCCCGCAATCCCGCTGCCGCGACTCATGCGAATCAGCAGCGTCTCGGCCTGGTCGTCGCAGGTATGCGCGGTGAGGACGGCCCCCGCCCCGGCCGCCCGCGCCTCCTCGGCCAGAAGGCGGTAGCGGGCGGCGCGCGCCGCCTGCTGCAAACCAGTCTTCGGTTTGCGGCCGGTCCAGCGCAGCGTGCGGTGCGCAAGCCCGAGCTTGCGCGCGAGTCTCGCCACCGCGGCGGCCTCGGCTTGCGCTTCCGCACGCAGGCCGTGATCGACCGTCACGACGACCAGCTTCGGAGCGGCCTGAGCCGCGGCCTTGCGCGCGGCGCGCCAGCGCGCCGCCAGCAGCATGAGCGCGGTGGAGTCCGGTCCGCCGGACACCGCCAGCACCAGCGCGGGAAAACGTTCGAGACCTGAGAAAAGCGAGCCGAGCTCGGCGTCCGTAACCGGTGCCGGCTCAGCAGTGGACACGCTTCTGTTCCCGCGCGACCGCGCGCTTCACGCTCGCCGCCGCCTTCGGATATTTGCGCCCGACTTCGGCGAGCGTCGCGCAGGCCGCTTCCTTCTTCTGGAGCGCGGCGAGCGACTGGCCCAGCCGCAAGAGCGCCTCCGGCGCCTTGCCGGCGCGCTCGTATTTGGTCGAGACCGCGAGGAAGGATTCGGCCGCGTCGCGATAGCGCTGCTGCTGGAACAGGGCTTCGCCGAGCCAATACTGCGCGTCGGGCACCAGCCGCTCCTGCGGATATTTGCGCAGGAAGTCGCGGAAGGCCTGCTCGGCCAGCCCGTAGTCCTTATGCAGCACATAGCCATAGGCCATGTCGTATTCGTCCTGCGGACGGGCCGAGGGCGGCAGGGTCGCGAGCTGCGTGCCGGTCGAGCTGACATTGCGCGGCGGCGGCCCGGGCAACTGCGCGGCCGGTCGCGGCTGCATCGGCTGCGGCATCGGTTGCGCCATCGGCTGTTGCATCGGCGGCGGCGTCACGCCGGCGGCCGGAGGCGGCACCGGCGCGGCATTGCCGGCGAGCGAGGTGAGATCGAGCGGTGCGCCGGGCTCGCGGCCGCCCGGTGCGCCGACCGGCGGCGCCGCCGGTTCGGGGGCGACGATGGAGGCCTGGTTACCGAGCGCGCGCGGGGCGCCGGGGGCATTGGGGTGCTGCGACGGATCGAACAGGTCGCCGCGGCGGCCGGGCGCGGTGGCGACCGGCGGCGCCGCGACCGGCGCGGCATTCGGCACGGCGGCCGGTCCGGCAGGCGCGGCACCGCCGCGCACACCCAATTGCTGGAACCGGTATTCGGTGTCCTCCTGCATGCGCTTGAGCTGCATCTCGAGCTGCTGGTTGCGGTATTGCAGCTGCTCGATGGTGCCGGTGAGCTGACGCAGGGCGTTCTCGATGCGGTCGAAGCGCATGGCGGCGTCGCTGTCGCCGGGCTGCGCGCTGCGCGGCGCCGGAACTTCCTCTTGCGGGGCCTGCGGCGCGCGCTGGCCCTCGCCGCGATTGAACAGATTGTCGAGGAAATTGCCGTTCTGCTGCGCCGCCGCCGGCGCCAACGGCCAGGCAAGGGCGGCCGCGAGCGCGATGGCGGACAGGACAGGGACGAGGGCGAGATGCCGGGTGCGTGTCATCGGCAGGTTCGGATGGCCGTGGCGTTGATGTCGGAAAAAGGTGAGCCGTCCGTGTAGCATAGGCCGGTGACTAGGACCAGAATGTGGCCGCTGCCTAGTCGGCCGAGGCCGCCGGCGCCTTGCGCTGGCGGCGCGCGATCAGCCATTCCTCATAGCGCTGGATCACGACGAAGAAGGACGGCACGAACAGGATCGCGATGCAGGTCGAGGCCAGCATGCCGGAAAATACCGTGATGCCGATGGAGGCGCGCGCATTGGCGCCGGCGCCGGTCGCGAACACCAGCGGCACCACGCCGAGAATGAAGGCGAAGGAGGTCATCACGATCGGCCGGAAGCGGGCGCGCGAGGCCTCGACCGCGGCTTCGACGATCGGCTTGCCGGCGGCCCGCAACTCGCGCGCGAATTCGACGATCAGGATGGAGTTTTTCGCCGACAGCGCGATCAGCAGCACGATGCCGATCTGGGTATAGAGGTTGTTGTCGATGTGCAGGGCCGTCAGCACCGATACCGGCCCGAGCAGCGCGATCGGCACCGACAGGATCACGGCGAGCGGCCGGTACCAGCTCTCGTATTGGCCCGCCAGCACCAGATAGACCAGCAGCAGCGCCATCGCGAAGACGAGATACATCTGATTGCCGACCAGCTTTTCCTGGTACGACAGGGCCGTCCACTCGTAGCCGACATGCGGCGGAAACACCTTGGCGGCGAGTTGTTCCATCAATTGCATGATCTCGCCGGTGGAGCGTCCGCGCGCCGGAGCGCCGATCACGGTGGCCGAGGGGTAGAGATTGTACAGGCTGATGAGCGAGGGGCCGGTGACCGGCACGATCTTGATCAGGGTGCCGAGCGGCACCATGCTGCCCTGCTGATTGCGCACCCACAGATTGTCGACATCGGCCAGCCGCAGGCGGAATTTCGAGTCGGCCTGCACGAACACCTGGAAGGTGCGCCCGAACTTGGTGAACTGGTTGACATAGGCCGACCCCAGGAAGCCCGCGAGCGCGCCGAAAACCTCGTCGACGCCGACCTGCAGGGTCTTGGCCTTCACCCGGTCGAGGTCGATGCGGTATTGCGGCGCGTCCGAGCGGAACGAGGTCAACACCATGCCGATGGCCGATTGCGCGGCGGCATTGGTGACGGTGGCATCGACCACGCGCGCGAGCTTGTTGAAGTCGAGGCTGTTGTCCTGCAATTCGATCTGCATCGTGAAGCCGGCGGCAAAGCCGATGCCCTGGATCGGCGGCGGCGGCAGCACGCGGACATTGGCCTCCTCGATCTGTGCGAGCGCCTTGTTGAGGTTGGTGTACATCGGCAAGAGGCTCTGCGCCTTGCCGCGCACGTCCCAGTCCTTGAGGATGATATAGGCGACGCCGGCATTGGCGAGCGTCGCGTTGTTGTCGAGCGGTGACACGCCGGCGATGGTGACGACCTTGTCGACGCCCGGCACCTGGTGCGCGATCTTGTCGACCTTTTCGAGCACGCTTTGCGTGCGCGACAGCGAGGCGCCGTCGGGCAACTGCACGGTCGCGATCATGTAGCCCTGGTCTTCGATCGGAATAAAGCCGGTCGGCACCCGCGAGAAGGCATAGAGCGTCGCGCCGATGATCGCCAATGCCAGAACCGTCATCGGCACGGCATGCCGCACGAGGCGCGCCATCAGCCCGGCATAGGCGCGTTCGACACGCAGATAGACCGCGTCGAAGCCGCGGAAGAAGAAGTTGCGCCGTTCCATCGGCACCGAGGGCCGCAGCCAGAGCGCGCATTGCGTCGGCTTCAGCGTCACCGCGTTGATCGCGCTGATCAGCGCGGTGGCGGCGATGACCAGCGCGAACTGGGCATACATCTGGCCGGTCAGCCCGGGCAGGAAGGATGCCGGCAGGAACACCGCGAGCAGCACCAGCGTAATGCCGATGATCGGGCCGAGCAGCACCTGCATGGCCGCGATCGCCGCCTGCGGCCCGTTCATGCCGCGGTCCATGTTGTGGGCGGCGCCCTCCACCACGATGATGGCGTCGTCGACCACGATGCCGATCGCCAGCACGATGGCGAACAGCGTGGCGAAGTTGACGGTGAACCCCATCGCCGCCATTGCCGCGAAGGCGCCGATGATGGTGACCGGCACCGTGGTGGCCGGCACCAGCATCGCCTTCCAGTCCTGCAGGAACACCAGGATGACGATGAGCACCAGGATCGCCGCCTCGAACAGCGTCTTGTAGACCTCGTCGATCGAGGCCTTCACGAACACCGTGGTGTCGAAGGGCACGTCGTAGACGACGTCCTGCGGAAACTTCTTCGACAGTTCCGCCATCTTCTTGCGCACTTCGCTGGCGACATTGAGCGCGTTGGCGCCCGGCGACTGGAAGATCGCGAGCCCCGCCGCCGGCCTGCCGTCGAGCGAGAACACCTGGCCGTAGGTCTGCGCGCCGAGCTCGACGCGGCCGACATCGCGCAGGCGGGTGATCTCGCCGGAGGAACCGGTCTTCACGATGACATTGGCGAACTGGCCGGGATCGTCGAGGCGGCCGGCGAGATTGAGCGTGTATTGAAATGCCACGCTGTCGGGCGCCGGCGGCATGCCGACCTGGCCGGAGGTGACCTCGGTGCTCTGCTGTTTCAGCGCATTCACCACGTCCTGCACGATCAGGCCGCGCGCCTTCAGCTTTTCGGGATCGAGCCAGACGCGCATGGCATATTGGCCGGCGCCGAACACGACCACGTTGCCCACGCCGGGCAGGCGCGAAATCTCGTCCAACAGATTGATGGTGGCGTAATTGGCGAGATAGAGGCTGTCGTATCGTCCTTGCGGCGAGGTCAATGTGACGATCTGCAGGATGGCGGTCGACTTCTTCTGCACCACCACGCCCTGGGCCTGCACCGACTGCGGCAACTGCGCCAGCGCGCTCGACACCGCATTCTGCACCAGCACCTGCGCGAAGTTCAGATCGGTTCCGATCTTGAAGGTCACGGTCAGATTGTAGGAACCGTCATCGGCGGCGTAGGACTGCATGTAGATCATGCCTTCGACGCCGTTGACCTGCTGCTCGATCGGCAGCGCCACGGTGTCGATGACGGTGCGGGCGCTGGCTCCCGGGTAGCGCGTCGTCACCGAGACGGTGGGCGGCACCACGTCGGGATATTGCGCCACCGGCAGGCGGAGCACGGCGACCAGGCCGATCACGACGATGAGGATCGCGATCACGTTGGCGAGGACGGGGCGCTCGATGAAGAATTTGGAGATCATGCCGGCGCCGTCAGCTCTTGCCGGCCGGCGCCGGCGGCTTCGATTCCGCCGTCTGCGGGTCGACCTTCTGTCCGGGCACGGCGCGCAGCATGCCGTTGACGACGACGCGATCGCCGGGGGCAAGTCCCTTGCTGATCACGCGCAAATCGCCGTCGAGTTGCCCGACCGTGACATTGCGCTGTTCGACGACATTGTCCTTGCCGACCACGAGCACGTAGCGGCCGCCCTGGTCGGTGCCGACCGCGACGTCGGGCACGAGCAGCGCGTTCTCCTGCTTGCTCATCGGCACCCGCACCCGCACGAACATGCCGGGCAGCAGGGCGCCGTCCTTGTTGGCCAGAATGGCGCGCGCCATGAGGGTCCCGGTCGAGGCATCGACCTCGGGGGCGGCATAGTCGAGGGTGCCCTTGTGCGGATAGCCCTGCTCGTCCTGCAAGCCGACCTCGACCGGCACCTTCTTCAGGTCTTGCGGGGTGAGCCCGCGCCGCCTGATCTCGGCGCGCACCTCCAGCACGTCCCGCTCGCTGACATTGAAGTTCACGTAGATCGGCGCGATCTGCACGATCGACGACAGGACGGTCGGCGAGGCGCCGCCGCCGACATAGGCGCCGACCGAGACCTTGCGCGCCGAGACGACGCCGTCGAAGGGCGCGGTGACGTGGGTGTAGCCGTAATTGATGGCGGCGATTTTCTCGTTGAATTCGGCCTGATCGAGATTGGCGATCGCCGTATCGCGGTTGGCGGTGGCGGTGTCGAGACGGGCCTGCGTATTGGTCCCGCTCACCATGAGATCGGCCTGGCGCTGGTATTCAGCCTGGGTCTGCGTGCGCGTGGCACGCGCGCTTTCCACCGCCGCCTTGGCTTCCTTGAGCTTGAGCTCGTAGGGCTCCGGCTCGATGGTGAACAGGAGCTTGCCCTTCTTCACCAGTTCGCCGTCCTGGTAATCGATGGATTCGACGAAGCCGTTGACGCGGGCGACCAGATTGGCGGTGTTGACGGCGGCGGCGTTGCCCGTGGCCTCGAGGTAGCGCGTGACGGCGCGCTCGACCGGCGGGGCCACCGTCACCTTGGGCGGCGGGGGCGGCACATAGGTGTTCTTCTGTTCGCAGCCGGCCAGCAGTGCGAACGCCGCGATCGACGCGGCGAGCACGCACGCCGCCTGTTTGGACTTCCGCCCGCTCATATCCACCGCCTCCGCGGCCAATGGCAGCCGGGCGGCGTCAAATCGATCCCGCCACAGGCCCAACCCGCTCAGCATCCGCGTTTTCGACGCATTTGCAAGCGGCGACCGAGTGGAGCAAAACGGGCGGGCCGGCGATACCGCAAATGAGGTATTGCGGCGGCGCGTAAAAGTCAGGCCCGGCCGCGCCGCGGCCCTCGCCGCCTGCGCGCCAGGCCGAAGACCCTGCCCGGCCAGAACGCGAAAGCCCGGCACCGGGCCGGGCTTCACCGCAATTCAAGCCGGCCGAGGCCGGGTCCGAGGGAACGCGCGCCTTACGAGCTCACCCCGAGCACGGTGACGGCGCGCCGGTTCTGCGACCAGCAGGAAATGTCGTTGCACACCGCGACGGGCCGTTCCTTGCCGTAGGAAATCGTGCGCATGCGGTTGGCGGCGACACCGCGCGAGATCAGGTAGTCGCGCACCGTCTGCGCGCGCCGGGCACCGAGCGCGATGTTATATTCGCGCGTGCCGCGCTCGTCGGCGTGACCTTCGATGGTGAACTGGCTGTACTGGCTGTAGGTGTTGAGCCACTGCGCCTGCTTGTCGAGGGTGGCGCGCGCCTGCGGCGTCAGATCGGACGAGTCGGTTTCGAAGAAAACGCGGTCGCCGACATTGACCACGAAGTCCTGCTGGCTGCCGGGCGTCGCCGCGCCGGCCGCGGTGGCTTGCGTCTGGTCGGGTTGGCTGGCGCAGGCAGAGATCGCCAGCGCAGCGGCGAGGACGGCCGCGATCCGCACGCCGCGCAGCATTTGGCCAAAATCAATCATGCCGGTTCACTCCATTCTCACGCGCTAACCGGAGGTTTTTTCCGAGGCACGATCTCATCCGAAACGGACCCGGGCCCTTTTCCGGATCGTGCACATGCATTTCGTGTAGCAGCCCGTTCGTTAAGCGAACGTTCCATCAACCTTGATGGAACCTTGACGAAGCCGCTAAAGATCGTCCCAACCCCCTATACCATTTCTCATGGTTAAGAGACGATGAAAATTGCGGCGGTCTCACGACAAGAGCGGGGACCAGGCCGGATCCGACGCATAGCTCGGGGTCGGAACCTTGAGCATGTTCCGGCCGGTAATGTCGATCGTATAGAGGTTGGGGCCCGGGCCGGGGTCGCTGAAATACATCAGCACGCGGCCGTTCGGCGCGAAGGTCGGGCCCTCGTTGTGGAAGCCTTGCGTGAGGATGCGCTCGCCTGAGCCGTCGGGCTTCAGGATGCCGATCGAGAATTGCCCGTTCGCCTGGCCGGTGAAGGCGATGTAGTCGCCGCGCGGCGACCACACCGGCGTCGAGTGATGGCCCTCGCCGAACGAGATGCGCTGCGCCGGGCCGCCGGTGGCCGCCATGACATAGACCTGCTGCGTGCCGCCGCGGTCGCTTTCGAAGCAGATATATTTGCCGTCCGGCGAATAGCAGGGCGCGGTGTCGATCGCCGGCGTGTCGGTGAGCCGCGTGGTCTGCTTCGAGCGCAGATCCATGACGAACAGGTTGGCGTTGGCGCCCTGCTGCAGGCTCATGATCACGCGCTGGCCGTCGGGCGAGAATCTCGGGGCGAAGGTCATTCCGGGGAAGTTGCCGACGATCTCGCGCTGGCCGGTCTCGATATTGAGGAGATAGACGCGCGGATTGCCCTGCCCGTAGGACATGTAGGTGATTTCCTGCGTCGACGGATTGAAGCGCGGCGTCAGCACCAGGTCGTCGCCGCGCGTGAGATAGCGCACGCCGTAGCCGTCCTGGTCCATGATGGCGAGCCGCTTGATGCGCTGCTGCTTCGGTCCGGTTTCGTCGACGAAGACGATGCGGCTGTCGAAATAGCCCTTCTCGCCGGTCAGGCGCTCGTAGATCGCGTCCGAGATGATGTGCGCGATGCGCCGCCAGTTGTCGGGCGTGGTGAAATACTGTTTGCCGTCGAGCTGCTGGCCGGCGAACACGTCCCACAGCCGGAATTCGACCTTCAGCCGTCCGTCGCCCTGCTTGGTCATGCGCCCGGTGACCAGCGCCTGCGCGTTGATCGTGCGCCAGTCCGGAAAGCGCGGCACCTTGTCGGTGTTGGTGATCTTTTCGATGAAGGCGGCCGGATTGATCGGCGCGAACAGGCCCGAACGCTGCAGATTGTTGGTGATGACGGCGGTGACGTTGCGCGCGGCTTCGCCCTCGTTCGGCGTGCCCGCGACGAAGTCGGGCAGCGCGATCGGCATCGGCTGCGGATTGCCCTGCGTCACGTCGAGACGCACCACCGCGTTCGCCGGCCCGCCCGCCAGTCCCAGCAGGCAGGACGCGCCCGCGCCGGCGAGCACATGGCGCCGATTGAAGGCGAGGCCGCGTGGCGGCAGCGGAGAGCTCGTGAAAGAAGGGCGCTTCATCGGTCGGTCAGATGCCTTTTCTGGCGCGCATGGCGCTGGGCGAATAGGGGGTCTCACATAACGGCATCATGCGCTAGCCCCGGAACATGTCTCTTGGGTCGAAGGTGACTTCGATGTCTTTCCAGGCCTCGTAGTGCTCCGGCCGCAGCATATCGAAAGGCTGCCCCTGGAAAACCGCCCGCACCGCGCTGTCGCGCGCCGAATTGAACAGCGCGCCGCTGCCGCTGGTGAGCACGGCGGGCGGCCCGCTCAGGCGCCCGTTGCGGCCGAGCTGGATGCGGATGCGGATGATGTAGTCTTCCGGGTTCTGGATGCCGACCGGCGGATTCCACAGCGCCATCAGGCGCGCGCGCAGGGCGTCGAATTCGGATTGCGAGAGCTGGGCGGCGTTGCCGTGGGCGGTGCCGAGCGTGGGCGCGGAATTCAGCTCGGCGCCGGCGGCCGCCATGCGCCGCGGCTCGCGTTGGTCGAGCAGGGCCGCGATCTTGTCGGCGTCGAATTTGGGCTGCGGCTTGGGCGGCGGCCGGCGCGGCGGCAGCCGCTCGGCCACCTTGGCGAGCTTCGGCGTATCGTCCTTCTTCAGCTTGTCGGCGATCGGGTCGGGCTTTTTCTCGCCCATCGGTTCCGGCGGCTTGGCGTCGGCCGCCTTGGCCTCTTTCTTGGGCTCGGGCTTCTTCTCGGGCTCCGGCGGCGGCTCCGGCACCTTTTCGGCGGTCGGCTTGATCTCCGGCTTTTCGCTGATCTTGGCCTTGGTGTTTTCGACCGGCTTGATCTCGTCGGCCTTCTTCTCGACCAGCGGCTTGGGCTTCTCGACCGGCTTGGGCGCCTCTTTGACGCCCTTGGTGAGCTGAGAGAAATCCTTCTCGCTGATGAGGTCGACCGGCAGCGACTCGGTCGGCGTGGCGTCGAGCGCCTTGCCGGAAAACGACAGCGTCGCCCACACGAGCACCGCCGCGTGCAGGCCGGCCGAGATCGCTGTCGCCTTCTTCATCTGCATCAGCGCGCCTTCGAGCCCTGCTCGAATTCGGTCACCAAGGCCACCCGATGGAAGCCCGCCCCCGAAAGCTGGCCCATCACCTTCATCATCGTCCCGTAATCCACCTTGCGGTCGCCGCGCACATAGATGCGCGCGTCGGTGCCCCCGCGCGCCTGCGCCACGGCCTGCAGCTTGGGCACCAGTTCGCCGACGTCGATCTCGGAATTCTGCAGATAGACCTTGCCCTTCTCGTCGACCGAGACGGTGAGCGGCTCCTTGTCCTGGTCGAGGCTCTTGGCCTGGCTCTGCGGCAGGTCGATCGGAACGCCGACCGTCAGCAGCGGGGCCGACACCATGAAAATAATGAGCAGGACCAGCATCACGTCCACCATCGGCGTGACGTTGATTTCGCTCATCACGCGCTGGCGGTGATGCTTCCTGCGTCCGACGACCGGCGTACCGGCATTGGCACCCATTAACCTATCCCCTCACCCGCGCTCGTCGATCTGGCGCGACAGGATCGCGGAAAACTCGTCGGCGAAGCCCTCGAGGCGCTGCGCCTGCTTGTTCACCTCGGATGCGAACTTATTGTAGAAAATCGTCGCCGGTATGGCAGCGACAAGACCGATTGCGGTCGCAAACAGCGCTTCCGCGATGCCGGGCGCCACCACCGCGAGCGAGGTATTCTTCGAGGCGGCGATCGACTGGAAGCTCGTCATGATGCCCCAGACCGTGCCGAACAGGCCGACGAAGGGGCCGGCCGAGCCGACGGTGGCCAGCACCAGGAGGCGGCGCTCCAGCCGTTCGACCTCGCGGGCGATGGTTACCTCCATCACCTTCTCGATCCGCATCTGCAGGCCGGCGAAGGAGCGCGGGCTCGACTCGAAGCTGCGCTTCCATTCGCGCATGGCCGCCACGAACAGCGCGGCCATCGAATCGGTCGGGCGCGAGACCAGCGAGCGGTAAAGCTCCTCCAGCGACTCGCCGGACCAGAAAGCCTGCTCGAAACGGTCCATGGCGCGGCGCGTGCGCGCATAGAGCACGGTCTTGTCGATGGCGATGGCCCAGACCCAGACCGAGCAGGCGAGCAGGCCGAGCATGACCGTCTTCACGATCCAATGCGCGTGCCAGAACAGCGTCAGCAGCGAGAGATCGGATGAGGTAAGCGGCAACGCCGACTGTGCCACATCGGCAGGATTCATGGGCACGTCCCTTTCCGCGCGTCCCGCGTCGTTGATCGATCGGGGGCGGGCCACAAGATTCGAAATTTTCGCGGCGCGCACCCGGCGTGTTTCGTCGCCCGCGCGCCCGACGCAAGAACCATTGGTTTCGCGAAAACTCGTGTGTCCGCCACCGGCGGCTCACGAAATCCCCGCGAAACTTGGCCAAACTAGGGCGTGCCGGCGGGCGTTGTCCCCTGCAAGAGGCGCTGATTATGGTTAAGGAGTGGTTAGCCGAACGCGCTTTCCGGCGCTGTTCGGACGGGAGCGGAAAAATGCGAAGGCCGCCCCCGGACGGGAGCGGCCTTCACGTTACGGCCGGCGCACGAACCGTCAGCCCTGCGGCGGGGGCGCGTCCGAGGCCGGACGATCGCGGCGCTCGGCCATGAACTGATCGAACTCGGCCTTGTCCTTGGCCATGCGCAGGCGTTCCAGGAAGTCCTTGAACTCGCGCTGCTCGTCTTCCAGCCGGCGCAGGGTTTCGGCGCGGTATTCGTCGAAGGCGCGGTTGCCGCTCGACGGCGCGTAGCTTCCGGGGCTTCCGGGCCCGCCCCACGGCGCAGCGCCCATCTTATGGCGCATCCAATCCATCTTGCGCTGGAGGCGATCCATCTTGTGCTGCCAGTGGTCACGGCTGCCGTAATATCCGCATCCCATGCGTCCGCTCCATATCGTGAAGGCGAGGATCGCCAGGCCGAGCGGCCAGAAGACCATGAACCCCAGCACGATCAGGGCAATCCAGGCGGGTTTGCCGAATTCGTCGAGCTTCGCGGTGATAGGCATGAGCGACCTCGCGTGAATGTAAATAACATTTACATTGCTATAGGGTGGCCGGTCGAATGTCAATAGTCTTCACATGGGATATGGGGACGCGACGGCGGCGGCCCTTCTCAACTTCGCGTGACCCCCGCCCCGCATCGCCAAGCCACGGGCCGACCTCGCATCCTGGCCCGTGGGGTGCTCGAGCGCGCACTCGAA
>Ga0180222_1002981_pt1 | contig 11965 bp, 7 predicted proteins | sample eDN5th37CKraftOP_FD_151336 | JGI IMG/M metagenome (GOLD analysis project Ga0180222, IMG submission 151336) | Enriched Organic Plus compost microbial communities from Emeryville, California, USA - eDNA 5th pass 37_C Kraft OP (version 2) (version 2) ... | reverse complement strand
GGGTCTGGCCGCGATCCTGGGCGGCTTGCTCGGCCTGGCCATCTATTTCGCTGTACGCCTGTTGCCGCTGCGGGCGCTGGACCGGGCGCTTGCGGCATTGACCGAGACGCAGCGCGGCCTGGCGATACAAAACGAACGCTTCGATACGGCCCTGAGCAACATGGCGCAGGGTCTCGCCATGTTCGACGCCGATCATCGCGTTGTGATCGTCAACCGGCGCTTCTTCGAGATTTTCAATCTGCCGCGCGATGCCATTGCGCCCGGGATGCCGATCGACGAACTGATGGCCATTGCGCGCACGGCCGACCGTGATCCGGCCGCCGCTGCCGCGATTCAGCGGCGGCTGCTCAATGAGGAGGCCGGCGGCACCGCCGTCACCGATCTCGCCGATGGCCGCAGCATCTCGATCGTGCAGCGGCCGATGAGCGGGGGCGGGCTCGTGACCACGTTCGAGGACATCACCCAGCAACGCAAGGCGGAGGATCGCATTCGCCATCTGGCGCGCTACGACGCGCTCACCGAGCTGCCGAACCGGGCCACCTTCTACGAGCGTGTGGAGTTGATCCTGAAGCATTTACGGCGTTCCGAGTCCGCGGTGGTATTCAGTATCGATCTCGATCATTTCAAGAACGTCAACGACACGCTCGGGCATCCGGTCGGCGATTTGCTGCTGAAAGCCGCCGCCGAGCGCATGCGCGGCTGCGTGCGCGCCGAGGACATCGTGGCACGCCTCGGCGGCGACGAATTCGCGGTCGTGCAAGTCCCGTCCGACGGCTCGCCCGCCATGTCGGTGCTGGCTTCGCGCCTGATCGAGGCGGTCGGAGCGCCCTACGAGCTCGACGGCCATCAGATCATGGTGGGGGTGAGCGTCGGGATCGCCATTGCACCTGCCGACGGCCGCCAGCCCGATGTGCTCATGAAGAACGCCGACCTGGCGCTCTATCGCGCCAAAGCGGACGGCGGCGGCACCTACCGCTTTTTTGAAAAGGAGATGGATGCCCGCATGCAGGCGCGGCGCACGCTCGAGTTGGATCTGCGCAAGGCGGTCGCGAGATGCGAGTTCGAGGTTTATTACCAGCCCATCGTCGATGTCAAAACCGGCCAGGTGAAAAGCTGCGAAGCGCTTCTGCGCTGGCATCATCCGGAACGCGGCCTGATCCCGCCCCTCGAATTCATTCCCTTGGCGGAGGAAACCGGGCTCATCGTCCCGATCGGGGAGTGGGTGCTGCGGCAGGCCTGTGCCGAGGCGGCGCGCTGGCCGGCGCAGGTGACGATTGCCGTCAATCTTTCGCCGGCGCAGTTCAAGAGCCGGAACCTCGTTCGCAGCGTCGAGGACGCGCTCGCCAAGGCGGGGCTCGCCGCCGAGCGCCTGGAGCTGGAAATCACCGAACTGGTGCTGCTGCAGGAAGCGGACGGGGCCTTCGCTATCTTGCACCAATTGCACGATCTCGGCATCAAGATCGCGATGGACGATTTCGGCACCGGCTATTCCTCGCTCGGTTATCTGCGCAGTTTCCCGTTCGACAAGATCAAGATCGACCAGTCCTTCATCCGCGATCTTCCGAACAAGGAAGACAGCCTTGCGATCGTGCGTGCCGTGGTGGGCCTGAGCAGCAGCCTCGGCATTGTCACCACCGCCGAGGGTGTGGAGACGAAAGATCAGCTGGCGCGGCTCGCGTCCGAAGGCTGCAACGAGGTGCAGGGCTTTCTGTTCAGTCCGCCGCGCCCGGCCGCGGAAATCGACCACGTGCTCGGCGAGCTGTTGTCGCACGCCAATCACGTTGCGTGATGCTTGTCCGGCGGACCGTATTTGCCCGTGACCGGAACCGGCTACGAGAAAACAGGCGGAGTGTGCGATGAAAAAGACAGTGTTAGGCGCTCTGGCGGCGTTCGCGGCCGTCGTTCCCGGAATTTGCGTCGCGCAGGACAAGCCACCGCTCGTCACGCTCGAACTGGCGAGCACGTTTCCGGGCAGCATGCCGATCCTCGGCACGGCCGCGCACGAGCTCGCCGAACGGGTCAAGCGCGCGAGCGGCGGCGAAGTCGTCATCAACTTCCACGAGCCCGGTCAAGTGGTGCCGGGCGCGGAGACGGTCGAGGCCGTGTCGGCCGGCAAGATTGCGGCGGCCTGGGCGGGCGCCGGCTGGTTCGCCACGCACGACAGCGCCTTCAATTTCTTTTCGAGCGTGCCGTTCGGCCCGGACATTCCCGAATATCTGGCCTGGATGTACCAGGGCGGCGGCCTCGAACTCGCGCGGGAGATGTTCCATGCCCACAATGTGCACAATATTCCGTGCGGTTTGATTCCCGCGGAAGCGTCCGGCTGGTTCCGCAAGGAAATCAAGAGCCCGGCCGACCTCAAAGGCCTGCGGATGCGCATCTTCGGCCTCGGCGCGCTCGTGATGAAAAAACTCGGCGTCGTGGTCGAACAAATTCCGCCCGGCGAGATTCTGGCCAAGCTCAAGGACGGTTCGCTCGATGCCGCCGAGTTTTCGCTGCCGGTGATGGACCAGCCGTTGAAGCTTTACGAGGTGGCGAAGTACTACTACTTCCCCGGCTGGCATCAGCAGTCGACGCTGTTCGATCTCGACATCAATCTCAAGGTCTGGAACGCCCTGGCGGATCGCCACAAGACGGTGATCGAACTCGCCTGCAGCGACGTCATGATCAACATGATTGCGAAGGGCGAGGCGGGCCAAGGCAAGGCGCTCAAGGAATTGCAGGCCGAGGGTGTGCATCTGCGGCGCTGGCCGGCGCCGATGCTCGTCGAATTCGACAAGGCCTGGAACGAAGTGGTCGCCGATGAATCGGCCAAGAATCCGAATTTCAAGCGCGTCTACGAGTCCTACGCGGCGTTTCGGAAGAGCTACGCGCTGTGGCGATTCATGGGCGCGTTGCAATAGGGAGCGGACGGTTCGGCCATGTCGCGCCTGAGGGATCTGAGCATCAAGGTCAAGCTCTCCGCCGCCTTCGGCCTGAGCCTGGCTCTGATTTTCGCTATCGGCGCCATCTCCCTGGTGCAACTGCGGGCGCTCAATGCGCTCGCGACGGGGATGACGGCCGACTGGCTGCCCGAGATGCAAACGCTCGGCGAGACCAAACGCGCGATGGACGAGCACCATTTGCTGGCGTTGCGCCGGGTCAACATCACGAATTTCCGCCAGATCGCCGCCGATATGGCCCGGATGCATGTCGCGCAGGCGACGATCGAAGATCAGATGAAGCGCTACGAGATGCTGGCGAAAGCGCCGGCGGATCCGGAGGAACTCGCCTTACTGAACCGGCTGCGCACCCAGTGGGCGGCCTATCAAAAATCGCTCGATGCCGCCTTCGGCCGGATCGACGCCGGCGATCCGGTCGGCGCGCAGGCCGAATTCGACACGACCACGCGGGTGGCCTTCGCAGGAGCGACCAAGGCGATCGACGATCTCGTCGAACTGTCGCGGCAGCAGGGCATTTCCGCCGCCGAAAACGTCCATGCGATCTTCAGGGTGTCGCTGGCCTTGATTGCGGCCGCCCTCGGATTGGCGGTCGCGGGCGTGGCCGGCGCCGTTCGTTGGATTTCGTCCAGCGTGAGCAAGCCCATTCTCAAGATCAGCAACACCATGCAACGGCTGAGCGCCGGGGACAATTCCGTGACCGTCTCGGAAGGGCTCGACCGTAACGACGAGATCGGTGTGCTGGCCAAGGCGGCCAAGGGTTATAGCGAAAGCCTGGACCGTATACGCCAGCTCGCCGACGCGGCCGCGCTCGAAAGTCAGCGTTTCGATGCCGCCCTGACGAACATGTCGCAGGGGCTAGGCATGTTCGACGCGGAAGGTAAGCTCGTCATATCGAACATGCGCTTTTCGGAGATTCTCGGCATTCCACCGGACGAGATCGCGCCCGGCATGACGGTGCCCGATATCATGCAGCGGGCGGCGAATTTCGGTAAGGCTGGCGAGGTGGATCCCGAACATACGATCGCCCTGTTGCGGGAATTCGTCGAGGGGCGCAAGGGCGGTTCGCTCGACCTGCGTTTCGGCGACGGCCGCACGGTGACCGTTTCGCACCGGCCGATGCCGGACGGCGGATTTGTCGCCACCTTCGAGGACATCACGGAACGGCTCCGCGCCGAGGAGCGGATCAATCACATGGCGCGCTTCGATGCGCTCACCGATTTGCCCAACCGCGCGACGTTCTACGAGCGGCTTCAGGAGGTGCTGGCGCATTTGCGCCGTGCGGAGTCGGTATCCGTCTTGAGCCTCGACCTCGACCACTTCAAGAACGTCAACGACACGCTCGGTCATCCGATCGGCGACCGGCTCTTGCAGGCGGCGGCCGAGCGCATGCGCGGTTGCGTGCGCGCCGAGGACATCGTCGCCCGCCTCGGCGGCGACGAGTTCGCGGTCGTGCAAATTCCGTCCGCGGATTCGCCGAACATTTCGGTCTTGGCGTCGCGCCTGATCGAGACGGTCGGCGCACCTTACGATCTCGGCGGCCACCAGGTGGTGGTCGGCGTCAGTGCCGGCATCGCCATCGCGCCGAACGACGGCGGCCAGCCCGATGCGCTCATGAAGAATGCCGACCTGGCGCTTTACCGCGCCAAGGCCGACGGCGGCGGCACCTATCGCTTTTTCGAAAAGGAGATGGATGCCCGCATGCAGGCGCGCCGCGCGCTCGAGCTCGACCTCAGGCGGGCGGTCGTGGCCGGCGAGTTCGAGGTCTATTATCAGCCGATCGTCGACGTCAAAACCGGCCGCATCACGAGCTGCGAGGCGCTTATCCGCTGGCATCACCCCGAGCGCGGCATGATCCCGCCGCTCGAATTCGTTCCGGTCGCGGAGGAAACCGGCCTGATCGTTCCCATCGGCGAATGGGTGTTGCGGCAGGCCTGCTCGGAGGCCGCGCGCTGGCCGCGGCAGGTTACGATCGCCGTCAACCTGTCGCCCGCCCAATTCAGGAGCCGCAATCTGGTGCAGACCGTGGTCGACGCGTTGCAGGTGTCCGGCCTGGCGCCCGAGCGGCTGGAGCTCGAAATCACCGAGCTCGTCCTGCTGGAGGAGAGCGACGGCGCCTTCGCCGTGCTGCATCAATTGCGTAAACTCGGCATCAAGATCGCGATGGACGACTTCGGCACCGGCTATTCCTCGCTCGGTTATCTGCGCAGCTTCCCATTCGACAAGATCAAAATCGACAAGTCCTTCATTCACGATCTGCCGTCCAAGGAGGACAGCGTGGCGATCGTGCGTGCCGTCGTCGGTCTGAGCAGCAGTCTCGGCATCACGACCACCGCCGAGGGCGTGGAGACGAAAGATCAGCTGGCGCGGCTCGCCTCTGAAGGCTGCAACGAGGTGCAGGGCTTTCTGTTCAGTCCGCCGCGGCCGGCCGCGGAAGTGGAGCAGATGCTCAGAAACTTGGTTGCGCGAGCGGCCGACGTCGCCTGAAGACGCGCATACCTCTTCACGTTGCTGAGAACATGGCGCATTTCGAGCAGGCTTTGGTTGCAATACCGGAGGAACGGTAGGATGATGCGCGCCGGCGCGGGGGACGCGCCCGGCCCGAAGATGGGTCGATCCATTCCAAAGGAGACGACTCATGCGTTATCTGGCCTGGTGCGCGGGCCTGATTGGGCTCGCGCTGTTGGTGATCGCGCCGATGGGCTCTGCACAGGCGCAGGCCACGCGGACCTGGGTTTCGGGCGTGGGTGACGACGCCAACCCGTGCAGCCGCACCGCGCCGTGCAAGACCTTCGCCGGCGCCATTTCCAAGACCGCGACAGGCGGAGAGATCAGCGTGCTCGATCCCGGCGGTTTTGGTGCCGTGACGATCACCAAGTCGATCAGCCTCGTCAACGATTCGTCCGGCGAAGCCGGCATTCTGGCTTCGGGGACCAACGGGATTACGATCAATGCTGCCGGCGCGGTGGTCTATCTGCGTGGCCTCGTTGTCGACGGTGCCCCGCCAGGAAGCCCGGGGTTGAATGGCGTTCGATTTATCGATGGTGCCGCTCTCTATGTCGATAATTGCGTGATCAAAAATTTCACGTCCGCCAACGGCTCCGGTATCAATTTTGCGCCGTCCGCCGGCGGTCAGCTTTTCGTGTCGAACACGTCAATTTATAACAACGGGACGGGGGCTTCCACCGCAGGCGGCGGAGTCTACGTTCAGCCCACCGGAGCCGGCACCGTAGGCGTTGCGCTCAAGAATGTGCAGATGGTGAATAACAGTCGTGGCTTTGAGGCGGACACGACCGCTGTCGGCAGTGCGCCGATCGCGGCCACCATCAGTGACAGCATGGTGGCCGGAAATTTCAATGCGGGTATCGTTGCCTATTCCGCCGGGTCGGGCGTGGCCTCGACGATCATGTTGTCCAACGTGGTTGTCGCCAACAATTCCAAAGGGGTGGTCTTGAACGGCTCGGCCGCGACCGTCCGTATCGGCAGCAGCACGGTGACCGGTAACACCAACGGCATCCTCGTCTCGGGCGGCGCGACCATTCAGTCTTACAAGAACAACCAGATCAACGGGAACGCCAGCGACGGAACGCCGCTCGTCCAGTCTCCGGGCGGTTTTGCGCCCGCCGGCCTGAACTGATTGACCGTCCCCATCGCGCTTCGGGTCGAAAGGCCCGAAGCGCGCGAAGCTTGTTCTTTGCGTTAGTTCGGAGACTTGGAATTCGGTTGCTCCGGCGCGTTGCGCGCCGGGCGTCCGGCGGCAAACTGCGGATCGAACAGGACCGAGCCGGAAAGGACGCTCATTTCGTTCGCCGTCGGAATGCGGTCCGGATCGCGCGACGCGACGTACCAGACCGCGCCCGGATGATACCACGGGATGCGGGTCGCGCTCATGCCGGCATCATTGCACATCTTGATCATCGTTTTTTCGTGGTATCCGACGCAGGCCGGATAGACCCATCCTTCCTGTACGTTTTCCGGCCGTTGTTCGGGGGTCTCGATGATCGAGAATGCGGCGATGCCGTTGTCTTCGAGCGCCGCAGCCATCTCTCCGAGGAGACGACGCGTCAGTTCCGGTCCACAATGCGTGATGATCGATTGCGCAATGATGAAATCGAAGCGCCGTCCGAATACGCTACAGCGGAAATCGTCATTGTAAGCGAAAGTAGGGCGCTTGACGTTGACGGCGGACCATCCGAGTTCTCTCGACAACCCGTCCTCGATGAGCCAGCGATTTGGGTCGATCCCGAAATATCTGCCGGGCTCGAGATAGGGAATTAACAACCTCCCGAGCCGGAGCGATCCGCAACCGAAATCCAGCACGGAATGATGGTCGCGCAATCCGAGCGTAAACAGCAGGGAAAACTGGCTGGCCCCCATGAAATCGAAACGGTTGGGCGGGCCTACATAGGCGCGATAATGCGTGGCGCCCGCGCGCAGCCCACGGGCCGAAATCGTGTCCATGCCCCTGACGTCGGCATCCGGCGCCGGCTCGCCGGGCTGAGCGTCGGTTGTACGCTCGAAAATCGCCAGCTTCTGATGGCGCGGGTGGCCCCAGTCGCCGACCCAAACCAATCGCCACGGCAGCCCGCTGGCGAGGGCTTCGAGGTCCGATAGACGATAGTGGAAGGGGTCCTTGTAGGCGAATGTGCCCACGCGGGTGACGCCTTGTGGATCTCTTTCGGGATTCGCGTGCACGTAGTGTTTGTCGAAGGGATGAGTCTCGGGCGCCTCGAAATAGGTTGCGTAGAACCGGCCGCCCGGGGGCATCGTCTTGGCGAGTCGCACGAAACAAAGACGAATCCGGTTCGACGAGAGGTGCGTGAACAGCGAAGTCGCTATGGCGGCGTCGAATTTCTGGTTGAAGCGCTCGAAATTGAATTCACCGTCGTGCAGCAGGTTGGCGCGGGGGACGCGATCGGTGAGCCCCAAATTCTTCAATTCGATCTCATAGCCCGCTTCGAGCAAGGATTCGCTGATGTCGATGCCCCAATAATGGGCCGGTTGCAAATAGGCCGCGAAGTGCACGCCGCCGCGCAGGCTGCCGCACCCTATGTCGACCAGGTGATGCTCCGGAAGCAGCCCGTTTTGCTTCAGAAATTCGAACTGAAGGCTCCCGACCTCATCCCAGAGCCCGCCGATCACGTCTCTGTGATGGCCTTGTGCGACTGATGTCGCGATCCGCGTTTCATCATCGTATTGACTGTCTGAACTCGTCAGGTCTGGCATCGGACATATCCTTATGCAGTCTGAACGAATCCATGAACGAGACGGCACGGCACGGGGCCGGCAAAGCAGCCTCGTGGAAATTATAGCCATGATGCGGTGAATTGCTATATGCACGCAAAGGAAGTTGTGGGCGGAGGCGCCCGATGCGAGTTTGACGAAAATGGCCGACGACATTCCTTTCAACAAGACTCTCGATCTTTTGCCCGACACCGTCGATGAGCCCATGCCCGGCCTGCGCCGGGTGATGGCGAACAATCCCGGCCCGTTCACGTTCAAGGGCACGATGAGCTACATCATCGGCCGCGGCGAGGTGGCCATTGTCGATCCCGGCCCCGACGATCCCGCCCATATCGGCGCGCTGCTCGATGCCGTGCGCGGCGAGAGTGTGAGTGCGATCTTCGTCACGCACACGCATCGCGACCATTCGCCGGCGGTTCCCGCCATCAAAGCGGCGACCGGCGCGACCGTCTATGCCGAAGGTCCGCACCGGCCGGCGCGGCCATTGCACATCGGCGAGCACAACCCGCTCGATGCGAGCGGCGACCACGACTTCCGCCCCGATGTCGCGCTCAAGGACGGCGACGTGGTCTCCGGCGACGGCTGGACCATCGAGGCGGTGGCCACCCCCGGTCACACCGCCAACCACATGGCCTATGCGTGGAAGGAAAAGAACGTGTTGTTCGCCGGCGATCACGTCATGGGCTGGGCCACCACCATCGTGGCGCCGCCGGACGGCGCGATGAGCGACTACATGGCCTCGCTCGAGAAGCTCGCGCGCCGCAAGGAGACCGTCTATTTCCCCGGTCACGGCCCGGCCATTCCGGACGCCCCGCGTTTCGTGAACTATTACATCCTGCACCGCAAGGCGCGCGAGGCGTCGATCCTGCACCGGCTGGGCAAGGGCGCGACCGACATCCCGACCATCGTGCGCGCGATCTATATCGGCATCGATCCGCGGCTCACCGGCGCGGCGGGCCTGTCGGTGCTGGCGCATATGGAAGACCTGGTGGCGCGCGGCCTGGTGGAGACCGACGGCGAATGCGCGATCGACGGGATCTACCGGCTGGCGGGCTGACAGAACGGCGGGCCGTGCCGCTCCGGCATCAACGGCGCTTCTTCGGCGCGGGCTTCGGTTCCGGCTTTTCCGGCTCGGTACGCTCGGGCGCGGCGCTCACCGCTTCGTCGATGTCGTCGAGCATGGCGCGCACGCGGCGGGCGTTGGCGCCGAAATCGTGGAAGGCGTAGCGCGAGGCCGAGCGCATATCGACGCGGGTGCCGTCGCGCAGCGGCGTCATGCGGATCACGACGTCCTCGCGGAAGCCGAAGAGGGTAGTGCGCGCCACCGCCTCGATCGTGCCCACGCCGCGCGGTCCGACCGGTGCGCGCGCGTCCACCACCAGCCATTTGCGCTTGGCGACCAGCGCGAGCACGATGTCGTAGACGCCTCTTGCCGGCATGTCGACTTGCAGCGGCACGATTTCCGGATAGGCGGCGCGCTGCAGCGCCGCCGCCTTCTCGCCCGGGTAGTCGCTGGTGCCGCGCGCGCGCAGGCGCGCCAGCACGTCGAAGCGCGGCGGATTCGCGAAATCGGTGGTGATGTCGCCGATCGCCGGCAGCTTGGTGGCACGATAGGCCTGATAGGCCGGGTAGGCGATGATGGCGAGGCCGAGAAAAAAGGCGACCAGCGCGCGTCCGAGTCCGCGGTAGCCTTCCCGCCAGATGGCGACGAAAGCGGCCAGCGCGAACAGGATGGCGAGACCAGCGCAGCCGATCGCCGCCACGAAAGTGGCCAGCGCCGGCACGACTTCGAGCAGGCCGGAGCGCACGACCAGGACCGACAGCAACGCCACGACGAGCGAAAACCAGGCCAGCCGGCTCGCCCACAGTGCGAGTTCCGATAGCGGTGCTTCGTCGAGGATGGTTCGTCGCAACATCGGGCTACTCTGCGCAGATTCGCTTGAGGGCCGTCCACTCGTCGGACGACAGCAGCGGCTTCAGCGGCCGTTTTCCGGCGATCTTGTCGATGGCGGCAACGCGCGCGGCGGTTTCCGGATGGTCGAGCAGGATTTTCATGCCCGGTTCGGTGGCGCCGCCGATCTTGCCGAGGATGACGCCGAGGGCGCGCGGGTCGCCGCCGGCCCTCGCCATGAGCCGGGCGCCGTAGAGGTCGGCCGCCGCCTCCGCCCCGCGCGAATAGGACGATTGCAGCACCGTACGCGCTGCCACCACCACGGCGCCGCCGCCGACGAAATCGCCGAGCAGCATGCCGAACAGGAACGATAAGCCGCCGGCGTGCAGCACCGCCTTCGTGCCGTCGCGATGCGCGACATGGCCGATCTCGTGCGCGATCACGCCGGCGAGCTCGTCGGCGCTGTCCGCCTTGGCGATCAATCCCTGGAAGACGTAGATCTGCCCGCCCGGCAGCGCCAGGGCATTGGCCTCCTTGCGGCGCACGACCGTGACATGCAGCGGCAAGGGCAGGCCGGGGACCGCCTGCAGGCGCTGCATCAGCCTGTCGAGCGCGGCGCGGCCGGCCTGTTCCTCGCTGGCGCTGCCGCATTCGAACGGCTTTCCGGCATGGGCGGTGTCGAGCTTCGCGCGCAACTGCACGTCGACCGCCTCGCCCAGCTTGCGGTCGACGGAGGCCGGCAGTCTTGGCGCCAGCCGCTCGGCGATCGCCGGCACGCCGAACCAGGCGGTGAGCACCAGCGCGACCATGGCGATCACGCTCCAGGCGATCACGCTCAGGCGCTGGCGCCGTTGCAGCGCCCCGGTGCGATCCACATTGGCCGCGCGCAGGTCCACGAGATGCGCGAAATCGGGATCGAAGATTTCCAGCCGCTCGAGCACCGCGCTGCCGTGGCGGCCGAGCCGCAGCACGCCGGCGGGCGCCGCGAGCTGTTCGAGTTCGTCATAGCGCCATTCCGCCAGCAGCCTGCCGTCGTCGGCCTCGATGTCCAGCACGGCGGCCCCGAGCGTCACCCGCACGCTGTGCCGCGCGCTGGTGCGGCCGTCGAAATAGATGCCGGCGCCGGTGATCGTGGCCAAGTCAATCATCAAAAGCTGCCCACATGCAGCGCGTCCGCCAGGCCTTCGCCCAAGGCCGAGCTCGGCCGCCCGGAGGCCTTGACCGTTTCGAGCACGTCGAGACCCGACAATTGCAGCGATTCCAGGCCGAGCTGCCAGAGCGACAGCAGCACGGTCGCGCGGTAGATGGTCGAGAAGCCGAGCACCGCGACGACATAACCGGCGATGATGATGGCGGTCGCGGCGATCTCGCCGGCGGTGCTGTTGTTGTCGTGGCCGGCGAGCACGCCCACGACGAACAGCGCGGGAACGGCGAGCAGCGCGAGCAGCAGGCTGAACAGGAGCGCCGACCACAGGAAGCGCATATAGGCGCCATAGACGTGACGCATGCGCAGGCGCGAGGTCACCTTGAGCGCGCCGAAGCGCAGGCCGGACGACCACCAGCGCAGGGTCACGGTCTGGAAGGCCGGATAGAGCAGTGTGGCGAGCGCGATGGAAGCGCCGGCCATCAGCATGGCGAAGACGATCACCGCGCCGAGCGCCGGGTTGTTGCCTTCGACCCGGGCCATCGCCTCGTCGCCGCCTTGCGCCAGCGCGTTCACGAGCGCCGTCCAGTGCACGCCCTCGACCAACGCGATGACGGCGAGCGCGAGCGGCGCCATCACCATGAACCACATCGGGAAACCGCGCAGGAACAGGCCCCAGGCGGAGCCGGCGAAGTGGCCGGGAAGATCGCCGTAATAGGTGTGGCCCATCTTGTAGCGCTCCAGGCT
>Ga0180222_1002975_pt1 | contig 11992 bp, 9 predicted proteins | sample eDN5th37CKraftOP_FD_151336 | JGI IMG/M metagenome (GOLD analysis project Ga0180222, IMG submission 151336) | Enriched Organic Plus compost microbial communities from Emeryville, California, USA - eDNA 5th pass 37_C Kraft OP (version 2) (version 2) ... | reverse complement strand
TCTGACCGGCTCGTGCGGTTCAGTGCGCGAGCGGCCAAATCGGAATATTCATCACGGTCGCGGTGTAGGACATTGCGCCGTCCGGCGCGCGCGCGGCCATTTCGTGCGCGGTCGCGCCCTGACGCGGCATCCAACGGTCCGCGATCTCGACCGATCCGCCGGTTCCCTGCGGCCAGCGATCCGACACGACCGACGAGGTTACGATCTTGGGCTCGGGCGGCACGGTGCCCGTTGCCGGCATCGCTGCCGCGGCATCGAGCGGTTCCGGCCCGGGTTGCGGCGCCTCGAGGACAAGCGGCGGCATTTTCAACGGGAACGGGCCCAGCGGACGATCCGGCAGCGGCACGGCTTCCGGCGGCTGCCCGGTCTTCAGGTGCTCGAGCAGCTTACCCATGGCGGCGAGCAGCTGATAGTCGGCAAACACAGCGACCCCGCGGGTCGAAACGAGCGAGACGAGGCCGTTGAAGTACTGATTCTGGACATCGAGCAGATCGATCAGCGTGCGCTGGCCGAGTTCGTATTCCTTGCCATAGGCGGCGACGGCCCCGCGGGCACCTTCAACCTGCCGGGTCAAGGCGGCGATGCGGTCGGACGTGATCGTGCGTGCGGCCCAGGCACGATCCAGCGCCTCGAACGCTTCGCGCTGCAGCCGCGCATGGCGATAGTTCTCTTCAATCAGCCGTTCGCCTGCCTCGGCGCGGCGCCAGCTGTCCCGGCCGCCGTTGAAGACGTCCCAGGTGACCACGAACTTGGCGCTGACGTCGTCGCGCTGGCCGTCGAAGTCGTTGGTGTCGACCCCGCGGGACGCGCGGCCTTCCAGCGCGACATTCGGGAGGAAGGCACCGGCCGTCGCGTCGAAGCCGTAGCGCGCGGCGGCGACGTCGGCCCCGGCGGCCTGGATCGTCGGATTGTGACGGAGTGCGACCGCAAGCGACTCGTCCTTCGACGCCGGCATGCCGCGCAGGCGGCCCGGGAAGCGCAGATTGTACGGCTCAAGGCCGACGACGCGGCGATAGGCAGCGCGGGCGTCGTCCAGGCGCTGGCGGAACTCGGCCAAGGTTGCCTCGGCCGACGCCACGCGCTCGGTGGCGGTGTGCAGGTCGCCTTCGCCGGACCGGCCGCCTTCGACGCGCGAACGCACGTTGCCGAGAATGCGCCGGTGTGCCGTGACATTGTCCTCGGCGAGGGCCACGAGGCGCAGATACCGTACGACGTCGATATAGGCTTCCGCCGCGTCCAGCGCGATCAGTTCGGTGCGCTCGAGCACGCGAAAGGCCGCCGCATCGGTGCGGGCGGCCTGGCGCCAGATCTCATTGATCGAAGCGAGACCGTCGAACAGGAGTTGGCGAACGACGATCGAGCCTTGGCGGCCGGCCTTCCAATCGTTGTTGCCGAGCGGGGCCGGCGTGACATAGCGGTTGGTGCGCTCCGGTCCGGCGTCGAGTTGCAGCCGAACCTGCGGCAGCAAAACGCCCTGGCTCTGCCGCATCTCAGCCTCGGTCGCGCGACGATTCGCAGCCGCCTCGCCGACGCCCGGATTGCTATGGACCGCCTGATTGATCGCATCTTGGATGGTAAAGGAGTTTCCGGCAGATGCAGCGCTGATCAGCGCGCAGCCGGCGACGCACGACGCCAATATCAATCGCATTCACTGCCCCCACAGCCTTCGCGGCTCGTTAAAGTTTGGTATCAAGTCTCCTTGCGTCCTGCAACCACGCCGCGAGGTCCCGCTCCCGTCCGGCGGTAAAACGCGCGGCTTGTGGCGCAATGATCACACAACCACGCCGTATTATCCGCGATTCAAGTGTGCAATAAGCGCGAGTTTGCGCGGTTTCCGCGAGTTCATCTTCCGCAGCGCCATGCAGGATTGACTCTGGCATGGTTAATCAACTTTAGGTTGTATTTGGACCCGTAAAGATGACCCCACGGTCCATCCTGACCGCAAGCAGACCTTGTGCTCATCTTGCAGCCTGCAGCTGTAGGGAAACTTCGACCGCTGACGCGCGACCGCGCGCTCAGGCCGCCGCTGCCCCGCGGGCGTCGCGGATCGCCTGCCAGACCCGCTCCGGCGTCGCCGGCAGGTCGATGTGGCGGATGCCCAATGGTGCGAGCGCGTCCACCACGGCGTTCCCGAGCGCGGTCAGCGCGCCGGCGCAACCGGCCTCGCCGCAGCCCTTGACCCCGAGCGGATTGGTGGACGCCGGGACCGGATGGGAGACGAAACCGATCGGCGGAATGTCGGCGGCGCGTGGTAGTGCGTAGTCCATGAACGAGCCGGTGAGGAGCTGGCCATCCGTATCGTACACGACGCGCTCGAGCAGCACCTGGCCGATACCTTGCGCGACGCCGCCGTGCACCTGGCCTTCGACCAGCAGCGGATTGACGATGGTGCCGAAATCGTTGACCGACGCGTAGCTGACAACAGTGACCACGCCCGTATCGGGATCGATCTCCACCTCGCAGATGTGGCAGCCGTTCGGAAAGGACGAAGGCGGCGAGTCCTCGAGATGATCGACATCGAGCGAGCGCGGCAGCCCCTCCGGCAAAGCGACACCCTGGCGCAGACGCGCGGCCAGTTCGAGCAGGCCGATGCTGCGATCGGTGCCGGCGATGGTGAAGCGCCCGTCGGCGAAGTCGATGTCGGCGGTGGCCGCTTCGAGCAGGTGGCTGGCGATCTCCTTGCCACGGGCAATGACGGTCGCCGCGGCGCCGACAATGGCCGACCCGCTGGCAGCAATCGAACGGGAGCCGCCCGTTCCGCCTCCGGCGAGGAGGCGGTCACTGTCGCCTTGAACGAGGCGGATGCTGTCGAACGGAATGCCGAGCCGTTCGCTCAGCACCTGGGCGAACGCCGCCGCGTGGCCCTGACCATAGTCGAGCGTGCCGGTGATGAACGTGACGGTCCCGTCGGCTTCGAAGCGGATGCCGCCCATCTCCCGGCTCGGCGGTGCGGTCACTTCGAGATAGCTGCCGAGGCCGATGCCGCGAAGCTTGCCGGCCTTGCGGCTGGCGCGACGGCGGGCTGCGAAGCCTTTCCAATCCGCGACGTCGAGCGCGCGGTCGAGCAGCGTGGTGAAATCGCCGCTGTCATAGGTGAGGCCCGATGGCGCGTTATAGGGCAAATCGCGCGGCCGAATGTGATTGCGGCGGCGCAGGGCGATCCGATCGATGTTCATCTCCGCCGCGGCGGTGTCGATCAGCCGCTCCATGAAATAGTTCGCCTCGGGGCGCCCAGCGCCGCGATAGGCGCTGACCAAGGTCGTGTTGGTGAGGACGCAGGTCATGGCGATCTCGATCGCCGGCGTGCGGTAGACACCGACCACGTTCTTGACGAAATTGATCGTGTGCATAATCGGCGACACATGGGACATGTGCGCGCCCATGTTTGCAAAGCCGGTGATGCGAACCGCCAGGAACCGGCCCTTCGCATCGAGCGCGAGTTCCGCCTCGACGACGTCGTCGCGGCCATGGCTGTCGGACACGAAACTGCCCGAACGGTCGTCGGTCCATTTGACCGGACGGCCCAACGCCCTCGCCGCGTGCAGGACGCAGACGTGTTCGGGGAAGGCGGCCGCTTTCATGCCGAATGATCCGCCGACATTGGCGGTCAGGATATGCACCTTCTCTGCCGGCACCTGCAGAATGTCGGCAATCTGCGCGCGCATACCAAAGGCGCCCTGACTCGGCGTGTGCACGACCCAGCGCTCCGCCGCGGCGTCATAATCGCCAACAATGGCGCGCGGCTCGAGCGCGTTGACGACAAGGCGGTTGTTGGTAAGCGAAAGCCGCGTGACGTGCGCCGCCGAGGCAAAGGCGGAAGCGGTTCGTTCGGCATCACCGTAATGATAATCGAGCACGACATTGCCCGGCACGTCGTCGTAAAGCTGCGGGGCGTCCGGTGCAGCAGCCCTGCGCGGGTCTGTCACGGCCGGCAATGGTTCAATGTCGAGCGTCACCGCCTCGGCGGCATCGCGCGCTTGCGTTTGCGTTTCGGCGACGACGAAAGCAATAGGGTCGCCGACGTGGCGCACCTTGTCGCTCGCGAGCGCGTAGCGTGGCGGCTTGCGCATCGGCGTGCCGTCGCGGCTCGTAAACGGCAGATTGTTACGGAACGGTCCATAGCCGGCGGCGGCGAAGTCGGCGGCCGTATAGACGGCGAGCACCCCCGGCATGCCGCGGGCGACGGACACATCGATGCTTCGGATCACGCCGTGGGCATAGGGCGAGCGAACGACGACGCCATAGGCCTGTCCCGGCAAGTTGATGTCGTCGGTATAGCGCCCCTCACCGCGTAGCAGCCGCGGATCCTCGGTGCGCTGGACCGGCTGCCCGACTGCAAACTTGCGAAACGCCATCTCGGTGTCGTCGCGACGTGCATCCATAATGTTAGGTCCACTTGAACGGTCGAAGCCAAAATCACGCGCCGCGCCCGGCAGGCGCTCCGGCTCATAGGCGGCGCAGCCGAGCATAGCCGGAGGCGGCGGGCGGAGCGACCGCCACGACCGGACGCGAGCATTGCGCGGAGAACAGAGCTGCGGCGTTCAAGCCCGGTCTGGACCGACCTTCACACCGGTCAACTTCTCCTGGGCACGCACCAGACCGCCGACCATGTGGTCGCCGAGGCCGAGGGCGGCAGCCTGGACGAAAGCCTGGTGCACGGCCTCGCCAAGATAGCTCGGCAGACCGAGCGTTTCGGTCATACGGGTGTAGTAGCGCACGTCTTTCTGTGCGTGGCGTAGAAGGAACGGAAGACCGCTGTCGTCACCTTCGAGGATCTTGCCGACGATCATCTGGAAGATGCCGCTGTTGGGAGCGCCGACGCCGACGATTTTATAGAAGGTGTTGAGGTCGATCCCGGCCTTGGCGCCGGCCACGAGTGCCTCGGCAATCAACGCCGCCTGGCCCATGGCGAAGAAGTTGTTGATCAGCTTGGTCTTGTGACCGGTGCCCGGCCCGCCCACGTGAAAGATGTTCTCGCAGAACGCTTCGAGAGCCGGCTTGATGCGGGCGAAGATGTCCGGCTCCGCGCCGACCATGACGTTCAACTTGCCGGCCTCGGCCTCTTTGGGTGTGCGTGCCAGTGGGGCGTCGACGAAGGGAATGCCGACGCCCGCGAGATCGGCATGAATGCGCGCGGTCGAATCCGGCTCGCTGGTGGAACAGTCGACAACGATCTGGCCCGGCTTGAGAGCCTCCTTCAGCCCGTTAGGTCCATAAACGGTGGCTTCCACCTGCGGCGAGCCGGGCACGCACAGGAACACGATCTCGGCACCAGCGGCGGCATCGGCGGGGTTCTTGGCCTCGCGCGCACCGCGCTTGATCAGGTCCTCGACTGGCGTGCGATTGCGATTGCCGAGCACGGCGGTGGTAAAGCCCTTTTCCACCAGGTTTTTGGCCATGCCATGGCCCATCATGCCGACGCCGATGAATCCGATCTTCATGTTGTTCTCGTTTCCTTGGACGTTACTTGGCCTTCGCCATTAAGGTGTCAGCTTCCGGATTGGCGTGCCGTCGCGCCAGGCGCGGATTGCCTCGACCGTTTGGCTGTAGAAGGTTCGGTAGTTGTCGGCCGTAACATAGCCGAGATGCGGGCTGATCACGACATTGTCGAGGCGGCGAAACGGGTGATCCAAAGGCAACGGCTCGACGTCGAAAACGTCGAGCCCCGCACCGGCTATCCGCCGCTCCGTCAGCGCGGCGACGAGTGCTGTTTCATCGACGATCGGGCCGCGGGCCGTATTGATGAGGAAAGCCGTCGGCTTCATCAAGGACAGATCCGCCGCGCCGATCAAGCCGCGACTGCGGTCGCCAAGCTGCAGGTGGACTGAGATGAAATCCGATTCCCGCAGCAGCGTGGACTTGTCTGCGTGAATGACGCCCAGCTCGGCACAGCGGGCGGCCGTCAGATTTTGGCTCCAGGCGAGGACGCGCATTTCGAAGGCGCGAGCGACTGTCGCAACGCGACCGCCAAGGCGGCCGAGCCCGATAATTCCCAGGGTCTTGCCACACAGATCGAGGCCGATCGTGCTTTGCCAAGATGCGCCGGATTTCATGCGCGCGTTTTCGCGACCGACTTGGCGCGCGAGTTCCAGGATCAGCGCGAAGGTGAGTTCCGCGGTGGGATGGCCTGCGCTGTCAGTGCCGCAGACCGTCACGCCGCGTTCGGCGGCGGCGCTTAGATCGATCGATGCGTTACGCATTCCTGTCGTCACGAGCAGTTGCAGCGCGGGCAAACGGGCGATGACCTCGCGCGGAAACGGCGTCCGTTCCCGCATTGCGCACACCACTTCGAAGCCCTGAAGGGCGGAGACTGCCGTAGCGGCATCCGGAAACGGCACGTTGAATGTGGTGATCTCCGCCTCGGGGCCGAGGACGGACCAGTCGGCAAAGGTGCAGGCCGCCTGCTGATAGTCGTCAAGGATCGCCACGCGATAGGCCATGGGGGAACTCGCGACTGAAGGAATGTCGGTTTGGGTGACCAGCAATGCGGCGGGAGCGTTGCTGCAGCGCGGATGCAACGCAGCTGATTTTACGGCGGATTTACGAATGGGCAAGATTATGCGGCGAGCAGGTGCCCCGGCAAGTCCATTCCTCGCCGCCGCGGCACCATCAGGTGGCGGGCAAGGTTCCCATTCATGTGTGCTGACGTTTCGAACTCCAGCGATGTGCTGAAGGTCAAGATCTCGTACTACGCTCTCGATGCGGAAACTCGCTCTGCGTTGGCTGAAGCTTGGCGCCTGGTGCAGGACGATCTGCCCACCGTCATCGGCAACTTCTACGCGCATGCGCAGCGCTTCGAGGCTCTGGCGGCAAAAATCGGCGGTCGTGTCGAGAAGCTGGCCGCCGCCCAGCAGAAGCACTGGGCCAACCTGTTCAGCGGCCGTTTCGACGAAGCCTATGTGGCTTCCGCCCGCGCAATCGGTCTGGCCCACGTTCGCGTGGGGCTCGAGCCCGGCTGGTACATCGGCGGATATGCGGTTTTGCTTGAAGGCTTCACCGACGTCATCCTGCGGCGGAAGCGCCTGTCGCCCGCGCGCGGCCGCAAGCTCGTCGCAGCGTTGCATCGGGCTGCCCTGTTCGACATGGATGTCGCCATCAGCGTCTATTACGAAGAACAGATCCGGCTCGCGGAGTCGCGTCGCGGGGTTCTCGAGGAGGCGGTGCGCGACTTCGATACGGTGCTGACGCAGTCACTGGCCTCGGTCGGTGCTGCGGCTGAACGGTTGCAAACGGGAGCGAGCCGTATCTCGGCTTCGGTGGAGGCCAACGCGCAGCGTGCCGCTGCGGTCGCGGAGGCGGCCCAGGATACGCGCGCCAGCGCCGAGGCTGGCGCGGCTGCCGTCGACGAACTGACCGCGTCGATCACGGCGATCAGCGAGCACGCCGATCATTCCGTTACGGTGGCCGATCAAGCCGTGGCGGACGCGGAACGCACGAACGAATCGGTGCGCGGCCTGGCCGATGCGGCGGAGCGGATCGGGTCGGTGGTCGGCCTGATTTCCGATATCGCCTCGCAGACCAATCTGTTGGCGCTGAACGCCACGATCGAGGCGGCGCGAGCCGGGGAGGCCGGCCGCGGTTTTGCGGTGGTGGCCTCCGAGGTGAAAGCTCTGGCCGGGCAGACCACCAAGGCGACCGACGAGATCACGGCGCAGATCGAGGCGATCCAGCAGGCGACCCGGCAAGCGGTGAACGATATTCGCGGCATTGGCACGACCATCGGCGCTCTCGCGTCCGAGGCGCGCGAGATCGCCAATTCGGTGCGGCAACAGGAACGTGCCACCCGCGAGATCGCGATGAGCGTCCAGAACGCCGCCTCGAGTACGGCGAACGTGTCCGAAGAGGTCGACCACATCCGAGCCGATAGTGGCGATGCGCTTGCGACCGCGCGCACATTCGCCGGCACCGCCAACGATCTGGTCCAGGCGGAACGGCGCGTAGCCGAGGAGACCAAGCGCTTCTTCGGTCGGGTGCTGGCGGGGTAAAAAGGCGGCCGCGGGGCCGGGCCGGAGCGGCGCAGGCCGCCCGGTCGGATCAGGCAGGAAGGCCGGACAGGGTGTCGGCCGTGCGCGAAGCGGGCGCGGTGCCGTGCTTTTCGTGCCATTTCGGGCCGGGTCCGCGCATGTAATGGCGTTCCGGCCGGTAGCGGTCGAAGGCGATCCGGTGAAGTCGGCTGGCCAGCCCGGCCAACGCAATGCGCAGGCTCTGGATGCTCACGGCCGCCAGCGAGGCGGCGGAGGCGCGGACGGCAAGGATCAGGCTCCACTGGACCATGACAAACTCCCAAACGGGTACGGCCGGTTCTGCGGTCTTCACCCGGTTGGTCGCGACACAGGGCGACCACGTTCACGCCCCATCATTGCCTAACAGCGGTTAAGAAGTTGTGGTGGCGATCACATTGCCGCGCGTGAATCGCGATCAATCTTTCTCAATGGTTACGAGGTGGGCGGAAGGGCGGGCGCGGGCGACTTGCCCTGCTGGCGCGGGGCCGCTACATCAACGGCAACTTCCCCGACAACCGCACACGGCGGGCGGAGCACAGCCTCGGGCATCGTGCTGGCGGCCGCGTGAGCCAACGCGAGGGCAGGGCGGCGATGGCCTCCTACCAGTACATCTACCACATGAGCGGCCTGTCGAAGGCCTATCCGGGCGGCAAGAAGGTGCTGGAGAACATCCACCTCCAGTTCTTCCCGGATGCGAAGATCGGCGTCCTCGGCGTCAACGGCGCGGGCAAGTCGACGCTGCTCAAGATCATGGCCGGGATCGACAAGGAATTTACCGGCGAGGCTTGGGTCGCCGAGGGCGCCCGGGTCGGCTACCTGCCGCAGGAGCCGCATCTCGACCCGAACAAGAACGTCCGCGAGAACGTCATGGAGGGGGTGGCGGCGCAGAAGGCGATTCTCGACCGCTACAACGAACTCGCCATGAACTATTCCGACGAGACCGCCGACGAGATGACGCGGTTGCAGGACGAGATCGAGGCCAAAGGCCTTTGGGATCTCGATTCCAAAGTCGACCAGGCGATGGACGCGCTACGCTGCCCGCCGGACGACGCCGACGTGACGAAACTCTCGGGCGGTGAACGCCGCCGGGTGGCGTTGTGCCGACTGCTGCTGGAACAGCCGGAACTGCTGCTGCTGGACGAACCGACCAACCACCTGGACGCCGAGACGACCGCTTGGCTCGAGGGGCATCTCCGCAATTACCCCGGCGCGATCCTCATCGTCACCCACGACCGCTACTTCCTGGACAACGTGACGGGGTGGATTCTGGAGCTCGACCGCGGCCGTGGCATTCCGTACGAGGGCAATTATTCCTCGTGGCTGGTGCAGAAGCAGAAGCGGCTGCTGCAGGAGGGCCGGGAGGAGGAGGCGCGTCAGCGCACGCTGGAGCGCGAACGCGAGTGGATTTCGGCCTCCCCGAAGGCGCGTCAGGCCAAGAACAAGGCGCGCATCCAGCGCTATGACGAGCTGGTGCAGAAGGCGGCCGAGAAGGCCCCGCAGACGGCCCAGATCATCATTCCGGTGGCGGAACGGCTCGGCCAGAATGTGATCAACTTCGAGGGGCTGACCAAGGGTTTCGGCGACCGGCTGCTGATCGACAATCTCACCTTCAAGCTGCCGCCGGGCGGCATTGTCGGCGTGATCGGACCGAACGGTGCCGGTAAGACGACGCTGTTCCGCATGATCACGGGGCAGGAAAAGCCCGACGCGGGCACGATCACGATCGGCGATTCGGTCAAGCTCGGCTATGTCGACCAGTCGCGCGATGCCCTCGATGACAAGGCGACCGTCTGGGAGGAGATCTCCGGCGGCTACGACCAGATCCTGCTCGGAAAGAAAGAGGTGAACAGCCGCGCCTATTGCGGGGCGTTCAACTTCAAGGGTGCCGACCAGCAAAAGAAGGTCGGGATGCTATCGGGCGGCGAGCGGAACCGGGTACATCTCGCAAAGATGCTGAAATCCGGGGCGAATGTCCTGCTGCTGGACGAGCCGACGAACGATCTGGACGTCGATACGCTGCGGGCTCTGGAAGAGGCGCTGGAGGATTTCGCCGGCTGCGCCGTGATCATCAGCCACGATCGCTGGTTCCTCGACCGGATCGCGACCCACATCCTTGCCTTCGAGGGCGACAGTCACGTCGAATGGTTCGAGGGCAACTTCGCCGACTACGAGGAAGACAAGAAGCGGCGATTGGGCACCGATTCCACGATCCCGCACCGGATTAAGTACAAGAAGTTCACCCGCTGACGGCTCCCATCGATTGCTCAACAACGGCGGCGCGCCCGTGCAGTGGGCGGCTGCCGTAATGACGAATCGCGCGTGCGAGCAAGGGACCTTTCACGACTTCCGTGCTATCCTTTGCTGTCTGTACGATTGTTCATTTTCGTGGGTATTCAGTTCCATAATTCAGTCAAAATAGCTGGGCGTACTTCAGGCCAAGCTCAGAGTGCTGGGTTAGGATCATCGAAACCGCGTTCGGCCCACCGGGCGCTTACGACGAGGCAACTGTCATGAAGAAGACCATGCTTGCCGTAGCGGCGGCCGCCACGATCGCAGTGGCGGCGGTGGCTGCACCCTCCGACGCCCATGCCGGCCGCCGCGGCGCCGCCGTCGCCGCCGGCGTGATCGGCGGCCTCGCAGCCGGGGCCTTGATCGGTTCCGCGCTCGCTGCCCCTCCGGCGCCGGCCTACTATTACGGGCCTGGCCCGTACTACGCGCCGCGTCCGGTCTATGTGGCGCCGCGCTGCTACTGGACCCGCGGCGAGCCGTATTGGGACGGCTTCCGCTGGCGCAGCCCGCGCGTGAAGGTCTGCGACTGATCCGTCGCCTCGCGGCCGGCTTCGGCCGGCCGCGTTCGAACCTTTGTTCGCGTCGCACGTTGGGGAAGGCCAAGCCACCCCGGAGAACGCGATGCGACGGACGATTCCCCTCATTTTCTCACTCCTTTGGATCGGGAGTGCAGCGGCGCAGATGCCGACGCACCAGACCGGTCCGCAGGGCATGAGCCAGCCCTGTCCGGCGCCCCAGGCCTCTGCGGCCAAAGAGGGGCCCGGCGGCAATGAGCCGCCGGATCAGCAGGCGGTCGAGCGGAGCGCGATCCTGCCCTCGGCCGGACAGCACGAGCAGTCGGCGGCGCCGACGGTGCAGCAAAACGGTGAGGCGGTGGTGGCGCAGACCGAGTGTCCGAAGCCGCCAAACCACCCCAACGCGCCAAAAACCCAGTAACGTCAATCTCTTCGTGCTGCGCGCTGCATGTGTTCCAGCACCGCCGGCGTCGGCCAGCAGTCGAGCTTGAGGCGGTTCGCCTTCTGGTAGGCGCCCAGGGCGGCACGGGTAAGCATGCCGGCCTTTCCGTCGATCTTGTCGCGATAGAAGCCCAGTTCGCTGAGCCGCCGCTGCATGGCTTCGACCTCGGCGGTGCGCAGCTGCTTGTCCCTGCTCCAGGGCGTTTCGAACGGCCGCGGGTCGACGATGCGGTCGCTGAGATGCCCGACAAACAAAACGTACAGGTCGGAGAAGTTGTAGTTCTTGAGGACGAAGTAGTTGTTCGGCGTCAGGAAAGCCGGACCATGGGTTCCTTCCGGCATCAACAGCGAGGCCGGGGCGGCGAGTTCCTCCCGGCTGGGCCGACGGCCATAAGCGGGGACGTAGCCGCGGGCGAGCCAAGCCGAGAGGGGCATGGTCACGCCGGGTTCGGCGATGGTGCAGTCGACGTCGGCGGGCACCCTGACCTCGTACGACCAGCGCCGCCCCCGCTGCCAGCCTTTGTCGGCGAGCTGCTTCGCTGCTGAGGCGAGGGCGTCCGGGACCGAGGCGAAAATGTTGCGGCGGCCGTCGCCGTCGAAGTCCACGGCGTTCTTGTAGAAGTCCGAGGGAAGGAACTGGGTCAGCCCCATGGCGCCCGCCCAGGAGCTGCGCATGTCGGCGCGCCGCGCTTCGCCATCGGCGATCATCTTGATGGCGAGCAGGAATTCGTCGCGGAACTGTTC
>Ga0180222_1002974_pt1 | contig 11996 bp, 9 predicted proteins | sample eDN5th37CKraftOP_FD_151336 | JGI IMG/M metagenome (GOLD analysis project Ga0180222, IMG submission 151336) | Enriched Organic Plus compost microbial communities from Emeryville, California, USA - eDNA 5th pass 37_C Kraft OP (version 2) (version 2) ... | reverse complement strand
GGGTCTGATTCGCCTGGTGCGGATGCGCGTGACGAGACGCGGAGGGTTCGCGGCGATTCTTCGGCCGTGGTCATGTGACGGTTCGATACCTTTCCTGCTGCCCTGCTGACGCACCGTTTCCGGTGTCACGAAACTAACATCGACAGCACTCACAAACAAGACAGTAACGACATTATTTGTTCAACTTGCTTAGTTGCGCCTCCTGTCCCGCGCAGCGTAGGCGACCAACGGGGTGCCTCGGCCGAACCGGCTCAAAGTGGATTACCTATTCCAGATAGCGCACCGGTCTGCTACTGTCCAGGAAAGTGGAAGCATCATTCCAGTTTTCTGGCACGAAGTCGTGACAGGTTCTGCTTGGGGATTCATCCCCGCATGCGCTGAGGGGATCGAGGAGGCATCAATGAGCTCTGCAGCCGACGCACCCCCCGATCGACACGACAGGGAGAGTGCCGGTGTGGCCACCGGACTTGTCCTCGCGCCCGAGGGTCGGCGCTTGGGCTTCGGGGTGGTGGCCACGGTGGTGTTCGCCTGTGCGCTTGCGGGGCTCTTGGCGGGTTGCTCGGCAGGGACCTTCGCCGGCGCGGCACTGGTGTGCGCCATGCTTGTGGCCATCGCCTTCGCGGTGGACAGTCGCGAAGAACGTCGGCGCGAGATGCGCGCCGTGAGTGGGTGCGATATTCGAGCGCGAGTCGTGGATGGAGCAATCGCGACTCCGCATCGACCGGCATCGCATCGCTGAGAGATTCCCCCGAAATGAACAGTCCGTGGTTCGGCCGGCCGATGGAGTCAACCGAGATGAGCCCATCCGCACGTGTGTTGACGCTGGTGCTGGGTGCTACCGTCCCACCGGTGGAGCCTGCGATGACCACGACAAGCAGCGCGACCGCCGAGCGAATCGTTGCGGCAACATGGAAGTTGTTGGCACGCCGTGGTCTCAAGAGGCTGTCGATGCGCGAGGTGGCGGCTACCGCCGGTATCTCGCGCGCGACCCTTTACGAGTACTTCGGAAGCCGCCAGGACCTTCTCCGGGCGATTGCCTCGCGGGTGGAGCAGGAGATCCAGTGCGCCGTCGTCGATGCAGTCGAGGCGCAGCCCGACCTGGCAACGCGCGTCGAGGTCGTCGTTCTGGCGATGTTTCGCTTCGGTATGGCCCACCCGGACGCTCTCAAGGTGCTGAATGTCGAACCTGAGTTCAGCATCAACTCGATCCAGAATGCCTTCCCTGCGTTTCTCGCGATCGCCGAGCCGCTGCTCGTTCCTGCTCTGGAGCTGACACCGTCGGTACGCAGCGGTGCAATGACGTCCGGGGAACTCGCAGAGCTGCTGCTGCGAGTAGCCGCCACGACATTTTTCGTCTCCACTGAGGATCCCGAAGCCATGGCGCGTTCGATCGCCGCGTGGCCTTTTCTGCATGGCGAGGCGTTGTCCTCGTAAGCCTCCCTCACGGGTGACACTCCTCTGTCCGTCAGGACGCCGAAACGGTACCGGGGACGACCGGCGGCTCTCCGGTATCGATCCATCGCTGCATGCCCGCCCGAAGACGTTCGTCGATGTATTCGACAAGAACACCCGTCTCCTGCGCCGGCTGCATCCAGCACACCACGGTCGTTCCATCGGGTGCGGCCACCTTGCCCGCGATTTCCATGCCGAGGGGTTCAATGCGCCGTACTACTTCGTCGACACTGTCGACGAACACCCCGATGTGATGGAGGCCGGCTCCGTGGCGCTCGAGGGAGTGCAGGCCGCTACCTTTCGCCTCGACCATCTCGATGTACGGCGGTCCCTGACGTGACCATGCCAGACACGAAGAGCCCTCGTGCGGTTCGTAGTCTCCGTACTCACCCGGATCGACTCGTCCCTGCGTCGTCATCACCTGCGGGTCACCGAAATCCAGACCGAGGACGTCGTTGAACCATTGGATCGCTTTGTCCATGTCGGGTACGAGCACACCAACGTGATGGAACGTTGATTCCGTCATGCCACTCCACTTCTGCCGTTGAAAGCAGTGCTGGGGGAGCCGGTTGCCGGCTCTTGTTTGTTAGACGGATTGAACATACTGTGTCGGATGTGTCTGGTTATCGGTTTTGCCCAAATTCTCTTTCGCACGGTGGTCACCGGTCAGGGCGTCGCGCATGAACGCGGGCATTGGCTTCGGGCCGGTTCCCAACGGCCAGTTGGCTGATGGGTGGTGGCCGATCGGATTCGGAGACGAAATCGGTCAACATCCGGGTGCCTTTCGAGTGGGCGGCCATCGCCTGGCGGTCTACCGCGATGGGAATGGGGTGGTCCGGGCCGTCGAGGACGCCTGCCCGCATCGACGGCTGCCACTGTCGATGGGCCGCATCACCGAGGACGGCTACCTCCAATGCGGCTACCACGGTTGGTGTTTCGATGGCGAGACGGGCCAGTGCACCAGAATTCCGAACCTTGCTCCCGATGAGCGGGTGCCTCGGGGGCTCAAGGTGGCGGTCTTCTCGACTGCGGAGACTGTCGCAGATGCGCTGGGCTGGGGACTGCGAACGCCGGCGCTGGCACCGCCGGTGGGACCGCCCACCGGGGAGGAACCCGACGCGGGCACGACCATGTTTCACACACAGACTGCGGGACGACTGGTGTTCGTGTGGACGGGCACCGAGTCGCCGCCGCCTCTGAACGACCTGTTCACGACTGCGGCTTTCGCGTTCGACCAACCTGAGTTGTCCGGTCAGGTAACCGTCCGCGCGCCACACGCCGAGACATGCGAAGCGCTGGTGTGGAATCCCGGCAAGTTACTCGGGCTGGGGTGGCTCATCGGTGCGGGTGATGAGGTGGTCGGTCCGTCCGTGCACACCGACGATCACACGGTCCGGGTGAGCCGGCAACGCTACGCACTCGATGTCCCGCGAGCCTCGACATTCGATACGCCGGCCAAGCGGGTCACCACCCACATCGCGGCGACAGATGCGCTCACCGGCCGGACTCGGATCACCGTCAACGACTCGGCGCACCTGCCTGCCGCCGAGATCAGCGTCGCGCTGACGCCGATCGGCAGGTACCGCACGGTGATTCGCTGGAGCGTAGCTTTCGATCGAGCGGCGTCGTCGCTGAAGCGTTCTGCGCTCAAAGCCGCGGCGCGAACGAGTCGACTGCACGGTGCCGCACGCGCCGAAGCCCTGATCGACGCCACCGAAGACGCGGTGGACGCCGCGATTGACCGATTGCGAGAGCTTCACCATCACACACCTCTGATGCCGACCAACCAAGGAGATGCCTCATGAATCAGGCCGTGGACCCGACGACACTCGCCCCCAGAACTTTTCGGCCAGGCAGCTTCGCGCTGCGAGACGCCTGGTTTCCGCTGGTGCACACCAACCAAGTTCGTCGCTCACCAGTCCGGCGATCGATACACGGTGATCCGGTGGTGTTCTACCGGGACAGCGATGGAACGGTGCGGGCAGCCACCACGCCGCCGCCCGGTGCCGGAGGAGAACCCAGGGGTGCCGGGTCTGACACCGAGCACAGGCACTACCCGCTGCTCGAGCGGTACGGATACGCGTGGGTCTGGTACGGCGATCCGGCCAACGCCTCGCCCGAGCTCATGCCGTGTATTCCGCACACGCCGGTCGAGGGAATGCCGCGCCGCTTCGAAGCGACAATCGTCTATGACTCGACCTTTGAACTGGTCTGCGAGAACCTCCTCGACCTCACCCATGCCGATTTCCTGCATTCGAAGCTGACCGGCGACGCGCTGTCCGAGGACGACGTGATCGAGGTCGAGTCGACGTCGGAAACTGTCACGATGGTTCGTATTGCACGCGGGAGGCCGATTCCGCAGATGCAGAAGGGCTTCGCAAGAGGTGCCACCACTCAGAATGTCCGCGCTGTCACGATTACCTATGTGCGCAGCGGATTATGTGTGCTGCACGGTGATTTCAACCCGGGCATGTCGATGCCGATGATCCACCCGACCAACCCCGAGAGTCGCATTCGGTGCCGCGTCCCCGCGACGTTCAATCCCCGCCATATGCCCGCACTGGGACGGGCAGTATTTCCGCTCTCCGCACATCCCGTTGGGCGACAAGATAATTGGGCAGTACGCAAGCAGAATCTCAACTACCTCAATGGGGCCCAGTGGCGGGAGGACAAGGCCGACCTGAGCTCCCGGTTCGACAAGGCCGGTCTGCGCTACCGGAAGGTCTATCAGCAACTGGTAGCCCGCCAGCAGCAAGGCGACTATTCCTACCTGCCGGATTCCGGTATCGCGCGAGACACCTCCGAGGAACTCGGTCTCAATCGGCGAGCCTGAATTCGACTTACCGGACCACCGAGGAGTGGAACCGGCACCATCGCTCCCAGCTCACGGACCGCTGTCTTTGAGCATGGCCGCATGCATTCGACGTGCTGACGGTGCCGGGGAGATGGGGTAGGCGTGATGAGTGTCGCATGCGGCCAGAAGGTAGCTCACCAAGCGCCTCGACGCTGCGGGCGCGGCGTCGACGGCGCTGGTGACAACGCCTGCGTTCGCCATCAACAGCATGACCAGGTCTTGTGGGCGGAACTCGGGACGAAGTCGTCCGGTTGCCTTGGCTTTGGCTATCAAGGTTTGAAAGGCTCGCGAGGTGGCCGACCGTTTTGCTTCGAAGGCACCGGCTCTCGGGAAAGTCATGGTCAGGACGTTGGTGAAACCGCGGTCCTGATACTGCATGGTGCAGACGCGCTCGATGAACTCACAGAACCCGTGCCAGGGATCGGGATCGCGAAGCGCGTCGCTGACTGCGTCGTGATAGTTACTCATCTTGTCTGCGAAGACGGCGGTGATGAGGTCGTCTCTGGTCGGGAATCGGCGGAAGAGGGTGGCGATACCGACCCCGGCTCGACGTGCCACCTCGGCCATGGGGGCATCGAGTCCCTGCTCGGCGAAAACATGCCGGGCGGCATCGACAACGGCTGTTCGGTTGCGTTCGGCATCGGTTCGTAGGGCCCGCCGGGCGGGGCCGTCGCTGGAAGCCGTCACCGGGACAGCGTAACGGCCAATCGGAGCACGCCCTCCACTTCCCCCGAGTTGGCGACGGGCGGCGGCCAATATCGGTAAACGAACGCTGACGGGGCTCGAGCGCCTGGTCGACCGGACGGCCGTGACCTCGGATCCGGAGGAAAACCTTCGGCTGCACCGGGAGCTTCACGACCGAGCAGAGGCTCACTCGGAGTCGTCTGGCAATGTCAGGATGTCCAGTGCCGAGGCGTCTACCCCCAGGTCGCCGAGGCGCTGCAGATACAGCCGAACATTGCGCAGCTTCACGTCCTCGTAGCCGCGCACCAGGTCGGGGGCGGATGCGGCGGCGACCGCGCTGTCATACGACTCCGCGGAGAGGTTCGCGACGAGGCTGCGCACCATGTCCTGGTAGTGGGTGAGCAACCCACGCTCGAGGCGCCGCATGCGGGTGTGGCCGAACGGGTCCAGCCAGGTGCCGCGGAGGACGCGGCCCTTGGCAAGCATCCGCAAGGCGCCGTGGCTGGCGGGCCGCATGCCGATCTTCTTCTTGCGGCCCAGCGCCTTCAGCACCGGCGGATGCAATTTGTAGGTGAGGTTGGCGCCGTCGGGCACCTCCCGTCGCACGGACTCGATGAACGCCGGGTCGGTGAGCATGCGGGCCACTTCGTACTCGTCCTTGTAGGCCGTCAGCTTGTGCAGCCCTCGCGCGACGGCCTCGGACAAGTCGGTGCGCTCGGTGACGCTTCGTTCCTGCACCCACACCGCGGTGACGAACTCGATGTACTTGGCTGCGATGCGATCTCCCTGGTACGCAACGAGACCCGCGGCACGCCGCTCAAGGAGCGTTCGGGTCTCGCCGGCTACCGGGCAGCTGCCGAGCAGATGGCTGGGGACGACGGTGTCGGAGCGCGACGCCTGGTTCGGCGGTTGCGTCGCGGCCCGGAACGCCGACGGATCGGCCACCGCCACACGCCCCCAGCGGAAGGCCGCCTGGTTCGCGCCGACGGCCACCCCGTTGATGGCGATCGCCTCTTCGATCGCGGCGGCCGGAATGGGCAGGCCACCTGCCTGATACGCGGCACCGACCAAGAGGAAGTTCGCCGACAAGGTATTGCCGAAGAGCGTGTTGGCGGCGGTCAGCGCATCGAAGGCGGTGAGAGTCTTGGACCGCACGTCGAGGCGCGACAGCAAACTGGCGTCGGACGGATACTCGACGGCCCCGTCGTAGACCATCTCCCCGGTCGGTGTTCTGCTGGTCGACGCGACGGCGGCGGTGCGGTTGGGATCGCCATAGCCGACGTTGCGCGCGTCGACCGCGGTGAGTAGATCGAACGCGAGCACGCAGTCCGCCGCCCCCGGACTGACCCGATTGGAACGCTCGATCGCCATGGCGCTCAGCCGCAGGTGCGACGTCACCGGCCCCGCCTTCTGGCTGAGCCCGGTCTGATCGAGCCCCTCCACATGCAAGCCGGCTCGCAGCGCGGCCATGCCGAGCACCTGGTTGACCGTGACGATGCCGGTACCGCCGATGCCGGCCAGAAAGATGTTGTGAATCGCGGTGATTGGCCGTTGAGCGGGATCGGCGACCTCGGGCGGGGTGGGCACCGGCGGGCGCGCCTGCTTCGACGGCTGATCGGGGACCTCGACGGTGACGAACGAGGGGCAGTCACCATCCAGGCAGCTGTAGTCGGTGTTGCAGGTGGTCTGGTCGATCCGGGTCTTGCGTCCGAACTCGGTCTCGACTGGTTGCACGGACAGGCAGTTGCTCTTCACCCCGCAGTCGCCGCAGCCCTCGCAGACCGCCTCGTTGATGACGACGCGCGTGCGCCGCACGGGCATCGCGCCGCGCTTGCGTTTGCGTCGCGCGTCGGCCGCGCAGTGCTGGTCGTAGATCAGCACGGTGACACCTTCGGTGTCGCGCAGTGCGCGCTGGGCTTCGTCGAGACGGTCCCGGTGCCAGACCTGGACGCCGGAGGCGAACGCGGCGCCCTTGTGCCGCTCCGGCTCGTCGGCGCAGACGATGATCCTGGTCGCGCCGTCGGCGACGAGCTTGTGCGTCAGCTGCGGCACGGTGAGTCCGGCCTCGACGTCCTGGGCGCCCGTCATGGCGACCGCGGAGTTGAACAGGATCTTGTACGTGATGTTGACCCCGGCTGCGACGCACGCCTGCACGGCCAGCTGGCCGGAGTGGAAATACGTTCCGTCGCCGACGTTCTGGAAGATGTGGCCGACGTCGGTGAACGGCGACTGGCCGATCCACTGCGCGCCCTCACCACCCATCTGCGTCAGCCCGGTCACCTGGGAGTCCGTGCGCGCCGACATGGTGACCAGGGTGTGGCAGCCGATGCCGCCGCCGGCCAACGAGCCCTCGGGAACCGCGGTGGACCGGTTGTGCGGGCAGCCCGAGCAGAAGTACGCCGTGCGCTTGCTGGGCAGCACCGTCAGCTCCAACGACGGGGGCGGAGGTGCGGACAGCGTCACGCGCTCGCGCAGCACGCGGCGCAGGGGAGCGATCAGGCGGGCCGCGGTGAGCTCGCCATCGGGTGGAATGAGGTTGCGGCGCTCGGCATCCCGCTTACCGAACACCTGCGGGCAATCGCTGCGACCATAGAGCGCATCCTTGACCTGCGCCTCGACGAACGCGGTCTTGTCCTCGACCACCAGCACTTGCTCGACGCCGCGGGCGAGCCGTATCACCTTGTCGGCGCCGAGCGGGTAGGGCATGCCGACCCGCAGGATTCGGATGCCTGCGCTGTACAGGCGGGCCTCGCTCAGCCCCAGCTCCACCAGGGCTTCCCGGACGGAGTCGTAGGCGGTCCCGACGGCGACGATGCCCAACCAGGCGTCGGCTGGGTCGACTTCGATCGCGTCGATGTCGTTGGCGGCGTTGAAGGCTTCGACCATCGCCCAGCGCGGGCCGTACAGGTCGGCTTCGGCGAGCACGCTGTCGGGAGGCGCGGCGAGTACCCGCTGGCGGTATGTCCAGGGACGGCCTTCCCATTCGATCGTCGGCACCGTGATGTCGAAGCCGGCGAAGTCGCGATCGAGCGTCCACAGTCCGTCGGCGACGTCGGCGACGATCTTCATGGCCGGCCAGCACCCCGACGCGCGGGACAGCGCGATCGCGTACAGGCCGAAAGTGACCACCTCTTCGGCGTTGCGGGGGAAGAAGATCGGCATCGACAGGGCGGCCAGCGATCGCTCACTGGCCGCGGGCACGCTCGAGGACTTGGCCGCGGGGTCGTCACCGACCAGCGCGAGTGCGCCGCCGTTCGGGTTCGCCCCGTACATCGCCGCGTGCCGCAGGGCATCGCTGGCGCGGTCCAGGCCCGGCCCCTTGCCGTACCAGACGCCGATGACTCCGTCGTGCGAGCGGGTGCCGCTGGGCAGTTCCAACTGGCTTCCCCAGACCGAAGTGGCCGCGAGTTCCTCGTTCATGCCGGGGACCAGTTTTACGTGGTGACCGGTGCGCAGTTCGGGAAGGCTGGCCAACAGCTGGTCGAGTCCGGCCAGCGGACTGCCCTGATACCCGGACACGAAGGTGGCGACGTCTTTCTGGGCGCGCTGATCGCGAATGTGCTGTTCCACCAGCAGGCGCGGAATAGCCTGGACACCGGTCAACAGCACCGGGCCCGATGAGGCGCGGTATCGCTGCGCCAGAGTCGATTCGACGAATTCAGAGCTTTGCAGGTCGGTCAAGGCGTCTCACTGTCCAGAACGTCGCGATATCACCGTAGGTATGGTTAAGGCTTGCTCTGGATGTGATTTGGGTCAACTATTAGATCTACAACTGACCGATTTGATCAGTTGCTTGTCCCGATGACCCCGATAGGTGACAAAAATGCTCAGTATCGACCAGCTCGATGTCGAGCTCCTTGAGATGCTCGCCACGGATGCACGGACGGGAGTGGTGGAACTGGCGACGCGGCTCGGCATCTCGCGTAACACGGTCCAGGCCCGGTTACGGCGTCTGGAGGAGGGTGGCTTGCTTGTCGGATACCGGCCGGAGCTGGTGTTGGAGCGGGCCGGTGTCCCGGTATTGGCGTTCATCGGGCTGGAGGTCCAGCAGGGCCGGCTGGCGTCGATCATCGACGCCCTGACCGCGATGCCGCAGGTGCTGGAGATCCATGCCACGACGGGTCGCGAGGACCTGCTGGTGCGGGTGGCCGCCGACACTCAGGCCGCGTTGCAGCAACTGATCGAATCGATCGTGGGAATTGCCGGTGTGGTCCATTCGACCACCACGCTGGCCCTCACGACGCCGTTGCCGTATCGAGCGGTGCCGCTGCTCAAATATCTGACCCGCGATGCGGGCTGGGGACGATCGACCCCTCGCGCCTGACCGCTACCCGGCGTCGTCTACTCGGATGAGACAGTTTCTGTCTATAGTGTGGCAGCGTCGAGATCGCTTCCGGGGTCTCGCGCCAAGGAACGGTATCGATTCTGATGCGACGTGGTAGATGGTGGCACATAGCGTGATTCGGTCTCGCGGAGTGTCTGCGGATGCATCATGACCTGATCGAGCCATGGACCGGGCCGCCGGCGACGCTGTGGGTCAATCTCTGGGTGCTGCCGGTGGTGTGGGGTGCCCTGCTGCTGTGGTTCGTCGTGCAGTCCGTGCGCCGCCGCGAGGCCGTCCCGGGCTTGCTCATCCTGATCGGCTTCTCCTCGCTGTTCTGGCAGGACGCCTACATCAACTGGGGCATGTATCTGCTCTACAATCCTGATCAGCCGTTGATGCCCTGGGGGTCAACGACTTTCACCGCACCCCGCAAGGTCTGGTGGACGATCTTCGCGTACGGCATCTTCTGGCTCGCCGCAATTCCGGCCGTGCTCGCCTTGGCCGAGCGGTTGCAGCGCCGCGTGCCCCGCGTCGGCCGCACCGCGGCAACGGTTCTCGTCGGTCTGCCGTTGTTCTACCTCTGGGATCTGCTGTTCGAAGGCGCGGCGGTCAACGGTGGTTTCTACAGCTACATCAGCCATTGGGGTCCGGCTCTGACGATGCACGGCGGCACCATGCCGCTGCTGTTCCCCATTCTGTTCATCGCCGCGTCCGGAGTGGTGTTCGTCTGGTTGGTGGGCTGGCGTGCGCCCGACGGGCATGCCCGTTTCGAGGATTGGTTCGGGCTGCACCGCATCCGCGCGGGGCTGCCCCGGGAAGCGGCCCGGGTAGCGGTGTGGGTGTTGGTGCTCAACGTCGTTCACATCGCCTTGTGCATCGTGCCGCTGATCCTCATCCGAATCGCGTTGCTCCAACCGAGTCCGTTGGTGCCGTAGCCGCGGCCACCAGTTCGGCGGTGTCGACGATCTTGACTCGGGGACGCGATCGTTCCCTGCCGTGTCGACGTTCGGCCGCATCGACCGCTCGCCATCCGCTCCAGTCGATGGCGTTCGCGCCGCGCTCGGCGAGTAGTCCACTGAGCGCGGCCCGATCGCCCACCGTGCGGGTGAGTCGGCCGCTCGTAAAGTCCTCGACGAGCCCGGCCACGGTTTCCTCCGCGCAGGTGCGGTTGGTGCCGATGACGCCGCGCGGGCCGCGCTTGATCCATCCGGTCACGTACGTGCCCGGCACGGGTTGACCGGTCTCGTCGATGACTCTGCCGCGGTCGTTGGGGATGGTGCCCGTGGTGGGAGTGAACGGCAGATCGTCGATCGCCGAGCCCTGGTATCCGATCGACCGCAGGATCAGGGGTGTATCGATCAGCTCCGTTCCGTCGGCGGGATCTCCCACGACCAGCTGACCCGCCTCGTCAATCCGGTTGGACACGATGCGCAGCCCGTCGGCCGCTTCGTGGCCCGTGACTTCGGCAGGAGATGCCAAGAAGCGGAACACGATCCGCTTGTTGCCCGGCGAAGTGGGTCTGTCGGCGTACTCGCGAGCGACCTGAAGTTTGAGCTCGGTGTCGATGTCGTCGGCGGCACTGGCCGCCAGCTCTGCTCCGTCGATCACGACGTCGACCCGCGGTAAGTGACCCAATGCCATGAACTCGGCGGCTGAGAACGCCGCGTCGCGGGGTCCGCGCCGGCCCAGGATGACGACCTCGCGGATGTTGCTGTTGTACAGGGCATTCAGGGCATGATCGGCGATGTCGGTCTGGGCGAGCACATCGTGATCGAGCAAGAGGACCCGCGCCACGTCCAGCGCGACGTTGCCGTTGCCGACGATGACGGCTCGCTCGCCGGACAGGTCGAACGTGTGGTGGGCGTGGTCCGGGTGGCCGTTGTACCAACCCACGAAGTCGACGGCGGAATGATTGCCGGGCAGGTCCTCGCCGGGGATGCCGAGGTCCCGGCTGCGGGACGCGCCCACCGCATAGATGACCGCGTGGTGGTGTGCGAGCAGGTCGTCATGAGTCAGGTCGGTGCCGATCTCGACATTGAGGTGGCAGCCCACCCGCTTGTTGCCCAAGACGTGCTCGAATACCCGCACCACGGATTTCGTGTGTTGATGGTCAGGCGCCACCCCGGCGCGGATCAGGCCGAACGGGGTGGGGAGGCGTTCGAACAGGTCGACTTCGACCCCGTCGATGCCGACGAGGGCGGTCGCCGCGTAGCACGCGGCCGGTCCGGCACCGACGATCGCGACCCGCAGCGAACCGGGTTGAACCCGGTCGGGGCGAACGGGCTCGATGAGGGTGCTGGGTTCCAGTGGGTGGCGCTCGAAGTACGCGGCGTTGATCTCGCGAAAGCGTTCGAGTTCGGGAGGCAGATCTTCGTCGAAGTGGATCGCGTCGACCGGGCACTCCTCAAGACACGCGCCGCAGTCGATGCATTCCTGCGGATCGATGTAGAGCATCTGGGTGTCCGCGAATTCGCCTGTGCTGCTGGTGGGCCGAATGCAGTCCACGGGGCACACGGGCACGCAGCTAGCATCCTTGCAGCAGTTCTGCGTAATGACGTACGGCACAGATGTCCTCTCGGTCGGCGGGGCGCGGTCGGCCTCTCGGAGGCCCCGCAAAACGCTGTACATTATGAACAATATCTGTTTATTGTGTTGAATGGCTACGCAGACTGGAAACGGCAA
>Ga0180222_1002973_pt1 | contig 12000 bp, 9 predicted proteins | sample eDN5th37CKraftOP_FD_151336 | JGI IMG/M metagenome (GOLD analysis project Ga0180222, IMG submission 151336) | Enriched Organic Plus compost microbial communities from Emeryville, California, USA - eDNA 5th pass 37_C Kraft OP (version 2) (version 2) ... | reverse complement strand
CACCGCCGCCACGCGTCCTTCGCAGGCGAGATACAAGGGGTCGTATCCGAGCATGTCGCAGATGCCGCGCACCGGCGGATGGAACGGTATGGCGGTCTCGTCGAGCCGCACCGTCATGCCGGTGGCTTGTGCGATGTCGTGCATGACGGTGGCAAGCCCGCCGCGCGTCGGGTCGCGCATGAAGCGCAAGCCCGGCATGGTCCAAAGGCCTTGTGCGAGCGGCAGCACGCTGGTCGCGTCGGAGGCGAGATCGCCTTGCAGCCCGAACTGCTCGCGTGCCAGCAGCACCGCCGTGCCGTGATCGCCGACCGGACCGCTGATGAGGATACGGTCGCCCGCTCTGATGCGGTCGAGCCCGAGCCGCAGCCCGGGCGCGCGAATGCCGACGCCGGTGGTCGCCAGATAAAGGCCGCCGCCTTCGCCGCGCCGAAGCACCTTGGTGTCGCCGCACACGACGCTGACGCCGCAGGCCTTGGCCGCTTGCGCCATGCTGGCGACGAGGCGGTCGAGCAGCGCGATTTCGAGGCCCTCCTCGATGAAGGCGTTGAGGGTGAGATAGACCGGCGTTGCGCCGACCACCGCGAGGTCGTTGACGGTGCCGTGCACGGCGAGCGAGCCGATATCGCCGCCGGGAAACTCGAGCGGCTGCACGGTGAATCCGTCGGTGGTGACCACGACCTCGCCTGCGGGCAGTGGCAGCGCCACCGCATCGGCCGCGGTGTCGAGCTGGGCATTGGCGAGATGGCGCGCGAAGATGTCGTCGATCAGCGCGCGCATGAAGCGTCCGCCATTGCCGTGGGCGAGGGTCACGAATTTGTCGTCGGTCATCGGCGCGCGCTCGCTTCCACGATCTGGCCGAAACTCAAGCCGGCATCATTGCACGGGATCCGGCCGGCCATGAGCACCGTGAAGCCGTCAAGCGCGGCATCGCGCACGATCCGTTCGCACAGCAGGCGGTTCTGGAACACGCCGCCGGTCAGGCCGAGCCGGGTTACGCCGTGGCTGGCACGGAAGACGCGCGCCTGTGCCAGCAGCATGGCGGCGAGGGTAGCGTGAAAGAGACCGGCGCGGGTGGCCGTGCCGATCCGGTCGTCCTGCAAGGCGTCGAGGAGTGGGCCCCAGTCGCTTTGCCAGAGGCCGTCCGGACGGCGGGTGAGCGGCAGGTCGATGGACGCCGCGTCATCCGCCGCGACGGCTTCAAGCTGGCTCGCGGCCTGGCCTTCGTAGCTCGTTTCGCTGGCGACGCCGAGCAAGGCGGCGGCCGCGTCGAACAGCCGGCCGATGGATGTCGTGGTCGGGCAATTCAGCTTGCGCTCCCAGGCATGGCGCAAGAAGGGGCCGGCCGTGCGTATGTTTGCCGGCCCGTCGCGGCCCGCCTCCCAGCAGAGCGAAAGTGCATTGCGCCACGGCTCGCGCGCCGCGCGGTCGCCGCCGATGAGCGCGAAGGGCCGGATACTCGCCACGCGCTGCCAGCGGCCGGGTGCGCCGATGAGCGCTTCGCCGCCCCAGATCGTGCCGTCGCGGCCGTAGCCGGCGCCGTCCCAGGCGAAGACGAGACAATCGCCATCGGGGGCGGCTTCGCCGCAGAGCGCCGAGGCATGCGCCTCGTGATGAAAGATGTGTCGCACCGGCAAACCGAACTGGCGCGCCAGTTTCGTGGTGGCGTAACGCGGATGCGCATCGCAAAGGATCGTCTCCGCGCGCACCCCATAAAGCGTTTGCAGATCGGCGGCGGCCTGGCGCAGCAGCGCGAGCCCGCGCGGTGTGTCCATGTCGCCGAGATGAGGCGAGATCACCACGCGGTCGTCCCAGGCCAGCGCCACGGTGTTCTTGAGATGGCCGCCGAGGGCGAGCATCGGCCGCGCCAGCGTGAACGGCAGCGTGAGCTCGAGCGGCGCGTTGCCGCGGCCGAGCCGCAATGGCCGGGCCTTGCCGGCGACGACGCGATAGACCGGGTCGTCCGCCGGCCGCAGGATCGGCCGGTCATGATGCAGGAAGGCATCGGCGACCGGGCCAAGCCGCTGCTCGGCTTCGGCGTTGTCGGTCAGCACCGGCTCGCCGCTGACATTGCCGGAGGTGGCGACGAGCGGTTTGCCGAAACCGGCAAGCAGCAGATGATGCAGCGGGCTGTAAGGCAGCATGGCGCCGAGATCGCCGACGCCGGGGGCGATTTCCGGCGCGAGGCCGGCATTGGTTCGTTTCGGTACCAGCACGATCGGGCGCAGGGGGGAGCGCAGCATCTGCTCGTGCTGCGCCGTGAGATCGGCTGCGCGACGCAGCGCCGCCAGGTCGCGCGGAAACATCACGGCCAGCGGCTTGTGCGGTCGCTTCTTGCGCGCGCGCAGCCTGTTCACCGTGTCGCTATCGGCGGCGTCGCACATGAGGTGATAGCCGCCGACGCCTTTGACGGCGACGATCTTGCCGGCGCGCAAGGCCGCGATCGCGGCGCCCAGCGCGTCGTCGTCAAATGCTTTGTCGCCGCCGTCCCAGAAAGCGAGCCGCGGACCGCAAACGGTGCAAGCGATCGGCTCGGCGTGAAAGCGGCGGTCGCCGGGATCGGCGTATTCGGCGGCGCATTGCGGGCACAGCGCGAAGCCCGCCATCGCGGTGTTCGGCCGGTCGTAGGGCAGGCGGGCAATCAGCGTATAGCGCGGGCCGCATTGCGTGCAGTTGATGAAGGGATAGCGATAGCGGCGGTTGCGCGGATCGGCGATCTCGGCCAGGCAGTCGTCGCAGGCGAAGTGGTCCGGCGGCACATGCACGTACGCGGGCGCGCCAAGGCTCGCCAGAATCCGGAAGCCGTCGAGCGGCTCGTTTCCCGCCGCCGCGGTCGCCATGATCTGCGGCTGCGCCAGCGGCGGCGCGTCGCGCATGAGCGCGACCGCGAAGGCCGCCAAGGCGGCATCGGTTCCTTGCGCCAGCACCTCGACCGCGCCGCCGCGGTTCATCACCCAGCCGGTGATGTTGAAGCGCTGCGCCAGCCGGTAGACGAATGGACGGAAGCCGACGCCCTGCACGCGACCGCCCACGGTCCAGCGGCACGTCCGGCGGGCCGTTGCCGCAATGCGGGTCGCGTCAAGCGTCGGCATGTTCGGGCGTCGATTGCGGTGGCGGCTTGGCGCGCGGCGTGCGCACGCCGCTCGCCCACCAGATGCGGCAGGCGCCTTCGTCCGACACCATGCAGGGGCCGATCGGATTGCGCGGCGTGCAGGCGCGGCCGTAGAGCGCGCATTGGTCGGGATAGATCCGGCCGAGCACCACGCGGGCGCAGTCGCAGCCGGGCGGCATCGCGCCGGCCCGCTTGCGCATGATCTCGTCGAAGCGGGGATAGAGCTTGCTCGCGTCATGGGCGGCGAATGCCGGCTTCAAGGCATAGCCGGAGGCCGGGATCGTCCCGATGCCGCGCCAATCGGCGTCGACCACGTCCAGGGTGGCGGCGAGCTGGCGCTGGGCGCTCGCATTGCCGCCCGGCCGCACCACTTCCGGATAGCAATTGTCGAGGAAGCAGGCTTGTTCGACGAGCTGGCGCAGCACCGAATAGAGCGCCGCCACCAGGCTCTCGCCGGAAAAGCCCGCGACCGCGGCCGGGATCTTGTAGCGTTCCGGTACGAAGGCCCATTCTTCCGGTCCCATCACGGTCGCGACGTGGCCGGGCGCGACCAGCGCGTCAAAGCCGGGCGCGCAGGACTTGAGCAGCATCGCCACCGCCGGCCAGGTGCGGCGGCCGGCAAGCAGCACCGACAGATTGCCGGGCACGCCTTCCGCCAGCATGGCGGCAACCGGCGCGGTGGTGGTCTCGAAGCCGGCGGCGAAAAACACCACGCGCCGGTCGGGACGATCGCGCGCGATGCGCACCGCTTCGAGCGGGGAGGCGATCGGCACCACGTCGCCGCCCATGGCGCGCGCCTGTTGCAGCGAGCGCGCCTCGTTTTTCGCGACATTCACCGGCACCCGCAGCATGTCGCCGAAGGCGGCCAGGATCACCTTCTCGGTCAGCGCAAGCCGGATCGCCTGATAGATCGCCTCCTCCGGGCAGACACAGACCGGGCAACCGGGCCCCGGCACCAGCTCGATGGTCTCCGGCAGCGCCTTGCGCAAGCCGGTCATGGCGATCGAGCGTTCGTGTCCGCCGCAGACATTCATGACCTTGTAGCGGCGCGGCAGCTCGAGCGCGCGCAGGCGGTCAAGCCATTGCCGTGCGGTGGTGGTGGTCATGATGGGCCTCGTGCGCGCGATGCGCCGTCGATTGCGCCGCCCGGATCGCCGCCACCTCGCCGCGCAGCCAGGCTTGCCAGAGATCGAAATTGACGGCCTTGCGGGCCGACAGCGGAATCACCGGCGCCGCGCTGGCGAGCGCGCGCACCGCGCGTTCCGCGCGCCCGGCATCGAAATCGCCGAGCAAGTCGGCCAGCTCGATCTTGCTCAGCAGCACCAGATCGGCGGCGCGGAAGATGACCGGATATTTCGCCGGCTTGTCGTCGCCTTCGGTGGCCGACAGCAGCACCACATTGCGGTGCTGGCCGAGATCGAAGCTCGCCGGACAGACCAGGTTGCCGACGTTTTCGATGAAGACGATGTCGAGGCCGGCGAGCGGCAGGTCGTGCAGGGCCTCGTGCACCATGCCTGCGTCGAGATGGCAGGCGCTGCCGGTGGTGATCTGGATCGCCGGCACGCCGCGCGCGCGGATGCGGCGGGCATCGTTGTCGGTTTCGAGATCGCCTTCGATGACCGCGATGCGGAATTCGTCCTTGAGCGCGTCGATGGTGGCTTCGAGCAGGGCGGTCTTGCCGGCGCCCGGCGAGGACATGAGGTTGAAAGCGACGACGCGATGATCGTCGAAATGCGCGCGATTATCGGCGGCCGTCCGGTCGTTGGCATCGAGCAGCCGGCCGAGCACCTCGACGGTCACGCGATCCTTGGCACCGACCGGGTGAGCCGAGCAGCCGCAGGCCTCACACATGCGAAGGCTCCCTGACATTTTCCCGCATGGGCGGATCGTCATCGATTGCGAGGATCGCCCGCCGCAGCAGCATTTCGTCGCCCGACAGCAGATCGGTGCGCCACTCGCCGCAGGCGGCGCAGAGGAGGCGATTTGGCGTCGCGACGGTTTCAGCACCGCAGACACGGCAACGCACCCGCACCGGCGCCGTCTCGATTTTCAACGCCGCGCCCTCGGCCGCCGTGCCGGCGCAGGCCAAAGGGAAGGCGTCCCGCAGCAAGCGCGCCTCCACCCCGGACAAGGGGCCGATGCTGACATGCACCTCGCTGACCCGCGCCGCGTGCTCCCGGGCAATGGCTTCGAGCCGGGCCACCAATGCCCGGCAGATCGACAGTTCATGCATCGGCGGCCGTTCCTTCCGCGCGCAGGACCTCGTCAATCAATTCCCAGGCGGAGCGAGCCTGTTGCGGCGTCATCTTCTGGATGGCGTAGCCGACATGCACCATCACGAAATCGCCGGCCGCAACCGGTTCATCCTGCAACATGAACAGGCTGACATCGCGTTCGACGCCTTGCACGGAACAGCGCGCCAAATATCCGTCGACGGACAGCACTTCCATCGGAATTCCCAAGCACATGGCGGCAGCTCCGATTGGCAATTCCGGTCGCGCCCGCAATCATCGTGGCGTGCCGACAGCCTGTAAGGTTGATCTAGGTCAAAGTGGACGCATCAAACTGCTTTCGTGCCATTAATTGGGTATGACCGTCATGGCATTCGGGATGCGCTTCATCGTCCTGTCACATCGTCTCTCGCGTGAGGCGGTGCATTCCGCTTCGCCGCACAAGCGAAGCCGAGGTCGAACCGCCGCTTTCGCCGCGTCGCGTCATCCCGCCGGCGAGCGCCCCTGCACCGACCGATGCGCGCCGCCGAAGCGCCGGCCTTGCCAGATCGAATGCTCGTGGAACGCACGATAGGCCAGGATCTTTCCGGCGTTCTCGATCACAAACCACGCCAGCGCATAAGCCCAGACCAGCAGGGCATAAGTCCAGCCAATCGGGTGCACGATCCAGCCGTAGACGGCGGCGAGCGTGCCGAGCACCTGCGTCGCCTCGCAGGCGAAGAACAGCCGCCAATTTGGCCAAGGGCGTTGCCAGAACCAGCCGATATTGCGGGTCACGTAGATGGTAAGATGGCCCGCCACCAGCAGCTTCAGAAAGATCAGCGTCTGCAACTCGGGGCGCGGCATTTGCAGAACGCGGTCGGCGAACCAGAACAAGCCGAAGCTTTCGACCACGCCGATCAAGCCCAGGGTTCCGCTCAAGGTCAGCACGCGCGTCATGTCCCAACGCACCGGGCCCGGCGCCACCGGCACGTCGTCGTAGGCGATCATCATGATCGGGAGGTCGTTCAAGATGGCGAGCAGCACGATCATGATGGCCGTCACCGGATAAAAATCGAAGACGACGATGGACAGCGTCATGAACAGCAGCACGCGGATGGTCTCTGCGATGCGGTAGGTCGCGTAGCTGGTCATCCGCTCGAAGATGCGCCGCGCTTCTTCGATCGCGCGCGTGATCACCGACAGCCCGGGCGCCGTGAGCACAAGGTCGGCGGCGGCGCGCGCGGCATCGGTCGCGCCGCTCACCGCAATGCCGACGTCGGCCTGTTTGAGCGGCGGCGCGTCGTTGACCCCGTCGCCGGTCATGCCGACGATGTGGCCGGCCTTCTGCAACGTGCGCACGATTTTGAACTTGTGCTCGGGGAACACCTCGGCGTAGCCGTCCGCCTGTTCGATGCGGGCGCCGTCGCCGTCGCCGCCGGCGTGCGGAAAGAGTTGTTCGGCCGAGACGATGTTGGTGCCGAGCCCGAGCTTGCCGGCGATTTCGCGGGCGATGGCGGCATGGTCGCCGGTGACCATGCGCACCTGCAATCCCATGGCTTTGGCGGCGGCGATGGTTGCGGCGGAATCGTCGCGCGGAGGGTCGAACAGCGGCAGCAGCCCGAGGAATTTCCAGCGGCCGTCCACGCCGGTCTCGGCCACGCCGAGGGTGCGGAAGCCGCGGGCCGCCAGATCGTCGGTGGCGCGTTGCGCCGCTTGCATGAGCGCACCGTCGGGCTCGGCCAGGTCGAGGATGACCTGAGGCGCGCCTTTCACGACCTTGAAGGTCTTGCCTTCGGCTTGGACTTGCGCCTCCGCCCGCTTATGGACCGGGTCGAACGGCGTGAATGCCAGGACCCTGTAACCGGCAAGCCTGCTCTTGTCCTCGAGGCCGGCGAGCACGGCGGCGTCGATCGGGTCGGGCGCGTCCCGTTCGCAGGTGAGGGCGGCGGCCAGCAGCAATTCGTCCGGGCTGGCGCCGCCGAGCGGTATCGCGTTGCCGAGCGTCAGCTCGTTCTTGGTGAGCGTGCCGGTCTTGTCGGAGCACAGGATGTCCATGCTCGCCATTTCCTCGATCGCGACCAGCCGCGACACGATCGCCTTCATGGCGGCGAGCCGCGAGGCGCCCACCGCCATCGTCACCGACAAGACCGCCGGCAACGCCACCGGTATGGCCGCCACCGTGAGGATCAACGCAAAGACCAGCGTGTTGACGAAGCTCTGGTCGCGAAACAGCGCAACCAGCAGGATCAGCGCGACCAGCCCGATGGTGACGAGGATCAGGAAATTGCCGATGCGCAGCACCGCCTGTTGGAAATGCGAGCGTTGCTCGGCGCTCTCCACCAGTTGCGCGGTCTTGCCGAAATAGGTCTTCATGCCGGTCGCGGTGACGACCGCGCGCATTTCGCCTTGCCGCACGATGGAGCCGGAATAGGCAATGTCGCCTTTCTTCTTGTCCACCGGCAGGGACTCGCCCGTCAAAGCGGATTGGTCGACGCTCAAATAGTCGCCGTCGCGCAGCTCGACGTCCGCCGGCACGATATTGCCGAGCTTGATCGTGACGATGTCACCGGGAACGAGCAGCCGCGCGGCGATGTCCTGCCATCGGCCGTCACGCAGCACCCGGGCCACCGGCGCGAGGTGCTGCTTGAGCGCCTCGATCGCGGTATCCGCCTTGTGTTCCTCGAAGAAGCCGACGCCGGCATTGATCAGCAGCATGACGACGATCACGGCGAGGTCGTCCCAGCGCCGCGTCACGCCGGATAGGAGCGCCGCAATCTCGATCATCCAGGGGATCGGTCCCCAGAAATAGCCGAGGAGTTTGCGCACGGCGCTGACGCGCTCTTCTTTGATCGCGTTCTCGCCATATTGCGCGAGCCGGCGCTGGGCTTCGGCGCTGGACAGGCCTGACATTATGTCCGGCCCTGTTGTGCCGCCGCCGTCGCTCGCCTTCCGGGGTTCTGCTCGTTCGGCCATCTTTGCGAGACTCCCGGATTTGGTGTCATCCGGCACGCTGGCAAATTGATGTCAAAACGGCCAAGAGCAGTCGGCTACCGCAAACGCGCCCGCTCTATGGAAATACTGTCAGGGGCCGCAGCACGGGTGTCTCCCGCCATCGGGGCGCGCCGGACGTTCGGCCGGCCCCGATGCGGCGGTAACCCGCCGGCGTCAGGCGACGCGATTGCTGGGGCGGCCGGCGTGGAAATTCTCGATGTGCTCGACCACTTGATTCCAAAGGGTCTGCATCGCCTCGTCGCTCGCCCATGCGACATGGGGCGTGACGATCACGTTCGGACGGCCGAGGACCTTGAGCAGTGGATTGTCGGGCGCCGGCGGCTCCGCGGTGAGGCAATCGAATCCGATGCCGGAAATCTGGCCCTTGTCGAGCGCGTCCACCAGATCGGCCTCATTGACGAGCCCGCCGCGCGCGCAATTGATCAGCAAAGGCCGTTTCTTCATTTTCGCGAATTCGGGAGCCGCGATCATGTTGCGGGTGGCCGGCATGAGCGGGCAGTGCAGCGTGATCACGTCGGCGGTCGCCAGCACTTCGTCGAATGGCGTGTAGAGCGGGCCCAGTCCGGTGACGTTCTTGTGCGCCCCGAACAGGGTCCGCATGCCGAAGGCCTGTCCGAGCCGGGCGACGCTCTGCCCGATGGCGCCTTCGCCGAAAATGCCGAGGGTGGCGCCCGCCAGGTCGTTGATCGGGTGCGAAAAGAAGCAGAACTGGTCCGCCTCCTGCCAGCGGCCGTCCATGACGTCCTGGCGATATCCGATCAGCCCGCGGCGCAGCGCCAGGATGAGCGCAAAGGTGTGTTCCGGCACCGTGTTGATGGCGTAGCCGCGAACATTCGAGACCACGATGCCGCGTTCCTTGCAGGCGTCGATGTCGAACGCATCGTAACCGGTGGCGGGAATGGCGATCAGCTTGAGGTCCGGCAGCTGTTCGATGGCCGCGCGGCGAATCGGGACCTTGTTGCAGACCGCGATCTGCGCGCCTTGCAGGCGCTCGACCACCTGGTCGGGCCGGGTGCGGTCGTACTCGATCCATTCGTGCGGGAAAGTCGGCTTCGTCAGGGCGACCGAGGGGCCGATGGTGGAGCGATCGAGGAATACAATGCGTGTCATAATGAACTCCAGCCGGCAAACAGGCAAATAGGCGACGCCCCGTCGGGCGGGGCGTCGGCGGTCGTCGATCGGTGCGGCAGTCTACTCGGCGGCGACACGCATCGCGTCGGCGGAGCGAGCGAGATGACGCACCGCGGCTCCCACGCCGGAGCCGGGCTCGAACTTGATACCGACGTCATACATCGCCAGTTCGACGCCGCCCAGGGCCTGCAGCACCATGATCTCGTTCATCCAGCCGAGATGGCCGATCCGGAAGACCTTGCCGGCGACCTTGCTGAGCCCGCCGCCGAGGGACAGATTGTAGCTGTGATAGGCGGTCTTGATGACATCATTGGCGTCGAAGCCCTCGGGCACCATGACCGCCGTGACCGTGTCGGAATACCATTGCGGCGCCTGCGCGCAATTGCGCAAACCCCAGGCCGCGACGGCGGTGCGCACGGCGCCGGCCAGCCGGCGGTGGCGGGCGAAGACGTTCGGCAGCCCTTCTTCCAGCAGCATGTCGATCGAGGCGCGCAAGCCGCGCAGCAGGGTGACGGCCGGGGTGTAGGGGAAGTAGCCCTGCGCGTTTGACTTGAGCATGTCGCGGTAGTCGAAAAAGCCGCGCGGCAGGCGGGCGGCCGCGCCGGCATTCAGCGCCTTCTGGCTGACGCAGACGATCGCCAGCCCGGTCGGCAGCATGAAGCCCTTTTGCGAGCCGGTGACGGCGACGTCGACGCCCCACTCGTCCATGCGGAAGTCGATCGAGGCGATCGAGCTGACGCCGTCGACGAACAGGAGCGCGGGGTGTCCGAGCTCGTCGAGAATGCGCCGCACGCCGGCGACATCCGAGGTCACGCCCGTGGCGGTCTCGTTGTGGGTGACGAGCACGGCCTTGATGGCATGCTGCTTGTCCGCTTCCAGGCGGGCGCGGTACTGGTCGAGCGGGACGCCTTTGCCCCATTCGACGTCGATGGCATCGACCGCAAGGCCGAAGCGCTGGCAAAGATCGACCCAGAGATAGGAGAACTGGCCGAACACCGAGGCCAGCACCTTGTCGCCCGGCGAAAGCGTATTGGCGACCGCCGATTCCCAGCCGCCGGTGCCGGAACCGGGAAAGAGCAGGACCTCGGCGGTCTTGGTCTGGAAGATCTTTTTCAGATCGGCCAGCAATGGCAGCACGAATTGCGGGAAGTCCGGGGCGCGGTGATCCTCCAGCGCGACATCCATCGCCTGGCGGACGCGAAACGGCATGTTGGTGGGGCCGGGGACGAACAGTCCTTTGAAGCCTGGCATCAGCGATCTCCAAATTGATCAGTAACGGGTGAATCAGAGCCGAAGCGTGGACGCGTCCCGGCCGGCGAAGGCCGGCCGCGCGCCCGCGCGTTTGTCCGTGCCTTAAGCGACGCTCAGCCGGTTCTTCGCGATCGCGCCGTCGATCAGCGCGACGGTCCGGTCGATGGCCGGGTGCGAGATCCCCAGCTGATGGCCGATGGTCTGCACGAGCTTGTCGACGCGTTCGATCATCGGCGCGCCGGCCGCGACGGCGCGCGCGGCCGACGAGGGCTGCCCGAGCTGCTCGGCCGCCGCCGCATATTTGTCGAACGCCACCAGGTCGTCGGCCTGGGCGCCCAGGCGCTTCACGATCGATTCGACGCAGGCATAGATGTCGCGCGACAGTTCGCGATCGCCATGCACCGCCTCGCGGATCGCAACCGGCGCGCCGCCGGTGATGCAGCGATAATTGCCGGTGAGCAGCATCGGCCACTTCGCGAAGGGAACGAACAGCGAGTCGTGCACGCGCAGCTTGACCGGCACGTCGAGACCGTCGATCCGCACGCGCTCGATGTCGTCGGCGAGCCGGGTCAGAATCTCGTTGTCGTCGGGGTCGGCGAATGCGGCGGCCTTGAAGTTCGTGGCCAGGCCGACGCGCAGGACATTCGCCGGCTCGTCCGCCGGGCGCACGGCCTGCGGATCGGGCGAGCAGAGCGTCACCTTCTGCGGATCGAAACAATCCCAGACGCGGGCATTGGTATAGGCCGCTTCCACGGCATCCGTGTCGATGGCCGCGATGCGCTTCAGATAGGGCAGCGGCGGCATGTTCATCAGCGAGAGGGTCGGAATGTCCGCCTCCGCGATGCGCGCGAGCAGCACGCGCAGCGACGGATGAACGTATTGCGGCTCCTGCATCGCGAGCACGGCGAGGTCGTAGTCGGCGGGATCGACCAGATCCGGGGTGCTGGCGTCGAGCCGGCCGGGCAGGTCGTCGGACCGGATGGCGCGCGGGGCGGCCTCCCCCTTGAACGGCAGGCGAACCTCGGTGCCGCGGGCATTGATGAGTTCGGCGGTGGCCGTACGACCGATCAGGGTGACGTCATGATCGGCCAGAAGGCACTTGGTCGCAAAAAGTGAGCCGTAGGATGCGCCAAGAACGAGGATTCTGTACATCACCTGAGCCTCCCTGAGGGCCTCCAACCCGGCTGGTTGCCTTTTCCGGCCCGTTTGCGTGGGGTTAACACCTCCCAGGGCGCTTTGCATTCAAAATAGGGTATTTGTGTTGTAAGTTTGCATACAAAACTG
>Ga0180222_1002970_pt1 | contig 12027 bp, 10 predicted proteins | sample eDN5th37CKraftOP_FD_151336 | JGI IMG/M metagenome (GOLD analysis project Ga0180222, IMG submission 151336) | Enriched Organic Plus compost microbial communities from Emeryville, California, USA - eDNA 5th pass 37_C Kraft OP (version 2) (version 2) ... | reverse complement strand
AGGCGAGCCGCTTCACCTCGCGCCGCCCGCGCACCACCGTATCGAGGATGAGGCCGCACATGAAGCTGAGCCCCGCGACGATGGTCATGCCGGTGACGAGGATCGCGGTCGGGAAGCGCGGGACGAGGCCGGTTTCGAGCCAGGTGAACAGCAACGGCAGCGCCAGCGCCAGCGCGACCAGCAGCAGCAGCGCGGCGATGCCGCCATAGAACCAGATCGGCCGCTCCATGCGATAGAGATTGAGGATCGTCCGCAGGATGCGCCAGCCGTCACGATAGGTGGAAAGCTTGCTGACCGACCCTTCGGGCCGCGCGGCATAGGCGGTTTCCTTCTCCGCCACCGGCATCGCCAGTTCGAGCGCATGGACGCTGATTTCCGTCTCGATCTCGAACCCGGCCGACAGCACCGGGAAGCTCTTCACGAAACGGCGGGAAAACAGGCGGTAGCCGGACAATATGTCGGTGAAGCTGCGGCCGAACAGGCTTTGCAGCAGGCCGGTCAGCAACCGGTTGCCGAGGCGGTGGCCGGTGCGATAGGCGGCCTGCTCCTCCGACCGGCGGCAGCCGACCACCATGTCGAAATTATGCTCCAGCATCATCGCGATCATGTCCGGCGCGGCGGCGGCCTCATAGGTCGCGTCGCCATCGGCCATGATGTAGAGGTCGGCGTCGATATCGGCGAACATGCGCCGCACCACATGCCCCTTGCCCTGCTGGCGCACCTGCCGCACCACGGCCCCTGCGGCGGCGGCAAGCTCGCGGCTGCCGTCGGTGCTGTTGTTGTCGTAGACGTAGATGACGGCCTCGGGCAGCGCCGCGCGAAACTCCTCGACGGTGCGGGCGATCGCGCCGGCCTCATTATAGCAGGGCAGCAGAACGGCTATGCGCGGTGCGGTCACGAAGGCGGGCCTTGTCAGGGATGAAGTGCGCCCCCTTTATCCCAAGTGCGGCGGGCAATGCAATTGGCGTTGGGGAGTGAGGTCGGGCGGTTGCGGCCGGGGCGCACCTCATCCTTCATCGTCACCCTGAACCTGGTTGGCTGCGCTGGCCTTCGGCTCAGGGTCCATTTCATCGGATTGAGGGGAGGAGTGTGGGGCTTGATGGATGCTGAAACAAGTTCAGCATGACGCTTAGGCTATGTCGTATAACCACCCAGACCAACTTCCCTCATGAATGCGCAAGAGGTCCTGTCGCCAAGAAAAAGGGCCGCGAACCATGATCCGCAGCCCTTTCTCATCTCTTCCGCGCCGCGAAGGAAAGATCAGTCTTCCTTTGCCGCCTTCTTGGCCGGGGCCTTCTTCGCGGCGGGCTTCTTCGCCGGAGCGGCTTCCGCCTCGGCCCCGTCATTCTCGGCAGCATCCGCCTTCTTGGCGGCGGCCTTCTTGGCCGGAGCCTTCTTCGCGGGCTTGGCTTCCTCGCTCACCTCGGCGGCGGTTTCGCCTGCGTCGTCGGCCTTCTTGGCGGCGGCCTTTTTCGGCGCGGCCTTCTTCGCGGGCTTGTGATCATGGTCGTGATCATGATTGCAGTCGGGGCCATGGACATGCGGCTTCACGTCGCCATCCTCGGCCTCGATCGCGGCTTCCAGCTCTTCCTTGCTGACGGCGCGGTCGGTGATCTCCGCCTTGCCGAACAGGAAGTCGACGACCTTGTCCTCATAGAGCGGCGCGCGCAGCTGGGCGGCGGCCATCGGCTCGTTCTGGATATACTGGACGAAGCGCTCGCGGTCCTGCGGGCGATATTGCTGTGCCGCCTGCATGACGAGGCGCTGCATTTCCTGCGCGCTCACCTCGACGCCGTTGGCCTGGCCGATTTCGGAGAGCAGCAGGCCGAGGCGCACGCGGCGCACCGCGATGGCGCGATAATCGTCCTTCTCGGCTTCCAGCTCCGCCTTGGCGGCTTCCGGGTCTTCCTCATGGCCCGCCTCATGCTCCAGCTGCGCCCAGATCTGCTGGAACTCGGCCTCGACCATCGAGGGCGGCACGTCGAAATCATGCGCCTGCGCCAGCTGGTCGAGCAGCTTGCGTTTCATGTGCGTGCGGGTGAGGCCGTTATGCTCCTGCTCGATCTGGCCCTTCAGCAGCTCGCGCAGCTGCTCGATGCCTTCGAGGCCCAGCCCCTTGGCGAATTCGTCATCCGCCTTCGGCTTGGAGGAGTCGAGGATCGCGGTCACCTTGATGTCGAAGGTCGCGGCCTTGCCCTTCAGCGTGTCCACGCCATAATCCTCGGGGAAGGTCACGTTGACGACCTTTTCCTCGTCCTTCTTCACGCCGACGAGCTGGTCCTCGAAACCGGGGATCAGGTTGCCCGATCCGATCTCGACCTTCATGCCCTCGCCGGTTCCGCCGTCGAAGGCGACGCCGTCGACCTTGCCGACGAAATCGAGCACGACCACGTCGCCCTTCTTCGCCTTGTGGCTGGCGGGGAATTCCTCATAGGCGTTCTGTTGCGCGGCGATGCGGCCCGCGGCCTCGTCGATCGCGGCGTCCGTGACCTCGACGGTCAGACGCTCCAGCTTCAGCCCCTCGATCGACGGCGCGGCGATTTCCGGCAGCACCTCCAGCGCGACCTTCACCTCGGCGTCCTTGCCGAATTCGAAGCCCTCGTTCAGCTCGACCGAAGGCTGCATCGCGGGGCGCAGCCTGTTGTCGGAAAGCAGCTTCTGCACGCCTTCCTGAATGCTGTTGTTGAGCGCATCAGCCTGCAGGCGCTCGCCGTGCATCTTGCGGATGAGGTTCGCCGGAACCTTGCCGGGGCGGAAGCCGGGCATGCGGATTTGCGGGGCGATGCTGGCCACTTCCTTGTCGACGCGAGCGTCGATGTCCTTGGCGGGGATCGTCAGGGTGTAGGCGCGCTTCAGGCCCTCGTTCAACGTCTCGACAGTCTGCATTTTTCTACTCAACGCTTTCTAGATCTCTGCGGAATCCGTTTGGCGCAGCGCCCGCAAGCGGGAACCTCTCCGATATTGGCGGCTCACTGGTGCGGGCGAAGGGACTCGAACCCCCACATCTTGCGATACCAGAACCTAAATCTGGCGCGTCTACCAGTTTCGCCACGCCCGCATCGGTCGCCGGTCGGCGGGGCATAGAACAAGGGGGACAAAAGGGCAAGAGGGCGGGAGATTTCCGTTGCCATGGCCCCGGCGGCGCGAATCATGGTAAAGGGAAAGCCCTGTCAGGAGCCGGAGGAGAACAGGCCATGACCTATGAAGGAGGATGCCATTGCGGCGCGGTCCGCTATCGGCTGGAGGGCGAGCCGGCCTATGTCGCGCTGTGCCATTGCAGCGATTGCCGCAGGAGCGCGGGCGCGCCGGTGGTCGCCTGGGCGGCGTTCCGGGAAGAGGCGCTCCGCATGACGAAGGGCGAGCCACGCACGCGCAACTCCTCCGGCACGGCGATGCGCGGCTTCTGCGCGGAGTGCGGCAGCGGCCTCTTCTATCGCAATGCGGAGATATTGCCGGGCCTTGTCGATGTGCAGTCCGCAACGCTGGACGAGCCGGAATGCCTGCCGCCCGGCATCCACGTCCAGACCGCCGAGCGCATCGCGTGGATGAAAAAGGCGCACGAATTGCCCGCGTTCGAGCGCTATCCCTAAGGCGCGTGGCTATTCAGCCCATGGCGGGCTGAATAGCCGCACGGCTTAACACAGCTCCACATCGGAAGCCCGTGCCGCCGATCAGTTGGCCAGCGCCTTCTTCAGCAGTTCGTTGACGATCTGCGGGTTGGCCTTGCCCTGCATCGCCTTCATCGTCTGGCCGACGAAGAAGCCGAACAGCGCTTCCTTGCCGCCCTTGTACTGCTCCACCTTGTCGGCATTGTCGGCGAGGATCTTCGCCACCGCCGCCTCGATCGCGCCGGTGTCGCTTGTCTGCTTGAGGCCCTTTTCCTCGACGATCTTGCCCGCCGCGTCGCCGGTTTCGAGCATGATCTCGAACACCTGCTTGGCGATGGTGCCGGAAATCGTGCCGTCGGCGATCAGCGCGAGCAGTTCCGCGCCCTGCTCCGGGCTGACCGGCGAATCATCGAGGCCGCGGCCCAGGCGGTTGAGCGCGCCGTAAAGCTCCGACAGCAGCCAGTTGGCGGACGCCTTGGCGACATCGGCCTCGCTCTTCTTCTGGATGCGCGCGCCCGCCGCCAGCAACTGCTCGAACCAGCGCGCCGTTTCCGCTTCAGCCGTCAGCACGGCGGCATTATAGGCGGACAGGCCCAGCTCGCTCTCATAGCGCTTCACCTTCGCGTCCGGCAGTTCGGGCAGGGAGGCGCGGCATTCCTCAAGGAACGCGTCGTCTAGTTCCAGCGGCAGCAGGTCCGGGTCGGGGAAATAGCGATAGTCGTGCGCGTCCTCCTTCGACCGCATCGAGCGGGTTTCCATCTTGTCCGGGTCGAACAGGCGGGTTTCCTGCACGATGGTGCCACCCGATTCGAGCACGTCGACCTGACGGCTCGCTTCCATCTCGATCGCGGCCATCACGAAGCGGACGGAATTGACGTTCTTCGTTTCGGTGCGGGTGCCGAACGGCTCGCCCGGCTTGCGCACGGAGACGTTGACGTCCGCGCGCATCGAGCCTTCCTCCATATTGCCGTCGCACGAGCCGACATAACGCAGGATCGTCCGCAGCTTGCGCAGATAGGCGCCCGCCTCCGCCGGGGAGCGCATGTCCGGGCGGCTGACGATCTCCATCAGCGCGACGCCGGAGCGGTTGAGGTCGACATAGGAGCGGGTCGGATGCTGGTCGTGCATCAGCTTGCCCGCATCCTGCTCGACATGGATGCGTTCTATGCCGATGGTCTTGACCGGGCTGTCCGGGTCCTTCTCGTCGAGCGTGATCTCGATCTGCCCCTCGCCCACCAGCGGGTGGTAGAGCTGGCTGATCTGGTATCCCTGCGGCAGGTCGGCGTAGAAATAATTCTTGCGGTCGAAGCGCGACCATGTGTTGATCTGCGCATTGATCGCCATGCCGGTGCGCACCGCCTGACGGATGCATTCACGGTTCGGCACCGGCAGCATGCCCGGCATCGCCGCATCGACGAGGGAAACCTGGCTGTTCGGTTCCGCCCCGAAAGCGGTGGCCGCGCCGGAAAACAGCTTGGCCTGCGACACGACCTGCGCATGGACCTCAAGGCCGATCACGACCTCCCATTCCCCGGTTGCGCCCTGAATGCGATAGGTGGAGTTGCTCATCGATTAAACCTTGGTCCGCTGAAAAGGATGGACGCCATAAATATAAGAATGAAGATGCCGCCTATCACGGCCTGCCACGGAGCCTGGGCGGTCAGATCGCCGATCAGCGCTATCGCCCCGCCCCCGCTGGCCAGAACGAACAGATCGCCAAGGCTGAACCGCCGCCGGTACAATATGGGCAGGCACATCAGGCCGATATAGGTGGCGAGCCCCAGCGCCGTCGCCGTGGTCAGAAAGGCATCGTCCGCGCCCCCCGCCCTATGCGTCGGCAAGGTCATGAGCGCGACGAAGAGGCCGATCGTGAACATCAGCCAGCCGGATCTGATCTGCGCGATCTGCTGCCCCAGCCACATGGCCTACCACCATTTCTCCGGCCGCGCCGCAAAGCCCGCCCGTTCCTCCAGCGCCAGCGCGGCGTTGAGCACGCCCTGCTCGTCGAGCGGGCGGCCGATGATCTGGAGGCCGAGCGGCAGCCCTTCGGACGACAGCCCGCCCGGCACCGACATGGCCGGAAGGCCCGCGAGGCTCGCGGGCACGGTGAACACGTCGTTCAGATACATTTCCAGCGGATCGGCCTTCTTCTCGCCCAGCGCGAACGCCGCCGAGGGCGCGGTCGGCGTCAGCAGCACGTCGCACTGCTCGAACGCCTGCGCGAAATCCCGCGCGATCAGCGTCCGCACCTTGCACGCCTGCGTATAATAGGCGTCGTAGAAACCCGCCGACAGCACATAGGTGCCGATCAGGATGCGGCGCTTCACCTCGTCGCCGAAACCGGCGGCGCGGGTGGCGGCGTACATGTCCTGCAAGCCCGCCCCATCGGGCAGGTCGCGCAGGCCGTAGCGCACGCCGTCATAGCGGGCGAGGTTGGACGATGCCTCGGCGGGCGCGATGATATAATAGGTCGCCAGCGCATATCTGGTATGCGGCAGCGACACCTCGACCACCTCGGCGCCCGCGTCCTTCAGCCATTCGACACCGCGATCCCACAGCGCGGCGATCTCCGCGTTGAGGCCGTCCGGGCGATATTCCTTCGGGATGCCGACCTTCTTGCCCTTGAGGCTGGACGACAGCCCCGCCTCCCACTGCGGAACGGCCAGGTCGAGGCTGGTCGCGTCCTTCGGATCGAACCCGGCCATCGCTTCGAGCAGGATCGCATTGTCCCTGACCGTGCGCGCCATCGCGCCCGGCTGGTCGAGCGAGGAGGCGAACGCCACCACGCCCCAGCGCGAGCAGCGGCCATAGGTCGGCTTGATCCCCGCTATGCCGGTGAAGGCGGCGGGCTGGCGGATCGAACCGCCGGTGTCGGTGCCGGTCGCCGCCGGGCAGAGCCGCGCCGCGATCGCCGCCGAGGACCCGCCGGAGGAGCCGCCCGGCGTCAGCGCCTTGCCGTCCTTGCCCTTCCAAGGGGAAACGACATTGCCGAAATGGCTCGTCTCGTTGGAGGAGCCCATGGCGAACTGGTCGAGGTTGAGCTTGCCCAGCATGCCCGCGCCCGCCTGCCACAATTTCGCGGAAACGGTGGATTCATAGGTCGGCGTGAAGCCTTCCAGCATGCGGCTCGCCGCGCTGGTCTGCACGCCTTCGGTGCAGAACAGGTCCTTCATGCCCAGCGGCACGCCCGACAGCGGCTTCAGATCGCCCGCCGCGCGCGCCTTGTCGGCCGCGTCGGCGGCCTCCAGCGCCTTTTCCGGCGTTTCGACGATATAGGCGTTGAGCGGGCGCCCGGCCTCCACCGCGGCGTTGAACGCCTGCGCCACCTCGCGCGCGGAAAAGCCGCCCCGCGCCACGCCGTCGCGGATCTCCGCGAGCGTCAGATCGGTAAGTTCGGTCATTATTCGATCACCTTCGGCACGGCGAAAAAGCCATGTTCGGCCTGCGGCGCATTGGCCAGCACCTTGTCGCGGATCGCGCCGTCCGTCACCACATCCTCGCGCAGGCGCAGATGATTGGGGATCACGGCGGTCATCGGCTCCACCCCGGCCACGTCGACCTCGCCCAGCTGCTCGACCCAGCCGATGATGGAGTTGAGTTCCGGCACCAGCGCATCGGCCTGCGCATCGGTAAGGGCGATGCGGGCGAGGCTGGCGACCTTTTTGACGGTGCTGCTATCTACGGACATGATATTTCGTTGCTCTACCCTGTTGCGGCCCCGCGCGCGACAGAAAGCGCCGGACCATGTGCACGCCAGCCGCGCTAGCATCCGGCCCACGATCCATCAACCCCAACCATCGCCCTCTTGCCAATGCCGCCGATGATGCACAAAACGCAGGGGCGGAAGCCGGGACCGCACTTGCCCCGGCGTGATTTTTATGTTGCGATGCACAATATGGAGCAGCGATGGCAGCGCGGAAATTCCTATACGTCGTGGCGGCGCTCATCGTGCTGACGCTGGGGTCCGCGCTCGCCTATCGCTTCTGGGGCCAGCAGATGCTGGGCGCGGTGATGGTGCCGAGCGCCCGCTTCGCCGCGCCGAAGCCGCTCACCGCCGCCGATTATGCCGACCGCGCGCTCTGGCTCGCCCGGCCGGATATCGCCGCCGGCAACGAGGCGCTGTGGCTGCCCGCGGGCGCGAAGCGCACGCCACCCGGCCCGGCGGCGATATTCTACGTGCATCCGACCAGCTATATGGCCCCGTTCAACCGCGCCCGCTGGAACGCGCCGCTGGAGGACCAGGAAAGCCTCGACACCGCGCGCCGCTTCATGATGGTGCAGGCCAGCGCCTTCACCGAGGCGGGGCAGGTGTGGGCGCCGCGCTATCATCAGGCGCATTTCGGCGCTTTCCTCGAACCCAAGGACGCCGCACGCAAGGCGATCGAAGCTGCTTATCGCGATGTCGCCGCCGCCTTCCGCGCCTTTCTCGCCGCCAATCCGGCAGGCCCCGTGATCCTCGCCGGGCACAGCCAGGGGTCGCTGCACCTGCTCCGCCTGCTGAAGGAAGAGGTCGCGGGCAAGGAGGTCGCGGGCCGGATCGTCGCCGCCTATCTCATCGGCTGGCCGGTATCGCTGACCGCCGACATTCCCGCGCTCGGCCTTCCGGCGTGCGCGCGGCCCGATCAGGCGGGCTGCATCCTCAGCTGGCAGAGCTTCGCCGAGCCCGCCGACCCGGCCGCCGTGCAAAAGGCCTATGGCTGGTATCCGGGCATGACCGGGCGGCCGCGCGAGGGCACGCCGATGCTGTGCGTCAATCCGCTGACCGGCACGCAGGACGCCGCCGCGCCGCCGCAGGCCAATCTCGGCACGCTCGGCCCGTCGGTCCAGCTCGACGGCAAGGATGCGCGCCTCCTGCCCGGCGCGGTCGGCGCGCGCTGCGGTTCCGGCAAGGAAGCCGGCTTCCTGCTGGTCGGCACGCCGCCGCAGCTCGGCCCCTATGTGCTGCCGGGCAATAATTATCATGTCTATGATTACGCGCTGTTCTGGGCCAATATTCGCGCCGACGCGACGAAGAGGCTGACGGCATTTCTGGCACGACCGCATTGATCACCACCGACCGCGCCGCCTTCCGCGAGGCATTGCCCATGGGCGGGCGCCTGATCGGCATGGACGTGGGCAGCAGGACCATCGGCCTGGCGCTGTGCGACGCGGGCTGGACCATCGCCAGCGCCGCCCACACGGTGACGCGCGGCAAGTTCACCAAGGACAAGGCGAAGCTGGCCGAGTTCATCGCGCAGCAGCAGGTGAAGGGCATCGTCATCGGCCTGCCGCTGAACCTCGACGGATCGAACAGCCCGCGCAGCCAGGCCAGCACCGCCTTTGCGAAGAACATGGCCGACCTCGGCCTGCCGATATTGCTGTGGGACGAGCGCTGGTCGACGCAGGCCGTCACCCGCATGATGATCGACGCCGACACCAGCCGCGCCCGCCGCGACGAGCTGGTCGACAAGCTGGCCGCCAGCTATATTTTGCAGGGCGCGATCGACGCGCTGACCATGGGGTGAAGAAATGGGGCCTGAAAGAAAGCGCGCCGCCCGCCCCCCTCTTGCGCCGGTTCGACGGCTCGCCTAGAGCCTCCCCATGCCCAGTGGAACCGTAGAGTCACCGCCCTCGACCCTTGTCGGCCGCAACCTGTTCCCGCACAGGCATTTGCTCGGCATCGCGCCATTGAAGCCTTGGGAAATCCGCTTCCTGCTCGATCAGGCCGAACATTGGGTCGGCATCAACCGCTCCGGCACGCGCAAGCATGACGACCGGCTGAAGGGCCTGACGCAGATCAACGCCTTTTTCGAGAACAGCACGCGCACGCTGCTCTCGTTCGAGATCGCGGGGAAAAGGCTGGGCGCCGACGTCGTCAACATGCACGCCGCCCAGTCGAGCGTGAAGAAGGGCGAGACGCTGATCGACACGGCGGTGACGCTCAACGCGATGCGCGCGGACGTGATCGTCATCCGCCACGGCAGCTCCGGCGCGGTGCAGCTGATCGCGGACAAGGTGGACTGCCCGGTGCTGAATGCGGGCGACGGCTGGCACGAGCATCCGACGCAGGCGCTGCTCGACGCGCTGACGATAAGGCGGCGACGCGGCTATATCGAGGGGCAGATCGTCACCATCTGCGGCGACGTGCTGCACAGCCGGGTCGCGCGGTCGAACATGCTCAGCCTCGCCGCGCTGGGCGCGCAGGTGCGTGTGGTCGCGCCGCCGACGCTGATGCCCGCCGAGGTCGAGTGCATGGGCGCGACGCCCTATACCAGCTTCGACGCCGCGCTCGACGGCGCGGACGTGGTGATGATGCTGCGCATCCAGAACGAGCGGATGGACGGCGGCTTCATCCCCTCGACGCGGGAATATCACCGCCTCTACGGCCTGACGCCGGAACGGCTGGCGCTGGCCAAGCCCGACGTGCTGGTGATGCACCCCGGCCCGATGAACCGGGGCGTGGAGATAGACAGCGCGGTGGCGGACCACCCGGAGCATTCGGCGATCACCGAACAGGTGGAGATGGGCGTGGCGGTACGCATGGCCTGCCTCGACGTGCTGACGCGCGGACGGCGGGGCGTGGAGGGATGGTCTTGACCATCCCGACCTGCGAAGACTCGGGGATGGTCTTGACCATCCCGACCTGTGAGGACGCAGGGATGGGCTTGGCCACCCCGACCGGCGAGGACGCAGGGATGGGCTTGGCCACCCCGACCGGCCAACAACGCGAGATGGCCTTGCCCCCGATCCGTCACCCCAGCGCAGGCTGGGGTCTCATGCCTTGGCGCGCGCCGTCTCCTGCGATGCCAGCCTGCGCTGGCATGACGGAAGACAGGATGATCCGCACAGAAAAAGAAGGATGGTGATGGGCACGAACCGCAAGATCGCGATCACCGGCGGGCTGCTCGCCGATCCGGCGCGGGAAAGCGCCGCGCCCGGCACGCTGCTGATCGAGGGCGACCGCATCCTTGCCGCCGGTCAGGTGGACATACCCTCCGACGCGGAGCGGATCGATGCGGGCGGGCTGGTGATCGCGCCCGGCCTCGTCGATCTGGGCGTGTTCCGTACCGACAAGCCCGCCTTTCATTTCGGCGGCATCACCCGCGCCGCGCTGATGCCGGACCAGTCGATGCCGCTCGACGATGTTGGCCTGATCCGCGAGGCGACGCGCAAGGGAAAGCCCGATTTCTGGGTCCACCCGATCGCGGCGGCGACGCGCGGCCTCGCCGGCAAGGAAATGGCGGAAATCGGCCTGATGCAGCAGGCAGGTGCGAAGGCCGTCGCCACCGGGCGGCAGTGGATCGCCGATTCGGGCGTGATGTGGCGCATTCTCTCCTACGCCAGCGGCCTTGGGCTGACGGTGATTTCCCACGCCGAGGACGGCGGCCTTGCGGGCAAGGCGGTCGCGACCAGCGGGGAGACGGCGACGCGCCTAGGCCTCGCCTCCGCCCCCGCCTGCGCCGAGGCGATGGCGATCGCCCGCGACCTGGCGCTGCTGCGCAATACCGGCGGCGCGCTGCATTTCCGGCTGGTGACGACCGGCGCGGGCTTCGACCTCATCCGCGCCGCCAAGGCCGAGGGGCTGAAGGTGAGTTGCGGCGTGTCGCCTTCCTATTTCATGCTGTCCGACAATGCGGTGACCGATTACCGCACCTTCGCCCGCATGTCCCCGCCGCTGCGCTCGGAGGACGACCGCAAGGCGGTGATCGCGGCGGTCGCCGACGGCACGGTCGATGTCATCACGTCGAGCCATGATCCGTGCGGGCCGGAGGACAAGCGCCTGCCCTTCGCCGATGCCGCGCCGGGCGTCGCGGGGGCGGAGACGCTGCTCGCGCTCTCGCTCAACCTGGTGCGCGACGGGCATCTGGGCATCACCGCGCTGATGCGCCTGCTCGCGGCCAATCCGGCACGGATATTGGGCGTGGACGCGGGCGATTTCACGCCGGGCAGCGCGGCCGACATCATCTTCATCGATCCCGACGCGCCATGGATCGTCGACAGCGCCCGCATGGCGGCGGCGGCGGGCAATACGCCCTTCGACCGCATGCCGGTGCAGGGCCGCGTCCGCCGCCTGATGAAGGGCGGGATTTTTTACTGAGGTCTCTCCCTCTATCGTCAGCCGGGGTCGCAGGCCCCGTCGCGCACCGTCTCCACAGATGCCAGCCTTCGCTGGCATGACGGGATAGGAATGGCAAGGATTAGCCGGAAACAGCCACCGTTCCGCCCCCGACAGGTCACAAAAAAGGGGGCCATTGCAGCCCCCTTTTCTCCCCTTTTCCTTCGCGCGCCGTTCAGCGCATCGCCAGCTGCTGCGGCTTGATCTTCTGCAACGCCGCCGCCCAGCGGGCGGGGGCGGCTTCGGGGCCGCCGAGGCGGACGAAGCAGGCGCCGCCCTGCGCGCGGATGCTGGCGCACAGCCGGTCGGCTCCGGCGCGGTCGC
>Ga0180222_1002967_pt1 | contig 12048 bp, 8 predicted proteins | sample eDN5th37CKraftOP_FD_151336 | JGI IMG/M metagenome (GOLD analysis project Ga0180222, IMG submission 151336) | Enriched Organic Plus compost microbial communities from Emeryville, California, USA - eDNA 5th pass 37_C Kraft OP (version 2) (version 2) ... | reverse complement strand
CGGATGCCTTTCGTGTCCATCTTTGCCCCGCCGGGAAGCACCCGGAAGCCGATGCTCAGGCCAGAAACGGCTCCCTGCTTGAGCAGGGCATGGGCCTCGCGGCCGCCAGTCGTCTCCAGGTTAAGCCGCCCGGAAAGGCGGAGCCCCTTAGCGTCTTCCTCGAACTGGTCCCAAACACCGATGATCCGGTTGGGATCATGGCTCCAGAGCATCAGAGGTCGGGTGCCACCGGCCTTGTGCTCACGGATGGTCTGAGTGAAGGCGCCAGGCTCTACGATATCGCCGTGCTGGTCGCGAACGCCGAAGACGGAGCCGTAACCACGCACTTCGCCACTGACGCCACCGCCTGCGAACTTCAGTTCGAGCGGCGCCAGAGCGATCAGGTCGTCGTGAGAGGATTGGTAGTGCAAGGCGCACCTCTAGCGTGAAGCGAAAAGGGTCATGAACCTTGTCGCCCGACCCGTGGTCGGTGCTGTCGAGGTGCGCGGTCGCTGCGGGAGCGATCCGACACACCCCAATATATCAGCGGTAACATGATACCGTCAACCGGCTGGGGTGATGGACTGTCGAAGCGCCTCGGCAAAGGCCTCGAAGATCGCGGCAGCATCCTCTGGCCGGCACCGTGGGTTGCTAACGATTACCATTGCGGCCCCCTTCAGGAGCCCCTCGGTCAGTGCTTCAACGGTGAAGCCTTCGGGAACGAAGTTCTCGATCATGTTAAAGCAGGCCTTGGCGACCGCCTGAACCTGCCTGTCGTGAACGGCAAAGTCTCGATCCATCCAGGACCTCCTTAGTGACTGGCTTTGAGGACAGGGTCGAACAGACCGCCCTCGATCTGATCGGCATACTTCCTGAAGTCTTCGGCGACCTTGCCGGCCCCGTCGAGTTGGACGGCATAGCCGGCGCCGAAGGTAAGCAGGCGATCGATGATCACATCCGGGTCAATGCCCTGGTCGAGCAGGTCATGCACCGCGGTCCGGATCACCTCATTGCAAACAACAGATTGATTCTTAACCATAATTCGCTCCATTACGGGCATTGGTCTTTATGGGCTTATCCGTCCCTTCAGTTGGGGTATTTGCCTGTCACAGGTGTCACACCTGTCACACTTCCGTCTAAGCCATTGAAATTGTTGGGAACGGCTTCCTCGAAACTGTGACAGTCATCATCGAAAGTGTGACAGTCACACTCGGGATCGGGCTCTGAAACCCTAGGATTTCCGCCAACTGTGAAAGGTGTGACAGGTGTGACAGGGGGTCCATAGTTGAGATGGACATACTTCCCGTAGCCCGCCTTCTTGATTTCGCCGGCACTACACATGCGATGAAGCGTCTGCCTGACATTGGGGCTGGGAAGGTCCGTCAGTGCCGCAATGTCCTTGGGACCGAGCGGGGCGTCGGCCTCTTCCAGAACCTGGAGGATCTTCTTCCGCTCGGCAGTGAGCCGCGCCTTGGCCGCATCGCCCTTGTACTTCCAGACGCCGGCCTCGAACTCGAGGGCGAGCTCCTGTTCTTCAGGATCGCGGCCGCGGACATAAAGCGTGATGCCATCGGAATCCCGGTCCAGAACCAGCGTGGTGTCGGCACAGGCCGAGAGCCCGTTGGAGCCGGACAGGGCCTCGAGGGGATCGTCAGCGCCGCCCTTCTTTGTGCGATGCAACCCCAAAACCGAGATGCCATGGGTAGTGGCCCAAGCCTGCAGGGGAGCCCAGATCGAATAGTCATTCTCATAGGCGTTGCGGTGGCTGTTCCCGATGGGCTTGACCCGCTGCAGCACGTCAATAATCACGAGACGCGGCTCGGGAACCGACCGGCGCCATTCCTCCAAAGCCTCGAGGAAGCCCATGTCGAGAGCGGGGGCCTCCGTCACCCAATCCAGCCTGGAGAGGTCGGGCAGCTCCTTATGGTGAGGCATAATGGAGTTGAGGCGGCGCTGGATGCGCCGCTCCCCGTTCTCCAGGTCGACGTACAAGACGTTGCCGGCATCGAGCTTGATCTCGCCCATGGCATAGCCGCCGGTTGCGACGGCGACAGCCCAGTCGAGCGCCAGGAAGCTCTTGCCGAGCTTCTGCCGGCCAGCGAGGACTGCGAACCCTTCCGGCAGCAGGTCAGGAATGACCCACCGGATAGGATCGAAGGTCTTGGCCAACAGTTCGGTGGTGTTGGTCAGAGCGAATCGGACCGGCTTACGGGCAGGCTTTCCCTTCCGGGCCTCAAACTCTTCCAACGGGATCACTGGTGTCTCGCTCATGCTGCCACCTTTTCGTCGAGGGCCACGAGCACCTGGGGCAGGTCCGTCGGCCTCATGTGCTCCCGGTATTCGGAGACGAGACCCTCAGGCACCACGACCCGGACGGCGTGCCGCAGGAAGTTGTAGGCCCGGCCCCAGTCGATCACGACCGCGCCTTCGCAGGCATTGGCGAGCCAATGGAGTGGCGTCTCGTGGAGCTGGAGAGCACCGCCGAACGCATAGGTTGCGGGATCGAAAATGTCTGATTCTCCGAGGATAGCGGCCCTGCCGGTGGCCGTTGCGATCTCGCCCGTGCGGGGCTGCCAGTAGACCAGGTCATCGCTCTCCGGCAGAACGAGGAAGGCCCGGCCGTCCGAGGTTTCCTCGAACAGGCCATCGCTGCGCCGGCGCCCCGTGGCCACCGGGATAGGCAGGAGCGCGGTCAGGACGCGAAGCGGGACGCCCTGGTCCATGAGCCACTGGAACTGCTGCCGGGAGATGTTGGGGTAGCGATCGAGATCCGTCATGCCAGCCTCCCGTTGCGGAAGGCGAGCTCGGCAACGACCCTGGCAGCCACTTCCGAGATAGGCACCAGTTGACGGATACGGCGAGCTTGAAATGCAGAGAGCTGGTGGATAATATCCAGATCGCAAGTGCCGCTTTGCTCTGCATTTTCATTTCCGCCGCCGTTCAGGGGACCAGCCTGGACGGCGGTTTCCTTTTCAGGGCCTGGATCGCCCGGATGGTTTGGGGGGCGATCGGAAATATCATTGAGATTCAATGGGGATGTTTTTCCCCATACCTCTCCGTAACTAGTTGGAGAATAAGACTTCAGCGAGTCCCCTTGGGAGCGCCATTTTCCATTGAAATCAGTGACTTGTGCGTGATCAGCGAGCCGGCTAAGCCGCGAGCTCACATTCGCACGCCTGTTCGGGCGCGGCCGGCTGCTTCTCGGGCCCAGGTCGTGAGTCGGCCGCTCACAGCGATACGAAGGCGGCTATCACGAATGAATTCACGATATCAATGAAGAAGCCGCAGACGATCGGCACAATGATGAAGGCGCGGTGGGCCGGGCCGTGCTGCTGGACCACGGCGCTCATATTGGCGATGGCCGTTGCGGTTGAGCCCAGCGCGATGCCGCCGAAGCCCGCCGTGATCACCGTGGCCTCGTAGTCGCGGCCCATCAGGCGGAAGACTACCCAGATCGCAAAGCCGATGGTCATGGCGATCTGCAGGGTGATGACGGTGGCAATGAAGCCGAAGACATCCGACAGCGCCCAGAGATGCAGTCCCATCAGGGCCATGGTCAGGAACAGGTTGAGGGACAGGTCCGACAGAAGCACCAGGCCCTCGGCAATGCCCTCGCTGTTGCGCGGCCGCAGATTGCCGACCAGATAGGCGCCGAGATTGCGCAGGATCATGCCGGCCAGCAGGCAGCTGACGAATTTCGGCAGAGTGAACCCCGTCCAGCCGATCAGGGTATCGAGGCCGGTGCCGAGGAGCACGGCAAGGTTCAGGGTGAGGATGGCCCAGAGCATGCCGAAATGGTCGAGATGGCCGCTGGGCAATCCGTTTTCGTCCGACGCGTCCTTCGCGGCTGGGCGCGCCGGTTTGATCCCGTGGCGTTTCATGAGAAAGGCGGCGATGGGCCCGCCGATGACGCAGGCGGAGATCAGGCCCAGCATGTTGCTGGCGATGCCGATCTCCATGGCATTGTGAATGCCAAAGCGCTCGGTGAAGATCGGCGCCCAGGCTGCCGTGGTCCCCACGCCGCCTGTCAAGGAAATCGAACCGGCCATGAGGCCGGCCAGCGGCTCGAGGTCGAAAGCCGAGGCGATGGCCATGCCGAGAACGTTCTGGGCAATCATGAAGCCGGTGGCGAGGCCTAGCAGTACCAGCAGGGGACGGCCGCCCTTGGACAGGGTGGCGATGTCTGAATTGAGACCAACTCCGGCGAAGAAGATCAGCAGCAGGAAGTCCCGGACATTCAGATTGAAATGAACCTGACGGCCCAGACCGAAGTGGACTGCCGCAACGACCGCGGCGCAGAGGATGCCGCCCACCACAGGGTCCGGGATCGAATAGCGTTGCAGGAAAGGGGTCCGCAGGGTGATGGCTTTGCCGGTCAGCAGCAGGATCACGGCAATGTTGAACGACAGGAATGGTGGGATTTCGATCATGGTGTCGCCGTCGTCGATCCGATCCGCAGGTCAGGAGCGACGGCAAGTTGCCCGGTACAGCATCATGCGCCGGTGCTGCCAATTCAGCCGCCCCTTCCCCAATCGTCCTATGGCGCAGAGGCCGACGGGTTGCAACGTTCTGGTTGAAGAAGCGGCGCGGTATTTGTGCACAGGCGGATGTCAGCTGCCCGACGCGGTAGCGGCAAGGGGGGGCGCTGGCTGCAGTTCTCGGCGACGTGCCTCGAAAGGAATAGAAAAGGGGCCATATGGCCCCCTTCCTTTCCGTTGCGTTGATGTTGCGGTGCCGCCGGTATCCGCCTGAGTCACCAGGCGATACGGACGCCAACAGTGCCGGTCAGATTGTAGCTGTCGCCAAAATGGGCGAGGGCGGTGTTGACCGAGAAGTCGCCGCTGATCGTCCAGCGATTGTTGTCGGCGCTGTAGGAGCCACCGATGCCGAGGCCGCCCCAGACATCGTCATGACGGGTGGCCATGGCGGTGCCGGCAAGGTCCACGTCAAGGCCGTCGAGGAATTCGTAATACACATTGGCGATGCCATAGACATAGGACGTGTCAGTGAGCCCCTTGGCGTTCTGCCAGGAGGCGAGGCGATCGACTGACAGGCCGAGGCGGCCGCGGAGGCTTTCGCCGCTGTCCAGCTTGACCCTGGCGCCCATCGGATCGGTGAAGGACGAGAAGCCGATGGACGTGTATGTCAGCTGTGCCTGGGGCGTGAAGGAGAAGGTCGCCAGCGGATCAAGCCGGACGCCCGCTTCGGCGGACAGGGCATAGCCGAAGCCGTCATTGCCGCGAACAAGATAATGGCCAAGGGTGTCCGACTTGAGATCGGTCGAGTACCAGGTGAACTGGGCCTGGCCGTCGACATAGAGCCCAGAATTATCGAGCCAGGTGGCCGCAAGGCCAAAACCGTAGCCGTCGGTGTAAATGTGGCCCTTGCCGTGGTCCGACTTCACCGTCGTGTTGGCATTGGCATAAATGAAGTTGACGCTACCAAGAAGCGTGCCGCCGTCAATCGCATAGAGCGGCGCGTCGACGCCTGCCTGCAGCTTGTAGAGAGAGGCATTATTATCGAGCGAGGTGGTCGTCTTATGCGGATCGTGGGACAGATAGGAGCCGTCGAACTGAACCCAGAAGCCTGAACGGACCGGATAGGGGCCCGGCGCCACGGGCGGGAAGTAGTCGGCAACCGGCTCAGGCATTGCACCCTGGCCAACCCCAAGCCAGGAACGGCCGGCATAGCGCTGCTGCAGGGATTTCATGGAGGAGATCGCCATGAAGACCTGGGGATAGGCTTCGTAGATCGGGGCGCCTTCCTGGTAGACCACGTCACCATTGGCGCCGAGCGAGCGGAGATACCAGTCGTGCTCCGTCTCGCTATCGTCCTCATCCCCGAGGCCGCCCTTCTGCAGCGAATAGATATAGGCGCCCTTGATGATCACGGGCTTGCCATTGCGCGTAGCCCCGGACGTGGTGAGCAGCTCCAGGGCGTCGTCCTCAATGGTTGCACCATTGATGGCGTCAACGACCTTCAGACCGGCGCGGGGTGACGTCACCGGCGCAGCCTCCTCATCGACAGCTATCCAGGTATGGCCGGTAATCTGGCCCCCGTCGACGATGATCTGGTCGCTTGCCCCGCCCTCATCGAGGGAGATGTCGAGAGAAATGACTGCATTGCCCGCGCCATGATAATTGCCCTGGATGATGAGCGTGTCGCCAAGCGATCCATTCTGCAGGTGGATGGCGCTGTCGGTCGAGGTAATGTCACCCCTGTGGGTGAAAGTGGAGCTTCCACCATCCGGGGCATAGGCGAACAGCGCGGAGTTGCCCGTGAGGTTCAGCGTCGAGAAGGAGGCAGTGGTGGAAGGGTCATCACCAGTCTTCGCGGCAAGCTGCCAGACGGTCTCGTTGGAGAAGTCGAGGTCGAGCGTGGCGGTGGGATCGATGCGGGTGAGGCCAAGGATCTGGCCCCCCTCGACGGTAACGTCCAGGTTGCTGTTTGCGGCCACGTCGATCAGGTAACCGCCCGTTGAGGCCTGAAGCAGGTTCTGGTCACCCTCCGCGGTGAAGGTCACGAGCGACTGGTCCGCCGCGATCTCAATGAGATTGGCCGTTTCGGAAGTGGTTGCCATGGTGAGGTTGCGGAAGGCCAGGATGGTCTCATCGGTGGCATCCTCTGTCATGCCCTCAACCCGGATGCCGACATTTCCGGCAAGTATCGTGGTGCTGGCATCGGCGCCATTGGCGTTCAGTGCGGCGCCTTGCCAGTCCACACGCACGGCCGGGCCAGCGGTCATTCCCACGGCGTTCAGGATCATGTCACCTGTCGAATTGAGGATGCCCGGGCCCCAGCCATTGCCGGCGGACTTGGCCTTGCCCAGGCGAATGCCGGCAGATTCGCTATTGGTGCTGGTCAGGGTGATCTCGCTGTCCTTGAGATCGATGGTTGATCCGGCGCCGGTAACATCGAGGCCGATCACTTTGTGGCGGTCGCCCTCAATGTTGAGGTTGAGCTTCTCAGAGACAGTGATGTTACCCATGGAGCCACGGCCTGCCGGATTGGCGCCCTTGATGGCGCGCAGGCCGGTCAGCTGCGCGCCACCTTCCTCTGCTTCCATGGCAGTCATGTGCAGAGTGAGATTGTTGAGCAGGATCTGGGTCGTGACCGAGTCGTAGCCGCCGAGGGTGTCACCGGAACTGGTCGAGGAGCCGGAGACAACGCCATAGTGAGAGGTGCTCCCGCCCGGCGCCACATGAAGATTTTCCATCTTGATGTCGACGTTGCCCAGCTGGATCAGCGAATCATGGGAGGCGTAGAGCCCGATCCGCTCCGACTCAGAATTCAGGATCTCGATCGACACATTCTTGTCGGCGCCAAGAATGCTCGGCCTGTCCGCACCCGGGCTCAGGGCGAAATTTCCGGCCGAAATGGCCGCTGTCGACCACGGCTTGCCCGCCGTGTCGAGCTTGATCACCAGATCGGTCGCGAGATTCACGGTGCGGGCATGGGAAACAGTGATCGCGTACTCGCCAGCGATCAGCAGCGGGTCGGTCGCCGAGATCTCGCAGGACGACGCGACGTTGGTGTTGAGGATCCGATAGGAGCCGTTCGCCTGAGTCGGGCAGGGATCCGCCCAGGCCGGAGAGAACAGCGCCGAGCTGGATACGAGCAGTGTCGTGGAGAGGAGAATCTTGGCGCGCATTGATGACCTTGCAATTGGCGGGTTGTCGCTGGTTGAAATGGTTCACGGGCGATTATGTTGTCTCATGTATTTATTGTAAATGGATGTAAGTGTTGCTGTTTGGCTAATGTGGTAAAAATGCAAATTGTCTATCTGTGTAAATAATTATGATCTGTAAACTCTGTGTTTATTTCGAGTTATATTATGTGCCAGTGATTCAATTCGGTTGCGCTCGGGAGCAGGCGCGGTGTGAGTGTCAGCAGGCGCTGGCCAGCGATGAAGGCGGCAAGCGGTGCAACATGAAATCGTTCACCCGGCTGCCGGCAGTGCGGTGGCGCCAGGGCAGCCGAGCGCGGCGTTCGGGAACGGCGAGGTGAGGGAAATGCTACGGGGACACGCGGCCGATTGCGGCCGGCGAGTCGCATACGGGAGGTGATTGCAGCGCCCGTGGGACGCGATGAGGGGGCATCCAGTCGCGGCGGGCCCGCCCCGCCGGTCATCGCTCAGTGGCAGAGGACGCGTCAGTGGTTGTGCGCGGTGGTCCGGACGAGGATGCGGCGCCTCCTCGGAGAGGCAGGCGGACCGTCGCCCGCCTGCCTGCCTGAAGGGTTACGGCTGCTTGAACTCGCCGGTCTTCGCAACCGGCGGCCAGAGCACGACATTCTTGCCGTTCTGGATCTGGGCGACTGGGATCGGCAGGGCATCCGGCCCATGCATGATCGTGTGGTCGTCCTTGCCGAAGACATAGCGGCCGATGATGCAGTCATAGTCGGTCTTGGCGAGTTCCGCCGAAACCTTGTCCGCCTCGGCAGAGCCCGCCGCCTCCAGCGCCTTGAGGACGATGTTGGTCACGCAGTAGTTGTGGGCATGCGAGTAGTTGGAGCCGATCTTGTATTCGGCGCGGATGGCATCGTCGAACTTCTTGTGGCCCTCATAAAGCTCGGGGGCATACTGGAGCGAGGCCCAGACCATGCCCTCGCCAGTCTGACCGACCTGCTCGATGAATTCCGGCTTGGTCGGATAGTAGATGCCCATGTTGGAGGCCTCGATGCCCTGTTCCTGGAACTGGCGCACATAGGCCAGGCCGGAGCTGGCATTGGTAAACACCGAAACCACGATATCCGGCGGATTCTGCCGAATCTTGGAGAGCTGCGGATAGAAGTCGGCATGACCCGGCTGCACGGCCTCGACGGCGGTTGTCGTCCAGCCATCCTTGGCGAAGAGCTCGGAGATGATCTGCTCGTTCGACTTGCCGTAGTCAGTGTCCTCGATGACGAAGGCGATGGTCTTGTTCTTCGGCTTCAGGTGGCCCTGCTCGATCATCCACTTATAGAAGCCGTAGACCGCGTTGCCGTAGCCGTCGCTGTTGTAATTGCCCTTCCAAACGTTCTTGTACTTCTCGGGATTGGAGACGATCTTCTTGGCGATCTCGGTGCTCACCGGCTCGACGCTGACGATCGCCCGGTTGAAGGGCTCCGCCAGATCCATGACCGCCAGGGAGACGGAGCTGTTCAGGGTGTCGCCCAGAATCAGATCGACATTGTCACGCGTCAGGAGCTTGTTTACGGCACTCACCCCGACCTCGGGACGGGACTGGGCATCCTCGAAAATGAGTTTCACCTTCGGCGGATTGGCAGTCTGGGACGGGCCGCGTCCCTCGTTCCACTCCTTCACGGCCAGCTCGATCGCCTGACGGGCGGCAACGCCAGTATTGGCTGCCGGACCGGACATGGGTCCGATAACACCGATGGTAATCTCCTCTGCCGCCGAAGCCAGGCCAGTCGAAGCCAGTAGGGCGCCGATGACCAGCGCACTCTTCCTACTCAGTCGCATTACTTCTCCCCTTCCGTAGCGGGATAGGCCGCCTTGTGGTGATTGTCGGATGGACAGGGAAAGAATTGCTCTTTCCCTTGACGGGCATTACAGCAAAAGGAATTCTTCCACGCTAGACCTGTTTCGAGTTCCCAAGCGAGATCTGTACCCATGCGTTCCAATACTGATGCTGCACTACGGGAGAACGGCGCGAGCCGGGAGGAGGGCCGGGAATTCACCCATAGTGCGCATTGGGGGGTGTTCCACGCGCGCTGGAATGGCGACAAGCTCGATATCCGGCCACACCGGTCGGATCCAGCGCCGTCGCCGATGCTGCGCAACCTGCGCGACGTGCTCACCCACAAGGCAAGGGTGAGGAAGCCCGCGATCCGCAAGGCCTGGCTCGACAATGGTCCGGGGCCGCAGCGGCGACGGTTCGGCGACGAATTCGTGGAAGTGAGCTGGGACGAGGCGATCCGCCTCCTGGGCGATGACCTCAACCGGGTGGTGAGCACTTACGGTCCTCAGGCCATCTATGGCGGCTCCTATGGCTGGGCGAGCGCCGGACGCTTCCACCACGCCCAAAGCCAGATCCACCGCTTTCTCAATGTGGCGCTCGGCGGCTATGTGAAGTCGGTCAATAGCTACAGCGCCGGGGCATCGCAGGTGCTGCTGCCGCGGGTCATCGGTACGTTCGAGGAGATGACCCGGTACAATGTCACCTGGGACATGATCGCCGAGCACACCGACGTGGTGGTCAGCTTCGGCGGCATGGCGGTGCGCAACTCCATGGTGGCAAGCGGCGGCGTCAGCCGCCATGTGGAGCCAGTGGCCATGCGGCAGGCAGCAGCCCGCGGCGCGGTGTTCCACATGTTCTCGCCGCTCAGGGACGATCTCCCGGAAGACCTTCCGGTTGTGTGGCACAGGCTCAAGGTCGGCACCGATACGGCCATCATCCTCGGCATGTGCCATACGCTTCTGGTGGAAGACCTGCATGACAAGGCCTTTCTCGGGCGCTACTGCGTGGGCTTCGACAAGTTCGCCGACCAGCTCCTGGGCAAGACCGATGGCATAGTGCGCGATGCCGACTGGGCGGCACGGCATTCCGGTATTCCCGCCGAGACGATCCGCGAGATCGCCCGGTCGCTGGTGCGGGGGCGGTCGCTGATCACCATGGCGCATGCCCTTCAGCGGGCCCGCTTCGGTGAACAGCCTGTCTGGGCGGCGCTGGCGCTTGCGTCGATGGTCGGTCAGATCGGCCTGCCTGGCGGCGGCTACAATTATGCGCTCGGCTCGCTCGGCCATACCGGTCGCCCCAAGGTGAAGGTCGATGTGCCCAGCCTGCCACAGGGCACCAACGGCGTGCAGGATTTCATTCCGGTGGCGCGCATTGCCGACATGCTGCTCAATCCTGGCGCGCCCTATCACTATAATGGCGAGTTGCGGCACTATCCGGACATCAAGACCGTCTACTGGGCGGGCGGAAATCCGTTCCACCACCACCAGGACCTCAAGCGACTGCAGGAAGCCTTCGCCCGGCCCGAAACGATCGTGGTGCATGAGCATTCCTGGACGGCGACCGCCAAGGTGGCCGATATCGTATTGCCGGCCACCATGACGCTGGAGCGCGAGGATCTGGGTGCGTCGCGCGCCGATCCGCTGCTGGTGGCCATGCACCAGATCAGCCAGCCGGTGGGACAGGCGCGGGATGATTACGACATCTTCTCCGATCTGGCCGATCATCTCGGCAAGCGCGAGGCCTTCACCGAGGGACGCAGTACCCGGGACTGGCTGCGACTGTTCTATGACGATGCCCGCCGGCAGCTCATCGATCTCGGCATCGAGGCGCCCGACTTCGAGACCTTCTGGGAGATCGGCGAGCTCGAGCTGCCGCTGCTGCCGGATGATGGCGGCATGTTCGGCCGGTTCCGCCGGGATCCCGAGGGACACAGGCTCGCAACGCCCAGCGGCAAGATCGAGATCTTCTCCGAGACGATCGCCAGCTTTGGCTATGACGACTGCCCGGGCATGCCCGACTTCTTCCCCTGCGACGAGCAGCCGACTGCGGAATATCCGCTCACCGTCATCGCCAATGCCTCCGCGACCCGGCTGCACAGCCAGCTCGACTATGGCGAATACAGCCAGTCGCTCAAGGTGAAGGGCCGCGAGGTCATGCGCATCAATCCGGTGGATGCGGCGGCGCGCAACATTTCCGACGGCGACATCGTCCGATGCTTCAATCATCGCGGCGCCTGCCTCTATGCCGCCAGGGTGACGGAAGAGGTGATGCCGGGTGTCATCCATCTGCCGACTGGGGCGTGGTATGATCCGCTGGACGACAATGCGGAAACGCCGACCTGCATGCATGGCAATCCGAACGTGCTGACCCGGGATATCGGCACGTCGAAGCTTGCCCAGGGCTGTACTGGCCAGGTAAGCATCGCCCAGTGCGAACGCTACGACGGGCAGCTGCCGCCGGTTGCGGCCTTCGATCCGCCGCGTTTCGTCAACGCCTGACCGGAAGGTTCCGCCCAAGCAGGGGCGTCCGGTTCCTGGTTCCGGCGCCCCTTTCCCCATCCGGGGCAACCTTTGGGGGCGACGGTGCGAACAGGGCACGACCCCGTACC
>Ga0180222_1002963_pt1 | contig 12055 bp, 12 predicted proteins | sample eDN5th37CKraftOP_FD_151336 | JGI IMG/M metagenome (GOLD analysis project Ga0180222, IMG submission 151336) | Enriched Organic Plus compost microbial communities from Emeryville, California, USA - eDNA 5th pass 37_C Kraft OP (version 2) (version 2) ... | reverse complement strand
ACCGTTCCTCAAGACGGCGGCCGGTCCGCTGGCGAACTGGGTCAGCTGGGAAATCGTCGGCGTGATGCTCGGCGCCTTGCTCGCGGCGGCGGGAGGCGGACGCTTTCGCCTGCGGGTCGACGGCGCAAGAAATGTCGGCGGTGCGAGTCGCATGGCCTTTGCGCTCGCCGGCGGTGTGCTCTCCGGTTTCGGCGCCCGGCTCGCGCGCGGCTGTACCAGCGGCCTGGGCCTTTCCGGCGGCGCGACGCTGGCGGTGGCGGCTTTTCTGTTCCTGATCGGCTTCTTCATCGGCGGCATCGTGATCGGATATCTGGTGCGGAAGGCTTGGACGTGAGGACTTGGATGTGAGGAATTGGGCATGAGCGTTCCGATTTATGACGACGGCGTCGCCTCCGGCCTGCTTTGCGGCGTTCTGTTCGGCTATGTGCTGGAAAGCGCCGGCCTCGGCAGCCCGCGCAAGATCACCGCGCAATTTCGTCTCACCGATTGGACGGTGTTCAAGGTGATGTTCACGGCCATCATCGTTTCCGCGGCCGGCCTTGCCGGCGCGGTCGCGGCCGGGGTGATGCCTGCCGGCAGCGTCTTCATTCCCACGACATTCTTCTGGGCGATATTGATTGGAGGCATCCTGTTGGGCGCCGGGATGGCGACCGGCGGCTATTGTCCCGGAACTTCCGCGGTCGCGCTCGGAACGGGCCGGCTGGACAGCGTGTTCTTCATGATCGGCATGGTGCTCGGCACCGGGCTGTTCGCGGCGGTATTCGAGCCGGTCAAAGGATTCTATGAAGCGGCCAGGGGCCCGCAGGCGCAAACCCTGAGCGCGCTGCTCGGCATCCCGGCCTGGGCCGTTCTCGCTATATTGGTTATCGTTGCCGTGCTCGGCTTCGCGCTCGGCAGCCTGTTCGAGCGCCGGCACGGCGGCGCCCTGACTGCCGAGCAAATCACCGGCGACGCGAGCGGCGGGCGCGTGCAGGAAATCGAGGTCGTCAGCATTCGTACCGGTTGACAAGGAGCGATGATGCAAACCAAGCGACTGAAATCCGTAATGCTGGCGGGCAGCCTGTCGACGCTGGCCGCCGCGATCGCCGCAACCGCGCCGGCCCCGACGCCGGTCGCCGCCGCCGAGAATCCGATGCAACTCGCCCAGGCGATGCGAAATCCGTGCGGCCCGGGCAGCCCTTGCGGACCCGCCACCGGACGCGGCAGCGCCGCGCCCAGCCCGTGCGGGCCGGCCAGCCCCAGCGTGGAGAATCCTTGCGCGCCCAGCCGCGGACGCATGGCGCCTTCGACCGCGCCCTGTGGTCCGGCCGGCAGCCCATGCGCGCCCGCGTCGGGCCGCGGCAGGGGCGCACCGAGCCCCTGCGGACCCGCCAGCCCTTGCGCGCCGTCCAAATCCTGACGCATGGCGGCGCCGACAAGCATCGACGACGAGCAGCTGGTCGCGCGATTGCAGCAGCTTTCGCGCGACCAGCTGCTTGCGCTCTATGAAGCGGCCGCGGAGGCGGTCGCCTGCACGGCGGCGCTCGCCGAGAAAGGCACCAATCCGGTAACCGAGGTGCTCCAAGGCGCCGGGACGGTTACGGAATGGGCGCATTTCCCGGAAGGCGATGTCGTCGATCCGGTGACGCACAGCCAGTTCTACTATCATGCCCATGCGGCCGAGGAGCGCGTGGCCAGCGAGCATGGTCACTTCCACACGTTCGTGCGGCCGCGCCGGCTCTTTCCCGAATGGGCGCCGCTATCGGTGCCCGATCAAGCCGGCGACGAGTCGGGCTGGGTCGCGCATCTCGCCGGTATTTCCACCGACGCTTCCGGCCACATCATCCGGCTGTTCACCACCAATCGCTGGGTCACCGGCGAGGTCTGGTACGACAGCGACAGCGCCATCCGGATGCTCGACCGTTTCGCGATGACCGCGAACACGCCATCGCCGGAGCTCAATCGCTGGGTGACCGCGATCGTCCGCATGTTCCGCCCGCAGATCGAGGATCTGCTGCGCGCGCGCGAGGCTCGGCTGGCGCAATATCGCGCGGCGCATCCGGCAGGCGACGTACTGGAAGACCGTTCGTTGCACGTGACGTCGGAAATGCCGGTCGATTTTCTCGCGCAAATCCGCGCCATCGAAACGGCGTTGAAACGCCAGGCGATCGGATGAGTTCCGCCTGACAATGGGCGCGCATGAGCCGGCGTCCGCTTGACCCACGTCAAGGCGCTGCCCGTCCGGCATTGGTGCATTCCTACAAGCAGGCCCGGCCTCGCTGCGGCACGCCACAACGGAGCACCGCCATGATCCGCCTTATCCGGCATTTCACCGCCGTGTTCGCCTCGATTGCTCTCGCCACTCTTGCCGGCATGGGATTCGAAAGCGGCGCACGCGCGCAAACGCCGAGCAACGGCCTCATCATGCTGCTCGAATTCGAGGGCATCGCAGGTTTGCGGCACTGGGAGCGGGAACTCGACAAGCGCGGCCTGACCGCGCTGGTGCAGGCGCAAACCAATGTGATGAACAAATATCCGGCCGATTTCGCGCGGATGGCGGCGAAGGGCTACCCGATCGCCGGTATCGATGCCGAAAAGGCATTCTGGGACATGCCTTACGAGCAGCAATTGGCGCGCATGCGGCAGGCGAAAGACGCGGTCGAAAACATCACCCACGAGCCGATGCGGCTCTTCGGCAGCCGCTATTTCGCCTATGACGAGAATACGCTGAAGGCCGCCGACGCGCTCGGCGTCGATTATGTGCTCGGCCGCGGTACCGCCGGGGCGCTGGCGACGATCTACGCGCCGCGCGAATACAAGGCGAAAATCATTTCGGTCTCCAACGTGCCGTTCGGCGAGATGGGCACCGGCTCGCTCTGCGACTACAGCCTGTGGGCGCGCGGCTCCACCGCCAAGGAGTTCGCGGCCATGCTCGGCAAGCTGCTGGCGAACCCGCCCGCCGACCTGATCCTGGTGTCGCACGCCTATCTCGGCGGCACGCGGGAAGGCTGGTGGCAGGCCTACGAACAGGCGCTGGCTGAGCCCAAGGTGAAATGGCGGCCGTTCGACCAATGGGTCGGCGCGGTGAAAGTGAATGCCATGCCGGTGGCCCAGATCCCGGTCAACCGCGAGGTCAAATACGACACGCCGCGTCCCGCGGTGCCGCTGGACAAGCTCCAGCTCCTCCCGGGCCTGGGCGGCGACAAGGCTCAGTAGCGCATCCGTATGCCGGCCCGGCCATCAGCCGCGCGAGCGCAGGACCTTGCGGTGCCGCCAATAGCGAATGGGCCGGGGCCCGAAACAGCGGTAGACGAAATAATATTCGGTCGCGGCCGGATAGCCGCGGCGGCGCACGTCGTAGCCACAGAAGGGCGGCGGCGCGCAGACGCCGTCGCCGGCCCAATAGCAATATCCCGCCTGCGCCGAGCCGGCGGTCATGCCCAGCGCGACGAGCATCACCGCGATCGTGAGAGCTTTCGTCATCGGTTGATCCGTTCGCTCGCATGCCGTCCGGCAGCTGCTTGCCCGACGCCCGCACATGAGTTCTCGAGACAATAAGAACGGCACGGCCGCAGCCTAGCGTCGCCAAGCGGCCTCGGCACAGGAAACTGCGCGCGGTCGTGAAATATTCGTTAAGGCACTGACGACCTTGGCGCTCCCTAGGGGACTGGGCCAATTCAATAAAATCAAAGGCTTAGGAAAAAGTGGGACACCGGATCGTTCTACGGGAGCATTAGGCTTTTTGGCCAGAGTGTCCCACCGCCAAAGGCACGATGGTGACAAACCCGTGGATGCCAATCATCTGCGAGGCCGTTTCACCAGGTCGAGGCATTCGAGCATTGTCGCGCGGTCCTTGATGTGCTCTCTCGGAGAAGCGCGGCCCGGCAATTTCGGGTGGCTATTTCGGATAAAAAGGTCCGCCAGTTCGCGCCTGCCAAGGATGTTGACCACCTCTCGCTCAAATTCTGAAAGGCAACTGTCTTTCAGTTCCAATTCCGCCCGGCGTTTCTCCAATAGACGATGAGCCTGCGCGCAATGCTCGGGGGACGATTCGGCCGCCTGTCGCGGTGTAAGGCCGTTCAGATTGGGATGCTGACGGGCGAGCCACTCCCGGTGGTCATCACCCAAGATTGCCTGAGCGGCGTGTAGAAGCCCCGCAACGCGTTTTTCCTGCTCGAGCCGGGCCACGCGCTCGGCCTCCGCCTTCCGCTGCAACTGACGCGCCTCATGCACTTGGCGGGCTGCATCAAGGGCTGAACGAACCGGCAGACCGAAATCATCAGCGGGCTCTTCAGACTCGTCCTTTAGGACGGCAAGTGTCTGTTTGAGGCCGTTTAGCAAAGCGCTCCATGGGGCACCGCCATCATTGGCGATTTGGGCAACGCTCTGATCGCCTATCAGGGATTCCGACCACGTGCTGAAGCGAAATCCCTGCTTCACGCTCGGATTCCCGATCGAGATAATTTCTAGGGCCAGGGAAGCAAGTCGGTCCCGGCGCCGCGACCGCTGCTCCGCTTCATAAGCCGCCAGCTCTTTCGCCCGCTTCCGCCGTTGGAGTTCATTGGAATGGGAGACAGTGAATTTCCACCTCCATCCGTCGTGTTCCGCTACGTTCCTTTGCGCAAGAAACCCCAGATAATTTTCGACAGCTCGTTCGGGCCCGCCGGCCGGAAGACCCGCCTCCTTGGCGAGGTCGTCACGAAGGTTGGACCTCCCGAATTGACCGAAGATCCAACCACGACCGTTAAATTCGCTGACGATGGATTGCACTGTTGTTCCGTGAAACTGGCCAAGCATCGACCCGAGGATCGTAGCCTTCCACACCTTGGGGTGAACGGAAAAATACCCCTCCCCGCCGCTGCCACCATCAAGAAGCGCACCATCGCCGGCCTCTGTTATTTCGTAGACGGGTGTCACACCTTCCCAGTCGGCGCCAAGAGCCCGCTGGCGCGCATTGACGTAAGCTTTAGAAAGCGCCGCGATGGTGTCACGCCGTCGTTTCTGCGCGCGTTCCTGGTCCGCCTTTGCCTCATTCTCAAGGCGAGCCAAGAGTTCGAGTTGCTTTCTATTGTGAATCCACTCCCGAGGGGCCGTCTCAAGGATCGCCTCCTTGAGTGTTGCAAGTGTTCCGTCTCGCGGGATCCCGGAAAGGTCGATTTCCACCGCGGAGATGTTCGCTCCGATTAGCTTCGCTCGTTTTTCGGGACCGCACCGATGAGTGACGAAGACCTCGACATGCATCCTCTCGTCGTTTTTGAAGAGAATCACGTCAGGAATGGTTTCGCCGTCCCTCTTTTCCAGCTTGGCCTCATCGAATGTAAATTTTGTAGCCTTTCGGCCCACCAAGGTCCGCTTTCCGAGGGAGGCTTTGACTTCGGGAAGGACAAGCCATTTTTCCGCACTCAGCAAACGCTCCGCATAGGCATGAAGGCCCGTCATAGGGCCATGTGTGCAATGCGGCGGCACACCGGCCATCTTTTCCACCTCAGTCAGAGGCGCGTGCGCAAAATGATGCGCGATACCGCTTTCGGGTTTACGGGCGATGAGCCTGCGGCCGCAGTCTGGAGACGGACATACACACCCGCAACTCGCGCCGCGGTCCGCCTCCGAAATGTGAATGATCTTTCCATCCCACCGTTTCCCGAAGGCGAGCTTCACGCCGTTGGCCGAGAACAACGCATCACCGACCAGCGAGGAACCGACCGTAGTATCTTCGTCGTCTTGTCGCGTCATGAGCGCGCCCAATTCTGCCAAGCGAGTACGCCGCAGAGTGCCCCGGCGCGGGTCCGGCGCGCACGACGGCCGCGCGGTGAGGCATTAGAGCGTTTCGAGCCTACCATCGGCAAGGCGCTGGCGTTCGCCATGGCTCGGCGTAACGGTAGGATGACGGTAGAGCATCGTGCACGCGCGTAGGGGCATTGCTTGAAAGAGGAATCACTGCTATATGTTGCACAACATTGAACGGGCTGCGGAGAGCGGCACGTTCACCGAGTTTGGAGGCGGCGGTCCCCCAGGGGCCGCCGCTTTTGTTTGTGCTCGAACTGAGAGCACTTGGGCAAGTGCGATCCGCGCCGACACCATGCGGATCGGGCGCGTGTAGGTCGCAGAATTGCGATCTGGTTTCACGGCCGGCGGGTTCACCCCGCCCAGACGCGGGCGCTTATTCCCGGAGCGCCGCTCGGCAACGGCATGGCCATTGGCCGACCAGCGTCTAAGCAAAACTCGCCGCGTCGGCTGATGCCGACGACGGCGGCGGGAGCAATGGAGAACCCCTAGGAAAGGAGGAGGCTCATGACCGAAATTCTGAGGCTAAGCGAAGCCGCACGCATTGCCGGGGTCTGCCCGGCGACTTTGCGTAATGCCATCAAGTCCGAGGATGGGCCACAAGCCGTCCGGCTCGGGCGTCGATGGTATGGAATCCCACGGGAGGCGCTGGAGGCATGGATTGCCCGTCGCTGCCTCGGGCCAGCTCAAGCACAAATCTAAGTACGGCCCATGGCGGTGGCAACCGTTACGGAGACTGGGAACAACGAAAAGCCCCGCGCGATGGCAGTCGCGGCGGGGCAAAGATGAGAGATATTCAGTGAGCTTCAAATACACATCGGCGGCTTGGGCTGTCAAGGACATCCCCGCATCGCCGCGTTTGACTCTGCTCTGTCTGGCGGATTTCGCGAACGATGCCGGGGAATGCTGGCCATCGCAAGATACGCTAGCAGATCGTACTGGCCATTCGACACGAACGGTGCGCCACAACCTCGCCTTCCTCGAACAGCGCAGCCTCATCACCCGCCGGGCGCGCAGCACTCAGGCGAAAAGACTTTCGGATGTAATCACTTTGCAGTTGCAACCGGCAGCTATTGCCGTTTGCGCAACCGGCAACAAAGCGCATGTGGCGAAAAGTTCGTCACAACCGGCAGAAAACGCGCCGCAACCGGCAGGGGTTGCCGAGAATCCTGTCATTGAACCTGTAAGTGATCCTGTCAATGATGGCCCGCTCAGTGAAAAGGAGGCACTGGGCATCATCTTGGAAATTTGCGCCGGCTACTGATCGCGCCCCTCCTGCAAATTCAATCCGATAATCCGGCCAGCGGCCTCTTCAGCGCCACCTCGGCCGCTCAACCCCACACCTCAATCTAGACCACGAAGCCGCACCCCTGCACGGTGCGTTCGCTTACCTATGGGAGACCCAAATGCCTTTCAATGAACACGACGCCGCCGATCTGCTCGAGCAACTCGCCCAGACCCGAGCCGAGCGCGACGCGCTGAGGCGCGCGCTCGTAGAACATGCAGGTGCACTCGCCGCCGCACAACACCTCGGGGACGCGGCCTACGGCCCCATCGTGGCTGCCTCGCTCGCGGTCGAGGTCGACGACAAGAGCCGCGTCACGGTCAAGATCACCGACGCAGCCGGTCGCGCACGGACGAAGTTCGACACCAACACCCGCAAGTTTGCGGCGTTCACCGCCGCCGACCTCGCCGCCGAAATCACGGCGCGATGGCCGCAGCTCGCAAAGAATGAAAAGCCGGCGCCGACCGACGACAAGGCCGGCGACCCGCCGAATCTCACGGAACAGATGCGCCGCGAACGTGCCGCACAGCGTGTAGCCAGTGCTAAGCTGTCCGATGCCGAACGCGCGGCCGCGCAGGCGCGAAACCCGTGGTCAGTGCCCACCTTCAACCTGACCGAACAGATGCGCGTTCAACGCCTCAATCCAGCCCTGGCCGAACAGCTCCAACATGCGGCCGGGGTCTAAGGATGGCCCATGTCCGAAGACAAGAACGAACGCCAGGCCGAAACCGGCGCCGATGATGCCCGCGTAAACAACGGAACCTCTGCGCAAAAAAAGCCGCGCGGTCGCCCGTTTCAGCCCGGCAATCCCGGCCGCCGACGCGGGTCCCGAAACAGGCTCCAAAAGACAATCAAGGCCGAACTTGAGCGCGACCTTCCCCAGGTGATCGCTATGCTCAAGGAGAAGGCGATTGGCGGACATGTGCAGGCGGGGATTGCGTTAATGCGCAATGCGGTCCCGCCGGCGAAAGAAAGGTCCGAGCCAATCAGGTTCGCTTTGCCGCGACTAGAGAAGCCCGCCGACGCCGTGAACGCTATGGCCGCCCTTGCCGATGGCGTCGCGTCCGGAGAACTCACCCCTGACGATGCCAAGGCGCTGGCGGCGGTGGTTGATGCCTTCGTGAAAGCCGTCGAGGTGCACGACCACGCGGCTCGGCTGGAGGCGATCGAGGCGTCAATCAAAAAAGGAAGCCAAAATGAAGGACATTGAAAAGCGCCTCCGGCGCGCGGAAGCGGCAGTGCCGGCACCGGGGACGGAGAACGGCTCGCGGGTGCTCGACACCCGGATCGTTCAATGGATCGGATGCGGGTCTGATGAACGCGACCCGTTCAGCTTTCTACTCCAACTACTGGATGACGAAGCGGTCGAAGTTCTGGGCGAAGAACTTCGCCTGTCCATCCAGCGCGGGTTCAATGACCGAAACCGACACGAAGACGCGCATTACCTGGCTGCACTTCGTGCCGCCTGCGACAAGATCAACGAAAGGATCGCGACCCATGCCATCGCTTGAATTATCCATGTCGTCAATGACCTGGATCGAGCTCCAATTCATGGCCGCTTTGGCGGCCGAAGGCGAAGCTCGCGGTGTGTCGGATTTGCGGGAGGTGCCCGAACTCGCAGCCCTCGCCAAGCCGGTCATTGAGCGGGCGCTCCGGCGCTACGTTCTCCGTCGCCCCGTGGATCAATTGTCACCCGTTGAAGACGGATTCCGGCACCAGCGCGAGTTCACTGAGTATTGCTTGCGGGCCGCGCTATGGACCGGCGAGCGCTATGCGCGCCGCCTTTTCCCCCTCCTCGTCGACCTCGCCGACGATGAGGTAGAACGGCTATGGCAATACGTGGCCGCCGTCATCGAAGCCGATGGACTTGGCAGGGCCGAGCTGGACGACGCCGACAAGCTCGCGCAGTGCGTGAAGCTCGGCATTCACCGGGCTACCTGGCCTATCTTGGCCAGCATCGTCGACGCGCACCGCGTCCACGAAAATGGCGGCGCCGAACCGGATTATGACGTCCTGCTCGCCCCGCTCTTGGCGGCACCCTTGGCTGCCTAACGCGCGTGCGCGCGCGACCCCCACCCGAACAACGAGAACAAGAAGCCATGTCCGTCGTGGACCTTGCCGTCATCCTGCGATTGGATGACAAACTCTCCGCCCCTGCCAAGAAAGCGGCCGAAGCGCTGCGCTCCATCACCAAGGCTGCGGCCGACCTGAAGAAGATCGGCGGCGGCCTCGATATTCTTCCCGCCAAGATCAAAGAATCGTCGGCCGGTATGCGCGCGCTATCGAGCGACGTGCGCTCGTTCTCATCCGCGTTCCGCAGCGCGGCCGATTCCGCACGCTCCATGTCCAGGGAGATGGCGGCCAACCGCGGCAAGTCGTGGATGGCCGATGAAGTGAAGAACCTCCGGGCGATGGTGGAGTTGCAAGGCAAGCTCGCGAGCGGACAGCGTTTCCGTGGCGGCGTGCATGGCTCGTTGCTCGGGGTGTCGCTGTTCGGCGGACATCCCCACCTGCGCTCCGAAGGCCGCGCGGGATGGGACGAGGCCAGCGCCGTCCGCCATCAAATGACACTCCTACAAACGCTTGGCATGAATCAGGCGGACATGGCGGAAGCCTACAAGAAGGCCGTACAAGTCTCGAACGAGATTCAAACGGCCACCATTTCGCAGAGCTTGCAGACCTATCGCGAAATGCGACAGGCGTTCCTTCACCCGAAGGAAGCCGTCGAACACCTCGGCGCGCTGGTGAAGGCGGACGCGATCTTTAACGCCATCTCGGAATCGAAGCCCGGTATGCGCGGGATGCACTGGCGCGAGCAGGCATACGATTTCGCTAAAGCCATCGAAATGATGGGCGTGACGAATCCGAAACAGTTCGAGGATTACCTTGGCGGCATGGTCCAGGCCATGGGCGCCTTCGGTGGCAAGATCCAAGGCCGCGACTTCCACGGCAACATCAAATACGCGCGTAGCGCTGCACAAAACTGGAGCAAGGAGTTTGTTACCCAAGTGCTGCCGACGCTCATTCAAGAGTACAAGGTCGGCGGCGGCTCCGGCGCAGGTGGTTCCGCCGGCACGGGGCTCATGAGCCTCTTCGAGGTCGTCTCGACCGGCACCATGAAGGAAGAGGCTGCGAAGCGATGGGTGGGGCTCGGCCTCGCCAAGTCCAGCGACATCACGAAGAGCGGCCTTCGGCCTGGCGCTATCGCCGGCAATCACCTGTTCCAGGCGGACCCCTACCAATGGGCTTGGCAAGTGCTCGTCCCTGCGATGGTGCGCAAGGGCATCATCACCTCTGATGACGTGGACGCCATCAAGCGCGGCGACACCAAGGACAAGGAGTTCGCGAAGAACATCACGAAGTTCATCGCCGGACTTGGCGGCACACGCACGGCACGCGATGCCCTTACCAAGCTCATTCTCCAGCAAGCACGCATCGAGCGCGACCGGCAGAACATCCTCGAGACGATGGACTTCAAGGCGTGGGACACCCTCTCCAAAGGTAGCCCCACCGTCGCATTGCAGGCTTTTGCGACACAGCTCAAGGGCTTCATCGCGTCCCTGATGGACCCGCTGATGCCGGCGGCGACCAAAGTGCTTGCTGGCCTTGGGTCGGCTCTCTCGTCGCTGATGAAGGCGATGAGGGATAATCCCGGGCTCAATGCAAGCGTTACCGGGTTGGTGCTCGGAGGCGGTGCGTTGTTGTTGCCGAGGGTGTTGCGCAGCATGACGGCAGGGATTCTTCTTGGCGGCGGCGTGGGTCTGATGTTGGGTGACCCTCTCACCGGTGTTATCGGAGGCATCATCGGTGCCGCCCTGACCGGTGGAGTGAGTCAGGCTGCAACCTCCGCTGGCCCGACAATGGCGGCTATATTGGTTAAGGGCCTCCTGCGTGGTCTCTTGATGGCCAACATTTGGGCGATGGTGCTCGATTTGGTCGGAAAGAATCTCAACCCGGAAACCCGTAAGCAGATCGACCAATCGTATGACGATGAGAAAAACCCGCTGAGTTGGAAAAAAACCGGCGAGTTCTTCAAGCGCCTGTTTGGCGGTGGTGACGGAGTGAGCGTTCCGCTCCCGCCGCGCGACCCGCGCAAGGCTGCTCTTGCAGACCGAATGAAGGAGGATGGCGCACAGGCTGGATCGTTCTGGACGCGGAGCTTCTTGGATACCGTTCGGAGCATTCTCTCCGGCGCCGTCGTCGATGGTCCGAAGATCGGTCCACCTCTCCTCGATGCGCCTCTGCCGACCCCGCAGAACTATATCGCGCCATCGCGGCCGGGCGGCGTTGGACACGCCTCCCTCCAATTCAACGGCGGAATCCACATCGCGGTGAATGGTGGCAGCGACCCTCACGCGACCGCCGACGCGGTCTACCGTAAGTTCAACATGGCGGTTAACCGTCAGCTTTCGGATGGGGCCTTTGCTTTTGGCTAGTGCTGCCACGCACCCGCACGGCGGCATTGGGTTGGGTGGGAGGCGGCGCGGATGTACCGCCGCCTTCCGCTCGCTCAATCAGGAATCAGCGCATCGCCTCCAGGCTCGCAATGCGCCTCTCGATCGGTGGATGCGAGTCGAGTGCTCGCGCCCACCATTCATCCGGCAATGAGGCCACGAAGAACGCTGGCACCAACGTCAAGTGCTCTACCCTGCCCTCGACAAGCTGATGACGGGCGAGCTTCCTGAGCGCCGACGCCAGCCATTCCGGGTGGCCGCAGATCGCCGCGCCGGTCGCGTCTGCGGCGTATTCACGCGAGCGGCCGATCGCGAGCCGAAGAACCCACGCGGCGACCATGGCCACGATCCCGAACAGCGCCAGGGCGATCCCGCCATTCCGGCGCGCGGCGGCGCCGATCAACGCGAATAGGCCGGCAAAGGCCAGGATCGCGCTTGTGATCGTGCTTGCGATGGCGAGGGTCAGAGGGTCGCGATTTTTGATGTGCGCCAGTTCGTGCGAGATGACGCCGGCCACCTCATCGGCAGTCAGGCGGGCCCCGTAAAGCAGGCC
>Ga0180222_1002961_pt1 | contig 12064 bp, 10 predicted proteins | sample eDN5th37CKraftOP_FD_151336 | JGI IMG/M metagenome (GOLD analysis project Ga0180222, IMG submission 151336) | Enriched Organic Plus compost microbial communities from Emeryville, California, USA - eDNA 5th pass 37_C Kraft OP (version 2) (version 2) ... | reverse complement strand
GCATAGTGGCCCGGCGGCCAGGCCTTGCCGGCACCGACGGCCCCGGGCGCCAAAGCCACGATCGGCCGGCGCTCGTCCGCAAGCCCGCGCCGGGCACGCCAGGCCGCGACGTCCTCAGCGGGCACCTTGAGTTCCGGCACCGGCCATTCCGCCGGCAGGGCGGCGCCTTTCGGCAAAGCGAGCGCGCCCATCTGGTCGATCATGCGCGGCAGCCGGCGTTCGCCGGGGCGCAAGTCGTTGATGACCCCGTAGCGCATCTCGCCGATGAAACCGGTCCGGATCGGAATGCCCGCCAGAAACGGCGCCAGAGCGGCCTTCCATTTGCGCGACATGACGAGGGCCTGCCCATAGCGGCCCTCCCGCAGTTGCCGGGCGAGACGCCATTGCAGGGCCATTCCGACCCGTCGCCGCGGCAGGTCGACGACCACGGCGCGGCGGACCCCCGGCATGTAATCGGCCAGGGGCGCGCACAGGCTGCTGCTGACGATATCCACCGGCCGGTCGGGGTCCTGTGCCCGCAGGACCCTCACCACCGAATGGCAGCGCACGAAATCCCCAATCCAGACATAAGGGACGATCAGGACCGGCCGCCGGTCGAGCGTTGAATCGTTGTTCATTATTATGCGGCTACGTCCGTCCTGCCCCGTTCCGGCCCTGCGGTTAGGCGTTAGCCCGCGCGACCCTGGGCTGTCCAGCCGCAATTTTTACCGCTTCCGGTGCCAAAAGACGGCCGGGGGAGGGCGGCATTTGCGCCGATCCCCGGTCTGGGGCAAAGGATGGGCGGCCAATGTCTTGGGGCGCATAAGGGGCTGGGATGTTCTTGGTAACCGGCGGGGCCGGCTTCATCGGGTCGAACGTGGTCGCCAGCCTCAATGAGGCGGGCGCGACCGACATCGTGGTCAACGACTGGCTCGGCACCGGCGACAAGTGGCGCAATCTGGCCAAGCGCCAGCTCGCCGATTTCGTGCCGCCGGCCGACCTGGGGCGCTGGCTGGAAGGCCGCAAGCTCGACGCCGTCATCCACATGGGCGCCATTTCCGACACCACCGCCGCCGACGGCGACGCCGTGATGGAGAACAATTTCCGCCTCTCGCTGCGGCTGCTCGATTGGTGCACGGCCACGCGTACGCCATTCATCTACGCATCCTCGGCGGCGACCTACGGCGACGGCGAGCAGGGCTTCGTCGACGACTGGTCGCCGGCCGCCTTGCGCGCGCTGCGGCCCATGAACCTCTACGGCTGGAGCAAGCACCTGTTCGACCAGACCCTGGTCGACCGCTACGCGAAAAAGCAGAGCCTGCCGCCGCGTTGGGCCGGGCTGAAGTTCTTCAACGTCTACGGCCCGAACGAGTATCACAAGGGCGCCATGGCGAGCGTGCTGTCGAAAGTGTTCGACGGAGCCAAAGCCGGGCAGCCGGTGCGCTTGTTCAAGTCGCACCGCGAAGGGATCGCCGACGGCGATCAGCGCCGCGACTTCATCTATATCGACGATGCGGTGGCGGTGCTGCGCTGGTTCGTGGACGGCGCGCCGGCCAACGGCATCTTCAATGTCGGGACCGGCAAGGCGGAGAGCTTCCGCGACATGATCACGGCGATGTTCAAGGCGCTCGGGCGCGCGCCCAATATCGAATATGTCGACATGCCCGTGAGTATCCGCGGCCAGTACCAGTATTTCACGCAGAGCTCGATCGAGAATCTGCGCCGCGCCGGCTATAACGCGCCCTTCACGCCGCTCGATACGGCGGTCGACCGTTACGTCAACGGTTATCTCGCGCGCGCGGACCGCTACCGGTAAAGCCAGATCCATGTTCGACTTCGACAAGCATCTTTCCGATCTCGCGCATCAGACGGTGCTCTGCGTGGGCGACCTGATGCTCGACGAATTCGTCTATGGCGAGGTGTCGCGCATCTCGCCGGAAGCGCCGACGCCGGTGATCGCCTGCAGGCGCAGCGAATTGATGGTCGGCGGCGCCGGCAACGTGGCGCGCAATCTGGTGTCGCTCGGCACCAAGTGCATTTTCGTCGGCGTCGTGGGCGACGACGATGCCGGCCGTGCGCTGACCGCGGCGCTCGCCGACGCGCCGCTGATCGAATTCGAACTGGTGGTCGATGCGGCGCGCGCGACGACGCGCAAGGTGCGGTTCGTCTCGGAGCATCATTCCACGCATCTGTTGCGCGCCGACTGGGAGAATGCCGGCCCGGTCAACCAAGCGGCGGAGGACGCCCTGATCGGCCATGCGATGGCGGCCATGCCCGCCGCCGGCGCGGTGGTCCTGTCCGATTATGCCAAGGGCGCGCTCACCCCGCGTGTCATCCGCGCCGTCATCGATGGCGCCAATGCGCTCGGCAAGCCGGTGGTGGTCGATCCGAAGGGGCGCGACTACTCGATCTATCGCGGCGCCACGCTGATCACGCCGAACCGCCAGGAACTCGCCGAGGCCACCCATCGTACCGCCCGCACCGACGACGAGATCGCGCTTGCCGCGGCCGAACTCGGCCGCGCGCTCGGTGCCCGCGCGGTGCTGGTGACGCGCAGCGAAGCCGGCATGACGCTGGTGGGCGAGGGTGCACCCGTTCATGTGCCGGCCTATCCGGTGCGCGTGCGCGACGTCTCCGGCGCCGGCGACACGGTGGTGGCCGTGCTGGCGGCGATGCTCGCCATGGGGGCGGATTTCGAATCCGCCATGCGCGCGGCCAATGCCGCCGCCGCGGTGGTCGTCGGCAAGCGCGGCACTGCGACGCTCACGGTCGCCGAACTGCGCTCGCGCATCCTGCCCGCGGCTTCGCTCGCTCCGGAAGAAAAGATCGTGTTCGACTGGGCGCAGATCGAGGAACATCTCGGGCCCTGGCGCAAGCAGGGCCTGCGCATCGGTTTCACCAATGGCTGTTTCGATCTCCTGCATCCCGGCCATGTCAGGCTGCTGGCGGCCGCGCGCGCGGCCTGCGACCGCCTGGTTTTGGGATTGAACGGCGACGCCTCGGTGAAGCGGCTCAAGGGGCCGAGCCGTCCGGTACAGAATGTACAAGCGCGCGCCGAGGTGCTGGCGGCGCTGGAGGCGGTCGATCTGGTGGTCGTATTCGACGAGGATACGCCGGCCGAATTGATCACGCGGGTCAAGCCGGCGGTGCTGGTCAAGGGCGGCGACTATTCGCGCGAGCAGGTCGTTGGCGGCGATTTTGTCGAAGCGCTGGGCGGCGAGGTGATCCTGGTCGACCTGGTGCCCGGCCACTCCACCACGACCATGATCAAGCGCGCGAGCCTGGACAAGGACCGTTAGCTATTTTGGCGGCCACAACGTGCCTCATGGCTGATCTGATCTCCGTCATCGTCACCACCTACAATCGCGAGGACGCGCTTGCAGCCGTACTGCGTTCGTTGTCGCGCCAGACCGATCGTGACTTCGAAGTGATCGTGGCGGACGACGGTTCGGGGCCGGCGACCGCGTCATTGATCGAGGCCTGGACCGCAAAGCTGGGCACGCGCCTCGTGCATGTCTGGCACGAGGATCGCGGCTTCCGTGCCGCCGAAATCCGCAACCGGGCCGTCCTTGCCGCGCGCGGTGCGTACTGCATCTTCCTCGACGGCGACTGTATCGTGCGCTCCGATTTCGTCGCGACCCATCGCAAGCTGGCCGAGCCGGGCTGTTTCGTAACCGGCAACCGGGTTCTGTTATCGAAAGAACTCACCGGGAGGGTGTTGCACGAGGATCTGGCGCCGGAAGCCTGGGGGTTGACGCGCTGGCTCGCCGAGCGCTGGCGCGGCGGCGTCAACCGGCTGGCGGCGCTCCTTTATCTGCCGCTTGGACCATTGCGCCGGCTGCGCAGCCAGGCTTGGCGCGGCGCACGCTCCTGCAATATGGCGATCTGGCGCGCCGATCTCGATCGCGTGGACGGTTTCGACGCCGATTACAGCGGCTGGGGCAAGGAAGATTCCGACATCGTGGTTCGGCTGCTGCGCGCCGGCGTGCGCCGCAAGGATGGCGTCTTCGCCACCGGAGTCATCCATTTGTGGCACGCGGAGGCCGACCGCTCGCAGCTGGCCGGCAATGAGGGCAAGCTGACCTCCGTTATCGCCGGCGGAAGCGTGCGGGCCAAGCGCGGCCTCTCGGCATTAGCGGCGGCCGCCCGCGCGTCGGGTTGAAGGTAGATCGCCCGGGATTGACCGTTCATGCCGTGAACAAGTATGCTCACGGCGTGAACATGGGGCGCCGCGCTGGCGCCTCCGCGCGGCGACAATGCGGATTCGACGGGAAAAGCGCACGACATGGCGCGTAACGGCAATCTCGCAGAGACGGTCGAGCTGCTCGACAATGTGGCGGGGCAGGAAGCCCCGAACCAACGCGCCCTCGCGCGCAAGCTGGGAATATCGGTCGGCTTGGTTAATGCGCTCATGCATCGCGCGGTGCGCAAGGGGCTGATCAAGATCAAGCACGTGCCGGCCCGGCGCTATGCCTATTTCCTGACCCCGAAGGGCTTTAGCGAGAAGAGCCGGCTGGTCGCGGAATACCTCGATCGCTCGCTCACCTTTTTCCGGACGGCCCGACAGGAATACAGCGATGCCTTCGCCCGTTGTGCGTCCGCGGGGCAAAGGCGCATCGTCCTGTGCGGCGGAGGCGAATTGGCCGAAATCGCCACGCTGGCGGCCTATGGCCTCGATGTCACGCTGGTCGCCGTGCTGGATTTCGAGACCAATAAAGCCCGCATTGCCGGGCTTCCGGTCATTCGCTCGGTCGCCGAGGTCGAGCCCGGCGACGTCCTGGTGATCACCGACGGGCGCAATCCGCAAGAGACTTACGAACGCCTCGCCGCCAGTGTCGCGCCGGAGCGCGTGCTGGCGCCGCCGTTCCTGCGCATTTCACCTCCACCCCCACCTGACCCGGGCCGAACGTGATGCACGCATCCTGGTTCGTTGTTCAAACGCTGCCGCAGGCCGAAGCCAAGGCAAAGCGTCATCTGATCAATCAGGGCTTCACGACCTATCTGCCGTTCTATCGGCGGCGCGTGCGGCACGCGCGCCGCAACGACGTGGTGCAACGGCCGCTTTTTCCCGGCTACCTGTTCGTGCAGCTCGATCCCGATTTGCAGCGCTGGCGCTCGATCAACGGGACGGTCGGCGTGCGGCGCATCCTCACCGAGGGCGACCGGCCGCGTAGCGTGCCCGATTGTGTCGTGGAGGAGATCCTTGCGCGGCAGGATGAAACCGGCGCAGTCAAGCTGCTGTCGCCGGCCTTCGCACCCGGACAGCCGGTACGGCTGTTGGCGGGGCCATTCGCCGACGTGGCGGCGTTGTTCGAGGAAGCGCGCGACGACAACCGCGTGATCCTGCTGCTGTCGTTGCTGGGCCGCAAGGTGCGTGTCGTCGCCCCGGTCGAGGAAGTGATCGCCGCGGCTTGAATCGAGGCGGTTTCCAAGGCCGCAAGAACGCCTGAGGCGATTGTTGCGAAACCCGCCCGGCGCGGGCTATGTGATGCCGCCGCGCCGAGGGGGACGAGGGTGAGCACGCAAGCTGGACGCCAGACCGCCGACATCGTGCGCATCGCCGTGGCGCGCAAGGCCACCGGGGGCGGCCTGTGACGCCGGTAACCCTCGTCACCGGCGCGGCCGGCTTTATCGGTTTCCATCTCGCGCGGCGCTTGCTGGAGAACGGCCGGCCCGTGGTCGGCCTCGACAATCTCAACAGCTATTACGATCCCAAGCTGAAACAGGCGCGGCTCGCCGAGCTCGCCAAATATCCCGGCTTTCAGTTCGCCAGGCTCGATCTCGCCGATCGCGTGGGGATCGCCACGCTGTTCGCGCAGCATCGTTTTGCCCATGTCGTGCATCTCGCGGCGCAAGCGGGCGTGCGCCATTCGCTCACCGATCCGCAAGCCTATGTCGATGCCAATCTGGTCGGCTTCGCCAATATCCTGGAAGGCTGCCGGCACAACGGCTGCCGGCATCTTCTGTACGCGTCGTCCTCCTCGGTCTACGGCGGCAACAGCAAGATGCCGTTCTCGGTGCACGACAATGTCGATCATCCGCTCAGCCTGTACGCCGCGTCCAAGAAGGCCAACGAACTGATGGCGCATGCCTATGCGCATCTGTTCAAGCTGCCCACGACGGGCTTGCGCTTCTTTACCGTCTACGGGCCGTGGGGACGGCCCGACATGGCGATGTGGCTATTCGCCAAGGCCATCATCGCCGGCGAGCCGATCAAGCTGTTCAATCACGGCCAGATGCAGCGCGATTTCACCTATGTTGACGACGTGGTGGAGGCGGTCGCGCGGCTCGTGGATCGGGTGCCGCAAGGCAATCCGAACTGGTCGGGCGAGGCGCCCGATCCCGGCTCGAGCACGGCGCCCTGGCGGGTCTACAATATCGGCAACAATAATCCGGTGGAACTGCTCGAGGTCGTGCGTCTGCTCGAGGAAGCGATCGGCAAACCCGCGATCCGCGAGCTGTTGCCGATGCAGCCGGGCGATGTTCCGGCCACCTATGCCGACGTCGCCGACCTCATGCGCGAGGTCGATTTCAAGCCGGCCACGCCCATCGCCGAAGGTATCCGCCGCTTCGTCGGCTGGTATCGTGATTTCCATCGTATATAGTGGGTGTAAGCATGAGCGGCGGAACAAGAGGTTCGACGGGAATGACGGCTCCGACACTGGATCGATTGAAGATCAAGCTGTTCACCGACGGCGCCGACAAGGCGCAGATCGTGGAAATGGCGAAGCACGATTGGATCGCCGGCTTCACCACCAACCCTTCGCTCTTGAAGAAGGCCGGGGTGCGCGACTATGCCGCCTATGCGCGCGATCTGGTCGCCGCCGTCCCCGACCGGCACATCTCGTTCGAGGTCATTTCCGACGATATCCCGGAGATGGTCGCGCAGGCGCGCCTCATCGCGGCCTGGGGCCGTAACGTCTATGTCAAGCTGCCGGTGACCAATACGCGCGGCGAGCCGTTGTTCGACGCGGTGCGCGCGCTCTCGCGCGATGGCGTCAACGTCAACATGACAGCGATCTTCACGTCCGATCAGGTCGCCCGCGCGGTCGAGGCGCTCGACGGCGGCGCGCCCGCCTGCGTCTCGGTATTCGCCGGACGGCTCGCGGATTTCGGCATCGATTACCGCCCGGTCATGCAGGACGCGGTCGCGCGCGCGCGCAAGACCAAGAACGTCGAAATCATCTGGGCGTCCACGCGCGAGGCGTTCAACGTGGTGGAGGCCGATGCGATGGGCTGCCACATCATCACCGCGCCGGCCGACGTGCTCAAGAAGCTGCCCGGCCTCGGCACCCAGACCGCGGCGGAACTTTCGCTCGCCGCGGTGAAGGCGTTCCGGGAGGACGCGATCGCGGCCGGGCTGGGGCTCACGGTTGCGGCTTCGCGCGCGGCGGAATAGCGCGGCGCGACGGCCGCGCAGGTTTGCCCGGAACCCGCGCGCGGCTTTGTAACGCTTTGAATCAAAACGTGTCCGATTTGCTTGCGGGCATTGTCGCCAGCCTTGTATGCCCATGCTAGGGGAAACCGGGGCCCGCATCGCGGGTTAGGGGACATCGTTAACGCATGAGCCAGAGTGCAGCACCGAGCACGGAACGTCCGCTGCGTGTGGGAGTCATCGGCGTCGGCGTCATGGGCAGCAATCACGCCCGGGTGTTTTCGGGCCTGCCCGGAACCGAGCTCGTCGCCGTCGCCGATCCGGACGCCAAGCAGGCCGATTTCGTGGCCCGCACGCTCGGCTGCGCGGCGGTCGGCGACATCGAATCGTTGCTCGCCCTCGATATCGATGCCGTCACGGTGGCCGCGCCCACCCATCTGCATCGCGATATCGCGCTTGCCGCGATCGCGCGCGGCGTCCACGTCCTGGTGGAGAAGCCGATCGCCTCCACCGTGGAGGAGGGACACGAGATCATCGACGCCGCGCGTCGCGCCGGCGTGACGCTGATGGTCGGCCATGTCGAGCGCTTCAATCCGGCGGTCGAGGCGATCAAGGAGGCGATCCGCAACGAGGATATCCTCTCCATCGCCATCACCCGCGTCGGGCCGTTCCCGCCGCGCATGTCGAATGTCGGCGTCGTGATCGACCTCGCCGTGCACGACATCGACCTGATCCGCTGGTTCACCGATTCCGATATCGTCGAGGTGCAGCCGCAGCTCTCGAGCGCGGTCGCCGAGCGCGAGGACATCGCGCTACTGCAGTTCCGCACCGCATCGGGCGTGCTGGCGCATATCAATACGAACTGGCTGACGCCGTTCAAGGCGCGCAGCGTCACGGTCGCCACGCGCCGCAAATACGTGATGGGCGATCTGCTCACCCGGCAGGTGACCGAGTGCTTCGGCTTCCAGCCGGACGGCAGCTATTCGATGCGCCATCTGTCGGTCGGCCATGCCGAGCCTTTGCGTTCCGAATTGCTCGCCTTCCTGCGCGCCGTGCGCTCCGGCGCCGCGCCGGCCGTGACCGGGGAAGAAGGCGTGGCGAGCCTCCAAATCGCGACGCAGTGCCTCGCGGCCGGCATGCCCGCCGTCGCCTCGGCGCAACATAAGGCCGCACGCGCGGCGGCCGGCTGATGGCTTCTCGTTGACCCGGAACATGCGATGAATGTGAGAACCGAACCGCCGAGCATTCCTTTCATCGACCTCGCGGCCCAGCGTCGGCGCCTAGGTGCGGCGATCGATACGGCGGTGGCGCGCGTGCTCGGCCATGGCCAGTTCATCCTGGGCCCGGAAGTGCGCGCGTTCGAGGCCGAACTCGCCGAATTTTGCGGCGCGCGTCATGCCGTCACTTGCGCCAGCGGCACCGATGCGCTGGTGCTGGCGTTGCGCGCGCTCGGCATCGGGCCGGGCGACGCGGTGATCTGCCCGTCCTTCACCTTCTGCGCCACGGCGGAAGTGGCGGTGCTGGTCGGCGCCACGCCGGTCTTCGTCGATGTCGATCCGGTGACCTTCAATATCGACGTGAACGGGATCGCCGGCGCGATCGACGCCGCAAAAGCAGCAGGTTTGACGCCGAAGGCGATCATCCCGGTCGATCTGTTCGGGCTGCCGGCCGACCACGTGGCGGTGGCCGCCGCGGCCAAGGCCGCCGGCTTGCACGTCGTCGACGACGCCGCGCAAGGCTTCGGCGCCACCTATCAAAATCGCCGCATCGGCACCTTCGGCCAGGCGACCTGCACCAGCTTCTTTCCGGCCAAGCCGCTCGGTTGCTACGGCGACGGCGGCGCGGTGATGACGGACGACGGTGCGCTCGCCGACGTGCTGCGCAGCCTGCGTGTGCACGGGCAAGGCAGCGACAAATACGACAATGTGCGTATCGGCATTGCTTCGCGGCTCGATACGATCCAGGCCGCGATCCTGAGCGAGAAGCTCAAGATTTTCCCGGACGAGATCGAGGCTCGCAACCGGATCGCCGGCCGCTATGCGCAGGGCCTGCGCGATGTTGCCACGGTGCCGACCGTGCCCGATGGCTATTCGTCGGTCTGGGCGCAATACACCATCCGCGTTTCCGGCGGCCGCCGTGACGCGCTGGCCGCCGCACTCAAGGCGGAAGGCATTCCGACCGCGATCTATTATCCGATACCGTTGCACCGGCAGGTCGCCTACCGGAATTACCCGGTCAGCAAGGCGGGGCTGGCGGTGAGCGACCGGATCGCGGGCGAGGTGATCAGCCTGCCGATGCACCCTTATCTCGCACCCGAGACGCAGGACCGCATCATCGATGCGACGCGGCGGGCGTTGACGTAACGAACGCCGTTACCCGCGCTTATAAACATCCTCGAGGCGGACGATGTCGTCCTCGCCGAGATAGCTGCCGGTCTGCACCTCGACCAGTTCGAGCGGAATGCGGCCGCGATTGGCGAGCCGGTGCACTTCGCCGATCGGGATGTAGATCGACTCGTTCTCGTGCACGGCCCGCACGCATTCGCCGACCGTGACCTCGGCGGTGCCGCGCACCACCACCCAGTGCTCGGCGCGGTGCAGGTGTTTCTGCAGCGACAGGATGCCGCCCGGGATCACGACGATGTGCTTGACCTGGAAGCGCTCGCCCATGTCGATCGACTCGTAATAGCCCCAGGGCCGGTGCACGCGCTTGTGGTCGGTCGCCTCGGGCCGCCGGTGCGCTTTGAGTTCGGCGACCAGGTCGCGCACCTCCTGGGTGCGCGCCCGCGGCACCACCATCACGGCGTCCGAGGTGCTCACCACCACGAGGTCCTTCACGCCCACCACGGTGGTCAGGCGGCCGTCGGAATGGATGACGCAGTCCTGCGTGTCCTTGGTGACCACCGGGCCTTGCAGTACGTTGCCGTGCTGGTCGCGCGGGGTGATGTCGAACAGGGCGTCCCAGGAGCCGATATCGGACCAGCGGAAATCGCCCGCCACCACCGCGGCGCGGTCGGTCTTTTCCATCACGGCATAGTCGATCGACTTCTGCGGCGCGCGCGCGAAGTCGGCCGGATCCAGGCGCAGGAAGCCGAGATCGGAGGTCGCCTTGGCGGCCGCCGCCTCGACCGCGGCCGCCATGGCCGGCTCGAGCCGCTCGAGTTCCGACAGCAGCACGTCGGCGCGGAACAGGAAGTTGCCCGAGTTCCAGAGGTAGCCCTCGCTGAGGTAGCGGGCGGCGGTCGGGGCATCCGGCTTCTCGACGAACTTGGCGACCCGGTTCACCCCGTCGGCGCCGATGGGCTCGCCCGGCAGGATGTAGCCATAGCTGGTCTTCGGTTCGGTCGGCTTGATGCCGAAGGTGACGATCGAGCCGGCCTCGGCCGCCGCGCGGCCGCTCCGGCAGGTGGCCCGGAAGGCTTCCGGGTCGAGGATGATGTGGTCGGCGGCGAGCGCCAGCACCACCGCCTCGGGGTCGCGGCTGCGCGCGATGGCGGTCGCCGCCGCGATGGCGGGGCCGGAATCGCGCCGCAGCGGCTCGATCACCACGGTGGCGTCGACCCCGACCTCCTCGGCCTGGCGCTTGGCGAAAAAGTGGAAATTCGGCCCGGTAATGACGATCGGGGGCGCGAACATGGCGTCCTGCACGCGCAGCAGGGTCTCCTGGTAGGTGGAGCGCTTGCCGATGAGCGGCAGGAACTGCTTGGGCAGCGCATCGCGCGAAACCGGCCATAACCTTGTGCCGGCGCCGCCGGCAAGCAGGACGGGAATGATCGGTAACGGCATTATTATCCAGCTTTGCGCTTGGCGGGGCTGTTTCGGGCTGCTCTATGGTGGGACCTGAGAATCGTCTTAAGGCAGTTTCTGCCGTCTGACCATCGCTATCGTTGCGTATGCCTCAAGTCCAACAAAACGCGGCGCCAAGCTTCGCGCCGGCCGGGAACGGATGATCCAGCGTATTCTCACAGTCGGCGGTTTCACGCTGCTCTCGCGGCTCACCGGCTTCGTGCGCGATATCATTCTCGCGGCGGTATTGGGTGCCGGGCCGATCGCCGACGCCTTCTTCGTGGCATTCCGGCTGCCCAACCATTTCCGGGCCATTTTCGCCGAAGGCGCGTTCAACGCGGCCTTTGTGCCGTCCTATGCGCGCGTGCGCGAACAGGCGGGCCCGGTGCGCGCCGGCGATTTCGCTGGCCACATTTTCACGCTGCTGTTGGCAAGCCAGATCGTCCTGCTCGCGCTTGCGCTCGCCTTCACCCCGGCGGTGATCGACGTGCTGGCGCCGGGCTTCGCGCGCGATCCCGAGCGTTTCGCGCTGGCAGTCGACCTGACGCGGATCACTTTTCCCTACCTGCTGCTGATCACGCTGGTCACGCTCTATGGCGGCATCCTCAACGCGCTGCAGCGCTTCGCGGCGGCCGCGGCGGCGCCGATCATGCTCAACTTCTCGCTCATCGTGGCGCTTCTCCTGGCGGCCTATTTCCCCAATGCCGGCGTGGCCGCGGCCTGCGGCGTGCTGGTCTCCGGCGTGCTGCAGGCGCTCCTGGTGGGCGGGGACGCCTGGCGGGTGGGGGCCTTGCCCCGGCTGCGCCGCATCGCCTTCGATGCCGACGTGAAGCAATTTTTTCGCGCGCTCGGGCCGGCGACGGTCGGTTCGGCCGGCGTACAGCTCGCGCTGTTCGCCGACACCATCATCGCGAGCTTCCTGCCG